>Ga0193744_1000012_pt1 | contig 96993 bp, 85 predicted proteins | sample L1a1metaG_FD_143056 | JGI IMG/M metagenome (GOLD analysis project Ga0193744, IMG submission 143056) | Soil microbial communities from a riparian zone of the East river system, Colorado, United States - L1a1 | ecosystem: Environmental > Terrestrial > Soil > Riparian zone | place: USA: East River...
CGTCGTCTCCTTCGAGCCCGATACGAAAAACCTCGAGTGCCTCCGGCGAACCAGCGGCGCGTGGAAGCTGGCGGCACACGACATCGTTCCGTGCGCGGTCGCGGAAGAGGTGGGGCGCACCACTTTTTACACCGATGAAATTTCCCGGGCCACCGGGACTCTCGAGCCGGCCGCCGGAGCCTTTAACGCCACCCACTACGGTGCCGTGCCGAGTGGGGTGGAAGTCGAGACCGTGAGTCTCGATCATCTCATCGCGGAAGGTTGGGCGCCGCCGCTCATCGTAAAAATCGATGTCGAAGGCGCGGAGCTGCGCGTTTTGCGAGGTGGCCGGGGGTTGTTGGCTGACCGCCGCCCCATTCTTTTCCTCGAAATTTTCGGTGACCGGCCGCAAACCTTCGCGCTCCTGGAGGAATTCGGTTACAACTGTTTCGATTCTGATCGGCAGTCCGACGTAACCGCGGAAACTGTCAACGTCCTCGCGGTCGATCAGGAACTCGATCAGCGCCTGGCCGCTGTTCTCGCCGGGCTGGGATATCCGATCGCCGTATGAGCGAGCCGTCCAAAGTGCCGGTCTCGGTCGTCGTGCCGATCAGGAACGAAGCCGCGAATCTCAAGCGATGCCTCGATTCCGTGAAATGGGCGGACGAAATCTTCGTGGTCGATTCCCAGAGCACCGACGGCTCGATCGAGATTGCGCAGGAATCCGGTGCCAAGGTCGTGCAGTTCGAATTCAACGGGACGTGGCCGAAGAAAAAGAACTGGGCGCTCGAGCATCTTCCTTTTCGCAACGCCTGGATTTTCATCCTCGACGCGGATGAGGTCCTGCCCCCGGAGGCGCGCGAAGAAGTTGCCCGGGCGATTGCGAACGCCGGGGAGATCGTCGGCTATTGGATCAATCGGCATTTCATGTTCATGGGCCGCTGGCTCCGGCACTCGTATTATCCGAACTGGAACCTGCGCTTGTTTCGGCACTCGTTAGGCCGGTACGAAAAATTGACCGACGCGAATACGCACAGTGGAGACAATGAAGTGCACGAGCACGTGATCGTGCAGGGTCCCACCGGGCGCCTGCGCTGTGAAATGGATCACTACGCCTTTCCGTCCGTGGAAGTTTTCGTGGAAAAGCATAACCGGTATTCAAATTGGGAAGCGCGGGTCTCCGCCGATCGCAGCCTCCGTGGCAGTGGCGTGCAAATCCGAAGCGGTCCGGTGGAACGGCGGCGAAAACTGAAGCTCCTTTCCCAACACCTGCCTTGCCGGCCGCTCCTGCGTTTCCTCTACATTTATATCTGGCAAAAAGGCTTTCTCGACGGGCGCGAGGGTTACTATTTTGCGCGAATGCACGCGATGTATGAATTCCTTTCTGTCGCGAAAACCTACGAGCTGACGAAGGCAAAGCCGGCGCCTAACGAGTAGACGCGATGCGGGCCATTGTCTGGGGAATCAATTACGCGCCGGAGTTTACCGGAATCGCGCCGCACAGTGTCGCTCTCTGCGAGTTCCTGCAGGCACAGGGAACCGACGTCTCCATGGTCACGAGCTTTCCCTATTACCCTTCCTGGGAAAAGCGGGCCGATGATCGCGGGCGCCTTTATCGCACCGACCAAATCAACGGAGTGCCGGTGCACCGCTGCTGGCACTTCGTCCCGAAGCGAGTCTCCGCTTTGAAACGCATCATTCACGAAGCGAGTTTTGTTTGCACCTCCACCTTGCGCGCCCTCTCCCTTCCTCGCGCCGATGTTTACGTGCTCGTTTCGCCCCCGCTCCTGCTCGGCGTCGCGGGATGGCTCGTGGGAAAAATCAAACGCGCGCCTTTTGTTTTTCACGTCCAGGACATGCAACCGGACGCTGCCGTCGGGCTTGGCATGCTGAAAGCGAATTGGTTTACCAAGGCCTTGTATTGGCTCGAATCGTTCGCTTATCGGCACGCGGCCTTGGTCTCCGGCATCACGCAGGGGATGCTCAAGAGTTTTCGCGGGAAGGGCGTTCCCGAAGCGAAGCTCGTTTATTTTCCCAACGCGATTGCCTTGAACGACGCGCCGCCGCCTCCGGCCCGCGGGGAATTTCGGAGCCGGCATGGGTTTGCACCGGAAGCGTTTCTCGCCATTTACGCCGGGAACCTCGGAGTGAAACAAGGCCTCGATGTGCTCCTGGAGACCGCGCCGCTTTTGCGTGACCCGCGGATTCGAATCCTGATCTGTGGCGACGGCGCGCAACGCGAATCGCTCGCGGCTCGCGTGCGGGAACTGAAGCTTCCAAATCTGAGCACGCTGCCCTTACAGGCCGGTCCGGATTATCGGGCTTTGCTCGTCGATGCGGACGTTTGCTTCATTACCCAACAAGTGGGAGCCGGAAATTCCTTCTTCCCGAGCAAGCTTCTTGGTTTGCTCGCGGAATCGAAACCAGTGGTGACCGTCGCCGCCCCCGAATGCGAGTTGGCCTTGTCGCTGGCGGAAGGAAAATTCGGCGTAAATGTTGCGCCAGGTCGGGCGCAGGAACTGGCTGATCTCCTCGATGCCCTGGCCAATGATCCGGAGCGTCTCGCGGACTTCGGCGATGCGGGGCGCCGCTATGTCGAACAATTCGAGAAGGGCCGCGTCCTCAGGAGCTTCGCCGAAAAACTCGAGGCGCTAGGATCGATCTAAAAAGTCCGTCTCTCAGTATGCCGTTCGCGGCGGGATGAGCACGTGCACGAAAGTGCGCAGGATGATTCCGCATTCGAGGGAAAGGTTCCAGTTTTCGAGATACTCGATGTCGCACGCGACCCGGTTTTCGATGTCCGCGTGATTTCGCGCTTCGCCCCGAAAACCCCGTACTTGCGCAAGACCGGTGATGCCCGGTTTCACAAAAGCGCGAACGTGATAGTTCGCCATCAACTGGGAGAACTGCTTGTTATGTTCGATCAGGTGCGGCCGCGGCCCGACGATGCTCATGTCTCCCAGGAGCACGTTCCAAAATTGCGGGACCTCGTCGATGCTTAACTTGCGAAACCATTTTCCGAGCGGATAAACCCGCTCATCGCCGGCCCGCGCTTGGCGTCCGACTTCTTCGTGGTCGGGTCGCATGGTTCGAAATTTGAAGATTTTGAATTGCCGGTTCTGCATGCCGGCGCGGGTTTGCATGTGAAAGAGCGGTCCCGGGGATTGGAACCGCTGCGCGAGCCAGACCACGACCGTCAAAATCGGAAAGACGAACGCCATCACCGGCAACGAGATCGCGACATCGATGGCGCGTTTGAAGCAGCGATTGAGCGGGTTTTCCAAAGGCTCTTCCCGTAACCCGATGAAGCGAAAGCCATCATCCTCGAAGTGCGTGACCGGGTGGCGCAATTTCTCTTCGAGATCGCTCACGATGAGCAAGCGGACGCCGAGATGGTCGCAGACGCTGATGATCTCGCGGTTGATCTCGGTGAAAAGCGGGAACTCGAGCATGATGATTTGTGTGATGCCCCACTCGACGATGATCTTTTCCAGGTCATCGGAATTACCCAGGATCGGAATTCCGTCTTCCGTCTTCTCGATTCGCTCGTCGCAAACGAGACCGACCGTGCGCAACCCGATGTCCGCTTTGCGCCGCAGCCAGTCGCGCAGTTGCGCCGCCTTTTCGGTCGACCCCACCAGGAGCGTTTTTTCTTCGCGCGCGCCGGTGAAGATTCGGCGGGCCAAAAAAGAGGGCAGATAATGATGCGAGAAGAGCAAGGCCACGTAGAGCCAGGGAACAAAATTGAAGAAGAAAATTCGGGAGATGAACGCGTCCTTGGTCGCGATCAGATAAAGGACCAGCGTCCCGATGCTGGCGAAGACCTGCCGCAGGCTCAGCCGATGCTGGCGGAGCAGCTCGTTCTGGAGAAAATAATTCTTCGACCCGTCGCGGCTGAGCGATTCGATCGTCATCCCCAACACCAGCAACCCGCAGTAAATGCTATATCGCCGCCAGGTCAGTTCCGCCCCCGGCGAATAAAAGGTGACCATGACCCAAACGCCAAACCAGAAGAGGACGGCCACCAGCAGGATCTGGCAGAGCAGGAAAACGCGATACAATCCCTGCGTGCGTTGCGTAACCATGATTATTCCACGAAGCCGATGATGAGAGTACGCAATGGCCGCCCGCGTTCAACCCATGGTAAAAGCGGTGCTTCCATATGACTGTAAAGCGCGCCTAGCGCCTGCCTCTCTGGAAAGCTATTCCCATACCAAGACCTCGCCCGCGGCCGATGCAAAAGAAGCAATCTAGAACGCGCTCCTCGTTCACGGCCAGCCCCGGCCGGTGGTGGAAGAATATTGCCGTTCCCGCGCTTCCGGTGCTCGCTTGTTTTCTGGGCGGCGCCACGGAAAAATGGAGCGAAGGAATCATCGTCGCTCTGCTCGGTCTGATCTTGCTGGTCGATCCGCCGCGATCTTCCCTGGGACGGATTTTGAACCTGATCATCGTCGCGGTGGCCGCCTGTGCAGCCACGGCCTTTTTGCCGGCGCAGTGGTTCTTACAGCCGGACTGGCGGCTCGTTCTGCTGAACGATTTCGGCGTCACTCTCCCCGCCACGCTCTCGCCGCAGCCTTGGATCAGCCTGGGCTGCTTTGCCAGTCTGGTCGCCGGATTGAGCTGGTTGTATTACGTCAGTACGCTCGAACTGGACCTGCGTGAAGTTCGCCAACAACTCCGATTTTTTGCGGGCGGCATCGTTACCCTCGCTATCCTTTGCGTCGCGCTTTATCTGACGCACGCCGCCCTTCCTTTCTGGCACAACCAGCGTGGATTTGGCCCTTTCCCTAATCGCAATCAAACGGCCAATCTCTTCGGACTCACCGCCATCGTGGTCCTGGCCTGCGGGCAGGAAGACATCCGGCAGGGCCGGAAACGCTGGCTGGCCTGGTTGATTGGGCTGGCTTTTCTCGTTTGGGCCATCGTGCTCGATTTCTCGCGCGCGGGCATCCTCATTCTCGCCGCCGGAAGCGCATTCTGGCTCGGCGCGTTTGCGTTGCGCAAAGGTTCCGCCGCGCGCATCGCCCTCGGCCTTTCGCTCCTGCTCGTTTTGGCGACGGTGCTGCTGGTCTTCGGCGGCCAAACCTTTGAGCGGTTTCACTTGCGCACGGGCGAGGCTGGCGACGTAGCCACGGACCTGCGCTGGGCCATCTTCCGCGACGCGCTCCAACTCATTCGCGCTTCACCCTGGTGTGGGATCGGTCTTGGGAATTTCGACGGCATCTTTGCCATCTTTCGCGATGCATCCTTGAACGGGGCGCGCACGATCCATCCCGAAAGCGATTGGTTTTGGCTCTGGGTCGAATTGGGGTGGCCGGCTCTCGTCTTGACTATCACCGGCGTCGCGGTCCTCGTCCGGCGCGTTTTCCCACTGCAGGAGGGAACCAACCAACGCTTCCGTCTTGCCGCCTTGCTGGCCGCGCTGCTTTTTGTCCTTCACGGAGTAGTCGATGTTTCCGGGCATCGGATCGGAACCGTTTTCGCGGGCATCTTCCTTCTCGGAATGGCGTTGCGGCGCCCGGCGCAATTACAGCCCAGTGCATGGGCGCCCATCGTATTCCGATTGATCGGAGTTCTGCTTTTAGGGGCCGGGATCACGTGGGTGGTGGTCACTCGTTATGAGATGCGTCTGCCCGGCGCGATCGGTGCCGAGATTGAGATGCGCCAGGCCACGATCGCGAATCGAAACCGAAACTTCGACGAAACCATTCAACGTACCACGCACGCCCTCGAATGGGCGCCGCTCAAGTGGCAGCTCTACTTTGCGCGCGCGCTCGGAAAGATCGGAGCGAAGCGCCCACCGGCCGACGCGCTTGATGATTTTCGGCGAGCACGTTTTCTGGAACCGAACGCCTACGAAGTTCCATTTGAAGAGGGCAGCGCCTGGCTCGCGTCGGAGCCGGTCCTTGCGATCACGGCGTGGCGGGAAGCGTTGCGGCGCGCCGGCGCGGAGAAAAGCGAAAGGTACCGGCACATGCTTTCGCTGGCCGCTCAATACAAACCGGCGGTTTACCGGGGCCTCGAAGAGTTCGGTTTGGCTCATCACGATCTGGCCCTGATCTGTCTCGAACGCGCGACCGGTCAGCGGTTCATGAGCGCTCTTGATGGCGTGCTCGAGCACGATCCGAATCTGCAAACCTTCTCCAGCGGCGAGAAGCTGAAGTTGTTTTCGCTTTGGGCGGATCATGGCGATCTCAACGAGCTGGCTCGCGTCGTAGAAGCGCATCCTGAGTGGATGAGTCATGCCTGGCTCGCGATGGCAAAGTATCACGCCAGCCGCAATGATTTTCGCAGCGCGTTCAAAGTAGTCCGGCGTTTTGGCGAGACGCCTCCCTTTCCCGACGCTCCGGCCGGCTCGTCGATCGACCAGCTGCGGCAGGCCTTTCATGCCGCACCGGACAATTACGGCGTTGGCTATCAACTTTACCGCCTACAGATGAATGAGGGTAAGATCGATGAAGCGCTCATGACGGTTCGGCACTTCACCGAAATGACCAATTGCCCGCGTTATTTTCATTTTCTCGAGGCAGAAGCGTGGGCCGCAAAGGAAAACTGGGAGCGTGCCTGGACAGCGTGGGAAAAATTTCAAACGGTTCCGAGGCAATGAGCGGCCACGTCGTCCGGGAGGCGCGCCGTCCCCTTCGCACGCCGAGTGCGCGGGGCGAACCGTCGGCGAGGCCGTTCTGGATCCTGGCCGCGCTTTTCGCGGTTTGTCTTCTTGGCGCGGCCGATTGGTTCACGGCCGGCACTCTGCGTCTCTACTTGGATGAGGATAGCGTCGCGAATCGGCAGGAAGGTAACGTCTGGCAACACTTCGGCGTGCGCGGAGATGAGGTCGTGCCGGAGATCATCAGCGATAACGAAGCGCGCTTCGTGTTTCCAATCTCGATCGCGACGCCTCACTGGCTTTTGTTCTCCGCGCACCCGGAGGGAGAGGCGGAGTACAAAATCATTCTGCGAAATGGAGAAAGATCACAGCAGATTGCAGCCCGAAAGATCACCAGCCCGGTTTCCGAAAAGATTTCGCTGCCGGCGGGCGACGGCGAGTTGCAATTTGTGGTTCACGGACACATCGCCTGGTTCGATCCGCGTCTGGTGCGGCGATTCTTTCTCGGCCCGGTTTATCTGGGCGGTCTGGTCGCGTTGTCGCTCGCGTGGAGAAACCGTCCGGCGCCGCTGGCCGCTCGCGCGAGCATTGGCAACTGGATCGCCCTGATCGTGAGCACATTCATTTGTCTGGCGTTGATTGAGTTTGTCCTGCGCCGCGTCGCGTTGCAGCTTCGCCCCGCGGTGCTGAGCGCCCGTCACGATCTCGGGTTGTTCGCACCCGACCCACGCTGGATCGATTCGCCTCGTTACCGGCAGCGGCTTCGCCCGAATTTAGACACCGTTTGCGAATGGCAATTCGGCGACATCGTTCGGATGGGATTCATTCCGCCGGAACTGGCAGACGGTGAAACACATCGTTACCCGTTTCAGACCGATGCCGAAGGTTTCCGGAATTCAACTGTTCGCCCGGACATCGATATCGCCGCGCTGGGAGATTCTTTTACGGATGCCATGACTTCGCCGGTGGAAGACGCATGGCCGGCGCGCCTCGAGCAAATCACTGGCAAAAAAGTGCAAAACTACGGGACCTCTGCGTTCGGCCCCCAACAAGAGTTGTACGCTCTACAGGATTACGCGATCCATCATCACCCGCGTCACGTCGTCGTCGCATTCTTTGCGGGCAATGATTTTTTTGACGCCGAGCGTTTTGAGCGTTGGCAGCGAGCTGGAGACAGACCCGGCGAAGAGACGACCGGCTGGCGTCTCCAGAAAAAATACCGGCGTTATGAAACCCTCTTTCTCACCACCCTGGCGCGGGTGGCGTTGCCCGCGATTGCGCCGAAAAGGAGTGTGGCGCATGCGAGAGCAAACGGAAATTCCCGGCCGCGCTTTGATCGCGGTTTTTACGAAATCCCGACTCCGGGAGGCGCCCTTCTTCGCTTTGCGGTGATGCCGGCCTACCTGCAAAAGCTCGCAAAGCCGCGCCAGGAATTCGAGCGCGGCCGGGGGTGGGAGCTCGTGCGCGCCACGCTTCGGCAAATGAAAGAAACATGCGATCGCGCCGGCAGCCGGTTGACGCTGATGTTTGTTCCGGCCAAAGCCGAGGTTTATTGGCCACTGATCGAGCGCTCGTTAGGCGGGGATGAATTGCAGCACGCACTCGACTTTTCCTGCAGCTACAATCACATGCAGCTCCGCGCCGCGGACATCAGCGTAAACCGTCTCGCGCAAAACGATCTCCTTCGTGATTTTTGTGCCCAAGCTGAAATCCCGTTCCTCGATCTGACTCCCGCGCTGGAGCAAAACGCCGCTGCTGGCCGCGCCGTCTATTTCGCCGACGACGCCCACTGGAATGCCGCCGGGCACGAAGTCGCGGCCCGGGAGTTGTCGAAATTTCTCGCGCTCGAACCGTGAACATTCTTGGTCTCTCGGCCTTTTATCACGACAGCGCCGCCTGCCTGGTGCGCGATGGAGTCATCGTCGCGGCAGCGCAGGAAGAGCGCTTCACCAGGAAAAAGCACGATGCCGGGTTTCCAAGACATGCGATCGACTACTGCTTGGGAGAAGCAGGAGTGGCCGAGGGCACAACCCTCGACCTCGTCGCCTTTTACGAAAAGCCATTCTTGAAGTGCGACCGGCTTCTTTCCACTTACCTGGCCTGCGCCCCCTTTGGACTTCGCTCGTTCCTGAAAGCAATCCCGGTTTGGATGAAAGAGAAAATTTGGATCAAGGACATTCTGCGGAAGGAGCTTCATTTTGAAGGCCCAATCATTTTCCCGGAGCATCACGAGTCCCACGCTGCTTCCGCTTTTTTCCCTTCGCCGTTTGACAAAGCCGCGGTGCTGACGATCGACGGGGTCGGGGAATGGACCACGACGAGCGTCGGGCGCGGGGAGGGAAACCGTGTCGAGCTCCTGGCCGATTTGCGCTTTCCCCATTCGATTGGGCTCCTCTATTCCGCCTTCACCTAGCACCCCGGTATTTGGGTCAACTCCGGCGAATACAAAGTGATGGGGCTCGCGCCCTACGGCGAACCGGCGTTCTGCGATCTGATCTTATCCGAGCTGATCGACCTGAAGAAGGACGGTTCTTTCCGTCTGAACCTGCGCTACTTCGATTTCATGGCGGGCCTCACCATGACCAATAGCGCCTTCGATCGCCTGGTGGGCGGACCGCCGCGAAAACCGGAAGCGGAGCTCACTCAGCGGCACATGGATTTGGCGCGATCGATCCAGGCTGTGACGGAGGAAGTCATGTTGCGTCTCGCGCGTCACGCGCACGCGCTCACCGGCGCCCCGAACCTTTGTCTCGCGGGCGGTGTCGCGCTCAATTGCGTCGGCAACGGCCGAATCCTCCGCGAAGGACCTTTCGAACAGATTTGGATTCAACCGGCCGCGGGAGACGCAGGTGGCGCGCTCGGCGCGGCGCTGCTCGGCTGGCATCATTACCACCAGCAACCCAGAAGAGTTCGCGGCGATCGCGATGCGCAGGGCGGTTCGTTCCTCGGGCCGGCCTACGATGCCGCAGAATTTCTGAAGCGCTCGGCGCTCCCGCATGAGGAAATGGATGAAGACGAATTGATGTCGCGCGTAGCAGAATTGCTCCAGGAGGGGAAGGTGATTGGTTGGTTCCAGGGCCGGATGGAGTTCGGTCCCCGCGCTCTCGGGAACCGCTCGATCCTCGGCGACGCTCGTTCACCGGAGATGCAGGAGAGGTTAAACCTGAAGATAAAGTTCAGGGAAGGCTTCCGGCCCTTTGCTCCTTCGATCCTGCGCGAACGCGTCAGTGATTGCTTCGAGCTGGATCAGGAGAGTGCTTACATGCTTCTGGTTGCACCGGTAAAGCAAACCTTGCGGGTAAACGGTCAGAGCTGTAGCCGCGGCCCTGTGGGCCGGCCGGGATCGACGCAAAACGGGGAGACTCCCAATTTCATGGTTCGATTGAAGACGTCTCGCTCCACTCTCCCCGCTATTACACACGTCGATTATTCCGCCCGCATTCAGACCGTTGCGGCCGAAGATAACCCGCGCTTTCATCGGTTGCTCAGCGAGTTCGAAAAAAACACCGGTTGCCCGGTGCTAGTGAATACTTCGTTCAATGTCCGCGGCGAACCGCCGGTCTGCACGCCGGAAGACGCCTTCCGATGTTTCATGCGCACGGAAATGGATTATCTCGTGCTGGGAAATTTCCTTCTCGATAAGGCGCAGCAGAAACCGGCTCACATTGTGAAGGGCGAATCAATCGATGTCCTGGATTAGCGACGAATATCGGAAACTCGACCGGTCCCCGCGTGCCCTGCGACGCTTTGGGTTCACGGTCGGAATGGTGGCTCTCTTTGTGGGTTCGATCTTGTGGTGGCGTCATCGTGGCGCCGGCTTGCCTCTGATCTTATTCGGAGCGGCCTTGATTCATGCCGCCGGTTTTGCTCCGTTCACGCTGAACTACGTTCATGGCCCATGGATGATTGTCGCGCTCGCGCTCGGATGGGTCGTTACCCGGATTCTTTTGACGATCGTCTTCTTTTTCGTGGTCGCGCCGATCGGATTACTCCAGCGACTTTTCGGGAAACGCACGATAGAAGTTGCCTTCGCGACCGACGCAAGCAGTTATTGGCAGTCTCGAACGAACCGTCCGGTGCCGTCCGATTACGAGAAACAATTCTGAGATGAGCGGAAAGATTTCGATCATGCGCGAGTTTTGGAGCTTCCTGCGCGTGCGCAAGAAGTGGTGGCTCGCGCCCATCGTCGTTCTGCTCCTGACGCTCGGACTGCTGCTGGTCGTAACGGAGGGTTCGGCTCTCGCCCCCTTCATCTATAGCTTGTTCTAGTTTTCCCCGTCCTCTTCAGGGCTTCCGAAAGTGCCGTAACGGAAGGAGAAAGGAATCGGACCAGACATAGGGGGCGATCACATCGCGAAGAACGTCCTTTCCAGTCGCTACAAAATAACTGAATCGAGCGGCTTCCAGCGGCAGCGGGAGCCAGAACGCAGGCAAGTTGCCGTTGATGCAAAACACCGGCGTGATCACGAGCAGGAACAGCAGCCACCACAACTGCCTGACGGCGCGAAGGGGGTTTGTAGGAATCCAATGAACAGCCGCCAGGAGAACGGCGGGAAAGAGAAAGCCGACACTTCTGGCCACGTCCATGACAGTGGCAGTGGATAAAATTGCGGACACTAATGCGCCGGCGAAGAGAATCTTGAATGTCCGGGAGACGCCAGAAATGGGAGTTAGAACAAAGGCGATCACGACCCACCAGAGCCAGCGGAAAGACATGAAGACGTTGACCAGAAAGACCAGCCACCCGGTGGCGCGGGAATGGGTTGCAAATGGTTTCAGTCCCAGAATGACGTCCTGCCAGATCAATCGGTACACCTCCGGCAAAGAGATGCCTGGGCCCCACCATCCATGGGTTAGCCCGTGTCGAATGAATGCAACCGCACCGACGGCAAACAACAACGCGGTGATCCGCCGCCAGGCTGACCGGAAGAGTTCTCCGATCCCTGCTCCTCGAACATGCCAGAGCACGACGAAAGGCGCTGCGATGAGAAAGCGTTCGTCATTCAACGTCCCAACCAAGGCTAAGAGAGCTAGCAACCAGGGCCGCGAACTCAGAAGGGCCAGCGCCAGCATCAGAAGCGTGACCGCGTCAAAGCATCCGCTGCCCCAATAGCTCCAAAAGGTGACGAACGAGAGTCCTAGCGCCAGAGTGAGGGGCCACGCGAAACGAATCCCGTCCTTCCCCAGCTTGCGAACTATTGCCAAAAAATTGAGGGCGAGCGTCAGAACTATGGCGCTCCATTGAAACACGATGACCAGCAGCCAGGGTTGGTTGGTGCCAGTCCACCGGGAGAGAAGAGGAACGACGATCCGATAAGCCAGAATGTCTTCCTGCAAATCTCGCGCGAAGAGGTTGTGGCTAAGCTTAAGGGTATCGGATATTCGGGACCCAAAGATTGAATGGTACAGGATGGTACCGGGGAACGAGACGAATACCGCAAGCAGGACCGCCAGGGCGCCAACCAAGAGTGAGGTAAGAAAAATTCCGCGCCGCGCGGACAGTTGCTCGATCCATCCGGTGGACGCGTGGCCCAGTCGCTCAACAAACGCACGCAGTCGGCCGATGGTTCTGCCAAAGCGACCGCGATCGGCGTTGGTATCCATTAATTCAGCAGGAGCCTAACGACATTCGGCCCGGTTCGTTACTTGTCGGCCAGCACTGCCTGGGCTGCTGCTAATCGAGCGATCGGGACACGGAAGGGGCTGCAACTGACGTAATGGAGCCCGCGCCGATGGCAAAACTTTACGCTCTCCGGTTCGCCGCCGTGCTCGCCGCAGATGCCGAGCTTGATGCCGGGCCTAGTTTTGCGGCCCAAATCGCAGGTAATTTCCATCAATCGTCCCACGCCTTTCTGATCGATCGACGCGAACGGATTAGTGGCGACGATGTCGAGCTCCGCGTAGGCCGGTAAGAACGTGCCGGAATCGTCCCGGCTCATGCCGAGCGTCGTTTGAGTGAGATCGTTCGTGCCGAAGCTGAAGAATTCCGCGTCGCGCGCAATTTCATCCGCCACCAGTGCGGCTCGCGGGATCTCGATCATGGTGCCGACGAGATAGTTGAACTTCGTTTTCTTCGTCTTCGCCACTTCCGCGGCGACGCGATGAACGATCTCGATCTGAAGCTTGAGTTCGCGCGGAAAACCGACCAGCGGAATCATGATTTCAGGCCGAACCTTTGTTCCTTTTTTCTGGACGTCCGCTGCCGCCTCAAAAACCGCGCGGGCCTGCATCTCAGAAATCTCGGGGTAGACGATCCCGAGCCGGCAGCCCCGGTGCCCGAGCATCGGATTGAATTCATGCAGCTCCCGCACTCGCCGCGCGATGGTTTCGGCCTTCACGCCAAGCTTCTCGGCCAACTCGACTTGTTGGGCATGATCGTGCGGCAGAAATTCGTGGAGCGGCGGATCGAGAAACCGGATCGTGGCCGGCAATCCCTTGAGTGCTTTGAAAATTCCGGCGAAGTCACCGCGCTGATAGGGCAGTAATTTCGAGAGCGCTTTCGCGCGGTCTTCCTTGCTCTCGGCCAGGATCATTTCGCGCATCGCGTCGATCCGATCGCCTTCGAAAAACATATGCTCGGTCCGGCAGAGACCGATGCCCTGGGCGCCGAACGCGATTGCATTCTCGACCTGCTCGGGCGTGTCGGCGTTCGTGCGTATATCGAGCTTCCGCAGTCGATCCACCCAGCTCATCAATTTTTCGAACTGACGGTAGGTTGCGCTTTTCTTCCCATCCAGCGATCGATCGACCAGCACCTGCACAATTTCCGAGGGCGCCGTCGTGACCTCGCCGGCGAAGACTTCGCCGGAAGTTCCGTCGATGGAAATGTAATCGCCTTCGTTGAGGGTCGTGCCGTCCGCCTTGAGCGTCCGCTTGCTGTAATCGATCTCGAGGCCGGACGCTCCACACACGCAGACCTTCCCCATTTGTCGTGCAACCAGCGCCGCGTGCGATGAGACGCCTCCCCGTGAAGTGAGGATGCCTTCCGCGGCGATCATTCCGCGGAGGTCTTCCGGCGAAGTTTCAATCCGGGTCAGCACCACTTTCTGTCCTTTATCCGCGCGCCTTACTGCTTCTTCCGCGCTGAAAACGACGTGTCCCGACGCCGCTCCCGGTCCCGCGGCCAGACCGCTGGCAATTTTCTTCGCGGCCCGGATCGATTTTCGATCGAAGATCGGCGCGAGCAGGTGCGCGAGCGAATCCGCCGGGATGCGCTTCACCGCGTCCTCTTTCGAGATCAACTTCTCTTCGACCATTTCGACGGCGATCCGCACCGCCGCGAGGCCGGTGCGTTTTCCATTGCGCGTTTGCAGGATGTAGAGCCGGTTGTCTTCGACCGTGAACTCCAGGTCCTGCATGTCCTTGAAATGCCGCTCGAGCAACGCCCGAACCTTCATCAGCTCTTTGTGGGCGGCGGGCATTTCCTGAGCGAGCTGCGCGATGGGGTGAGGGGTGCGAACACCGGCGACGACGTCTTCGCCTTGCGCGTTGATCAAATATTCGCCGTAAAAAACTTTCTCACCGCTGGCCGGATCGCGCGTAAAAGCGACACCGGTCGCGCTGGTCTCGCCCATGTTGCCAAACACCATTGTCTGCACATTAACGGCTGTGCCCCATTCGGAGGGAATGCCGTACTTCCGGCGGTAAACGTTCGCGCGATCGTTATTCCATGAACCAAAGACCGCGCCGATTGCGCCCCAGAGTTGTTTTCTCGGATCCTGGGGAAACTGTTTCCCGGTCCGTTCCTGGATCAGCTCTTTGAACCGCCTAACGAGTGTTTTCAGATCGTCGACGCTCAACTTGGTGTCGGCGAACTGATGGTTGCCGTACCGTTCGTCTTTCAAGTGCTCGATCACGCTTTCGAAGGGCTCGTGATCTTCGCCCGGCCGTTTCTGCACGCCCATGACTACGTCGCCGTACATTTGCAGGAAGCGCCGGTACGAATCCCAGCCAAACCGCGCGTTCTTCGATTTCTCCGCGACGATTTCGACGACCGCGTCGTTCATCCCGAGATTGAGGATGGTGTCCATCATTCCCGGCATGGAATCGCGCGCGCCGGAGCGGACTGAGACCAGGAGCGGGCGCTCCCGGTCGCCGAGTTTTTTCTCGACCGATTTTTCAATCCTGGCCAGCGCGGTCTCCACCTGCGCGTCGAGCTCAGGCGGATAGGTGCGCTTGTGATCGTAAAAATAAGTGCAGACTTCAGTGGTGATCGTGAATCCGGGCGGGACGGGGAGACCGATGCGGGTCATCTCCGCGAGATTTGCGCCTTTGCCACCGAGGAGCGGCTTCATATTTCCGCCGCCATCCGCTTTTCCATCGCCAAAATAATAAACAAAGCGCGGCGTCCCTTTCCGGCCGACTAATTTGGATTTCGCGCTTCGTGGCGGAGTGTGTCGGTTTTTTTTAGCCATGCAATAATCTGAAAAGACGAAGGGCGGAGCCGAATGGACGCAAAGCTAAGTCCCGCCTCCGAGGTGTCAACGCAACCTGTGTGTGCGCCGTTGCGTTACGCGGTGGGAGCGTGGCCGCCGGCCCCGAGAACGTCGCCGATCGCGGCCGTGAAATCATTCAAGCCGGTACTCGGCACGATGATCGTGTTCCTGCGGCCGTGGGCCTCCTCGGTGATGCGCAGGAATTTTCCGCGCTCATTCTCGCGAAATTCGAAATGAAATCGCTTTCGTTCGATCTGAACTTCCCTCGCTTCGAGAATGCTGTCCATTTGAAGGCCGGCTTGGTTTACCAAACTCATCGGCGGAATTGGAAGCAAAATCTGCGCGACTCCGCGCCGCAAGCTCTTTGCACGGAGCGGCTTAATTACGCTTGAAGCGTTCGCGGCGGGGAGACGCGGGGCGGGCGGCAGTTTTTGGGCTGCTCTCATCCGCAATCGCGAAATCGACCTGGCGTTTGAAGACATCCACCCGCGCCACGAAAACGCCCAGTTGATCGCCTACGGAAAATCGGCGCCGCGACTGGCGTCCGATAAATCGTCGTTGCGCCGGATGAAAAACATAGAAGTCGTCCTTGAGCGAGGAGACGTGTACGAGGCCGGTCAAGAGGACGTCCGGCAATTCGACCAGAAGTCCATAATTCCGGACATCGATGACTGCGGCGCGAAAGATCTGCGGGTCGCGTGCTTCGAGCTGGCGTTGAAAGAACTCGAGCTTCTTCATCTTCACCGAATCCATCTCCGCTTCGGCCGCCACTCGTTCTGTGATCGAGATGTGCTCGGCGGTAGAGGTCAGTTGACCCACATCGGCGCGAGATCGGCGGGAACGGTCGCGCTCGGCCAGGGTTCGATGCACGATCAGGTCCGCATAGCGCCGGATCGGGCTGGTGAAATGGGTGTAGTTGGTTTTGGCGAGGCCGTAGTGGCCAAGCGGTTGCGGCGCGTAGCGCGCGCGTTTCAAACTTTTCAGGAGACCGATCTTGAGCGCCTGTTCTTCCGGTTTACCTCGGAGGGAAGCGAGGAGTCGTTGCAGTTCTACTCGATTCGTCAGGTCGCCAACCTTGTAACCGTAGCTGAGGATGAGCTCGCGATACTCCGCCAGTTTCTCTGGTTCAGGATTTTCGTGCACTCGATAAACGGTCGGGATGGACCGATTTTTTAGTTCGCGCGCGACCGCCTCGTTCGCCGCGAGCATGAACTCCTCGACCAGCTGATGTGATTCATCGTTCTCGATGCGTTCGAGCAGGATCGGCTTTCCCTCATCATCGAGACGCACTTTCACTTCGGGGAAATCGAGGTCGAGCGATCCTTGCTCGAAGCGCCTTCTCCGCAGAAGCGCAGCGAGTTCCCAAGCGACGTGCAGCCGCTCGCTCAACTGGTCGTTAGGCGCCACCTTTAAAATCGCGTAGGCCTCGCGGTAAGTCAGCCGGCGTGCGCTCCGGATGGCCGTTCGGGCAAACCGGCAGCTTTTTGTCCGCCCATCCCTTGTGAACTCGATGAAGACGGAATGTGTAAGACGATTCACTCCCGGCTTCAGGCTACAGACGCCATTGCTCAGGCGTTCCGGCAACATCGGGATAACCCGATCGGGGAGATACACGCTGTTGCCACGTTTGTAGGCCTCCCGGTCCAGCGCCGCCCCCGGTTTCACATAGGTAGCAACATCGGCAATGTGCACGCCGAGCCGCCAACCGCCGCCGGGAATTCGTTCGACATTGACTGCGTCGTCGAAGTCACGGGCGTCGTCCGGATCGATCGTGAAGATGAATTGGCCGCGTAAATCCTCGCGTCCTTCGAACATTTCTTCGTCGACCGTCTCCGGAATTGTTTGCGCTTCCTCGAGAACGTCTCGTGGGAATTCCGTCGGAAGATGATACTTCCGGATGATCGAAAGCATATCCACCCCGGGCGCGGCACTGGGCCCGAGGACTTCGATGATTTGTCCCTCCGGATTTACGTGGCGGGATTCCCACGGCTCGAGACGGACCACCACTTTGTCTCCGCGGGCCGGCCTGGTGGGCAACGGCGGTTGCGGTGGAATCTGGACGTAAACATTGTGCACGATGCGCGGATCATCCGGCACGACGTAAAAGAAATTCTTCGATTGCTCCAAAGTTCCCACGAGCGAATCGTGCGCGCGTTCGAGAATGCGGATGATCCGGCCTTCTATGCGGCCCTGACCGTCCCGCGCACGGGACGGGCGTTCATCGCGTGAGATGCGGGCCACGACTTTGTCGCCGTGCATCGCGGTGCCGGTGTTTTGCGCCGCGATGAAGAGATCCTGTTCTCCGGGCTTTTCTCGAGTGAGAAACGCATACCCGGCCTGATGAACATGCAACTTTCCTGTGACCAGGTCCGCTTCGGACGGCAGAACGTAACGGTTCTTCCGGATACGAGCGATTTCTCCGGATTGCTCCAGCTGCCGCAGCGCCTCGTTTAGACCCATGCGTACGCCGCTCTTCCGGCCCAGAGCTTTCCCGAGCTCCAGTTTGTCGAGAGGCCGATATTTCGGTGCGCTCAATAACCGCAAGATTTGTTGCCGGAGCTGATCGTTTTCTGGTTTCACAAGGTGTCCGCGCCAGACGCGTGCCGGCGGCAATTCAAGATTGGGGCTGCAATCTCCGCGTGAAACGGTCGAGAGACGAGCGCAATTTTTTTTGGGAGCGCAGGCTGCCAGCCTGCCGAGGCGCCCGTTCGCGGCGCGGGTCGCTTCGCGACAGTGTTGCCGGCAAGCTGCCGGCAACTGCAGGCTGGCAGCCTGCGCTCCCCAAATCGAATAAACCGAACGCTATGATAGTCTCACTTGAATGAGTGGGACGCTTTGGCAAATCGCGGATCGCGCGATCGATCTTTCGCGGCATGCCTTCATCATGGGAGTGCTGAATGTCACCCCGGATTCCTTCTCTGACGGCGGGGAATTTTTCACGACCGAGAAAGCCGTCGAGCAAGGGATGCGGATGGCGGCGGAGGGCGCAGACATTATTGACGTTGGAGGTGAATCGACGCGTCCCGGCGGGGAAGCGGTCTCCGCCGAAGTCGAGCTGGCGCGGGTGTTGCCGGTTATTGCGCAGTTACGCGCGAAAGTTTCGGCGCCCATTTCGATCGATACGACCAAGGCTATAGTTGCGCGTGGCGCGCTGGACGCGGGAGCATCAATCATCAATGACGTGAGCGGTGGCCGCGCTGATACAGAGATGATGAAGGTAGCGGCCGAGAAGAAAGCCGCCCTTATCATTATGCATATGCAGGGAACTCCTCAAACCATGCAGAAGAATCCTCACTACGATGACGTGGTTCGTGAGGTGGCTGATTTTTTTCGACAACAATATGCCCGCGCCCTAGAGTGCGGCATTGATTCCATGGCCATCGCGTTTGATCCGGGAGTTGGATTCGGTAAAACCGTTGAGCACAATCTCGCGCTCCTGGCCAACCTCTCCCGACTCCGGATCGACAATCGGCCGATCGTCGTCGGTGTTTCGCGGAAATCTTCTCTCGGCCAGATGATTGGATCCGCCGAGATGAGCGATCGCCTGGCCCCTACGATCGCCTTCACGGCTCTGCTGCGTGAGCGAGGTGCGAATGTCCTCCGCGTGCACGACGTCAAAGAAAACGCGGCGGCCCTAAGAGTCACGGAACGATTGCTCGAAGCAGCGCCATGACTCAGCAAATCATTCAGCTCTGGCTTGGGAAATGGAGAAGTCTCATCGAGATCATTCTCCTGAGCGTCGGGATTTATTACGGCTACCTCTACTTTCGCGGCACGCGCGGAGCAAAGGTCCTCACCGGTTTAGCGATCGTCTTCCTGACTCTGACCCTGATTTCGCAGTTATTGAATCTCGTTGTCATCGGTTGGATCATCCGCAGCTTTTCGGTCTTCCTGGCCGTAGCCCTGGTAGTGATTTTCCAGCCGGAATTGCGGCGCGGTCTCGCCGAGCTGGGCGGCCACCCCATTTTTTCTCTCACCAGTGAAAAGCGCGAAACGGTCCACGACATCGCCGAGGGAGTGACACAGCTAGCTAACAAGCAGTTCGGCGCGCTTATCGCGATTGAACGCGACACCTCGATTCGCGTTTACGAAGAGACGGGCGTCATCATCGACTCCAATTTTTCCGTGGAGCTTCTCTTGACCCTCTTCCATCCCAAAGCTGCCCTGCACGATGGCGGGGTGATCGTTCGCAACGGCCGTATCGCGGCGGCGGCTTGCATCTTCCCGGTCAGCCAGCGGGAAACACTCGATCGCAGTTTGGGTCTGCGGCATCGGGCCGGTCTCGGAATCACCGAGGAATCCGATGCGATCGCGGTGGTTGTCTCCGAAGAGACGGGCGGCATCTCAATCTGTCATCGGCGGCGGATCGAGCGGGGGTTCACGCCGGAAACATTCCGCAAACGCATCGGCGAAATTCTCCTCCAAGGAACTTATGAAGATGAAGAAACAGATCCTGAACAATTGGCGCGCGAAGTTGATCTCCCTGTTACTCGCGACAACCCTTTGGTACCTCATCAAAAAGAACGTAGCAACGACACCCTCACTGTCTGATGAGCCCGGGATGGACCCTGCGTTGAGCGAAAAGCGGTAGAGCGCCTAACGCAGGAAGCGCGCGAGATTGTCTTCTTCCCAGCGCCGGGCCCGGCGGTAACCCGGAAACTCGCGTTCGCGGCGGTAGAACCGTTCGGTATGAACGCGGCGCCGGCCATCGCTTCCCACTTCGTCGGGCACCACCGAGTGCAACATTTCGTGATAAAGCACGTACTGGAGAAACCAAAGGGGAACGAAAGGCTGATCTAAAAGGGGATTGATCCGAATCACGCGGTCTTCCTCCTGAATGGTGCCGAAGATGAAATATTCTTTCGGCCTGCGTTTGCGCCGCCGGCCCCAGACCACTTTGTATCCGCGGAGACGCCCGCGGAAATATCGTTCATTCAACCGATCGAAAATTGCGCGCAGGTCGAAACACTTTCCTTCCTGCTGAAGATTGAGTTGCCGCTGCATCGGCAACTTCGGGTGCGCTGCTTTTCGTTTCGTTTTCTTTGCCATGATGCGCCCGTGGATTGGAAAAAATTAGCTGACTAACAAGCAGTTTAGGAGGCTTCCTTTGGGTTCACAAGCGAAGGCGTAGAAAATTTATTTCCGAAAGTTAAACCGCTTGTATGAAGCAGTTTATGTGTTAACAACTCGCAAGTTTGAGAAAGACTGCGGTTTGAGAATTGCTGCCGCTCATTCGTCTCATCAAACGGGCCAAACTATTGGAGTTTAAGAGTTTACGATTGTATCTGTTTTCCGGCGCGGATTGGGAACTCGGGGGCGGTGACCGAGCCGCCCAGTGGGTTGTTCACATCGGAAATGACGACGCATCGCGCGACCCACCGATGATTGAGTCATCATGATCGCATTTACGAAAATCGAGAGTGCGCTTATACTCCGCCCGCGCTCGTCTCACGACGTGATGGCTGGCGCCACAAATTAAGATGACACCGCTGCTGAGAAAGTTACTCGGGCTGAATTGGCTGTTGCTCGTGACCATGCTCGCGCTCGCCGTTTTCGGCGTCATCGCGATTTACAGCGCGACTTATATGCGGGAAGAATCGATCTCCTCCGAGTTTTGGCGGAAGCAGGCCAACTGGGTGGCGGTCGGCTTCGTCGCTTTCATGGTCACCAGCCTGATTGATTATCGATGGATCAAATGGGGGGCTCTTCCGATGTACGTGGCGGGACTGGTTTTCCTGGTGCTGACTAAATTCATTGGGACGAAGGTGTACGGTTCGCGGAGCTGGCTCCATCTCGGGCCGATCAATTTCCAGCCCGCTCAAGTTGCGGTAGTCGCCGGTATCATGGTGCTCGCACTATTTCTCAGCCAGTTTCGCGAGATGCACCCGATGCTCCGGCTCCTGCTTTGTGGAGCAATCGTTGGCGCCCCGTGCCTCCTCATTTTGATGCAGCCGGATTTGGGCGAGACCATTATTTGGGGACCCGTCTTACTGGCCTTGCTCTTCGTCGGCGGCATCCCATTGCGCTATCTCATTTGCATCCTGCTCATCGTGGCGACGGCGATTCCCATTGCTGCTAATCTGGGTTTGAAGACCTATCAACAGGAACGGCTCACTGCCTTCGTTCATCCGGAGATCGACCCCAGGGGCGCGTCCTGGGCCATCAATCAATCGCTCATTGCCATCGGATCCGGCGGTTGGTCCGGAAAAGGGTTTAAGGCGCCAAATACGCAGATCGAGCTGGGTTTCCTTCCGGCCACCGCGGTGCACAACGACTACATTTTCTCGGCCATCGGAGAGCAGTGGGGCTTCGTCGGCGGAATATTTCTGATCGGCGCCTTTGGGCTGCTGCTTTTGACCTGTCTTTTCGTCGCCTTTTTCTCCGGAGATCAGTTTGGGCTCCTGCTCACGATAGGAATAACCTCACTCATTTTTACCCACATTTTTCAGAACATTGGGATGACGATTTCCATGCTGCCGATCACGGGTGTGCCGTTACCTTTGATCAGCTACAGCGGTTCCTTCGTGCTGATGATCATGTTCGGTCTCGGGATCGTGAATAGCGTTTGGGTGCATCGGAAGGAAGTGGCCCGCTGAGTTCCCGGTCCGCCTCGGGCGGCGCAGTTTACTTTCGTCTTCTGCGTCGCTAAAATTCGCGCCGCCGCATGGAAACCGATTACAAGGTCAGGCTCGAGATCTTCGAGGGCCCTCTCGACTTGCTGCTCTACCTGATCAAACAGGATGAGATCGACATCTATGAAATTTCGCTCGAACGAATTACGAGCCAGTATCTCGAGTACCTGCAGGCTTTCCAGGAGTTGAACATTGATATCGCCGGCGAATTCATCGTCATGGCCGCGAACCTGATCTACTTGAAGAGCCGGAGCCTTCTCCCGGTCGACCAGCAGCCTCCCGAGGAAGACGCGGAAGAAGACGATCCGCGCTGGGATTTGATTCGGCAGCTGATCGAATACAAAAAGTTCAAGGAGGCGGCTGCGCACCTACAGCAGCGGGCGTTGGAACAGGAGCGAATTTTCGCGCGCACGGGCATGAATGCGGGCGTCACCACCCTTGCGCCGCTTCCCCTGGGAGAGGTCGGGATTTTCCAGTTGATCAACGCTCTTCAGACTGTGATCAAGCGAGTCGAAGCGCGCGAGGATTTGCGGGAAATTTTCGGCGAACATTTTACCGTCTCCGACAAGATCGAGGCCATTTTGCAACGGGTCTCGAAAGGCTTGCCGGTGAAATTCTCCGAACTGTTTGCCGAGATTGCATCGCGGGTGGAGATTGTGGTGACATTTCTCGCTTTGCTCGAGTTGATCCGGCTCAAACAGGTTCGGGCTGTGCAGTCGAATCCGTTCGACGAAATCGAGATCGCGCCAGTTTCGAATTAGAAACGGAACCTACCGATGCCGCGAATCTTGCTCGCCGGTTGCGGCTACGTGGGAGAAGCGGCCGCCGATCTTTTCCATGAGCGCGGCTGGGGGGTCGAGGGATGGACCGCTTCTGCGCAATCGGCCGAGAAGCTGTCAGGCCGGCCCTACCCTGTGCGGGCAGTGGACATTTGTGATGCCGCGGCCGTATCGTCGAGTCCCTCCGAGTTTGATGTCGTCCTCCAGTGCGCCAGCTCCGGCGGTGGCGACGCGGAGAAATATCGCCGTGTCTATTTGGATGGCGTGCGAAACCTCATTCGAGCCTTCCCAAGGCTGCACTGCTTTTCACGAGCAGCACCAGCGTCTATGCGCAGAAACAGGGAGACCCGGTGGACGAGGCAAGTCCGGCGGATCCTGTTTACGGAAAAGGCCAGATCCTGCGAGAAGCCGAAGAGCTGGTTTTGGCCCACCGCGGAATTGTGGCGCGGCTGGGAGGGATTTATGGGCCGGGCCGTTCCTTTCTTCTGCGCAAATTTCTCGCGGGAGAGGCGGTACTTGATCCCGAGAACAATCATTTCATCAACCAGGTGCATCGCGACGATATCGTGTCCGCCTTGTTTCTCCTCGTGGAACAGCGGGCCGACCTGGCCGGACAAATCATTAATGTGGTGGATGATCAGCCGATCATCGTGCGCGAAGTTTATGAATGGTTGAGCTTGCACCTGCATCGGCCCCTTCCTCGAACAGGGAATGTCCCATCTCCAAGAAAACGCGGGGAGAGCAACAAGCGTGTCAGCAACCAGAGGCTGCGCGCTCTGGGTTGGGAACCGCGCTATCCAAACTTTCGCGTGGCGATGACCGAAAGTGTCCTCCCGAGCTTCGGTTTTGACCCATAGGTCTCCCCTGCACCCCGGTATGGAAGCTGCTTAGAAAAAACCGGTATGCGTCACATCCAACTGACTGGCCGCGAGGCGACTGTTGTGCGCTCGATTGGCTTCACGGAAGCAATGTTGGGCGCAGAAATTCAAGACAACACTCATATGGATGAGTGCGACGTGACCGACACGCTCAATAGCTTGATGTCAGCCGGGTATGTCGAGAGCATTCCGTTCTACGAGGAAGTGCAGATCGCCGAGATGCCGGTAACCGCGTTCGAATTGAATCCGGCTTACTGTTCGGAGTTAAAGCAGGCGCTTTACCGCCGATAACGGTCAGCTCTTCGCCACCGCCGGAACTGACTCCTGGGCCGCGTCGCGCAAGCTATCGCGCTCGCCAAAAAGCTGGCGGATCACTTCTTCCACGGGCAACTCCTGCACGTTGATATCAATCACCGCGCAGCCCTCGAGCAGGCGCCGGCAGGTTTCTGTCACCTTCGCGCGCGGCACTTTTAGCTGCACCGACACGGGCGTTTGCTGAACGACTTCGCCCAGCGCGGAAAAATCGCGATCGCCGGGTCCCTCGAAGGTAAGGCTGATGATCTTGTAGCCGGAAAAACGATCGATGATGGAATTGAGCGGGCCGTCGAAAAAAATCTTTCCGTGATCGATGATGATGACGCGATCGCAAAGCTCTTCGATGTCCTGCATGTAATGGCTGGTTAGCATGGTCACGATCTTATGCTCGGAGTTATAGAGCCGGAGAAATTCGCGCACCCGTTTCTGGCTGACGACGTCGAGGCCAATGGTCGGCTCATCGAGAAAGAGGACGCGTGGCTCGTGTATGAGCGCCGAGATCAATTCCATTTTCATCCGCTCGCCGAGCGAAAGCTCTCGCACCATCACGTTCATTTTATCCTGCACGTCCAGGAGCTCGCTCAGACCGCCCACCACTTTCTTGAAACGATCGCGGTCGATCCCGTAAATGGCGCGATTGAGCTCGAGCGATTCCTGCGCAGGCAAGTCCCACCAGAGCGCATTTTTTTGTCCCATCACGAGGCTGAACTGGCGCTTCAAGTCATTGCTCCGCTCCCACGGGACGAAACCCAGCACGCGCGCATCGCCCGAGCTCGGATTCAGCAGGCCGGAAAGCATTTTGAGGACGGTGGTTTTGCCGGCGCCATTCGGACCCAGGAACCCCACCAGCTCGCCTTCTTCTATGCTGAAAGTGACGTTGTCCGCCGCGCGGATTTCATCATACTTTCGCCTGACGAGTCCCTTGATCGAGCCCCGGAGGCCGCTCTCCTTCCGGTACGTCCGGTAGATCTTCGTAAGTCCGCGTGTTTCGATCACACTCATGTGCCGTTGCCATGACCAACCATCGCCGATTTCTCGACGCTCAGGCCGCGCTCGGTTGCGCTGTGGCGCCTTTCCGCTTCAAAAGTGGCAGCACTTTTTCCACGAGCGCGTCCGCCGTGATGCCATGCTTCTTCCGGAGGATCGGTATCGTTCCGTGCTCGACGAACTGATCGGGCCAGCCAATGCGGACCACCGGAGTGTTGATCATCTGTGAATGCAGATGCTCCATGACCGCGCAACCGAAACCGTTGTGTAGGACGTGGTCTTCGATCGTGCAGATCACGTCCACCCCGCGCGCGAAAAACTCCAGCGTTCCAGTGTCGAGCGGCTTGATCCACCGCGGATTGATCAGCGCGACGGAAACGCCTTGCTCTTCCAGCTTGCGCGCCGCCTCTTCCGCCACCTCGAACATGTTGCCTAGTCCGAAGATCGCGACTTCCCGGCCATGTTGCACGACCTCGGCCTTTCCGATCTCGAGGAGTTTGGGCGAGGCCTTTGGCACCGCGCCCGTGCCCGCGCCGCGTGGATAACGAATGGCGATCGGGCCGGAATTGTAGTTCGCGATCGTCCAAAGCATGTCGACGAATTCATCTTCATCCTTTGGCTGCATGTGAACGAAATTGGGCACATGCCGCAGATAACCGATGTCGAAGAGACCGTGATGCGTCGGACCATCGTCTCCGCTCAAACCGGCGCGATCCATGCAGAGCGCGACGTTCAGGTTTTGCAGGGCGATGTCATGAATGATCATGTCGTAGGCGCGCTGCATGAAGGTGGAGTAGATCGTCAGGAACGGCTTTAGCCCCTGCGTGGCCAGCCCGCAGGCAAAGAGCGCCGCATGTTCCTCTGCGATCCCAACGTCGAAGTAACGCGTCGGATGTTGCGCCTGAAAAAATCCGAGCCCGGTGCCACTGGGCATGGCAGCGGTAATGGCCACGATGTTTTTGTTCGAATCGGCGAATTTCGCCAGAGTCTTTCCCATCAATTCCGAATAGGTGGGTGTCGCCGCGGCCGCCGTCTCTCCGGTATCGCGCGCAAATTTTCCCAGGCCATGAAATTTATCGGGCTTGGCGATGGCAGGTTCGTAGCCTTTTCCTTTCTTAGTCAGAATGTGCAGGAGCACCGGCTCATCCTGGCTCTTCAAAAACTCGAATGTCTTAATGAGGAGAGGGATGTCGTGGCCGTCGATCGGTCCGTAATAACGCAGCCCCAGCTCCTCGAAGATCACGCTCGGGACCAGAAGATTTTTGACGCCCTCCTCGACTTTGTGGGCAAACTCGACCGCGCTGCGCCCGGCGATCGCTTCGATGAAACGGCGGGCCTTGTCATGCAGACCGGCATACGTGGGGTTGGCGACGATGTTGTTCAGGTAACTCGCGATCGCGCCGACGTTCTTGGCAATGGACCATTCGTTGTCGTTCAGCACGACAATGAACCGCCGCGTTTGCGACTTTGCGTTGTTGAGCGCCTCGTAACTTATCCCGCAGGTGAAGGCGGCGTCGCCTGCCACCACGACCACATTCTCGTTCCCGCCGCGGAGATCGCGGCCTACCGCCATGCCCAGGCCGGCCGATAACGCGGTGCCGGCATGGCCGGCGCCATAGCAATCATGTTCGCTCTCGGTCCGGAGCAGAAAGCCGTTGAGGCCCTGGTATTGCCGCATCGTCCCAATGCGATCGAGGCGGCCGGTAAACATTTTGTGGACGTAACCCTGGTGGCTCACGTCGAAAACAAACCGGTCCTTCGGCGTTTCGAAAACACGATGTAGAGCGATCGTGAGCTCTACCACTCCAAGGTTAGGCCCAAGATGGCCGCCCGTTTGCGATAGCACTCGGATGAGTTCATCGCGCACCTCCTGCGCGAGCTGGGGCAGGTCCTGCTCGTTCAGCGCTTTGACGTCCGCCGGAGAATGAATGCCGGCGAGCAACCCGGCAACGTTTTCGGTCTTAGAAGAGTCTGACTTCGTCATTTGCGGTTTCTCCCTTTTCCTCCGATTTCCCTGCGCGTTCTTTTTCCACCGCCGGTTCAAAATCTTTCACCACCGGCTTGCCAGCATGGTTGCGCGTGATGATCTCGATTCTTTGCTCGGCGCCAGTCAGGCGTTCCTGGCAAACCTTCACCAGCTTCATCCCTTCTTCGTAGCGGACAATGAGTTCCTCCAGCATCATCTTGCCCGACTCCATCTGCTCGACAATTGCCTCCAGCCGATCCATCGCGCCTTCAAAATTTTGTTCGGGTTCGTTTTTTTTCGCGGGGGCTGGCATATCAAAATGTGGAGCAATTAAGCATAGCGACGGTGGATAAAAAGCGCGACTTCTCCGCGGAGGCCGGGTTTTATGGCCGTGGCGTTCCTCGGATCCCCGAAAAATATGAGCCAAAGCCCGCGCCCGATTTGGTTCAATTCCTGCTCTAATTTCTATGCAGAATCCATTGCCTCCCCAGCAGTCTGGGGCTCTCCTGCGGCAGCGGCTCTAATAATATGAGGCGTTTGTTTCAACATGCAGGACGTGCGGCCGCCGTGGCGGTCGCTTTCTCTCTTTGGGCCGGCTCCGCTCACGCGATTTCCAGCGCGGTCAATATTTCCACGCGCATGGTCGTGGAGACAGGTGACAACGTTTTGATCGCCGGCTTCATTGTTTACGGAACTGGGCAGAAGACCTTAGCGGTGCGCGCAATCGGGCCCTCGTTGCCGGTGCCCGGGGCTCTGAGCGATCCGATTCTCGAGTTGCATGACGCCACCGGCGCACTCGTTTCGACGAACGATAATTGGCGGAGCTCGCAGCAAGACGCGCTCATTGCGGCTGGCATGGCTCCCAAAAACGATCTCGATTCCGCGCTCATCGCCACCCTCGATCCCGGCAGCTACACCGTCATCGTCCGCGGAGTAAACAACGCCACCGGCGTAGCTCTCGTCGAAGTCTATGACCTCGATCCCGGAACGTCCACCGCGCGCCTGGGCAACATCGCGACGCGTGGACATGTGCTCACGGGCGAAAACGTCATGATCGGCGGTTTCATTATCCGGGGCGATGTGCCGAAGCGCATGATCGTGCGCGCGAAAGGTCCGAGCCTCAGTCTGGGCGGGGTTCCACTTGCGGGCCGGCTTCAGGACCCAATGCTCGAGCTGCATGATGGCAACGGAGTGCTCATTTCGCAGAACGACAATTGGCGCACTTCTCAGCAAACGGAAATTCAGGCCAGCACCCTTGAACCGGTGGATGACCGCGAGCCTGCGATCATATCTAATCTCGCTCCGGGTAACTACACCGCGGTCGTGCAGGGCACCGGCGCTTCCTCCGGAATTGCCTTGATCGAGATGTACGATCTGGATCAACCGCCGCAAGCGGATGGATCCACGCTTTATGTCGCGCAATTGCGCCCGCAAGGAAGCAGCACTTCTTTGGGCTCGGGGACGGCCTCGCTTCGGCTCGCGGCAGATGGGAAGTCAGCCATCTTCGCTTTTGACTACTCAAATCTCACCGGGCCGATCACCAGCATGCACATCCATTTTGCGGATGGCACCATCTTGTTCGATGTCGATGCGGCCATACCACAACCCGATGGCACCTACATCTGGGTCTTCACACCCGTGGGCTCGATGACGGTCGCTGACATCGTCAACGCCATCAGATCCGGTCAGATTTATTTCAATATCCACACGGCGCTCTATCCGACCGGGGAAATCAAGGGCTTTTTCAATCTCTCGACTGGCGGGCAAACCGCGCCGGTGCCGACGCCACCGCCGCCGCTGGCTGGCGGCACGCCTACCGTTGCAGATGCGGGCCGGTTTCTTTCCCAAGCAACGTTTGGCGCGACCGACGCGCTGATCACCCAGGTCCAGAGCCAGGGTTTCGATGCGTTCCTGAACCAACAATTCGCGGCGCCGATTTCTTCGCACGTCGCCTTCATCGATGCGTCGGGAGTTAACCCGCCGACCATCACGCAGACGAACGACGCGTGGTGGACTTACGCCGTCGCTGGTCCCGATCAATTGAGACAAAGGGTCGCCTTTGCCTTGAGCGAATTTTTCGTCGTCTCAAATTCCGCCAAAGAACTCGGCAACCAGCCTGCCGCGCTGCCGACTTATTATGATGTCCTGGTTAAGGGCGCCTTCGGAAATTTCCGGCAACTGCTCGAGAACATCACCTTGAATCCCGCGATGGGCGCCTATCTCGACATGTTGAAGAACGACAAGGCCAACGCCTCGAAGACGCGGCTGCCTAACGAGAACTACGCCCGAGAGATCATGCAGCTGTTCTCGATCGGCCTGTACGATCTCAATCTCGATGCCGACCTGACCCTCAGTCCCAGTGGCTTCCCGATCGCGACCTATAATCAAGACGCGATTCTAGGAACGGCTGCGGTCTTTACCGGATGGACTTACGCACAGACTACGAATCCGCCGATTTTCAATCCGCCGGCGGACTGGCGCAACCCGATGGTGAACGTACCCGCTCGTCATTCGCCCGACGCCAAGACGATTTTGAATGGAGTTGTCCTCCCAGCCGGTCAGACGGCGGCGCAGGATCTTAAGGCTACGCTCGACACAATCTACAATCATCCGAATGTCGGACCGTTCTTCTGCCGCCAGCTGATTCAACGTCTGGTCACAAGCAACCCCAGCCCGGGATATGTTTATCGCGTCGCGTCAGTCTTCAATAATAACGGGCAGGGCGTTCGCGGAGATCTGCAGGCCGTAGTGCGTGCGATTCTGATGGATTACGATGCGCGCGGCAGTGCGAAAGCTTTCCAGGGAGCAGGGCATGAGCGCGAACCCGTGATTCGCCTGACCAATCTCTTACGGGCGTTCAACGCGTCCTCACCCGACGGCAAGTTTTCTGTTCGCGGAGCCTTTGCCGCGCTCGCGGAAGAAGCCATGCATTCGCCGACCGTTTTCAATTTCTTCTCTCCCGAATACGCGGCGCCGGGCGCCATCGCCGAAGCCGGCCTGCAAAGCCCCGAGTTTGAGATCACTACCGAAACGACGGTCGTGACCGTGACCAATTACCTCCGAACGGCCATCTATAGTTCCCTCGGACCCTCGACGGCGCGCATCACTCTCAATCTAGCCAACGAACAAGCGCTCGCAGCCAATCCCGCGCAGTTGGTGGATCATTTGAATTCATTGTTGATGGCCGGCGGCATGTCGCCGGAGATGCGCACCATTTTGATTAACTCCATCACCCAAATCCCGGCGAACAATCCCGCTGAGCGAGCCAAGACCGCCGTTTATCTCGTGATCAATTCGCCCGAGTTCACCGTGGACAAATAGTTATGTACGCACCTACCCGCCGCACCTTTATTCGCCAGGCCGCCTGCGCCGCGTTGACGACCTCAGGATTGCTTAACACCATCTTCGATCTGCGCCGGCTGAGCGCCGCCACCATCGCCGCCGGCGGTGATTACAAAGCTCTCGTTTGCCTCTTTCTTTTTGGCGGAAACGACGCGAACAACGTTATCGTTCCGCACGACGCAAATGGTTACGCTTCCTACGCCGCCGCTCGAGGCCTCCTCGCCATTCCCCAGGCTTCGCTCCTTCCTCTAACTTTGCAGAACGGCGACGGCCGCGATTTCGGATTTCATCCGAACCTGGCGGAGCTCCAGGCCCTTTTTAATCAGGGACACCTCGGCATTGTCTCGAATGTGGGCACTTTGGTTGCGCCGATCACACGCGCTCAATATCTCGCGGGGGGAGCGGCCGTGCCCAAGCAACTCTTTTCGCACGCTGACCAATCAGTGCAGTGGCAGACCTCGGTCCCGGATCAAGTCTCGAAAACCGGCTGGGGAGGACGAATGGCGGATGTGCTGCACTCCCTTAACGGCAATTCCCAAATTTCTCTCAACATTTCGATCGCGGGAACAAACACATTCGAAGTAGGGAACACCGTCCTCCCCTACAACGTTTCCTCCAATGGCAGCGTGGGTCTCACCGGCTTCGATGGGAGCGCGAATGCCAATGTCCGTTTGCAAGCCTTCAAGAATTTGCTCGCGCTGCCGCATAACAATTTATTTGAACAGGCCTATTCCGACACGGTCTCGCGTTCCATCGCCGCGAATGAGCTTCTCACTTCCGCACTCGCCGGTGTTCCGGCCTTGCAAACCGTTTTTCCTTCTACCTCGCTGAGTAGCCAGCTCAAAATGGTGGCCAAGCTCATCGCAGCGCGGACCAATCTCGGCATGAGCCGCCAAATATTTTTCTGCTCGGTCGGCGGATACGATACCCATGGCGATCAGCTCACTGGTCAGGCCAACCTGCTGACGGAATTGAGCCAGGGTCTCAACGCCTTTTATTCCGCCACGGCTGAGTTGGGTGTAGCTCAGGATGTGACGGCCTTCACCGCCTCGGATTTCGGCCGTACCTTTCCCACGAATGGGTCCGGCTCCGATCACGGCTGGGGCAGTCATCAATTCGTTCTTGGCGGCGCCGTCCAAGGCGGCCGGTTGTTTGGGACCTTCCCGACCCTTGCCGTTAATGGACCAGACGATACCGGACAAGGCCGCTGGATCCCGACGACCTCGGTCGACGAATTTTCCGCGACTTTGGCGACATGGTTCGGCGTCAGCGCTTCCGACTTGCCCACGGTCCTTCCGAACATCGGGCGATTCGCTCATCCGAATCTCGGAATTTTCGGTTAAGCGCCGGTTTCTGTCATCCCGAGCCGCGCAGACAGGACCGCGACCATGGGAGGAGTGCCGACCTCGCAAGCGCAGATCGATTTCCGAGGAATGCAAGGAAGTCAACGCAATGAGTGGTTGCACGTTTCCCGCTCCCGTTGGCCCGCAGCTTCGTGGCGAGGTCCTTCGCCGTCTGCGCGGCTCGGGATGACATCCGATAGCCGCTGCGCGTTTCGCGCAGTTCTCTTCTTCCTTGCGCGAACTCATCGATGGGCGAATTACAGAAACCGAAATCATGGCGACCGCGCTGCACTGGATTGAGAAACAGGATGCCCGGCATCGGCTCATCATCTCCCTTCTGGCCGCCGGCTTGGTTTGGCTGGGCTTGCGTGGCCGGGTGCAACCCTCCACCCAATCAATCGCGACTTGGGATGTCTTCGCTTTCTGCGTCCTTGCTCTCGCCTGGATGACGATCATCACCACGCCGCCGCACAAATGTCGATCGCGCGCTCAGATGCAGGATGTCAGCCGAACCGTTATTTTCGTTTTCGTGGTCCTCGCGGCCTGCGCCGGTTTGTTCGCGGTGGGATTCCTCTTTTTCGGCAACAAGGGCGTGGTGCAACGCCCGCATTTTCTTCTCCATTTGCTGATGAGCCTGGTCGCCATCATTTCTTCCTGGATGCTTGTCCACACGGTTTTCGGCTTGCGCTACGCGCACACTTTTTATGGCGATCCCGATGGCGCCGCAGGGCCGCAGCAGCATGCGGGCGGCTTGGAATTTCCGGGAGGCCGCTTGCCGGACTACATGGATTTTGCCTACTTCTCCTTCGTCATCGGTATGACGTTTCAAGTGTCCGACGTGCAGATTACCTCGCGCGAATTTCGCAAGCTCGTGCTTTTGCATGGCATGCTTTCCTTTGGATTTAATACGGTGATTCTCGCGCTCACGATCAACACCGTCTCAACCTTGCTCTGATCCGCTCTCTCGTGTCGCGCTCCTGGCACACGCGATGCTAAGTCAGGATCGCAGTGATTACGGCGCGATGAAGTTCCTGAAGAAGATTTTGCTCGTGGATCATCAGCCGAAAGTGACCGCGCTGGTGCGCCAGGCGCTCGAGAGCACCGGCAAATATCTCGTCAAAGTCGAGCAGGATAGTCGCCTGGCCTTGCATGCTGCGCCCTGGTTTTTGCCTGATCTGGTTTTGCTTGATGCTGAAAAAGCGGAGGCGGAAAGCGAAGACGTCAACCGCCAGCTCAAGTCCGAGCCGGCTCTGAAGGACACGCCATTCCTTTTCCTGAGCGGCAACACTGCTCCGGAAAAGAAAGTGGTGACGGGAGGGTTCATTAGCGGCTACAGCTTTCTCGCCACGGCGGTCACGCTCGATGATCTTATCCGCTGCGTGGACGAGATGCTGTGTCCGGTTCCCGCCCGGCGGAAGCGAATGTAGAGGCGGTTGGGTCGAGCGCCCGTCTGGTTCGTAAGGCGCTTGGCACAAGCGCCTCTACATTTCCGTCCCGCCGATTTACCCGATCTGCGCGCGATACGCAGCCGCGTCTTTTAGCTGCTTCACGTCGTCCGGCGAATCCACCTTCAAGACAAAGATCCATCCTTCACCGAAGGGATCGGTATTGATCAACGCCGGATTTCCTTCCAGCGCTGCGTTTGCCTCCACCACGGTGCCTTTCACCGGAGCGTAGATATCGCTCGCCGCCTTCACCGATTCCACCACCGCGATTTGTCCGCGGGCCTCCGCCTTCGCGCCGACTTTTGGGAGCTCGACATAGACCACGTCCGTCAGCTCGGCCTGGGCGTGGTCGGTAATGCCGACCCGGATATTTTCGCCTTCGCGCTTAATCCATTCATGGGACTCGGTGTAGAGCAAATCGTCCGGAACATTCATGATTTTTTGTAGAGCGGTTTCTTTTCAACGACGGCGGGAAACTTTTGTCCGCGAATTTCGATCTCGATCTCCGTTCCCACGCGAGCGTGCTGCGTCGGAAGGTAAGCCATCCCAATCCCCTGGTTCAAGCTCGGCGACAAGGTGCCGCTAGTGGCTTCGCCAATCTGCTCGCCTGCGAGCCAGACAGGATAATGCGGACGCGGCGGCGGTCCCTTGCCTTTCATGCGGAAAGCAACGAGCCGGTCGGTGGTTCCGCTTTCCTTCGCCTGGACGAGCACCTCGCGCCCGACAAATTCCGGCTTCTTCAGATCAACGAAAAATCCGAGCCCCGCTTCGATGGGGTTGTGTTCCGGCGAAAGATCGGATCCGTTCAGGGGATAGCACATCTCCAGGCGCAACGTGTCCCGTGCGCCGAGACCGCAGGGTTTAATTCCAAACTGTTCACCCTTTTTCAAGACAGTGTTCCAAAAGTTCGCGGCATCGTTCGCGGAAAAGAACACTTCTACTCCGTCTTCCCCCGTGTAGCCCGTGCGGCCAATCGCCAGATCCATTCCATCCATCTTGGATTCGGCGATGTGGTTGCGTGCCGGAAGATCGACGTCGTCGCCGAGCAACGCGTGAAAGAGATCGACTACGCGCGGACCCTGGATCGCGACCCCGCCGAAATCCGCGCTGCGATTCTTGAGCTGACCAGAAGCGGCGCCGGCAAGATGCCGCTCCAACCAGGCGAAATCTTCATCCGCGCGCGACGCGTTCACCACCAGAAGAAATTCTTCCGGAGCCGTTCGATAGACGATGAGGTCGTCGATGATCCCGCCGCGCTCGTTCAGAAGGAAGGTGTACTGGCCAGAGCCGACCTCGAGTTTCTCGACATTGTTGGTCAGCATCTCGTTGAGCCATCCCGCCGACGCCGTACCCTTCGCGACCAGTTGGCCCATGTGCGAAATATCGAAGACGCCGACATTGTTTCGCACTGCCTGGTGCTCGTCCATGATGCCCGAGTATTGCACCGGCATGATCCAATCGCCGAACGGGATCATCTTCGCGCCGAGCCGCACATGTTCCTCGTAGAGCGGCGTTTTTTTCGGCGCGGCGTCACTCATGCGGTCATCCTAGACGCCGCAACTTTAGTGTCAACGCAGGTCGGGCAGTCTGCCGCGACCGCCCGACGGACGATGGGCCAAGCTCCCTGCCAGTTGAAGCGAGCCGCGCTTTCTCTACCGTGAGCGCAACGATGAGCTTTCTGGATAAACTTGAACGGCGTCTTGGTTTTATCGCCATCCCCGGATTGATCCGCGCGGTGGTAACCTTGAACGCGCTCGTCTTCGTCCTCGTTCTTTTGAACAAAGGCTTTGATGCCTATCTCGCCCTCGATATCGCCCGGATTCGTGCCGGTGAAGTCTGGCGGCTCGTTACCTATATCTTCGTTCCGCAAACCGGCCATTTCCTCCTAGTTGTGGTCGCGCTCTGGTTTCTCTGGTTCATCGGCGACGGTGTCGAGCGCGCCTGGGGCCCGTTTCGGCTCACGCTTTATTTTCTGGTGGGCATGATCGGAACGACGGTCGCCGCTGTTCTTTCCAATAGTCAGTTCTCCAGCCAGATGCTTTTCACCACCCTCTTCTTCGCCTTCGCGCACTTTTATCCGGAAGAGATCATCTATGTGTTTTTCATCCTGCCGTTGAAGGTGAAATGGATTGCCTGGGCTTATGCCGGCTTTCTCTTGCTTGGTTTTGCCACGCAGTCGAATTCCTACCGGCTGGCGCTCATCGTGGCGCTGAGCAATTATCTTATCTTCTTCGGGCCCGGAGTGATTCGCCATTTCCGGCAGCGCAAGGAAGTAGCGGTTCGACGGACCCGATTTGAGGTTCAATCGCGCAGTGAAGAAGAGCCGCTGCACAAATGCGCCACTTGCGGCGCAACCGAATTGAGCGATCCGAGTCTCGAATTTCGCGTGGCGCGCGATGGTGAAGAATATTGCATCGCTCATCTCCCCCGGCCGGCGAACGCCGCTGTTTAACCAGGAGGGATGCGCTCCCCCGCGTTCTTTTGCTCCCGCCCTGCTTGACCCAGTTCCGCTCGACTATGACACTGGCGCCATGAGCGATAAGGAAGCGCCGTTAGTTCCCGAACAGGGCTGGCATTGTCTGCATCTCTATTACCGGATCGAGTTCAGCCAATGGCAGCTTCTCAGCTCCGAGGAACAGCGCGCCGCCAAGGTAGCTCTCTCCGCATTGGTGCAGGAAATCCGCGCGCTCGAATCCACCCAACTCCTCACGCTTAGCATCGTGACACCGAAAGCGGATCTCGGATTCATGCTGATCACACCCGATCTGCACGCCGCGAATCGCATCGAAAAGCAGATCTCGCTGTCGCTCGGCGCCGATGTTCTCGTTCCAGTTTACAGCTACCTCTCGCTCACGGAAGAGAGCGAATACGCGGTCACCGACGAAGAATATGCCGGCACCCTGGAGACGGAGGAAAAAATGAAGCCCGATTCCCCGGAGTTCGCGCAAGCCATGACCGCTTTTCGCGAGCGCATGGCGAAATATCGCCACGAGCGAGTTTATCCGACGTTGCCCGACTGGCCGGTCGTCTGCTTCTACAACATGAGCAAACGCCGTGGCGAGCATAAGAATTGGTATGCGCTGCCCTACACCGACCGCCGGCGTCTCATGGCCGGCCACGCGAAGGTCGGGCGCGAGTACGCCGGAAAGATCAAGCAGCTCATCACCGGCTCGAGCGGCCTCGATGACGCCGAATGGGGCGTGACGCTTTTCGCGCGCGACACCTTCCAGATCAAAGCCATCGTCTATCAAATGCGCTTCGACGAAGTGAGCGCCGTCTATGGGGACTTCGGCGAATTCTACATCGGCCTGCAACTGCCGCTCGACGAACTGTTCCGCCGGTTGCAGCTTTAGCTGCCTCGTGCTCCTGCTCGTAATCGTAATCGAGGCGCATCTAATCGGCACGAGCACGAGCACGAGCAGAAGGATGGGTGGCAGAGTGGTCTAATGCGCACGCCTGGAAAGCGTGTTTGCCGCAAGGCAACCAGGGTTCGAATCCCTGCCCATCCGCTCCTCTCGTACTCTGACTCGTGCTCGTGATCGATCCACCTAGCGCGATTCAATCGGCCGTCGTGGCAGCACTTGAAGGTTCTGCCGGTATTTGACCATGCTGGCATTCGGCAAAACTCCGCGAAAATTCGCTCCCGGATAAATCAGGCAATCACGTCCCAGCACGGAGCCCGGATTAATCACCGCATTGCAACCGATCTCCGTCCGGTCCCCGACGATCGCGCCAAATTTCATGAGGCCCGTCGCGATATCGCCATCGGTCGCGCTGACGTGGATCTCCATGTGATCCAGTTTTACATTCGAGAGAATCACGCCCGCACCGAGATGGGCGCGGTAACCAAGAATAGAGTCGCCGACGTAATTGAAGTGAGGCACCTGCGCTTCATCGAACAGGATGCAGTTCTTGAACTCGCACGAATTCCCCATCACCACGCCATCGCCGGCGATCACATTTTCGCGGATGTAGCAGCCGCTGCGGATGTGACAGTTCTCGCCGATCCAGGCCGGTCCTTTCAAGACCGCGCCTTGTTCGACAATCGTGCCCGCGCCGATAAAGACCGAGTTACTGATGAACGGCTTCCCCACGAGCTCGCCCAGCACAGCCGGCTTCAAACGAAATTGCAAATAACTCGCGATCTGCTTGAGCGCGTCCCAAACGTATTTCTGCGATTCAAACAGCTTGGGGTGCGCCGTGTGTTCGAGACTGAGGAATTCCGCCGGCGAAAACATTTTTCGGTGAACTAAACTCCGCCTCGCCGTGTAATCTTCTGCCCGTCCTTCGTATCACGGGCCTCCCAACCTTTCGCGGCGAGATCGTCGCGCAATTCATCACTTTTCCGCCATTCCTTTGCAAGCCTTGCCTGCACCCGCGCCTCCGCGAGAGCGATGATTTCATCCGGAATTCCGCTCTTGGTGCCGGTGACTCCCAAGACGTGATCAATTCGTGCCCACCATTGCAGCCAGTGCTGGGCTTCCGACGATGAAAGCGTTCCTTCATCCAGAGAACGATTTGTTTTGCGGATGTTCTCGAAAAGAACGCCGAGCGCCGCGGAAATATTCAAGTCGTCGTCGAGCGATGCTTCAAATTCCTCCGTTGGACGTTGGACGTTGGACGTTGGACGTTGGACGTTGTCTTCCTGTGACTTCGTTTCCAACCGATTGATCCAATCGTCAATCCGGCGCAACGCCTCCCGCGATTCCTCCATTCCTTCCCAGGTAAAATTGAGCGGAGCGCGGTAATGCACCCGCATCAACGCGTACCGTACCTCACGGCCGCTGTAGCCCTTAGCCAGCACATCGCGGAGTGTGTAAAAATTCCCGAGCGACTTCGACATTTTTTGCCCGTCGACCATCAAATGCGCGCAGTGCATCCAGTAGCGGACAAATTTCTTCCCGGTGCAACCCTCCGTCTGCGCGATTTCCGCTTCATGATGCGGAAAAATATTGTCGACCCCGCCGCAATGAAGATCGAGTTGCTCGCCCAGGAGTTGCGTCGCCATCGCGCTGCACTCGATATGCCAGCCGGGTCGTCCGGCGCCCCACGGGCTCTCCCAACGGACCGGACCATCCTCTTCATCCCAAGCTTTCCAGAGCGCAAAATCGCCGACGTGCTCCTTGTCGTATTCATCGCTCTTCACCCGTCCAGTCGAGCGCAGTTCTGAGAGATCGAAATGCGCCAGCTGCCCGTAGGCTGGAAATTTGTTGATCCGAAAATAAACTGATTTGTCCTCCGCCTGATATGCGAGATTGCGCGCCATCAGCGTCTTGATCATTTCGATCATGGTCGCGATCTGGCGCGGATCGGTCGCTTCGGGAAAAGAATCAGCGCGCTTGATTCGAAGAATATCCAGGTCTTCGAAGAACGCCTGCTTGAAAGGCGCGGTGAATTCTGCCAGCGGAATCCCCGCGCTCCGCGAGCCTTGAATCGTCTTGTCATCGACATCCGTGATGTTCATCACGCGACGCACCGTGAACTCGCGCAGCTCCAGATGACGTTGGAGCAGATCTTCGAAAAGATACGCGCGAAAATTGCCGATGTGCGCGTGGCTGTAGACCGTCGGCCCGCAGGTGTACATTTTCACCTCGCGTCCCGCGGCATCGAGCGGATGGAAGTCCTCCACCTCGCGCGAGAAAGTATTGAACAGTCGAACGGACATTTCTAGTGATGGAGTGATGGAGTGATGGAGTAGTGGAGCAATGAAAAAGCGCAGCGCATCAAAGCATTACTCCAACACTCCATTACTCCATCTCCACCGTGGCCACCGCCATCGCCGCCATCCCTTCGCCGCGCCCGATGGCCCCGAGGCCTTCGTTCGTGGTGGCTTTGATGCTCACTCGCGAAGTTTCCAAATTGAGCGCCGCTGCGATCTTCTCTCGCATCGCCGAAATATAGGGCGCGATCTTCGGCGCCTCGGCGATCAAAGTCGCATCGACGTTCACCGCGCGCGCGTTCTTGTCACCAAGCACCGCGTTCACCTTCTCTAAAATTTCGAGACTGCTGATGCCGCGAATCGATTCGTTCGTGTTCGGAAAGTGATGACCGATATCGCTTTCACCGATCGCGCCGAGCAGCGCATCGGCCACGGCATGGCAGAGAACGTCCGCGTCGGAGTGTCCTTCCAATCCGCGATCATACGGAATCTCGACACCGCCCAGAATCAATTTGCGGCCCGGCGCAAGCCGATGCGCGTCGTAACCAATGCCACTCCTGATCATGCGCTTAGAGTTTCAAGTCAATCACACCATTCGACGCGACGATGCTGTATTTTTCCTTCATGTCGGTCCGTGGCTTCATCTCGACCGTTCCGCCCGCAGTTTCCACGAGAATCCAACCCGCCGCGATATCCCAGAGGCTGATTCCCTGTTCGATGTAAGCATCGAAGCGTCCGCAAGCCACATACGCCATATCGAGCGCGGCGCTGCCCATGAGCCGGCACTTGCGCGCCCGGTGCACCATTTCCTGGAGAAGAGGCAGGCCCGCGTCGATCGTGACGCCCGTCTTCGAAAGCCCGACCGAAATCACTGCTTCCGAAAGAGCGGCGCGCTCGCTCACGCGAAATGGTTTCCCGTTCAATGTCGGCTTACCGCCTTTTTGCGTCGCCCAGATTTCTTCCCGAATCGGATCGTAAATTACTCCGACGATGATTTCGCCCATGAAGCGCAACGCGATCGAAACGCAGAAATGCGGTATGCCGTAGAAATAATTTACCGTGCCGTCGAGCGGATCGACCACCCATTGATGGTTGCTGTTCTGGTCGCCGACAATGCCTTCCTCGCCATAAAGCGCGTGTTCGGGAAATTTTTTCAAAAGGGATGCGGTGATCAAATCCTGCGCGCGCACATCGATCTCCAGCTTGATGTCGTGCGCCTCGGAAGAATTGACCCGGAGCGGTTGCTGAAATTGGTGCCGGAGCAATTCGCCCGCGGCGCGCGCGGCTTCGACCGCCGCGTCGAGGTAATGGGTCATGATGAAGGTTGAGAGGTTGAGAGGTTGAGAAAAAGAAGAAACGGTGAGTGCAGAGTCCTCTCAACCAATCAACTCCTCAACCTCTCAACCCAAAAAAAAACCGGGAGGAGAAACTGAATCCTCCTCCCGGGTTGAAGTTAGGGTTGGAACTACGAAAAGCTTCCGTAGCTCGTGACCGGATTACTTAGAAACTAATGTTTCTTTTTCTTCGCGGCGGCCTTTTTCTTCGCCGGAGCTTTCTTTGCAGCTTTTTTCTTTGCCATGAGACGATCCCCCCTTTCGATCCGCTAACGCGGTGGGTTGGTGAAGAATTTTTTGTGCTTCACTTACCTGTGTCAGTAATCACCACGATTTTTTTGTCAAACATTTTTGTCACATCTTTGAAATTATTTTCACGAGTTCGCGCGCGATATTTTTTTTTGAGCGGCGCGAAATTGTTTTTGTTTTGCCGTTTCGGAAAAAAATCTTCACCGCATTTTCGTCGCTTTCCATTCCGGAGTCCGTTTTGCTCACATCGTTCGCGACGATCAGGTCGCAATTTTTCTCCCGTAGTTTTTTTCGCGCGTTCGTTTCCAGGTTGTGCGTCTCCGCCGCAAATCCGACGACGAGATAACCGCGGTTTTTTTTCGGCAGCGAAGCGAGAATGTCGCGAATCGGAACCAGGGCGAGCGCGAAGGGAGTTTTTCGCTTTTTCATTTTCCGCCGCTCGACCTTGACCGGTTTGTAATCCGAAACCGCCGCGCTCATCACGAGCACCTCACACTCACGGACCGCGCGATGGACTTCATCGTGCAGTTCGTCGCTCGTCGTAATGGATGTGAATTGGACGTCCTCGGGCGGCGTGAGACAGCTCGGACCGGAAATCAGCGTCACTTGGTGTCCCGCCGCGAGCGCCGCTTCCGCGATCGCGTATCCCATTTTTCCCGAGGAACGATTGCTCAGAAAGCGAACCGGATCGATCGCTTCACGCGTCGGACCGGCGGTGACGACGAACTTCACGCGATCAAATTATCCTGGCGAGCGAGCAGAAATTCCGCGCGAAACGCGAGGTCATCCACTTTCCACAAGCGCCCGACGCCTTCGTACCCGCAGGCCAGCATTCCTTCTTCCGGACCGATGAACTCGACGCCGCGGGCTTTCAGCTTCTCGACATTCTCCTGCGTAGCGGGATGCTCCCACATTTTTCCATTCATGGCTGGCGCCATCAGGATGGGTGCGCGCGTGGCGAGCGCGATGGCGGCGAGCGGGTGGCCGGCCAGTCCGTGCGCGAGCTCCGCGATCACGTTCGCAGTCGCGGGCGCGACCAGAAGAAGATTGGCGCGATCGGCCAGCTCGATATGTCCCGGGCGCCAGTTTTCTTTTTCATCGAAGAAACTCGTGGTGACTGGATTCTTCGAAAGAGTTTGCAGAGTGAGCGGCGTGATGAATTCGACCGCATCGCGCGTCATCACGGCGAAAACATTGTGACCTTGTTTCACGAGGAGGCTTGCGAGCTCGGCCGATTTGTACGCAGCGATCGAGCCGGTCACACCAAGCACCACTGTTTTTCGGTTTTCCATTTTTGAAGCTTCTTTCACCACAATACTCCTTCAGCTGCGCATTAGAACAGGAGCGCCGTCATCCTGAGGCTGGCGAAGCGCGCCGAAAATCTCCCGCCAGTTGGACGATCACCTGGCTTGTGTGCTCCAATTTGCATGGGTGAGGTCCCTCGTCGTCTTCGCGACTCGGGATGACAACTTGCGTGCGTCCGCATTACGAGAGCCTGAGTCGCCTGCTCAGGTAGCGTTCCGCGCCCATAATGTGGCGAAACTTCTGGAGATCTTCCTCCATCGATTTGCTGATGATGGTGTAGCGATAGTCGCGCCAAAGTTCCATTTCGCGCGCGGCCGTCCCGATGCGCAGCTCGATTTGTTGCGACGTCTCCGTTCCGCGTTTGGTCAGGCGCCGCCGCAACTCATCGAGATCCGGCGGCATGATAAAGACATCGCAGAGGGCGCGCCGGATTGTTTCGTCGTCGAAGGATCGAATCGCCGCCGCACCCTGGATATCGACGTCGATCAACACATCTACGCCGTTTTGTAAGTTGGCCACGAGCGGCTTGCGGAGCGTGCCGTAGTAATGTTCGTGCACCTTCGCGTATTCCAGGAATTCCCCCGCTTTCACTCGCGCGCAAAAATCCGGCTCGGACAAAAATTGGTAATCTTCTCCTTCGATCTCGCCGGCCCGTGGAGGCCGCGTGGTGGAGGAAACCGAGTAGACGAAGTCGGGCGTCTGGCGGAGCGCGTCGCAAAGCGTGGTCTTGCCGGCGCCGGAAGGCGCGGAGACGACGAAGAGAATTCCGGTGCGGGTGAATTGGTTACTCAAGGTTTTGGATTTGCTCGCGGATTTTTTCCAACTCCGACTTGCAGGCCACAACATGTTGCGAGATTCCGGCGTCGTTCGATTTGGCCCCAAGCGTATTCAACTCCCGGAATATTTCCTGCGTAATGAATTCGAGCGTGCGGCCCACGGGTTCGTTCTTGCGGAGATGATGCGCAAACTGCGCGAGGTGACTTTCCAGCCGCGTCAACTCTTCCGAGATGTCGGAACGATCGGCAAAAAAAGTCACGTCCTTCAAGAGCCGTTCGTCCTCGAGCGGGAGATTGAGACCGGCCTTTCCAATCCGTTCCAGCAACGCGCTTCGATATTTCTTCACAACCTCCGGATATAACCCGCGGATCGCCTTGATTTCCTGGCGCAGGACCTTCAAGCGATGAATCAAATCCTTCGCGAGATGTTTTCCTTCCCGCTCGCGCATTTTGATTAATTCGGCCAACGCTGCACCGAGGGCGCGTTGCACCCCTGGCCAGACTTCATCGGCATCGATGCTTTGCTCCGGAGAGCGCATTACGCCCGGCGCCTGCAAGATTGTTCCGATCGTGATTTCGCCGGGCGCGTTCAATTCTTTCTGAAGCGTCAGCATTGCTTCATGGTAGGAGCGGGCCAGCCCGGTATCGAGCGCGAGCTTGTGCGGGCCACTCGCGCCCTCGTGCAAAGCGACCATCACGTTCATGCGGCCGCGGGAAATTTTCTCATTGAGCGCCTGGCGGATTCGCGGCTCGAGCGCGGCCAGGTCGCGCGGAAGATTCATCACGATATCGCTTTGCTTTCGATTAACGGAATTCAGCTCGACGCTGAATTTCGTCCCGCCGTGATCGGCCTCACCCCGGCCGTAACCAGTCATGCTTCTCATTTTAGATTTGAGATTTTGGATTTTGGATTGCGCGGGATCGCAGCGTCTTGATCGAAGCAACGGTCATTGAGACGATCTCATGAATTTCGTTCCTCAAGGGTTCAACCTTTTTCGCGCGAACGTAACCGGCTTCGGTTAGCAACTCGATCCAATAGATTGCTTCATCGGCTTCTTCTTCAACGACAGAAAGTCGAGCTATCATATCGGCCGTGGAGCGGCCGCGACACGCCGCGCGATAATTCGCCCCGATAGAGGTTGCGGATCGCATCAATTGACGCGCCAGAACGTCTTCCGCCCGACCTCTCGGTAGGGTTTCAATTAGTTTGATCACGCGCAATGCGATGCTCTTCGTCCGCTCCTTAAACTGCTGCTCGTCCATACCCGGGCTTGTTCATCAATCCAAAATCCAAAATCTAAACTCCAAAATGGCCCGCATCCTTGTCGCCTCGCCCCGAGCAATTGACGATGATGAGTTTATCGGACGGCATGGAAGGCGCGATCTTAATCACGTGCGCAATGGCATGCGCGGTTTCCAACGCTGGAATGATGCCTTCGGTTTGCGCGAGCGCGCGGAAAGCAGCGAGCGCTTCGTCGTCGGTTGCGTAATCGTATTGGATGCGACCGGCGTCGCGCAGATAACTGTGCTCCGGCCCGATGGCGGCGTAATCGAGTCCCGCTGAAACGGAATGCGTCAGCTCGATCTGGCCGTCGTCGTTCGCGAGGAGAAATGTTTTCGTGCCCTGGAGAACGCCAAGCCTGCCGCCTTGGAAGCGCGCAGCGTGTTTTCCGGTGCGAATACCTTCGCCGCCGGCTTCGACGCCGATCATCCTCACGGATTCGTCATTCAGGAACGGATGGAAGAGGCCAATTGCGTTGCTCCCGCCGCCGACACAAGCGACAAGCAAGTCCGGCAACCTTTCCTCGCGTTCGAGAATTTGCCGGCGCGCTTCGAGCCCGATCACGCGGTGAAAATCGCGCACCATCATCGGGTACGGATGCGAACCGAGCGCGGAGCCGAGGATGTAATGGGTCGTGCGAACGTTCGTGACCCAATCGCGCATCGCCTCATTGATCGCTTCCTTGAGCGTGGCCTGGCCTGCGGTGACAGCGACCACCTTTGCGCCGAGGAAACGCATCCGCGCGACGTTAAGCGCCTGCCGCTCCATATCGACGGCGCCCATGTAGACAATGCACTCGCAGCCGAAGCGCGCCGCCACCGTCGCCGTGGCCACCCCGTGCTGGCCGGCGCCGGTCTCGGCGATGATCCGCGCCTTGCCCATGCGGCGCGCGAGCAGAATTTGGCCGAGGGCGTTGTTGATTTTATGGGCGCCGGTATGGAGAAGATCCTCGCGTTTCAAATAAATTTTTGCGCCGCCCAGATTTTTCGTGAGCCGTTGGGCGAGATAAAGCGGCGTCGGGCGTCCCGCGAAATTGCGCAGCAATTCGTCGAGCTCGCTCCGAAACGCCGGATCGTTCTTCGCCTTTTCGTATTCGGCCGTCAGAGCGTCGAGCGCCGACATCAGCGTTTCGGGCACGAACATCCCGCCGTATGGGCCGAAATGGCCCCGCGCATCTGGCACGGTGTCGAGTTGCGTCACGTGTTGGCGAAGTTAGGTCCGCGACGCCGGGTCGCAAAGTCTTTATGACTTCGCTGAGAGCAGCATCTCCAACGCCCGGCGATGGGGTGAGGGGAGCGGGACCGAACTAAGCGCATCGACGGGAAACCAGCGCCGCGAGGATTTTGCGTTCCGCTCGAGTGCAGCACCCTCGAAAACGCTCAACGTGATGCGATGATTGGTGAAAGGGAACGCGGAAACATGCAACGGTCTCCGCGTTGTGGGAGCCTCATCCAACCTCGGGAGCGTCCACATTCCTCGCCATCGGCCCTTCGATTGTTCCAGCAGAACGCGATTCCGTCGAAGAGCGAAACCGTGATGTTCCGTCCGAAGCTTGATCGTTGGGCGCGCTTTTTTTCGGGGAAGCGTCGAGGGCTCCGAGGCGCGGCAGAATCTTTTGACGGGACATATTTCGCATTTCGGGCGCGATCCGCACACCAGAGCGCCCAAATCCATGAGCGCAGAATTATGCTTCCCGGCATCGCGAGGCGGAAGCAGCTCCGCGGCACGCGACCATAACGCGGCCCGGCCTTCGCCGGTATCGATCGGAATTTGCAGATCGAGCATTCGAGCGAGCAAGCGCGCAATATTGGTTTCGACGATCGGGACGGATTGATTGTAGGCGAACGTCGCCACTGCGTTGGCGGTGTAGCGGCCAATCCCCGGCAGATCTTCAATCGCATCCAATGACCGGGGAAAGGAGCCGCCGTGTTTTTCCATCACAGCGATTGCGGTCGAGCGGAGATTGCGGGCGCGCGCGTAATAGCCGAGTCCTTGCCAGGCGTGCAGAACTTCATGTTCTGAAGCAGCGGCGAGAGCGGCAAAATCGGGGAAGCGCTGCATCCACTCATTATAATACGGGATGACCGCGGCGACTTGGGTCTGTTGAAGCATGAATTCGGAGACCAAGATCGCGTAGGCCTCGCGAGTGCGGCGCCAGGGGAGATCGCGTCCGTTTTTCCGATACCAGGCGAGAAGGGAGCGTCGGAAAGAAGCGGGTGCTTGGTCAGGATTCACGCTGATGCGGAAGAACGTCGAACGTCGAACGCCGAACGTCCAACATCGAATGTAAGGAACTCTGAATTTGGACGTTGGACGTTGGACGTTGGACGTTGGACGTTCCTCCGCGCGAAGAATGAACTCATATACTCACCCGCTCTCGACGGACCAGGCGACGAAGCTTCGCGTCTTGCTGAAGGATCTCGGCTTCGACTTTGCGCCGAAGCCTTACACGCTTTTCTTCGCGCAAAAAAACAAGCTCAGCGTTGCCGTTTACGAGAAGGGACCCAAGGTCCTGTTGCAGGGAAAGGGGATCGAGGAGTTCGTCCAGTTTCAGCTCGAGCCGAAGATTCTCGAGCAGGCCAAGCTCGGCTACGAGGAGGTGCACTCGCCCGAGATGTTCGAGCCGCACTTCGGGATCGACGAAAGTGGGAAGGGCGATTTCTTCGGTCCGCTCGTCATTGCCGGTGTCTATGTGGATGGAGCCATCGCCCGGAAGTTCATGGATGCCGGTATCCAGGACAGCAAAAGAATCGGATCGGACGCGCGAATTCGCGCTTTGGGGAAGATCATCCGGACCACTCCAGGAGCGATTGGCGATACCGTCGCCATCGGGCCCGAACGCTACAACGATCTCTACGAAAAGTTCGGCAATCTCAACAGTCTGTTGGGTTGGGGCCACGCGCGGGTAATAGAAAACCTGCTCGCGAAAAAGCCGGAATGCCCCCGGGCCTTATCAGACAAATTCGCGGATGCGAAAGTGATCGAGCGCGCCCTGCTGCAACACGGGCAGGCGATCAAACTGGAGCAGCGCACGAAAGCGGAATCCGATCTCGCCGTCGCCGCGGCTTCGATCCTGGCGCGGGAAGCTTTTATCGACTGGCTGGATCGCCGAGGGAAAGCGATTGGGGTAAAGCTCGGGCGCGGCGTCTCGGCGCAGGTAAAAGAGGCGGCGAAAAAGCTGGTCGAAGCCGAGGGCCCGGAAGCGCTGCGCAAAGTGGCGAAGGTGCACTTTCGCACCGCACATGAGATTGCGCCGGAGAGCTACGCCGCCCCGCCGCCCCGCCGGGAATGGCGCCGGTAAGCGGAGTCAAAGCTCCCGATCAGTGGGCAAGGTTCCTGCTATCTATTCTTTACCGCCAGATTCGCAATCGTGGAAACAAGGCTTCTTATTCTGAATGCAGATCCGGTCTTTCAGGACCGTGCCCTTGGCATTTTCGACGAGATTGACGATGTCGAACTGCGAGTGGTCCGCCGGCTGCCCGAGGCGGTTTCCATCCTGCTGGCCGAAAATTTTGACGGGTTCGTGGTGGAAGGGGAAGCCCCTATCGCCCTTGAGCAGGCCACCAACGCGCGGCAGCATTTTCCATCTTTGAATATCATTTGCCTGGCTCCGGGCCCGCACGGAGAGGAATTTGTCAGCACGGCGGAGCAACAGCAGTTCACACGGATCGCAACGAATGGGAGCGAACGAAAATTACGGCGGCAATTGAACCGGTTCGTGCGTTCGCTCGGTCAGTGCGGAATACCGGCCGAAGGTATCGACCCCTGTCACTCCCTCATCGGAAATCTCAACCAGTTTTCTGCCGCCGAGATCCTGCAAATGAGCTGCCTGGGTCAGCGCAGTGGACGGTTTACGTTCAAGTCGGGCCGGGGCAACAGCGAGATTTACCTGGCCCATGGCTCGGTGCGGCACGCAGTCTTCGGATCGCTCGAGGGAGAATCGGCCGTGGCCGAAATTTTCCGCTGGCGGCAGGGCCGTTTCTATTTTGAAGAAGGAATCATCAGCCAGGTCCAGAGCGTGGACCGGCCCTGGGCGCATCTCCTGATCGATAATTTGCAGAAACTCGACGAGACCCTCGAACTTTCAGCGACCGGGCCCGCATGAGAGACACGGTCGTCGAAACTCATCTGAGGCTGCTCACGTTGCAGCTGGATAATTGGAAGAAGCTCCATGATGTGATCACGTACGGCCTCGATAAAACCAAGCCGATGATCTCGGCGGAGCGAGAGCGTCAGTTTACCGAAATTCGCGCGAACTTGCTTCAAGAAACCGAACACGTCTTTGGCGAGTTGGGCATCCTCGCGGAACTTTCGGGGCGCGCGATGAACGTGCTCCAGCGTTGCGTGTCCGTGCGCGGGGTCCGCGAATTGTCCAACGAGGAAGTGCGACGGCTGGAATCGGAGTGGAACGGTGTTTTTACCAAACTGGGGGTGGTCCAAGGCCAATTGAAATCCAAGCGCAAAGCTCTGGCCGCGCAGACGCCCCTGACGTACTACCTGACGCGGGTATTTCCCGCCTTGGATCCAGCAAACAGGCGCTGAGCGGGTATTCGATCGGTTCAACTGGCGGGTCCCGCCGGTGTCGTGAGAGTAAATTTATTGCAATTGCGCCCCACCATCTCAAGGGCGGGACACGATTTGTTTATGAATATGCCGAAGCTCACGAAAAGGGACATTGTCGTAGCCATCAGTAATCAGACTGGGATGGTCCAACACGACGTTTTCGAAGTGGTGCAGCGGACCCTTGACCATATTACGAACAGCCTGGCGAATAATGTCGCGGTCGAGTTACGCAATTTTGGGGTCTTCCAGCCGCGCCTAACGAAGCCAAGGGTTGGGCGAAATCCTAACGAACCGGGCAGCAGCTTCGTGATTCCTCCCCGCGCCACCGTCAAATTCAAGGCGGGGAAGATCATGCGCCAGCGGGTGGAAAAATTGTCTCGCGAATTGAAGGAAGCCTCGGAGAAGCAGGCCGCCGAACGCGAGGCTGCCAGCAGCAATAGCAACGCGCAGTAGCCTAGGACAGTTGGAATGATCGTCCGATCCGAAACGCCAACCCTGTAGCGGCGGTCTATGACCGCCGAACGAGCGATATGAGGCGACGGCGATCATAGACCGCCGCTACAGAAAGCCGTCTTTGTTTGCGGCGGGGTTAGAGATCTTCAGCCGAAAGGGGACAGGCGGAAGCAGGTCCCTCCGATTACGAAGGGATTGCCGGTTCCGGTTCGAGCAGGCTCTGGATCGATTCTTCCAGTCGATCGAAATTGATTGGCTTGGTCAGATGCTCTGAGAACCCCGCGGCCCGCGCCCGGCTGACGTCGTTCTCCATCCCGAACCCGCTCAAGGCGATTCCGCGCAATCCTTTGGTCGCGCTCAATTCCCGCATGAGTTCATAACCCGATCGATCGGGCAGGCCGATATCGCTGATCACGAGATCGAATTCTTCGTGACGTGTTTTCTCCACCGCCTGGTCCGCCGAATGGGCGACCGTGACCCGGTATCCCCGGCGTTCCAGCATCATTTTCATCCCGGTGCAGGTGTCGTAATGATCGTCCACCACCAGGACACGGCGCTCCGGCATTTTCGCTCGAGCTTCTTTGCTGTCAGGTCCTCTGGTAGGTTTCTTTGCGCCGCCGGTCGAAGCCGGCACAGGCGACGCTACCGTGGCGAGCGTCACGATAAAAGTCGCTCCCCGATCTCTCCCATGGCTTTCCGCTTTGATTATCCCGCCGTGGGCCGCCACCATCGCTTTGGAAATGGCGAGACCAAGGCCGAGGCCGCCGAAGCGCCGCGTGATCGAACTTTGGCCCTGTTCGAAAGCGTTGAAGATCCTCTCCATTTTATCCGCTTCGATCCCGATGCCTGTATCGGTAGTCCGGATCTCGATGGCTTTCGGCGACGGATTAAACGTCTCGATGACGATCCGGCCTTTTTCCGGGGTAAACTTGACGCTGTTCTTGATCAGGTTCCAAAAGACCTGCTGCAATCGAGCCGGGTCGCCCTCGACGTAAGCGTGTTCTGCGCGGAGACGGAACTCGATCCCGAGCTCTTTCGCCGCGATATCCTCGCGACAGATTTCGTAAGAACGCTGCAAAATCTCGTGGACGCTCACGGTTTCCAAACTGAGCTGGAGCTTGCCTTTGGAGATGCGGGTCACGTCCAGAAGATCGTCGATCAACCGCGCCTCCAGCTCGACATTGCGCCGGATCACCTCGAGCGCGCGGTGCACTTCCGGCGAATCCGGCGCGCTCGCTTCGAGTTCGCCCACCATGGCGATGACGGGTGAAAGCGGATTACGCAATTCGTGGGAAAGGAGGGCGAGAAACTGGTCTTTCGCCGCATTCGCGCCGATCAGCTCCTGGCGCAGCGTGACGTCGCGGGTCTTGTCTTCCACGAGGTAGAGCACGCCCTGGATCGTCTCTTCCGAGCTTTGGAGCCGGAGTAGGTTCACGTTCACGAATCGAGTCCTCCCCGATCGATCCGTAAAGGGCTGTTCGATAAGTTGAAATGGGGCGCCGAACGCGAGCACTTTCTCGATCGCCTCGGCGGAGGCAATCTTCACTTCATCGTAAACTGCATCCTGGATTTCCCTGCCCGGTGGCAGCTCGCCGAAATGTTGCGCCATTTCTCCGAAGGCCTGGTTCGCCTGGAGGAAATGGCGCGAGTCGGGATCAATCAGGGCAATGCCGCTGGGCATGTTCGCGAGGATCTTTTCGTTGAAAATGACTTCGCGCTCGATCCGCCGTGCCGCTTCCGCCTGTCGCCGGGAAAATTTTCCCGCGAGCCAGGCGGCGACCGCGAAGAGGAGGATGAGCCAGATCGCCGGGATTGTGATTTTATCCAAAAGGTCGCGCACCGGCTTATAGGCGACGGCCTTGGGCTGTTGCACCATCGTCGTCCATCCTGTCGTGTCGATGGTCGTGAACGAATACAAAATTCCATTCCGCTCGATGTTGCCCGTCTTACCTTTACGAATTTCCTCGATGAGGCTTTCCGGTTGAGGTGCAACCGTGCCTACATTGGGAACGAAATTATTAGCGAAAAGCGCGGTCCCGGTTTGATCCAGCACCTGGCAAATCGACTGGTCCGCCCACTCGATGGTGGTAAGGCGGCGCCCAATTCTTTCCACCAGGACCGAGACACCGAGATAGCCCACCACGACGCCCTCCGGCGTTCGAACCGCCCCGACGATATCCGTCGTCATGCGATTGTCCGGCTGCCGCGGATGAACCGGCGAGACGTACACGTCCGTCGATCCCGCAGCGCCTTCCCGCCAGAACCCCGAAGAGAAATTCTCCGGTTCGAGGATGGCCGGCAATGAGGCGATAAGCTGGCCATCAGGCGCGGCGAGGAACATGCCGTCTATCCTCGGGTGCGAATAAAATGTTTGGGTGAGCCATTGCTGAGCAGGCGCCGCGGGATTGGGCGCAGACAACATCTTCACGACTTCCGGTTGCGTCTGGTAATACTCGATCACGCTGCCGGTGCGGCTGAGATCGTCGCCCACCAGGTGCGCGATCAGTTGCACGAAAGTCTGGCGATCGTGCATGATTTTCGATTCGAGCGTGTTCCTCAGGGTCGTGTAGGAAAGGACCAGCATGAGGATCGAGGGCACCCAGCCCGCGAGCAGGATCGTGATGACGATGTTGAAACGCTCGAACCGGTCGCGGTCGCGGCGTTTCCAGCCTGCTAGAAATGGGATCGATTGGGTCCAGGACATCGCCATGGAAAACTCGGCTCTCTCTTCTACTGGAGCAAGGCCCTAAATGGCGCCCGGCTTCTTACTGGCCGGCCACGATGGCCAGGTTTAGTTCTCGTGCCTGCGCGTGCAGCGCCTTCACTTCGGCCAGGCTCATTTTGTCAGGCGGTGCATGGTTCAACAGGGTCCGGATTGCCGCAATACCGGCGTGAAGTTTCTCGAAGAGCGCTGTATGCGCGAGTGGCGGCGGAAGCGTCTTCATTTCTTCAGCGAAATAATTGATCAAATCTCGCTGCCAAAGCACTGCGGCACGCTCGGGCGAGTATTTCGCTTCCACGGAGCCAGAGGTCATTTCGAGGCCGCGCAGCCAGCCGCCGAGGCTGATCAGGTGCGCCAGTTTTTGATCGCGCAAGGCCGTCATGGCTTGCTCGACATCATCTTGAGTGGCAATCAGTTCACTCCGCACCGCAGGCCAGTCCCCGCGTTTGCCGAGATCGGTCAAGCTCGCGCTATGGCGCATCACGCGATCACCGACGCCGAGGCTGCGCGCCTGGCGTAAGAGCACGCGACCAAGATCATCCACCAGATTTTGCTTTTGGCATTCCACGATGAGGAAGCCGTCTGCGATCAGGCCCCCGAAGACCAGTCCCATCTGCTCGCGGCCGGGATGCGTCGCCTGCGGGAATTCCCGCTTAAGCTGCTCGAAAGGGAGTGGTTTGAGGTCATCGAGCTGTTGAAAGATTTCGGCGACCGAGGGAGCGGTATAGGGATTTACCCCAAGCTCTTCCCGTTCATACTCCTCGGCGGTCTCGGGCTTTTCCTGGGCGCGGACGGCGCTCGGGCCGGGTCCGACTACCAGTAACGTACATATTATAAGAGTGAGCCCAGGCCGGGCGGGTGCTTTCATTCCCTTCTGAATCGAGCGCTGACTCACAGCTGCTTGCATTTGGCAGCAGGCGAGGCTGGCTGGGTCAATCCAATCCGCCTTCTCCCAATCGCCGCTTTCGCGATGAAAGGCGACAGTTTCGCGGGTCCAAACTGGCATTTTTGATTTGACGGACGCCTCGGAAGCGGCATCATGTCGCCCTTGTCGCCTTCGCGCGGCATTTTCTCTATCCCCGTTATGCAAGGAAGCGCTGCCTCTATCATCTGGACGATCTGCTACTTAAGTGTGCTGCTCGGCCTCTCCGCCTACGGGATCCACCGGTATGTGATTATTTACCTTTTCCTGAAAAACAGGAAGCACCCGATGTTGCCGGCGGGCCAATTTGAGCAATTGCCGAAGGTGACGATGCAGTTGCCCATCTTCAACGAGGTCTATGTCGTCGAGCGCCTGCTCAAGTCCGTCAGCGAGATTGATTATCCCAAGGATTTGCTCCAGATCCAGGTCCTCGACGATTCGACGGACGACACTCGCGAGCTGACTGCCTCTTGTGTGGAGAAGCTGCAGGGTCGCGGCTTCAACGTCGAGCTGATCCATCGCACCGATCGCACCGGGTTCAAAGCTGGTGCCCTCGAGACGGGGCTGGCCTCCGCCGAGAGTGATTTCGTTTGCATCCTCGACGCCGATTTCGTTCCCCAACCCGATTTGCTGCTGAAGACGATCCACTTCTTCAGCGATCCCAAGGTCGGCATGATCCAGACGCGCTGGGGCCATTTGAACCGCGGATATTCCTTGCTCACCCGCGTGCAGGCGATGTTTCTCGATGGCCATCTCTTGCTCGAACAGACGGCCCGGAGCCGGAGCGGTCGGTTCTTCAATTTCAACGGCACGGCCGGGTTGTGGCGGCGCTCCTGTATCGACGAAGCGGGCGGCTGGCAGCACGACACCCTCACGGAAGATCTCGATCTGAGTTATCGGGCGCAACTCGCGGGCTGGAAATTCATTTTCCTGCCGGACGTAATCACACCGGCGGAATTGCCGGTGGACATGAACGGCTTCAAGTCCCAGCAGCATCGCTGGACGAAGGGTTCGATCCAGACCTGTAAGAAATTATTGCCGACCATTTGGCGGAGCCACCTCTCGCTGCCGATCAAAATCGAGGCGACGGCTCATTTAACCTCTAACTTCGCATACCTCCTGCTAGCTTGTTTATGTGTGCTTCTCCATCCTTCCACTGGTGGGCCGCAAGCAGGCTGGGTTCGGACCTTGCTTCTCGATGGTCCGATCTTCCTGACCGCCTCCGTTTCCGTCGCGGTCTTTTATATTTGCGCGCAGCGGGAATTGAATCCACGCACCTGGATGAAGGAGATTTTGCTCCTGCCTGCCCTGCTCGCCTTAGGCGTGGGTCTCTCACTTAATAATGCGCGCGCGGTGCTCGAAGCCGTCTTCAATCACAAATCGGATTTCGCTCGCACACCGAAATATGGGATCGAGCGCAAATCGCAGCCCTGGCGCAGCTGCAAGTACATGCCGCTCAAATCGCTCCTACCGATCGCGGAAATGGCCTTCGCGATTTACTTCACCTATTTTGTTTGGTTCGCGATTCAGCATGGCCAGTTCCTCTCCGTGCCGTTCCTGGCCATGTTCCAAATCGGGTTCCTTTATGTTTCGCTTTCTTCGCTCGGCCAGTGGTTTCCCAAGATCAGCTTCGGCAACCAGCGTGCGGCTGAGATCACAATTCCCGCGTGACAAAAGTTTCTTTTGCAGTAAGAACCGCATGATGTTTCGCCTCTCACTGCTTCTCATCGCGTTAGTAGCATTATCCCCTGGAGCACGCGCGGACGGTCCCAGTCGCGTCATCATTAGCGTGCGGGACCAGAAACTGATGCTCATGGGTAACGGCGAGAAGCTGGCCAGTTATCCTGTGTCCACTTCGAAATTCGGGGTTGGCGACAACTGGGGTCGCATGACGACGCCGTTGGGCTTTTTGCAGGTCGCGGAAAAGATTGGCGATCACGCTCCGGTCGGAGCCGTCTTTCGCAACCGGCGTTTTACCGGCGAAATCATCAAGCCGAATGCGCCTGGACGCGACCCCGTCATCACCAGGATCATCTGGCTGCGCGGCCTCCAGGCTTCGAATGCCCATGCCTTCAGCCGTTGCATTTACATCCACGGTACGCCGGAGGAAAAAAACATCGGCCGCCCGGCCAGCTACGGCTGCATTCGCATGAAATCTCGGGATGTGGCCGATCTTTATGCCCGAATTCCTATAGGAGCGATCGTTGAAATCGTGCCGGACAAATTGCCGAAAGTCCCAAAAGCTCCGAGCGGTGCAGTGTTCACGGCCGAAGCGGCGAAACCGAAACCTGAGCCGGACAAAACAGACGAGCCAAAAGCTCCGGAGAAAACGTCCACGAAGACTGTTCACAAAAATACCGAGACGGACGAACAGCCCCATCTCGGTCGCGGCGCCTAGTCGGCGCTGCTCCATCCGTCTGCCGCGCTTGACAGTCGGGCGCCTCGCCGCGACCCTCCACGCTCACAAAATGAGTTTCTAAAATGGCCAACACAAAATCCGCCGGCAAACGCGCTCGTCAGACGACCTTTCGTTCTCTCCGCAATCGAAGTGTCCTGACCCGGCTGCGCAAAATGCAAAAGGGCATTTCAGGCGCTGCGTCCAAGCCGGAAGCGAAAGATGTTCAGGCGATGATTTCGGCCATCGATAAGGCGGCCAAGCGGGGCATCATCCACAAGAATGCGGCGAAGCGTCGCAAAGCCCGTCTAAATAAATCGCTGGTTGCGCCGGCCAACGCGCCCGCTGTTTCCGAACCGTCGTAATCGTGCTCGTGCTCCTGCTCGTAATCGACCCCTTCGATTACGATCACGAAGAAGAGCGGTAGTAGGCGAAGAGGGCAAAAGGGGATTGCATATCTGTCAGGAAGGATAAAATTCATGCCGATGATTCCCGCTCTTATCCTTATTCTTTCCGCGGTCGCCTATCGAATTCTGACTGGACTCGCGATCATTTCCGGTTCGACCTGGCTCTCAAACTTTGCGCCGCTCGCGGCAATTGCACTTTGCGGGGCCGTGTATTTCCCGCCGAAACTCAAGTTCACAATCCCTCTCCTCGTGCTCTTTCTTTCCGACGTCGTGCTCAACGTTCATTACGGCGCCCCGCTTCTCGTTCCGCTGATTGTTTGCCGCTACTTCGCGCTCGCCTTGGTGGGGTGGCTCGGCTTGGTCATCGCAAATCGGCCTTCCTGGAAAACTCTGCTTCCGGCTTCTCTGGCCGGCTCCACGCTTTTCTACCTCATCACGAACGCGTTCTCGTGGTTGAGCGATCCGGGCTACGTAAAGAACTTTGCCGGGTTCATTCAAGCGCTGACCGTCGGTTTGCCGCAATACAGCGCCACGCCCACCTGGATGTTTTTCCGGAATTCGGTCGTGAGCGATCTACTCTTCACCGGGCTCTTTCTGGTCTGCATGAAATTCGTTCGCAGCTCGGAGCACGCCCGCGCGACTTCCGTCCTTCCGCACGCTGCTTAAACCGGCATGCAGCCGCCGGAGCAACGCGACGAAGTCGAAATGCTCTCGCTGATGCTGTTGATCCGGCGTTTCGAGGAGCGCGCGAGTCAGCAATATCAGGCGCAAAAGATTGGCGGATTCTGCCATCTCTACATCGGGCAGGAAGCCGTGGTCTGCGGCGCAGTGGCGGCGGCGCGACCCGATGATTATCTTATTACCGCTTACCGGGATCACGCGCACGCTTTGGCTCGCGGCACAACGGCGGACGCTTGCATGGCGGAACTCTTCGGAAAAGCGACCGGCTGTTCGCGCGGCCTCGGCGGTTCGATGCATTATTTCGACAAGGCGCACCACATGTACGGCGGTCACGCTATCGTCGGCGCGCACGTCCCACTCGGGGTGGGGTTAGCGTTCGCTTCCAAGTATCGCGATGAAGATCGTGTTACCCTCTGCTTTTTTGGCGATGGCGCGATCAACCAGGGTGGGTTCCACGAGGCGCTGAACCTGGCCGCGCTCTACAACTTGCCGATCATCTTTATCTGCGAAAACAACCTGTTCGCCATGGGGACGAGCGTGGAACGTTCGACGTCGCTCAAGGAAATCGTCGATCGCGCGGAAGGTTACGACATTCCCGGAACGGTGATCGACGGAATGAACTTTCGCGAAGTCCGCGACAAGCTGGCCGAGATAATCGATTCGATTCGAAAAGATCCGCACCCTGCTTTTGCGGAGATTCGCACCTATCGTTACCGCGGGCATTCCATGTCGGATCCCGCCAGTTATCGGACCAAGGAACAGCTCGAAAAATTCCGGCTGGACGATCCGATCACGCGGCTGCGGGCGCAGCTCACGCGCGAAGAAAAACTTACGAACGAGCAGTTCGATAAGATGGACAAGCACGCAAAAGAGACGGCGCTGGCCAGTGTGAAATTTGCCGAGGAAAGTGCCGAGCCGCCGCTGGAAAAACTTTACAATTACACCTACGTCAACGCGGCAGGGAGTGGTGAGGCCCGACCGGCCGAGGAAGCGAGCGCGTGAGAGAGATCACCTACCGCCAGGCGTTGAACGAGGCGCTCGCCGAGGAACTGGCGCGCGACCCGAATGTCTTTCTGATGGGGGAGGAGGTCGCGGAATACAATGGCGCTTACAAGGTGAGCCAGGGATTGCTGGAACGCTTCGGCCCCAGGCGCATCATCGACACGCCGATCAGTGAGAACGGTTTTGTTGGGCTCGGCGTGGGTGCCGCGATGGTCGGCCTACGGCCAATCATCGAATTCATGACTTTCAGTTTCTCGCTGGTGGCATTCGATCAGGTCGTGAACAACGCGCCGAATATGCTCACGATGTCCGGTGGCCAGTTCAATATCCCGATCACGTTCCGCGGACCGAACGGGCCGGCGCATCAACTCGGCGCCACTCATTCGCACGCCACGGAATGTCTTTACGCCAATGTGCCGGGATTAAAAATTTGCACGCCCGCGACTCCGCGCGATGCGAAAGGCTTGCTGAAAACAGCGATCCGGGACGACAACCCGGTGCTGGTCCTGGAGTCCGAGCTTCTTTACAGCTCGAAAGGCATGGTCGAGCCGGAAGATTTCGATTTGCTCATTCCGCTGGGGCAGGCCGAATTGAAACGCGAAGGCAGCGATGTCACGATCGTCTGTTACGCGCAAACGGTTCCGCTCGCGCTGGCCGCGGCCGAAACTCTGGAGAACGACCATGAGATCAGCGCGGAAGTTCTTGATCTCCGCTCGATCAAGCCGCTCGACCTGGAGGCCATTCTGAAGTCGGTCTCGAAGACGCATCGGGTCGTGATTGTCGAACAAGATCGCCCTTTCTGCGGCGTCGGCGCCGAGGTTTGCTATCGCATTCAGAAAGAGATTTTTGATGCTCTCGACGCGCCGATCATGCGCGTAGCCCAGGAAGATGTCCCCATGCCGTACAACGAACGCTTGGAAAAGGCGGTCTTGCCGAGCGCGGAAAAGTTGATCGCCGCCGCCCAGAAAGTTTGTTACGCCTAACGACTAATCGCCATGCCTGAAATTCAAATGCCGAAGCTCAGCGACACGATGACCGAGGGCACGCTCGTCGCTTGGAAGAAAAAGAAGGGCGACAAGGTCTCCACCGGAGACGTCATCGCTGAGATCGAAACGGACAAGGCGACCATGGAGTGGGAATCGCCGGAGGACGGAACACTCACCGAGATCTACGTCGAAGAGGGGGGCAAGGTGAACGTCGGCGACAAGATTGCCTTTATCGGTGGCGAAGGCGAAGCAGCTCCAGCTGAAGCTAAGGAAGAGAAGAAGAAACCGGAGCCGGAAGAGAAAGAAGAAAAAAAAGCGGCGCCGAAAAAGAAAGAGCAGGCCGAGACCGAGAAACCTGCGCCGGCAGAGGAAAAAGAAGAAGAGACTGCTCCACCGCAGGAGAGTGAAAAGAGTGAAAAGAAATCGGAAGAGCCAAAGAAATCCGCCGCGCCGGCAAAGCCGGGTGCGGAACCTAGAGTCGAAAGCAGTGGGGAAGCGCGGGTAAAGGCGTCACCGCTCGCGCGGAGAATCGCGACGGAGCAAGGCGTGGATATTTCAACGGTCAAGGGCACGGGCCCGGATGGTCGTGTGACTGAAAGCGATGTGCGGGGCGCGGCGAAAGGCAAAGGCGCGCAATCGCAACCGGCCGCCCCGAAGATTCACGCTGGCGAAGGCTCGCGGATCAATCTCAGTGGGATGCGCAAAGTGATCGCGGAGCGCTTGGTCGCGAGCAAAGGACCGGTCCCGCATTTTTATCTTAACATCGAGATCGACGCCGGCCCTCTGATGAGCGCGCGGGCCGAACTGAAATCAGCGGGGGAAGGGGCCGATGCTGCCAGGATCACGGTGAACGATTTCGTGCTCAAGGCTTCCGTCGAAGCAGCGGTGCGCGTGCCGAAAGCAAACGCATCCTTCGACGGGGACGCCATCATGCAATACAGCGATGTGAATCTCGCCATCGCGGTGGCGATCGAGGACGGGCTCGTCACGCCGGTCATTCGAGCGGCGCAGAGCAAGTCTCTGCGCGAAATCAGCGAAGCCGTGAAGGATCTCGCCCATCGCGCGCGCAACAAACGGATGAAGCCCGAGGAGTTTCAAGGCGGAACATTTACCGTCTCGAATCTCGGCAGCTACGGCATCGATAACTTTTCTGCCATTATTAATCCGCCTCAGGGGTTCATCCTGTCGATCGGCGCGATCGTGAAGAAAGCCGTGATCGATGACTGCGACCAGATCGTCGCCGGCCAGCGGATGAGCATTGGCATGAGCTGCGATCATCGCGTGATCGATGGCGCGCTCGGCGCGGAATACCTCAAGGAGCTCCGCCAGCTTCTCGAGAACCCTGCCTTGCTCCTGATCTAGTCGTTAGGCCATGGAACCTCGGCCGCCCAAGAAAAGTTTCTGGATGGTGCCGTTCACGATCCACGCCACCCGGGGATTGCTGCGCGATGAACGCTCGCGCCGAAAGACGATGGCGGTCTGCCTGCTCGTGGCGATCGTCATGCTGGTCGCAGGGCTGACGATTTTGCGCCCATGGTTGAATTGGCACGAGCATCCGTTGCGCTTCATTTTGTTTTGGTTCGCCTGCGCGTGGGAGACGTTGCTGGTCTTGTTGCTGGCTCTTCTGGATCTGCTGCTCATCCGGGCCCAGGCCCGCGCGACGCGGAAGGTTTTTCGCGATGATCTTTCGAAACAAACAACGCCAGAGTCGTCCAAGTCTCCCGAGCACGAATGACTACCGTCTGGTGTCGGTGAGCGGGTTGTTGGTCAGGTAAACGGAAATATTGCGCCGGAGTTCGCCCGCGAGGGCGGAGTTGCCGTGATCGGTGGCCAGTTGCAAGGCCCGCTGGGCCGTCTCGAGCGCTTCAGAAAAGCGCCCGGTCGCGGCATACGCCGCGGCGAGTTTGTGAAGATAAAACGGGTCCGCTCCGCCAGAGATTAGGACCGCTTGCTCCGCGAGCGCCAATGCCTTCTGGCCATTGCGAATGGATGGATTCGGATTGGTGGCAAACAACCAGGCAAGGTTGTTCAAGGAGGCAAGAGATCGAGGCGCCAGTTCGAGGGTCTTTTCGTAGGAGGCGATCGCTTCCAAGTCCTGGTGCTTCGCGAGAAACATGGAGCCAAGGTCGGCGTAGGCCGCCGCAAAGTCGGGCCGGATCATCACGGCTTTCTGAAGAAGAACGATAGCGTCGTCGAGTTGGCCTTTTGCAGCTAGTGCTCCACCCAGCCCGAGATAACCCTCCGCGTAATCGGGCTGAAGCTCCGTGGCTTTTTGGTAGTGACCGATCGCTTCGTCCAGGAGGCCTTTTCGCTGTAACGCCGCCCCGATGTTCGCATGAGTCAGAGCAAGCAAGAAATCGTACCGCGAGGTCTGCTCGCGAGACCGGATTTGCAAAGCCTTCTCATAATGAGCGAGGGCTTCGTCAATTTGTCCTCGCTGATAAAGGACTTCGCCCAGATTGTTATGGGCGACGCCGCTCTCCGTGGTCACGGCCAGCGTATGCGTCCAGAGGGATTCGCTATTCCGCCAATGAGCAGTCTGGATGCGCGCAACCCAGGCGAGAGTGCCGATAACCAGCACCGCTCCCATGCCTGGAATAGCCCTGCGTTGAGGCAAACGCGCGGATAAGTCCGCCATCCCCCAGCTCAGGCAAAGGTAGAGACCAATCTGAGAAAGGTAGGTATAACGGTCCGCCCAACCTGCCGCTCCCACTTGAACTAGCCCAAGCACCGGGACCAGCATTCCAAGATACCAAAACCATCCGGTGACGAGGTAAGCATTTGTTCTTCGCTGAACCCAAACCGTGATCGTAATAGTCAGCAGGAAAATTAGGCCAAGCGCGGGTTCCCAAACTGGCAATCCACCCTCGAGATGAGGATAGAAAGGCGCCAGTTTTACGGGCCAAACCATTTGGCGAAGGTAAGTGAGGCAGCCGATCAGTGCATTGTTCGCGCGCCATACCAGCGGCATGGGGTCGGCCTGAGCGCCGCCTGTCTTCTGCACCAGAAACGTTACCAAGGATGAGGCGGCGGAAAGGACAAACAGAGGAAGTTTTTCCAGTAAGAGTGGCATTAGGGCTCGCAAACGGGAGGCTGGACTGAATGACTTGCCCGCGGTTTTGCTGGAGGCCAGCTGGCCTATGCGCTGAAGCGGCCAATAGTCGAGGAGTAAGAGCACGAAGGGTAGCGTAACCAGCATCGGCTTGGACATCAGACCCAAGACAAATACCAACACGACAGTTAAGTAGCGACCGGTCGATCGACGGTGCACGTAACGCACGTACGCACCCAACGTTAACATGAAGAAGACGCCGCTTAGGACATCCTTGCGCTCCGCGATCCAAGCGACGGACTCTACCCTCAACGGGTGAATGGCGAAGAGACCGGCCACGAACGCACTGCGTTGCCACCTTCCCGTCATCTGGCGAAGAACTAAAAAAAGTAAGATAACCGCCAGAGCATGGAGAAGGATATTGATAGCGTGATGGCCGCCTGCTCGCATGCCGAAGAGCTGGCAATCGAGCATGTGGGAGAGTGTCGTTAAGGGATGCCAGTTGCGGGCATGGCTGTGGGTAAAGGCCCACTCTACCCCGCCAACGGTCAAGCCTTTCGAGACGTTAGGGTTCTCGTAGACGTAGCTGGGATCATCGTAGTTGACGAAGTCATATTGGAGCGTTTGGCCAAAGACCAGCCAGACGGCCAGCATAAGAGACAGGGAGACCCATATGGCGGGCCAGCCGGGCTGAGCCGCGCGGGGATTCGTTGAGCTGACAGCTCTCGCAGCGGAATAAGATCGCGCTTTCACTCAAGTAAGGGGACCCGCGGCCAACGCCATAGGCCCACGCCTAGAACCAACAGCGATGCCACAGTCAGCGCGATCCCGTGAGTAAGGAACGGAGTTCGGTAGCGCAGTTGCACCACATGTTCGCCGGCGTCGAGGATTACACCTAACAAGCCAACGTCCACCTTCAACGCCGGTGCAGCGTTTCCATCCTGTAGGGCGCGCCATCCCTGATCAAACGGTGTCTGCAAAACAAGGACGCTCTTTTGTTCGAGCCGAATACTGCCTTCAATCTTCGTCTGGCGGAAGGAGGTCAGATGTAGCGCCGTCTTGCGCCGCTTATCGATAATTGCCGGGAAGGACGTCGCCGCCATTTCCTTTTCCAAGTCCGGGATTGTCACTTCCTTCAGGCCCTGCTTCTCTGCCTCCGTCGTGTCGGAAAGGACCGCTACCCCGAGCAAGACCTGTTCTCTTTCGTCCCTGGGAAGCCGCCGAAACAAGTCTTCCGGGATATAGTGAGTGTAGGTGAGCCCTAGAGGAAGAAACAGATTATTGCGGAAAAGGTATTCCTTGCCATAGGCCCTGATAAATTCGTATTGCGTTGCTTTCTGAATGGGAACGGGGTCCGATACCAGCGTATACTTTTCTCCCCCGAACATCGATAAGACAAAATTGCCGGCCAAGCCGGTCGCCCACCGAGTATCCGCTTCGGAGTCAGGCGGCATTGCTCCTACCGCCGTCAGAAAATTAGTGTAGTTAACGCTGTTGAAGGAGCCATAAGAGGAGGTGCCATAGTAGCGAAAGACCATCGCGTCATTCAGACTGGTTTGCGCGCTGAGAGCCGAGGGCTGAAGCTTCATCAGCCGGAAAAACGTGCTATCGGTGCTTTTGATATCGCGAATAGCATCAACGGTCTCGTCGTTATAACCCACGCGCTGACTCAGTTCCGCCTTGCTCACGGTTTTCCGATTGGAAACGGAGATTTGGTCGAACAGGGCCAACTCAGTGGCAGCCAACCCGAGGACGATCCATGCGATCAATTGTTGCCGTTTAAGAAGCTGGCCTGCCGCCAGAAGCATCGAATATGCAAGCAGGAGAATCGTGATCTTCAGTCGTAGATCCGGGTTTAGCCGCGTCTGCAAATCTTCAATCGGCAAATAAAGAGTCGCGACCAGCACGATGGTAGTGATCGCGAGGAACCAAAGGTTGAGCGGGCGACCTTCCAGGTAGCGCGAGAAAGCTATCATGCTAAAGGCCGCTAGTCCGAGGAGCGAGAACAAGGAATAGGTACGGTAGTAGTCGCCTTGAAAGGCCCAGAAGAGATACCGAAACCATGGGAAGATCGTAGGAACCAATAGCCCGGCCACGAACAAGGCGGAAAGGATTCGTTCGCGTCTGGTAACCTTAACAAAGATCTGCGGAAAGATAACCAGGCAAAAGAGTCCGCAATAGGTGAGGGGAGCCTCGAGATAGTTGTTCCAACCGGTAAAATACTCCGCCGTACCTAAAGCGTCGTTGGCAAACGGCTTCAAGGCGGCGGTAATGTAATGTAATCGCGATTCGAACCCAAAGATCGGATGGGAGGCCAGGGTCGCGGCAAAGGAAGTGGTGCCGGCGCCGCGCGGGCTGTTTAGAAGTGTGTAGAGATTAGGCAGAGTGACTATCGCCCCCAGGCCGACGCCAAGAACGGCGGCTCCGGCCAGGACCAGACAACCGCGAAGCAGAAGGCGGGGTTGCCATCCATATCGGCCGAAAAGTCTGGCCGGGACATAGAACAGCAGGAGCAACGCGCAAAGGTAAAGATAGAACGCCCCAATCATACCAATCAGTGCGATCGCCACAGAAAGCAGCCACCACTTGCCGCGATCCAGCGCCAGCTCGGTCGCCAGCAGAAGCGCAGTGAAACCCACGACCTCATCCGCCAGGATGAACCAGCAGCTACCCATGCACATGTAAGCTGAAAACGCGAGCAGGTGCGCACCCAGGAGTGAGACCGGCCACTTTACCCCGCGTAATTGAAGAAACCGAAAGAAGAACAAGCCCGCGAGAAGGACTTTCGCCAGATGTTGATATACGAGCGCCTGGGCGATCAGCTCTCTCGGCAACCAGACTATAGGTTGCCAGAGTAAGTAGCCTACCAGGAAGTAAATGTCCTGTCCCATCCCGACATAGAAAGACCAGGAAGGAAGGCCATCGCTGCGAAGGTAATCGGAGAAGTGAACAAACCAGGGGTAGGAATCATTGATCGAATCGCTCCCGATGTCCTTATAAAGAAGGACGGCGTCGCCGAAGAGAAACCCTCGATAGATGAGTGCGCCCAGGAGCAGGAGGCAGAAGGCCGGGAGTAGCATGAAAAGTAACCGGAACCGATTGTTTCCGTCGGGCTGGGTCGCAAACTCGTGCGGGTCAGAGGAGGCTGTCGGTTTCATGCTTTGAGCTTCTCAACCCTGTCCAAGGCTCGATGCCGGAAGTGGCTTTCTTCAGTGATGCTCACGAAAAGGACGATCGGACCGATAGAGATCGAGTTGCGCCCGAATGGAATTGGAAAGCGAATTGTTGCCCTCCGCCGTAGCCAACAGCAAGGCGCGCTGGGCCGCTTTCGCCGCCTCGGCGAATCGCCCGTCTTCAGCATAGGCCGCGGCCAGCGTTGCACTGATGAGCGGGCTCGCCTCGCGGGTCAATCTATCCGCACGCTCCGCGAGCAGGACTGCTTTCGCGCCATCACGGGCCAGCGGGTCCGGTGAAGTCGAAAGGATCCAAGCCATATTGTTAAGGGCTTCCGTGTCGCCGGGGTTGATTTTCAAGGCGGAATCGTATTCCACGAGAGCATCTTTTTCGCGTCCGATCCGCAGGAGCGTGTTGCCGAGGTTGTAGTGCGCATCGCCATAATCGGGATCGATTGCCACCGCTGCGAGCAAATGCGCCAGGGATTCATCCGGCCTTCCCTCCTCTAATAAAACGACCCCCAGCGTGGATTGGATTGGGGCCTGGTTCGGTTCGATTTCCAGCGATCTTCTTAGATGAGTCATAGCCTCCGTCCGTCGGCCCACTTTCAATAAAGCGGCGCCGAGGGAGCCGTGGACCGTCGCCTCATTTGGCTCGATCTGCAGCGCTCGCTCAAAATGTGCAATCGCTTCCTCCGTTCTGCCTTTGTGGTAGACGGCTTCGCCGAGATTTAGTTCGGCCATGACATTGCCGGAAGTCCGGGAAATCGACTGGGTCCAGAGCGATTCGCTATCCTTCCAATAAGCAGCCTGGCTGCGTGCGGCGACGGCCAAAGCGACGAGAGCGATCCCACCGCGATGAGATAGAGGCCGATCTGGGGCAGGTATGTATAACGGTCCGCGCGCGCCTGATTTCCGACCTGAAGAATCCCGATGATCGGGCCGAGCATGATCAAATACCAAAGCCACCCCGTCACAAGATAGCGGTGGCGACGCAGTAGAAAAACGACCACGAAAATCCCGGCCAACACGATGAGTGAGAGCAGAACTTTTGCGGGCACGACATTCTCGGCCGCGAAGGGATAGTAGGCGGCCAAATCGGATGGCCAGAACATTTGGCGTAGGTAGGCCACACAAGAAATTGCCGCGTTGCCCGTTTTCACGGGAAAAGAAAAATCCGCCAAGGGCCGGAGGGCGGCTTTCTGGGCAAAAAGCGTGGCCAAAGATGAAGCGCCGGCGAGAACGAGCATGGGCAGCTTCTCGAGAATCAAGCGCCGCGCGGTGAGCGCTTCATTGCGGGCTGGACCAGAATTCGCCGCTCCACGATTCAGCGGCCAATAATCCAGCAGGAGCAGGACGAAAGGGAGCGTGACCAACATAGGTTTGCTCATCAAGCCCAGGACAAGAAAGACCAGCACGACTCCATATCGCACCGCCGACCACGGGCGGCGCACGTAGCGTACGTAGGCCCCGAGAGTCAGGACAAAAAACAGCCCGCTCAGAACATCTTTCCGTTCCGCCACCCACGCCACGGATTCCACCCGCAGTGGGTGGATGGCGAACAGAGCGGCCACGAAAGCGCTACGCCAGAGCGATCCCGTCATTTCCCTCAACACCAGAAACAACGCGATCGCCGTGGCGGTGTGAAGGAGAACGTTAGTGAGATGATGGCCGGCGGGATTCAAACCATACAGCTGGCAGTCCAGCATATGAGACAACCAGGTGAGCGGATGCCAATTCGCGGCGTGGACATGCGTGAAGGCCCAGACGATTCCGTCGATCGTTAGGCCTCGGGAGATTCTGGGATTCTTAAAAACGTAGACGTCGTCATCGAAATTGATGAACTCGTGAGCAAGCGTCTGGCCGAAGACGATCCACGTGATCGCGGCGAGGATCAGACAGACGCCAGGAACGAGCCAGCGATCGGACGACCCCAGAGTCGTCCGTAAAATATATGTGTTCTTCGATCTCCGGCTCATTCGATGGCGTAGCGTTGCCTGCAATGTAGAAAATTCAACACGGCCGGTGCCTTCTAACTCGCCAACTCCGGACTCGCAAAGCAGGGCCAACGACGAATAGTCCTGTTGTGACGAATGATTCGAATGACGCCGCGGCCTGGCGTCAGAGCTGGAAGACGCGGGAGGAAATGGAGACGGACGAACGCCGGGTGCTGGCGCCTTTCGCGCAAAAATCCGGCGACTCGCGCGGGCGAAAATTTCCGGAATCCCGTCACGCTTATCGGACGGAGTTCCAGCGGGATCGCGCGCGCATCATTCATTCGCGGGCGTTTCGACGGCTGGAATACAAGACGCAAGTTTTTCTCAATGGGACCGGCGATCATTTGCGCACGCGACTCACGCATTCGATCGAGGTCGCCTCGATCAGCCGCACGATCGCGCGCGCCTTGTCCTTGAACGAAGACCTGGCGGAGGCGATTGCGCTCGCGCATGATCTGGGGCATTCGCCTTTTGGACATTCGGGCGAAGAAATGCTCGCCGAATGCATGCGGGACCATGGCGGCTTCGACCATAACAAGCAAAGCCTGCGCGTGGTGGAATTGTTGGAGGCGGCCTATCCGAATTTTCCGGGATTGAATTTGACCTTCGAAGTTTGCGAAGGCTTGCAAAAGCATCGGGCCTTCTACGAGCCGGCGGCGGATGGGGAAGAGAAATATCATTGTCCTTCGCTCGAAGCCCAGATCGCCAATCTCGCGGACGAGATCACGTACTACAGCCACGATCTGGATGACGCGGTCGATTTCGAAATCCTCGGCTCAGCGCAACTGGAAGAGAGCGCGGTCTGGCGGGAAAGCCTGGCTTCGGTCGGGGCCCGCTCTCCAGACGTGCGTGAACCGCAGCTGCATCAACTAATCATTCGCGACATCATCGATGTGCAGGTGTGCGACGTGATCAAGACCAGCGCCGAAGCGATTGCGAGCGCTGGCGTGCGAGAGGCGGATGACGTGCGTCGGCAACCAAATTCGCTCGTTTCTTATAGCGAAAAATTGTTGGAGGCAAACCACGAGCTGCGTCGCTTCTTATATAAGAACGTCTATTACCATCCGCGGGTGGCAGAGGTGAACCGGCGGGCGTGCGAGATGTTGCGCTCGGTCTTCGAAGCCTATGTCATCGCGCCCGATTTGCTGGGCGACGCGGCGGTGAAGCGAATCGAAAGCGAAGGTTTGCATCGGACGATTTGCGATTACATCGCGGGGATGACGGATCGGTATTTATTGGAAGAACACGCGCGGCTCAAAGGCTTGTAACCGCTTCGCTGTGCGAAGCGCGCGACAGGTTGATCGCATCTCGGCGTCGCCCTCAGGGCGACGGCTACAGTTCACGCCGCGGCGCTGCCGGTTTCTTCGCGCAAGTATTGAATCACCAGGCGGAGTCGTTGATTCACATCGAGTTCTTCCAGGACCTGCTGCCGTCGAAGCGCATCATTGATAAAGGTGGCGGCCATAAGATCCGCCAGCATCTCTGTATCCCCGAGGTGGGAGAGATACCGGTCCACTTTTTCGGGTAATTGGCGCCCGTTCTCTTTGATCCTGGAATAAAGCTCGAGCACTTTGGCTCCAAGCGCGTCGGTTTCCACCGATGGCGCCGTTTTGGATTCGAGCGGCTCGATCCGTGCGATTGGAAACGGAGCGCTTTGTTCGAACGCGGAAAAGCGGACGCGGCGCAGACCTTGCAAGATCAGGTTCGAAGTGCCGTCGCCGCGGCCCACGCAGGCGCGGATCAGGCCGACTCCGGCCACGTGGAAAAAATCGTCCGCCGTTTTCCATTGCGCCCGCTGCGGTTTCACCAGCGACACGCAAAACATCCGATGCTCGCTTAACGCGACTTCGAGCATTTCCTGGTAGCGCGGCTCAAAAATATAAAGCGGCAAGAGGGCGTTCGGAAAAAGAAGCGCGCCCGGCAGCGGCATCACCGGGACCTGGTTTGGCAATATGATCGAATCGTCCACTGCTTCGTGAAGAATTTGGTTTCACCATGAACATACACGCGGACGAAGCCCGGCAAGATCACCGGCCCGGGCGATCCTTCAGGGCGCGGCGCAATTCCGCGATCGAAAGCTGACCGGCCGCCCGAGGCGTCCCGAGATGGGCGTAGTTTAGAACCGAGCCGCGCCGGGCTAGCTCCAGCCGCGAGGTTCGTCCCAAACGGCCAATTCCCATGGCCGCGATTTTCATTTCCGGGCGGTGCCGCGCGAAAAAATCGAGCAGCCGGGCCAGTTGGCGCGGTGTGTCGGTGCGCGTGGCAACTTTCAAGTAATCGGCGCCTAACGAGTGGGCCGCGCGGGCGATTTCATCCAATTGGGTCCGGCTCGGCGTGTCCTTGAGATCGTGAAAGGAAATGATCGACCGGATGTTTTCCGAGCGGGCTTGATCGAGCACCGCGGCGAGCGGCCGGGCCGAGCGCAATTCGATGTCCAGGCCGGCGGCCTGCGGCAGGAATCGCAGGAGCAGAGCCTTTCGCTCGCGAGACGAGAGGTGATTCAATCCGCCTTCCGCCGGATGGCGGGCCGTGATGATGAGCGGCGCGCGCAACTGTGCGACTGTGTCTGTTATTTTGTTCAGGCCCTTCGCCAGGGCATCCAGGCGGAGCTCGAAGAAATCGGGAAGTGCGCGCAGCCGAAGCGCGCGGCGGAAATCGGCGCTGGAAGAAATCACGCCGACGATTTGCGGAGCCGGCGGCTTCCTCATTCCGAGGGAAGGGCTTTACGATCCAGCATTCGCTCCAGATATTTTGCGATGAGATCGAACTCAAGATTGACGAATTCACCAACAGGGACGGCGCCGAGATTGGTTTGGGCCCGGGTATGCGGAATGATCCAAACCGCGAAACTTTTCGGCAATATTTCCGCGACGGTCAGGCTGACTCCATTGATGGCGATGGAACCTTTGTCAGCGGCGTAATGCGCAAACTCGGCGGGCAATTCGACTTCGAGTCGTTGGTCGGCGCCGTCGACTTCCGAGCCCAGGATCCGCGCGGCGCAATCCACGTGGCCCTGGACAAAATGGCCGCCGAGGCGCCCGTCGGCCGAGAGGGCCCGCTCGAGGTTGACCTGACTGTCCCGGCGCAACGCCTTCAAGTTGGTGCGGTCAAGAGTCTCTTGGAGGAGATCGAAATCGAGTTGTTCATCGCGATGGCCGGCGACCGTCAGGCAGCAGCCATTGACGGCGATGCTTTCGCCAATTCGAATGTTTTTCGAGAGAAACGGCGCGACGATCTGAAGCTGCGAAGTGCGATCTGTCACCTGCAATTGGAGGACGTGGCCGACTTCTTCAATGAGACCAGTGAACATAAACGAACACGCGTTTCAGCGGGCCTTGCTCATCGGGAACCAGGCAAACTAGCTGATCTCCGCAGGAAAGAAATGGCCGCGCCAATTGCTGAGAGGGTTGCGGTCAACGCGGCGGAGAGCAGGCAAAAATCGCAAAAAGCGTGAAGGACGAAGGCTTGCAGATATAAGAGCCAGCAGGTCACACCCAACATCCCCCCCACAAGCCACAGAAAAAACGGTTTTGCCCAGCCACGACCAAAGGCGGCCAGCGTCGCCAGACTGAAGACGATGAAATAGCCGGCCACGCCGAACGCCGCGAGCGGAATTTTCCCAACGACGGCATAGCTGTTGGTGAGAACCGTCTCACAATCAGCCGAGGCGAGGCAGTCCACATCCTGCCCGGTCAGATGGTGCACGGCGAGGTAGATGGAGTCGCCCAACCCAAGCAGTGCCAAAAGAGCCGCCGCACCGTAGAGCGAAGGTTCGAGCCCTTTGCGGCGCGCGATGGGCAGGTTACCGCTTGGAGGGGCGGGCGATGGATCGGTCGCCCTCAAGAATTAGTTGGACTTTCCGAGCGCGGCATCGATTGCCGCATGCAAGGCTTCGATGGTGATGGGACGTGTGGTCAGGCGGTCTCCATTAATAAAAACACTCGGCGTTCGATCCAACTCGAGCGAAGCCAGGCGCTCACAATCTGCCGCGATGCGTTTCGACACTTCCGCACTCTCCATGTCCCTTTGGAATCGTTCTGCGTCTAACCCAAGCTTCACGGCGCAGGAGACCAGAGCCGCGCGCGTGTCCGCCGCGTTCAGCCAAATAAGGCGATTTTCGTAGAGGGAATCGTGCATTTCCCAAAAGCGGCCTTGCAAACCGGCTGCTTCCGCCGCCCGCGCGGCGTCGAGCGCGTGTTTGTGTTTGGCCAGCGGATATTCCCGGAAGGTAACCGACAAACGATCCCCATAATCAGCCTCGGCTTTTTTCAAGATGGGAAACAACAGGGAACACGGCATACATTCGAAGTCGCCGAATTCCTCCAGCGCGACCGGCGCTTTCGCGGGGCCGCGAACGTGCGGCGGGTCCGCCCCTGGTTTGCCGAACGCAAGTTTGCCCGTAGCAGGAGGCCCTTCGTCGCGATTTCGATAGAGGGCGACCCCGGCCCCGGTCGCAATGAGAAAAACGGCGACAATGATCGCATAAGGAAGATACCGTTTCATTCTGGCGCGCGCTTTCTCGGGAAAGGCAATCTTGCGGGGCCGAAGGGGATTTTCCAGTCATTTCGCACCGTTGGCAGCGGCCGAGGTGAACGCGCTCGAAATGCCAGTGAGCCCGCCGTTGCCGGCTCGGCTTCGGCGGGTTCGCGGCCTAACGACCAGTTAACTATTCGCTGCCGCGGACCTCAGCGCGATTTGCGCTTGCGAACCGAAGTGATTGTGTTCAGGCCAAATTCGATCTTGCGAAACCGCGGGCAGTGCGTTGCGTAAGCCTTCATGCGTGTCCTGCTCTTTTCTTTCACCGCGTTTTTCCTCGGCTGGGCGAACCTAGACGCGGCTGAGGTGCAGCTGGCGCCACCGAAGTCTGCACCAACCAAATCGCCACAGCCACCTTCGACCACATCTCCTGTTGCCTTGCCGCAATACCGCCCTGCGCTTCTCGGCACCGGTCCGCTTTCGGTCATCAACCGGATCGACACCCAGGGCCTGATAAGCAAAGGTCAGAAGGAGGCGACGGTCATGTTCCGCTGTTCTGTGACCAAGACCGGCGAAATAGTGCACAGCTGGATTTATCGCGCCACACCCGAATCCAATGCCCTGCAGGAAGACCTGTTGTTCTGCCTGGACACGGCAATCTTCGTGCCTGCCGTTCACAATCACGAGACGGTCCCCGTTCTTTTTTTTGGCACGGTGAGTTTTAAGATTGTCAACGGGAAACCTCGGCTCCGGATTTTTGCAAACCAGGAAGCGGAAGAGTTGAAAAAGGAAAGCGATTTTGTCTCCCCCCAACCGTTTATTGGACGCGGTTCAAAGTTTGAAGGATTACATTATCCCAACGACGTGCTCACCGGCTCCATCTCGGGGCTGGTCGAATTGGCCATGAAAATCGACGCAGACGGAAACTTGAAAGAGCTCAAGCTGGTTTCCGAATACCCGCCGCTGGTGGGATTTGCGCGAGCTGCCACGGAAGACTTCAGAGTCGCGCAATTCATACCCGCATTCCGCGATGGAAAACCGGTTGAGTGCAGCATTACGCTGCCCGTCTATTACGAACCGTAGGCCGGCTGCGCCGGAGTGACCTGTCTGGCACTCGGCTCGGCGTCCGGCTTTTCGCTCATCCTGGCCGACCCTTTTGCAGAAAAAAACTTGCAAAAGGAGGCGGAAACACGCTTGACTCGCGGACGCCGACGACATCACTCTGTCCACGTCCGTTCAAAATATTTTAAAAAAAATGAAAAAAAGGCTTGTCAGGCCTTCAAAACGTCGTTAATCCTCACCGCCAAACCTAACCAAACCAATGGAGAAACTAATGATAAGATACGTACTGAACACGTTAGGATCCTTCCGCTCGGCTCTCGCAGTCGGCGTCGGACTTCCTTTCCTCATCGCCGCCAGCGCCTACGCGCAGGCGCCCGCCCCCGAAGCGACAACCGAGCGAGTGATCGTGACCGGTTCCTACATTCCGACCGCGGAAACGGAATCGGCCTTGCCGGTTACCGTCTACACTGCGGAAGTGCTGCAAAAGTCCGGCGCTAACAACCCTGTCGAAGGTCTGCGCCAGTTGCCCTCCTTCGTGGGAAATGCCTCGACGGAAAACGATTCCAACGGTGGTAACGGTTCCGCCGGTATCAACCTCCGTGGCATCGGGCAGCAAAACACTCTCATCCTGGTCAACGGACGCCGTGCCTTTTTCGGCATTGGAAACAATGGCGCTCCGGACATCAACGCTATCTCCATCGGTGCTATTTCCCGCACGGAAATCCTGAAGGACGGCGCGTCCGCCATTTACGGCTCTGACGCCGTCGCGGGTGTAGTCAACTTCGTCATGCTCGATGGACCGGGCGAAAAACCATATGAAGGAGCGGAACTTTACGCTCTCTATGGAAACACCACCGACACCGACGCGCATGTGCGCCAGGTTTATGTCCGTGGTGGTGTGACCGGTTTGGACGGCAAAGTCTCCATTGCCGCGGCAGGTGAATATTATTCCCGCGCCAACCTCTTCTCCCGGGATCGTCCAAAGGTCGCGCGCAGCGGCAACGCGACCAACCAGCCGACTGGTATGGGCTGGGGTGGTCTCAACAGCAACAGCCAGAGCTATGCGGGCCGCGTGGCCGTTCTGGCAGGCGGATCGAGCGTCGGGCTGGTGACCGGCCAGCGGACCCTGATCGACCTGTCAAATAATTCGCCCACTCCGGCGAGCTATCGGACCTTCACCCTCGGAAGCGATCCGGATCAGTTTAACTTCCGCGCCTTCACTCCGGCGATTCCTGCTCAGGAAATGTCGAAGTTCTTCGTGACCGGGCGATACAAGATTTTCGGCGAAGGCCTCCAGCTTTACGGCGATATCATGTATAGCAACGTCAAGCAGGACAACGGCCTCGCTGGGTCTCCGTTCGCGGTCGCTGGTGCTGACGCGCAAGCGTCACCGTTCAATCCGTTTGGGCAAAACCTCTCGAACGTTCGATATCGCACGGTCAACGAACTGGGCCTCCGCAAATCCTTCTTTGACCACGATTACTACCGCTACACCGCGGGGATCAACGGTGATTTCACTATCAAAGACAACGGCTTCATCAGCCGCTTTGGATATGACTCCGGTTTCGTCTACGAGCGTTATGATGAGCAACGCATAGACAGCGGCGACGCTCAATTTACGCCGCTCGCGGCTGAAATTGCCGCGGGTAACTTCGACCCGTTCATCGGCCAAGCCGCTCCAATCGTTGGGGTAGCGCCGACCTACGCTCCGGGCTCGCTGGTCTCAACCGGCAGTGCGGCGTATGACAACAGAGCGGCCGCACTGCGCGCTTCGTATCTGGGCCACTCGTTCTTCTTCGAGCACGATTTCCTCTATGATGCGAAGATCAATGGCCACCTCTTCCCAGGCCTGTGGAACGGTGGTGTCGATGTAGCCCTTGGTTACGAGCATCGTGAACTCCGGCAGCACTCGGTTCCTGACCCGGTGCAGGCAAATGGCGACCAGCTCGGATTCAACCAGGCGCCGAACTTCAAGACGAAACAGGAAGTGGACTCCTTCTTTGGCGAAATCGGCATCCCGATCATCACCTCGACGATGAACATTCCATTCATTCGCTCGTTGGATTTCCAATTCGCGTATCGGTTTGAGAAGTTTGATGATCAAGATTCCTACATCAAGACCAACCGAACGAGCTTCGACAACGGTGGAACCCCGCCCTGACGTTGCGCTATCAGCCAATCGCCGATATCACGCTTCGCGCTTCGTGGGGCCAGTCGTTCCTGTCGCCTAATCCGATTCAGCTCTTCCTGCCGGTGGCGCAGAACTTCCCAGTGGTGTTCGACCCGGTGGCCGGGGCTACCTTCCAGCCGCCTTCAGGTGTCTGGCAGGCTGGCAGCACTACTCTTGTGCCGGAAGAAACTGACTCCTACACCGCGGGCATAGTCTGGACGCCGAAATTCATCCCAGGATTCACCATGACGGTGGACTGGTACCAGCTCTACACTACCAACCTGCTGCTTCCTGCTGCAAACGCTGCGCAGATTTTGCTCTCACAGGGCATTGTTGATCCGGATGGTTGCGGTAACGGCTTCGTAGGCGACCCCGATTGTAACGGCGGCCCGGCGAACGGTATCACCCGCGAAGGCGGCGATCCGAACGGCGACTTGCTTGCTATCGATGCCGACATTACCAACGCGGGCACGCGACTCGTGCAAGGCGTGGACGTCACGGCGGTTTACGAACTGCCAACCGAGCATTGGGGCAAGTTCACGTGGTCCGGTGGTTATAACCACTTCTTCACGTGGAAGGCGAACCCCGGCATTGGTCCAACCCACAACTTCCTGGGAGACTTCAGTGCTACCTTCCCGCTCGCGCCCGGCTCGATCCCGTTCAACAAGGCGTTCCTGCGCCAGGAATGGGAATGGAGACATTGGGATTTCATCATCACGGGTAATTACATCAGCGACTTCGAAGACGATCCTAACTTCATTGGAACCAGGGGCACCGATTCGCAGTCTATTATTCCCGGATCCAATCCGCTCGATCCGACATTCTTCCTGCATCGCCGCGTCACCAGCTACATCACCATGGACCTGCAGTTGAGCTACGAGTGGGTGAAGCCGGCGGTCGAGGCTCCTCCGACGTATGCCAAGGACGCGAAAGACAGCAAGAACGTCATGCAGACAGCTGCGGACACCTCCACCATCTGGCAGCGGATGCTCTGGGGCACCAAGCTCACGGTTGGCGTGAACAACGTGTTTGACCGTTATCCGCCATCCGTTATCGGAGCGTTCAACGACAACTACGATACGTCGCTCTACTCGCTTCGTAACCGTTACTGGTACGTCAGCCTGAGCAAGAAGTTCTAAGCTAGACGCGTAAACATTGCATAAGGCGGGTGGCAGAAATGCCACCCGCCTTTTGTTTATTCATGGTCTCGTGGCCCGTTTGCGAGCGAACTTGTCTTTGCCAGGAATTTGAACTATCAAACGAGAATGGCTACGCAAGTCATGCCCGCGATAAAGCTCCCGAAGTCCCGGCAGCAAGCTCTCCCCTCTACGCCGGCTAAATCGTCGCCCTGGATCCTTGATCGGTGGCGGGATTTGATTTTGTTCGTCGGCACGCCGGTCCTTCTCATCCCGATCTTCACGGCCGCGCAAGCACGTTGGAGTGCACAAGATATCTTCCTCTTCGTTGGCGCCTTCGGCGCGATGGGTCATCACTTGCCCGGCATGATTCGCGCCTATGGCGATCGCGCGCTTTTCGACCGATTCAAAATTCGCTTTGTGATCGCTCCCCTGCTAATTCTGGCGATTTGTATTTGGGGCTCTGTCTACGACATCCAAGCGGTCCAGCTCGTCGCACTCACTTGGGGAATCTGGCACGGCATGATGCAAACGTACGGCTTCTGCCGCATCTATGATGCGAAAGCGTCCGCTAAAGCGGCGTCCAGAGCTCGAGTCGATCTTGCCCTCTGCTTTGCGTGGTTCCTGGGGGCCGTGCTGCTTTCGCCCATGCGCTTCCGCAGCGCTTTCGACCTCTACTACCAGAGCGGAGGCCCAGTGATCCCGTCTTCCTTCATTGAGGGCCTTCGCGTCGCGATCGTAATCGCACTCGGCCTGGTGACAGCGGTGTTTTTGTGGCGGCAATGGAGCGATTGGCGCGGCGGACGCGGCGTGAGCCCTGTTAAAATGGTGCTCCTGCTCAGCAGCATTTCGTTTTGGTGGTACTGCAATAACGGAGTCCAAAACATTCTGGTCGGGATCGCGCTCTTTGAAGTCTTTCATGATGTGCAATACCTGGCCATCGTCTGGATTTACAATCGCACTCGAGTGGAAAGGGACGAAAGCATCCGCGGATTCATGCGTTTTGTTTTTCGACGCAGTGGTTCATTGATCGGGGTTTATATTGGTTTGGTCCTGGCCTATGGAGCCATCGCGTTCACTACTTCCGGGGTTTCCGCCGAGTGGATCCGCTACAGCCTGATTGGCGTCGTGACCGCCTCGGCGTTGCTCCACTTTTATTACGATGGATTTATTTGGAAGGTTCGCGAAACGCAAACGCGAGCCATGCTGGGGATCGAGGGAACGGGTAAGACGGCGGGCGCTGACGCCAAGGTCCGATTTTGTCCCGCCTGGGCCCGGCATGGTTTGCGCTGGGCGGCGCTGTTGATTCCATTTGGAGCGCTCTGCGCCGCGCAATTGGTCGGCCGTGTTGTGCCTCCCATTGAGCGGACCGCCAAGGTGGCAGAAGTGTTGCCGCAGGATGCGCAGGCGCAACTCAACTACGGAAAGGCATTGCACGAGGCCGGGCAGGTTGAACAGGCAATCGCGAAGTATGAATTCGCGATCGCCCGGAAGCCCTCTTTGGCGGAGGCTGAATTCTATCTAGGGCTGGCCTGGGGAGACTTGGGCAAGCTGGATCAAGCCCAGGAACACTACGAGCGCTCTCTGCTGCTTGATCCGAAGAATGGCAAGTACGAGGCGAATTTGGCGGGCGTATTGGTTTCGAAGGGATTGAGGGCTGAAGCGCGCCGCCACTACGAACACAGCTTGTGGTTGCAGCCTGAACTCCAGATGGCCCACAAGGAACTCGCCGATATCCTTTGCGGTGAGGGCGAATACGATTCGGCCATTGCTCATTATGAGACGGCGCTTCGCCTCCAACCCGACTTCAGGGAAGCGAAAGAGAATCTGGGCTTCGCACGGACGCTCGCTGGGCATTAGACGGCTCAGTCGAGCTTGCGACTGATCGGAGCGCCGAAAACCCTCGGTAGTTTTTTGGTGACAGCCCTTTCGGGATTTACTTCTGCCATTTGCTTTTGCCGACTCTCTTTCATGAGTTCCGTTCCGCGCCGCCCAATCTTGAGGGTCATGCCCCGCTCTTGTCCCTGACGGAGGCGGAAGCGCCGCGTCCCATCAAGGCGGTGCTAGCTGCCGTCACGAGAGAGTCGTTGGTCGATGGCGGTTGTTCGTTAGGCCCTAAAAGGGGCTGCGGGTGCTAACCGTCGTTCTCTCTGCGCCTCCAACCCACCGGAGGTTTCGTGTCTCAGGCAGGACGCAGGTATGCCTTTTGAGGTTTCTCCTCAAGAGAGCGACTGGGCAGGCATCGCCAGCCAAATTTGTTGCAGAAAATGCGAGCAATAAATTACGCTTTATGCCAGTCTCTTCCACGGGTCACAGGTGTTGAAAAAAAGTTTGTGATCAGGAAAGATTTTTATTGCGGAAAAAAAACAAACGTCCTACTATCTTTTTTGTGGATATGGAAATTATGAAAACACTTACCTCTTCCCTCACCAAAGTTTACGGAGCCGCTGCCTTCCTGCTTTGCGCTGTTTCCGGTGCGTTCGCGTCGGATCTCACCTTGCAAAAGGTGCCTGACGTGACGGTGGAAAAAGCAGCTGCCAACCTCAAGCAAAACCTCGGACCTCAGGCCACCTTCGCGCTGATCAACTACAGCAATACCCACAAGGCGCGCGCACTCTATGTCAGCTCCGGGACGGACCTCAAGCTGGCGAACAGCATGATCGACAATCAAGCCGCGACCTCGTTTGGTTTCTCGGCCGAGGACAGCTCTCCCACCGCGGTAATCGATCTGGGCAAAGTTTGCACGGTGCGGCGTCTCTCTGCTCTTTATTCCGCACGCCCGGGCAGCATTGATTTCTATGTCTTGAAATCTCTGCCAGGCGCCGATCGCGGCAATTCCCCGGATACCTTGAAACTCGAGAGCAACACCATGGCCGGTTTGAAGCCCGTTGGCTCAACGATTGACGACGGCACGGGGCGCGCTTCGATAGATTTTCCAGCAACCACGGGACGGTATGTGATGTTGCGGTGGACGCCCGCCTCACACGCTGACGGTCCATTCACCGTGGCCGAACTCACCGCCTCGGGCCCTGATCAAAGAAACCTGATCGCTTCGAGCGGAAACTTCTCCAGCACTAACTCGGAGCACAAGATCGTCTCCGATTCAAAGGACGTGGCGGACTCGAAAGATATGGCTGATAACAAAGACGTTCCTGAGTATAAAGAGCCTCCCGCGGAAGGCCCTCCGCCGTCGCTTCCAAATCCGCCTCCATTCACCTTCATTCCCCAGTTGGTTCCGACCAGCCCCTAACGACCATCGCTTCCAAAAAAACCCGTCCGTCGGCCAAGCCGATCGACGGGTTTTTTTCTGCCTTGAGAGCCACGAACGCGCTCAAAAACTATCGCGGATGATCTTGAATAACTCGGTGCTATCCAGGGAGCCGTGCAATGCCTCTGCGCCCGGACCGGTTCCAAAGACGACTACGTCATCCACAGTATTGAGCGACGATGATGCGTAAAACGCAGCTGGTTCCTGCGGCTGTTCTGGCGGCGAGCTAGTTGGCGCCGCTGCCTGCGACTCCCGGGAGAGAGCAAGCTTCGCGGCTCCGTAATATCTTCCGCCGTTCGGTCCACTCGCCCACGAAAACCAAGGATCGCCCGCTGAGTTCAAGCCGAGCACAGCGATTCCGCGATCTTTTCGGAATGGATAACCGTTCAAGCTCAATCCCCCGATCCCTACATCGCCACAGACCAGGATAAGCGATCTTCCGCCGGCATATCGCCGTGCCATCGCAAGCGCGCGATCCAATTCCAGCGTCTCTGCGAGCGTGTGCTCGCCATCGTTTTTCTCCGCGGCTTTCCGCATCAACCCGGCATCCACGACCAGGAAGTATCCCGATCGATTGAACTGAAGAAGCTCAATCGCGCGGCGGACCATGTCCGAAAGAGTTGGCTGTTCGCCGCGCGCTTCGATTTGATCGGCGTAGGCGAGCTCGGCCTGGCCAAACGTGCCGAAAAGTTTTGGGCGCCGCCAACCCGGCAGGGCCTCGAGTTCCGCCTTCGAGCGGACGAGATCAAAACCGTTACGACGAATTTCCAAAAGCAGGTCCCGCTCATCCCGGCGTTGTCCGCCTTTGGATTCCGGCAAGAAATCGGCGGCGCCGCCAGCCAGCACCAGATCGATGTTTAAGTCCTCGGCGATCTGGCGGGCGATGGCAGGCTTGTCATTTTGGTTGAGGGTGTGCGCGTAGAAAGCGGCCGCCGTCGGGTCAGTCAGGTTTGCGTTTGTGATCAGGCCGGTCGCGCGTCCCGTCCGTCGTGCTAGTTCGATCAAACTCGTCAAAGCTCTGCCCTCCGAATCGCAACCGATTAATCGATTGTTCACTCTCACTCCCGTCGCGAGGGCGGTCGCCGCCGCAGCCTGATCGGGCGCCGCGAAATCGTTCGAGTAATTCCTGAGCAAGGCCAGCTGCGGCATCGCATCGAGCGCGAGCGGTGTGTCGGCTCCGGCCGCAAAGGTTCGGGTCGCAGCCAGGCGTCCTGGAGTCAGGCCTTCGCCGATGAAAAGAACGATTCCGAACGGCTTTTGGACTACCCAATGCTGAAAGTAGAAGACTCCGCCGGCGGCAAACGCGATCAGGCAGAAAAGCGCGAGCAACTGATTGCGCCATTTCATGAAGCCGATGTAGGAGCGCGTGTGCCGCGTTGTCAACGAAAGAACCGCTTGTGCGCTGGGCTGATCCTCGGCAAACTGCGCCACCGTGGCGAAACCGATCGTGCTCATCATTCGCGACGGCTGGGGCATCAATCCCGGCGGAAAGGAAAGGCGCGAAAAAAATGGCGATGCAACCCTGCTGGCGCGCACACCTTTCCATGATCGGCTTTATCGCGAATATCCGGGCGGCAGGTTGAGCGCGAGTGGTCTCGATGTCGGATTGCCCGAAGGCCAGATGGGCAACTCAGAAGTGGGCCATCTCAATCTCGGAGCCGGGCGGATTGTTTATCAGGATCTGACTCGCATCAACAAGGCGATCGCCGAAGGGGAACTTGCCCGCAATCCAATTGCGCGTGAAACCTTCGAGCGTGCCCGCGGCCATCGGCTCCACTTTCTCGGGTTGGTTTCCGATGGCGGTGTGCACAGTCACTACCGGCATCTTATCGCCCTCGCAGCCCAGGCGCGAGCCGCCGGTGTCACGGACATTCTGATCCACGCGTTCACGGATGGACGGGACACATCGCCCACCGGTGGCGCGGATTTTCTCGACGCATGTTCCGTCGAGCTGGCAAAGAGCGGCGCACAGATCGCTACGGTCGTCGGTCGATATTTTGCGATGGATCGCGACCGGCGCTGGGAGCGAACCAAGAAGGCCTGGGACGCAATCGTTTTCGGCCGCGGAAAGCGGTGCGAAACTTCCCCGGCCGCGGCGGTGCGCGCTGAATACGCCAAGGGTACGACCGATGAATTCATACCGCCGCTCATTTTCTCGCACTCAAACGAGCAACGTATTCGTGACGGCGACACTGTCTTCTTTTTCAATTTCCGCGCCGATCGCGCGCGGCAGCTTTCCCAGGCTTTTCTGCTCAAGGATTTCGACGGCTTCAATCGCGAGGTCTGGCCGCAGGTGAATTACGTCACGCTGACGCAGTACGATGCGACCTATTCCGCGCCGTTCATCTTCGCGCCGGAAGAGCTGCGCCAAATTCTGGCCGAGGTCGTTAGTGGCGCAGGCAAAACGCAATTGCGGATCGCGGAAACGGAAAAATATCCGCATGTGACTTATTTTTTTAACGGCGGAATCGAGCGCGCGTTTACGGGCGAGGATCGGAAAATTGTGCCGTCACCCAAGGTGGCCACCTACGATCTTCAGCCCGAAATGAGCGCGCGCGAAGTCACCGATGAAGTTCTCTCCCGAATCGGGCGCTACGACCTGATCATTCTGAATTTCGCAAATCCGGACATGGTCGGCCATACAGGGGTCGTTCCCGCCGGCATTAAGGCGGTGGAAACGATCGATGAATGTGTCGCGCGAATCATTCCTGAAGTTCTCGCCCATGGGGGCGCCTGCCTGATCACCGCTGATCACGGCAATTGCGAGCAGATGCGAAATCCAGATGGTTCGCCGAATACCGCGCACACCACGAATTTGGTTCACTTCATTTATGTCGCAGGGGATGCCAAACGGTTTCGCGTTGAGGATGGCATTCTCGCGGACGTGGCGCCGACGCTGCTTTTTCTGCTCGGGTTGCCACAACCCAAAGAAATGACTGGCCGGAATTTGCTCCTGGAACGGTAAGCGCGGATCCAAAGGCCGGCGGGCGCTTGGGTCATTCGCCTCGACCTTGGCGCGCTGTCTGAATTTCCTCGAAGCTGATTGAGAGTTGCCGGTTGAATTGGCGCGTGCCGGCCATCGCGATGCGTTGGAGAAATCGAAGCCGGTTTTCCGCGGCGTTATCGTGCCAGGCCGGCTTCCGCGCTAAAGCGAGAAACCCATCCGTTTCGACCAGCGCACCCCAGCCGAGCGGCACTTCCTCTTCGCGGAACAGCTCGTTAGGCAAGACCAGAAAAAACAGGTTCGCGCAGGCATAACGCACCAGGCACTCAAATTTCCTTCCGTTGTTCAGACGATTTTGGAGGGCCGTGAGCTCGCGGAGAACGCGAGCGTAACCGTGGTGTCCGATGGCCGAAAAATCATGCGAATCGTATTCGGGAAAGAGCGAATCACCTGTACGCAACGTGGGGTAGTGGATCCGCAGGTTTCGTTCGAGCACCTCCCGCCGCCGGTTGACGGAACGAAGCCGCTCGCGCGTCGCGGCCCCGCAACAATTGTCGTGGCGCAAATCAGGCAACGCTTGTTTACATTCAAAAATCGCGGTCACTCCTGGTTGTTTCGCCTCTGACCGATAAGCGGCCACGTCCGCGCGATACCGGCACTGCGGCAGACTGACTTCGGCGGCGCAGGCCGAGTAGCCGTTGGCCTGGGCCCAAAGAAGGGCGAGGCGTTTGAGCCGGACATGCGTGTCCGTTTCGCCGCGACGGACCGTTACTGGCGCGTCCATTCGGCGAGCTCCTTCGCCCAATAGGTAATGATCAAGTCGGCGCCCGCGCGTTTGAGCGAGGTCATGATCTCCAGCACGGCGGCGCGCTCCTCGAAGCATCCTTTTTCGACGCCGGCCTTCACCATCGCGAATTCGCCGCTCACGTGATAGACGGCCGTCGGTTTGGCAAAACGTTCGCGCACTCGCCAGAGAATATCGAGATAGGGCAGCGCCGGTTTCACCAGCACGATGTCCGCGCCTTCTTCGATATCGAGAGCGACCTCACGGAGCGCTTCGTCCGCGTTCGCACTGTCCATTTGATACGACCGCCGGTCACCGAACTGAGGAGGGCTTTCCGCCGCTTCGCGGAACGGCCCATAAAAAACCGAGGCAAACTTGGCGGCGTAACTCATGATTCCGGTTTCCTCGAAACCATTGGCGTCGAGAATCTCGCGGACCGCGCCGATGCGTCCATCCATCATGTCGCTCGGGGCCACGAGATCCGCGCCGGCGGCAGCGTGCGAGAGCGCCGTTTTCGCCAGCAGCTCGACCGACTCATCATTCAGAACATGGAAGTGCTCGCCGTCCCGTCGCGTGACGCCGCAGTGCCCGTGACTCATATATTCGCACAGGCAAACATCCGTGATCACGACAAGCTCGGGGCATCCGGCTTTGATTGCGCGGACGGCCTGCTGGACGATGCCGTTTTCCTGGTAGGCCGAGCTCGCCTCTTCGTCTTTTTCCGCGGGAATGCCAAAGAGCAGGACAGCTTGCAGCCCGAGATCCCAGGCGCGCTGAGATTCTTCGGCCAGATCGGCGAGTGCGAACTGAAAAACGCCCGGCATGCTCGCGATCGGTTGCCGTGCCGTGATTTTTTCGCTCACGAAAAGGGGCAGAACGAAATCGTGCGCCGTGAGTTTCGTCTCCCGCACGAGGTTCCGCAGGCCAACGCTGCGGCGCAAACGGCGCGGGCGATGCACGAGTTTTCTCACGGGCCGAGGCTAAGCGTTGCGCCTGAAGCTCGCAAGCTTCGCCAAAGGGCGGTTCCATTCGACCGGCAGGCTTGACGGGGCCATGCGTTCCGACGTGAATTGCCTGTCCCGAATGCGCACCGCTGCGAAACGACCGACCGATTACCTTTTGGTCGATATCAGCAATTCTTTCACGAAGCTCGCGTTCGCGACGACACGGCGGCTTGGGAAAACGATGCGACTTCCGACAAGTGACCTTACGGCCACGGCCCTGCGTCGGATTTTGCATCGGCGAAACGTGCGAACAATTGTTGTTTGCTCAGTGGTCCCGCAAAAAAATAAAGTGATAGCCAGGGCGGCTGGCTCGTCGCGCACGCTGTTCCTGCACCCGAAGCTGGATCTTGGAGTCGGCGTCGATTATCCGTCGCCGCGATCGATTGGCGCCGACCGGCTCGCTAACGCCGCAGCCGTGGCGCAATTGTACGGTTATCCGGCGATCGTGGTTGATTTTGGAACCGCCGTTACTTTTGATGTCGTGTCCCGAGACGGCGATTACATCGGCGGCGTGATTGCACCTGGCCTGGAGGCGATGACAAGTTTTCTGTATCAACGCACCGCCTTGCTGCCGAGGCTCAACCTGCGCGAGCCGAAGCGCGCGATCGGCAAGACCACTCGGGATGCGATGATGGCCGGTGCGGTTTTCGGCTATCGCGGCCTGGTGCGCGAAATTCTTCTGCGCGTTACCTCAGAAAGTTTTCCACGGCGAAAACCAAGAGTCGTCGCGACTGGGGGATATGCGCAATTGATCGCACAAAAACTTCCGGAAATTGAAGCGGTCCATCCGAACCTGACTCTCGAAGGCTTGCGGATTATCGCGAATCGCAACGTCAGCAAAGCGAGGCTTCGATGAGCAATCAACTCGCGATCGGGATCGACTTTGGCGGGACCAGCGTGAAGCCCGGTATTGTCCACGGGCGCGAAATCATCGCGCGCGCAGCCGATTTTCCGACCCAAAAACATGACAGCGCGGAAAGCCTCCTCGCGGCCGTCTTTCAAGCCGTGATGCTTTTGCGCGAGCAACACCCAGACGTTTGCGCGCTGGGAGCAGGACTTCCCGGTCTCATTGACGGAGTGAATGGGCGAGTGCGCGAATTATCGAACGTGCCCGGGTGGCTCGACGTGCCACTGGCCGCGTTACTGTGCGAGAAAACCGGATTGCCCACGATCATAGAAAACGACGCTAATGCGATGGCTTATGCCGAATGGAAATTCGGCGCCGGCCGGGACCGCCGGAACGTCGTGTGCATGACGCTCGGGACTGGAGTCGGGGGCGGTTTGATTTTGGACGGAAAATTATTTCGCGGCAGCCAGCTCGGCGCGGGCGAGATCGGCCAGATGGTCCTCGAGCCGCGCGGGGTGCCGGGTCATTACGGAAATTTCGGCGCACTGGAAAAATACGTCGGCAATCGCGAGATCATCGAGCGCGCCGCGAAACTTTATGGGGAGGCGGGCGATGCATACACAGCGGAAGAAATCACGCCTCTATCGATCGAGAAAGCCGCGCTGAAGGGCGATCACATCGCAGCCGGGCTCTGGGACGAAATCGGATTTGAAATCGGCATCATGCTCACCAACATCACGTGGTTGCTGAATCCGGACCGGATCGTCATCGGAGGAGGAGTGGCGAAAGCAGGGCCGTTGCTCTTCGAGCCGATCAAGCGCACGATCCGGGAACGGACGGCGGCCGTTTATCACGAAGATCTCGAGGTCGTGCCGGCTGAGCTGGGAAACGACGCCGGCATTATTGGCAGCGCGGCGCTCGCCTTGGAAGCGAAGGGTTCATAACCCTCCGCGCGAGTGGTGGTAGGATTCCTGCTCTCAGGAAACCCCGCGGAACCGACGGCTGAAGGAAACAAAAAGCGCGTTTTCGCGCAGAAGACGGCAGAAATGGCTTGTCATCCGCGTTTGGCAAAGCTTGTATGCGTCCTGGCATGAATATTCGGAAATTCACGACGATCACGGTCCTGGTTCTCAGTTCTTTTGCGGCGAATAACGTCGCCCCAACCAAAGCGGAGCTCGAGTCGATGTACGACAAGGCGTTCCGCGAATTTAACGGAAACAATTATCCGCAGGCGCTCAAGGACCTCGATGCGATCGATGCGCGCCAGCCTGATCTGGCCGAATCGCATAATTTGCGCGGCGTCATTTTGATGCGGCAAGCTGAGTACGATCAGGCCGAAGCCGCGCTCCAGAAAGCTCTGGCGACCGATCCCAAGTTCTGGAACGCCCGCTTCAACCTGGCCGAGATCCCATTCTTGAGAAAAGATTGGGCCGAAGCGCGGAAGCGTTTCGAGGTTTTGCTCCAGGGAAATGCGGCTGAGCTGCAAGGCGAGGCGGCGCAACTCATTCAATACAAGATTCTCCTGACTTATCTCCTCGAGGGGAAGGAGAACATGGTGGATTCGATCCTGGCGAAATTTGAGCTTTCACCGGAAACTCCGGCCGCTTATTACGCGAACGCCGCCGTTTCCCTGCAGCACAAGAACGAAAAGGAAGCGAAAGAGTGGCTGACGAAAGCGGAGAAAAGTTTCTCGCCGCAGCTGAACAAGCTGTTCGCTGAATCGATCTACGAAGTCGGCTGGATGCAGAAGCCCGCCGGGCAGAATCGCGTGGCCCTGGAGCTTACGACCGCGGCGGACCGCCAGGCCAAAGCGAAGGCCATTGCAACGGAGAAATATGAGCAGGCCGAGCAGGCTTTTCAGCAACGCGATCTGACGGCGGCTCGCAAGTTGATCGACGAGGCTGACGCGGCCACTCCGAATCAAGCTGCGACTCTAAACCTGCGCGGTGAAATCTTGCTCGCACAGAAAGATTTCGATGGTGCGGAAAACGCCTTCAAGCAAGCGGTCAAGCTGGACCCGAACTTCCACGAGGCGCAGTACAATCTGGCGCAAATTCCATTCAAGAAAAAGGATTACGCCAAGGCGCGCGACCGATTCGAAGCGCTCTTCAGCGCCACGCCCGCGCCGGGCGGCGACAAGAATCAGGCGTCGCAAATCATCAAATTCAAAATCTTTCTGACTCTGCTGCTGGAAGGGAAAGACGCCCGAGCGCAAAAGATGATGGAGCAATTCCAATTCACCGGAGACACGCCCGCGCTCTACTACGCTCAAGCCGCATGGGAGTTCAAACATAACAACGCTTCCAAAGCGAATGACTGGATTGTCTCGGCCCGGAAAATTTATTCTCCAGCGCTAAACCTGGTCTTTTCGGATTCTTTTTATGATCTCGGTTGGCTGCAAAATCGCGCCACCCAGCCCAGCTCGTCTTCAACGGAAGTGGCGAAAGTGGAAGCGACCCCAGCGATCGAGCCGAGCCCTATTCCGTCGAGCGCTCTCGCATTGAACAAATCCGTCAAGCAACCGAACGAACCCATTGCGCAAAAATCGCCACCGACCGTGCCCGGGATGGAAGCAACGACCGCGAACACGACGCAATCTGCACCGGCCTCGCAGGCCCTCACGGCGAAGAACGACAAGACCGCGGCTGCTCCTCTGGCCTCTCCGAAAGTGGAAACGCCGGTGGTCTCGAATGCGCTGCCCGCGGAAAGCCGCGCGCCACTGCCGCGCGAGCCTGAGCAATCAACGCAGGCTCAATCCAACCCGGCCAGCGTCCCAGCGACATCGACCACCCAGGAAACTTCTGCGGACGCGCCGGCTACCTCGGCTGCGGTCGCGCAACAAAGTCCGCCCGGCAATCTAGCCAGCTCTCCCGCGAACAAGGTTGCTCCGGTCGTCGCGACTACGCCGGCCACAGTGCTCGCGCCTGCCACGGTGCGGGAATGGTCTGAACCAACGTTCGGCGAGCGCATGGCTCGCTTGACCAACTCGAACACCTTGCTGGTGGGAGCTCTACTTTTGGCGGGCATTGTTATCCTCGCTTGGGTGGTAATTTCCGAACTCCGGCGGCGCGTCAACGTTTCGGTTTATCCCTCGGCCGCGCCGGCGATGGGGCCGCGTTTCGCTCCGGTGGAGAACAAGCCAACGGCAGCAGAAAAAATCGCCACGCCCGCTCGGATCGCGGGTGGGCCTCCGCAGGTTTCGGTGCAACTGAAAGCGTCCGAACCTTCGGTGCGCCGCGCGGCGGTTCCCTTCAGTAAGATGAATCGTCCAGTGGTCGAGAATTTTGTTCCTCGCGAAACGACTCCGGTTCGCGAGCCCGAACCATTCTCTGCTCCGACGCCCGAGCCGGTCGCTGAAAGTAACGTTCAGGCGCCGGCTGCCGCCATTGTTTCGGAGGCGCCGGTTGTTGCTCCGACTCCTGAGTGGGAGTTTGCGCCGGTGGCCAAGACTGAAATTGTGACCCACCACGAAGAAGCCGCGCCCGCGCTGCTCGAAGAGCCGGTGCTAACGGCTCAGGCGCCAGCGGCGTTCGAAGAACCAGCCGTATTCGAAGCGCCGGCGGCATTTGAGGCAGCAGCTGCATTTGAAGCACCAGCCACATTTGAAGAACCGGCGGCAGTGGAAGAGGCAGTGACGTCCGAAGCGCCGCCTGCCTTTGCAGCACCATTAATTGCGGAAGCCGTGAGCGAACCCACCGCCGCTGAAACTCCCGCGGCCTTCGAAGCGGTTGCGGAGACGGCGCCGATGCCTTCCGAAATTGTCGAAGAGCCAATGGTCGCGCAGACAGCTTACGTGGCTGAGCCGGAAATAGAACCAGTTGCACAAGGGCAGCCCATCCCTTATCAAGTTCCCGCGTTTTCAACCGATTCACCGATGGCCGAAATCACCAAACCCGAGCCGGAATCTCCGGCGCATCTTCCGGAAGGAACTGCGATGGCGGGGGTGGGCGCACTTCGTCAGTCTGTCGAATCGCCTTCTTTCGCGCCCCAAATTATTTCCACCGAGCCCTCAGCTCAGCAGCCAACAACACCAGCCACCATGCCTCAACCGACCCAACCAACACCCGCTCCCGCAATCCGAACTGCTCCAATGACTGGGGCTGCTCCTCAGCCTCAACCCGCCAGCGGCATGCAAACCGCGGTGCAACTGACTTTCTCCTTCGAGATCGCGTCGCTCCAGCTCACTCCGAGCTTCAAGATGGGCGCGCTGCAGCTGAAACCGACCTCGAAGATCGTCACGATGCGCCTGGCGCCTTCGCAGCAGCCGCAACCGGCGATGAATCTTCAAGTCACCTTCGAAGTTTCCACCGTGCAACTCGCGGGCAACTCACTCGGCATGATTCGACTCACTCCCTCGCAACAGCAACGTCCCAGCGTGATCAGCTCGCCTGCATTTAACATTGCCGGTCTGCAACTGTTGTCCGGCGCCGACAGCGGCGCGGTCCAGCTCACTCCTTCAACACAGGGACAAGCTTCCGTCCATGTGACGGGACGGTTTCAAATCGCGACGGTCGAGTTCTCACCTTCGTTCGAGATCGCTTCGATTGTGCTGAATTCCACCTCGAAGAGTGTTTCGGTCCAGTTGCCCGGCTCAGGCCCAAGTGCGGTCGAAGGCGCGCCTGTGTTCGATATCGCCAATGTTCAGCTTGGCGGGGACGGCGGCATCGGAATGATGCAGCTCACCGCGCAGGGCGCTGCTCCGAAGCCCGCGTAAATACCGCTTTAGTTTGTCCTAGCAGCGAGGAGGCCTTGGGCCTCCTCGTTCTGCGTACGCCTCAAGGAGCGGCGGTTTGAAACCGCCGTCTTTCAGTGTTCGGCGATTTCAAATCGCCGCTTCTTGAATCATTTCTTCACGAAGCGCTGGCGGTTCAGCGAGCGCAACGGCCCCGGCAAGAATTCGCCATCGCGGCGAATGAGTTTTCCGTCGAAGTAAACTTCGCCGCCGCCGTAATCGGGCCGCTGGATGTTGACCATGTCCCAGTGAACCTGGCTGCGATTTCCGTTGTCGGCCTCTTCATACGCCTGCCCTGGCGTAAAATGAAATGAGCCCGCGATTTTTTCGTCGAAGAGAATGTCGCGCATCGGATGCAGGACATGCGGATTAAAGCCGAGTGAGAATTCGCCGATATATCGCGCGCCCCCGTCGGAATCGAGAATTTCATTTAATTTCTCGGTCTGATTGCCGGTCGCTTGCACCACTTTGCCGTCCTTGAATTCGAGCCGGATATTATCGAACCCGATGCCCTGGTAAATCGTGGGCGCGTTAAAGAGAACGTGCCCCTGAACAGAGTCTTTTACGGGACAACTGAAGACTTCGCCGTCGGGAATATTGCGATCGCCTCCGCAAATGACCGCGCCGATGCCTTTAATGCTGAAGCGCAAATCAGTGCCCGGACCTTTGATTTCCACCCGGTCGGTTTTGTCCATGAGCGTCTTGAGCGCTTTCATGCCCGGCTGCAATTTTCGGTAGTCGAGCGTGCAAACTTCAAAATAAAAATCCTCGAACGCTTCCGAGCTCATGCTGGCGAGCTGCGCCATCGACGGAGTGGGCCAGCGCAACACGACCCATTTAGTTTTTTGCACGCGCTGGTCGTTGACCGGCCGCATTTTTTTTGCGACCAACTTCATTTGCTCCGGCGGGACATCCGATAGTTCCGTGATGTTGTTGCTTCCGCGAATGGCGATGTAGGCGTCCATCTTCTTCATCCGCGCCAGTTCGTGGCTCGCCGTGAGGTTCAGTTGCCGCTCGGTGGCGCCGAGCGCCAGCTCGCGATTGATCCGGGCGTGTTGACTTTGGGTGAAGGGAATCGCGCCCACTTTTCGCGCCGCGCGCACGAGCGCGATCGTCATTTCGTCCGGAACGTCGAAGTTCTCGATCAGGACAGTTTCGTTCCGCTTCAGTCTCGTGGAATATTCAACGAGGACTTTCGCGAGCTTATCAAAGCGCGGGTCATGCATAGAGCGTAATGATTCCACCGGAGATGCCGGATGCAACCTTACTGCGCCGCTCGCGTCACTTTTGCGGCGTAAGCGCCGTCGATTTCATCGCGGAATGGCAGCAACGACACCTGCTCCAATAATTCCAGGAAGGGAAATTCCCGGATGATCGCCCGGACAACTTCCTCATTCTCTTCCGGTTCGATGCTGCATGTGCTGTATACCAGAACGCCGCCTATCTTGAGCAACGGAATTGTCGCGCGCAAAATGCGAAGCTGCTCCTCCTGCATCCGCAAGAAATCTGGCGGCGTCAGTCGCCACCGGACGTCCACGCGGCGGCGCATCACGCCGGTATTGCTGCACGGCGCGTCGACCAGGATTCGATCGAAGGAAGATCTCGCGGCGGCGTCCGGTAGCGATTCGCCGCTGGTCCAGTCATGCTGCATGAATTGGGCAATCTCCACGCCCAGCCGGCCCAGGTTATCCCGGAGTGTTCCGATTCGGCCTTCATCGCGATCGCAGGACAGGATAGCCCCCTGGTTTTTCATCAGCTCGGCGAGATAACCGGTTTTCCCGCCCGGCGCCGCACATGCATCCAGCACTTTCTCGCCGGGTCTGGGAGCAAGCAGGAGGCACGCAGCCGCAGTGCTCGGATCCTGAATGTAGCAGTGTCCGCCGGCGAGTGCGTCGATTGGAACGCTCGTTAGGCGAAAAAAGTTCTCCGGCTCCGCCAATCGTTCCGCCTCGGAGTGTTTCGCGAGAAACTCCTCGGCCGATATTTTGAAACGATTGATGCGACCGTAGATTGGAGCCGGACAGTTATTCCATTCGCAGAGAGCCGCGGTATTCTCCGGACCGAAGTTTTTCATCCAGCGATCGATTAGAAATTCAGGATGAGAACTTCTGACGCTGAGATCTTGATTCTGGACCGTCGAAACGAGTTCTTTTTTTCTGCGGACTGCACTCCGCAAGACCGCGTTGACGAGAGATCGAGTCCTGGCGCCCGCAAGTTCTACTGTCTCATAAATGGCCGCATGCTCGGGCGTCTCGAGAGCAAAAAGTTGGTAGATGCCGAGCCGCAACAAGTCTCGCGCATTCTGATCCAGCCGTTCCGATCTCAGCGAGGAGATGAAAAAATCGAGCCGCGTGAGATTCCGCAGGATCCCGTAGAAAAGTTCGGTGGCAAACGCGCGGTCTGGCCCGGCGAGATCGCTCGAGCGCAAGAGCCGCGCCAGGATCGCATCAGCGAAGTTACCGCCGGTTCGCCATTCCCGAAGCGCGGTCAGCGCGATCTCGCGAGCGGACAGGTGCGCCATATCCGCCGCAGGCGCGCGATCAGCGCGGAGTTACACTCGCGCGTCCGATGGAATGGTAATGGTAGCCGAGCTTGGCCATTGTCTCGGGATCGAACAAGTTGCGTCCGTCGAAGATTATCGGCGTCGTCATCTTTTCCTTCACGAGCGCGAGATCGATGTTGGTAAATTCCGCCCACTCCGTGGCGATAATGAGGGCCTCCGCGCCTTCCACCGTTTCGAGCGCGGATTGGGCGAACTTTGCGCCGGCGATCGCTTCGACTTCGCGCGCCTTGTCCATTCCTTTCGGATCGTACGCAGTCACATGCGCTCCTTCCTTCAACATGTCCGCCACCAGCTCGATCGCGACCGAGGACCGGATGTCGTCGGTGTTCGGCTTGAAGGCGAGTCCCCAGACCGCAATTTTTTTGTCACGCAAGACCCAGAGCGTTTCGCGGATCGACTTCAGAAACCGATTCTTCTGTTCCGCGTTGATTCGCTGGACCTCCTTCAACAAGTTGAAAGGGACGCCGAGCTGATCGCAGATGGTGATGAAGGCCGCAATATCTTTTGGGAAACAGGAGCCGCCGTAGCCGATTCCGGCGTTGAGGAAACTCCGGCCAATCCGGCGATCCATGCCAATGCCGTCCGCAACTTTCTCCACGTCCGCACCACTGGCCTCGCAGATGGCCGAGACCGCGTTCATGTAGGAAATCTTTAGCGCGAGGAAAGAATTCGCGGCGTGTTTGATCAACTCGGCGCTGTTGATGTCGGTCACGAGAATCGGCGCCATGAACGGCTCGTAGACCTTCTTCATCAAGTCGATGGCGTGCTCACTCTGCGCACCGATCACGATTCGGTCCGGATGCATCAAATCCGCGACGGCGCAGCCTTCGCGCAAAAATTCCGGATTGCTGACGACATCGAACTCGGCCCCGTGCCGGTTATAACGTTTAATCGATTCGCGCACCTTTTCCCCCGTTTTGACCGGGACGGTGCTCTTGTCCACGATGACCCGGTAACTCGTGAGGACGCCGGCGATCTCGCGCGCGACCTTCTCGATGAAGCTCAGGTCGACACTGCCATCGGGCTGCTGGGGCGTCGGCACGGCGATAAAAACAATCTGCGAATTTTCGACGCCGTCCTGAATGCTGCCGGTAAAGCGCAGCCGGCGCGCCGAAACATTCCGGTGAATGACTTCCTCGAGCCCAGGCTCGTAGATGGGGACCTTGCCCGCCTGAAGCGACTCGACCTTGCGCGGATCGTTATCGACGCAGATGACGTTGTGCCCTACGTCCGCGAAGCAGGCGCCGGTGACGAGACCGACATAACCAGAACCGATGATGGAGATATCCATGGAAAGCGAAAGGAACGTCGCGCCTTCAGGCACGGCGGGAGAAGAAACGGGCTCTGCGCGGGAATTGCAACCGAGATCGGGCCACAGCGGCTTATTGAGTTTGGTTCGTGCCCCCGGGATCGAAATTCATGTCGAAGCTGAATTTCGGCAGCGCCTTCAACGTGAAAGTGAGAAGCACGCCGTATTCCTTTACGCCGCCGCCGTTATCCCTCACGACCGCACCGAACGACGCGACCCAACTCGAGAGATCCCGATAGATAGAATAGCGCTGTTCTTCGAGCACTCCGGTCGTGCCCTCGTACTGCTCGTGAAGGCCAATGCCCCAGTTGTCGTTAATGCGATAATAGCCTGCGAGCGTGAAGAGGCTGCTATTGGCGAAGAAAGGATTTTGGTTCAAAAAGCGATGTCCGAAAGAGATCTGGAGGTTTGCGATTGGCTGCACGCTGACCGTAGTGTCGACTTCCGTGAACCCCTTCTCGAAGACTGGCATTTGGGACGAGATCCCGAAAGAAGCCCAAGGCACGGGCCCGAAGCTGAGTCGATTGAAGAGATTGGAGTATTGGGTCTTGTCGAACGGATTATCGAAGTTCACATCGATGTAGGTCTCCATCTCGAGCCAACTGACGGTCAGATCGTCTCGTCTCGTTTGGAGCCGGTTGCGCACGCCGAGGCGCCAGATGGTCCAGTTGTCGATCGAATCGATCGAAGTGAATTGGGGAAAATCGATCGGCGGCAACTGGGTCGAGGGCTGGTAGCGGTCGAGCTGTAAAAGCGCAGCGGGATTGGAGCTCGAATTGGAAACCCAGGAGAAATTCGTGAACGGCTGGAAGACGTGCCGCAGGCCATCGAGCCCCAGCGATCGGGTCTGCACTTCGTCCCATTCGCGCGAGATCTTGAAGGAGGCTTCGGCTCCGGCATTCAAGACGGTGCGGAACGTACTGCCGCCGAGCGCGACGGGCTTCGTGAGGTCCACCTCCAGAAAGTCAGGAATGAAGGGGTTGTCCGTCGGAACGAAAATTGTTTTGCCCAGGTCGCGCGTTTCGCCGTAGTAAGTGCCGCGCACCCCGATCCGAGGCACGACTGAGAGCCATCCAAAGTAGGTGTTTGGATAAAGAAGCTGGTGGAAGGAATCGAAGCGCAGCGTCCCGTAATTTTGCTCGAGAGCGCCATCCGGAAATTGGCGGCGCAGGTTGGCCAGTCCTGTTTCGCCTTCGTAAAAAATCGGACTTCCGAACAAGGGAGTCCGGTTGATGTCGAGCACGATTTCCGGAAGCCGCGTGGTCGTTTCAAAAAAGTCGTTCGCCTGGAAACGGGTAATGGCGGTGAGGGTGTAGATCGGATGCGATTTCGTCACCGTGACCACGTTGTCGGGCTGCGGGTCGAGTCGGAATTCGCCTTGAAAGAAATCCTCCAGGACAAACTGGTCGCTTAATTTCGTGACGTTAACCGTGCCATAAATATCGTCCGTGAAAAACGTGCGGTCTTGCAAGGAGACCCGATAGCGCCCCTGGCTGATAGGTTCGCGCGGGATCGAGGTGCGATTGATATTAGGATCTGAGTCCCGCAGAAAATAAGTGCTCAGCCGGGCGAAGCTTCTTTTATTCTCGCCGTAACGGGTATCCGCATCGAGCCCCACGGCCAGGCCCCGGCGCGACCGGTAATCAAGCCGGAGCCGCCCTTTGATGTCGTCCGTGATGGGAAAAGTGACGCGAGTGAGAAGCGACGGACCCCAGGAACTCAGATAGGCGGGTGAAACAATGATGCTGAAAGCGTCGTCCAGGGATTGGTAGAGGTAAGGCCACCAAAAAATAGGAACCTTCCCGACGTAAAAGGTGACGTTCTGGAAAATGACGCGGTCGTTCTCGTAAACGCGGACCGTTTTCGCCTGCATCCGGAAGTCCGGCTTGGATGAATCGCTGGTGGTGAAGGAGCCCTTCGAAACGAGATACGCGCCCTCGGAAATCGAAACCACATTTTCGCCGCCAACGAGGTAGGGCTCCTTGTCGGTGCGCATCTGGACCGCCTGAATTTTCTTGGTCTCGGTATTGTAGATGGCGCGGTCTCCGACGAAGAGACCGGTCAGCCGATAAATCCGCACATGGCCTTCGGCGAAGACCTCATGAGTTTTTGGGTCATACCGCGCAGAGTCCGAGTAGATATCGGTATCACCGGTCCGTATCGCCACGTTGCCGTGAGCGGTGGCGATGCCATCCAGGTAATTTGTGTCTCCCGTTGCGGTGATCTCGATCGGCTGGTCCTTCGAGACCGTGGCCGCTCGCCCCAGCGTGCCAACGCAAAGGAGGGCAAAAATGGGCAAGAGCAGCTTACGCATCGTGGATGCCGAAACTAGCGGAGGGCAAGGCCGTTGCAAAGGTAAAAGCGGGGCGACCGAGGGCAGTTCGAGCACAGGAAGTGGCCCGGAGGGTTAGTTCAGCGCGAGCCGTAAACCGGCCACCTGCTGGTTTAACCCGCAAACCGACACAACGGCGCGCCGAAATTGCTTCGCTCCTGTTGGCTCCGCGGTTCTCGCTCCGTCCTCCGCACTCAGCCGCGGACCCCGCGGCACGAGTTGGGTGCGGAGTGACTGCGCCGCGGCGATTGTCTGCCAAAGGCCGCTAGCGCCTACGCTTTCACCGAGCGCGTGTTTCACGGCATAGACATTCGCGTCCGGACAATAGGTCGTGACCGCAGCGTGTTCAGCTTCATCGATGAACGTTCCATTCGCGCTGGCAAAAACCAGATCGGTCTCTGCTTGGCAAAGCTCAGAGAAAACTCGCATCATACACTCGCCCGCCTCCCTCTGCTTCCGGAAATTTGTTCCAGCCGCGATCTTCTCGATTCGCAATGGGCTATTGCGGCTAAGGAGAACCGCGCCGGCGCCTTCGCTCAAGATCGTCCCTCGAGGTGGTTGGGCGAACGGTTCGATCGGCGGCGCGGAACGCAGCAGTCGCCATTTTCGGTAGGCATCGCACAAGAGCCAGTCGGCTTCCTCGGCGCCCACGACCAGACAGCGATCGAGGATTTCACTCGCCATCAAGTCTTCCGCCATCTTCAAAGCCAGGATGCCGACCGCGCCGTCGCCGACGAGGGTATAGCTCGCCCCAGTGATGCTGAGGATCGCGCTTAAGTGGCTGGCCGGGGCGTTGAAAACCGTTTCGGGAAAAAGCAGCGGACTGGCCGCCTTGGCGCCCGACTCCACGATTTCGTGATAAAACTTCTTGGTGTAGATGACGCCGCCATTGGAGATGGCGAAGATCAGTGCGGTCCGCAGCGCCGTTTCCTCATCGAGCTTCACTCGCGCATCTTCCAGCGCAGCCAATCCCGCCACCACGGCGAAGCGCGAAATCGCGCTGGATCGACGCAGACGCGGATGGACCGGCGCTTTTGCGGTTGCCTCGGCCGGGACTGGATACAGCGGGTAGGCGCGACCCAAGGGGCTCTCGATTGATCCGGGAATCGCCGTGTCGCCCTCGAGCAAACGCTTCCAGACCTCGCCCACGTCGCTCCCGAGCGGCGTCACCCAACCCATTCCCGCGATGCCTAGGCTCATGTCTCCACTGTCCGAATGATCACGGAAGCGTTGGTGCCGCCAAAGCCGAAGGAATTCGATAAGACGGTGCGGACGCTCCCGGGCTGGGAATTGTTCGCGACGACATTCAGGTTCAGCTCCGCGTCGCCATTCCGGAAGTTGATGTTCGGGGGCAGAAATTGGTTCTGCAAAGCCAGGATGCTGATGATCGCCTCGATCGCGCCGGCTGCGCCTAACGAGTGTCCCATCATGCCTTTGGTCGAGCTGACCGGAACGCCATCAAACAGCTCGGCGATGGCTTTGCCTTCCGCGGCATCATTGAACTGCGTAGCCGTTCCGTGCGCGTTGATGTAATCGATCTCCGCCGCAGGAATTCCCGCGCTCTGTAACGCGCCGTCCATCGCCTGCCGCGGCCCGCTCCCGGAGGGATTTGGCTGGGTTAGGTGATGATTGTCGGTCGAGATGCCGTATCCGATTATTTCGGCCAGGATTTTCGCGCCGCGCGCCCGAGCCGTCTCGAGATTTTCCAGCAGGAGAATGGCTGCGCCTTCACCGAGCACTAGCCCGGTCCGTTCGCGATCGAATGGTCGGCAAAGGTCCGGGGTAGAGGCCTGCAGCGAATCGAACCCGACAAAGACCAGCTCGGAAAGGGCGTCGTAACCCCCGGCCAGCACCCGCTCGTACCGGCCTGATCGGACGCAGTCGAACGCATGCCCAATCGCGTTCGTGCCGGAGGCGCAGGCGTTCGCGATGACCTGGCAGGGTGCAGTGAGCCCAAACGCTTCCTGCGCGTCCATCACGGGCTTTTGCGGCGTGTAATTCGCGATCAGCGAAGCCGCACGGCGATTAGGAGTCCCACCTGCTCTCAGGCTCCGATAATACTCTTCGCCAAAGGTCATCCCGCCGCTGGTCGTGCCGACGACACTGAGCTGGGGCTGAAAATCCGGCGCTTGCTCGAGCGCTTCCTTTAGCGCGAGAATCATCATCTGGGCGACCCGGTGGAGTCGCTTCGATCGAAGCTGAGATTGCCCCGCGCCGGCCAAGCGTTCGTCCGGGACCTGCCCTGCCGTTTTGCACCGGCAATGCTCGATCGCGAACCGGCTGACCGGCGAGACGCAATCGCGACCTTCGCGCAGAGAGGCCAGCGTCTCGTTTAATCCAAAGCCAAGAGGGCTCACGATGCCGGTCGCGACAACGGCCACACGGGCCCCATTTGGCCGTCGATTGGGTGAGGAAATTGCAGGCATTTTTCAGGGGCGATGCACGCCCGCGATTCTATTTGCTTTCAAAGACAAAAGCCTCTACTAATCACGCCGAAAAGAAAACGGAAGCTCGGTGCGTTGGTAGATTGTCAGTTGAGTTTTTCAGTGGCGATTTGAAATCCGATAAGCGGGAACAGTGACCAGGCGGCGTTTTCCACAGTAAACTCAGATGGGAACTAAATTATACGTAGGAAATCTTTCCTTCAACACGACCGAAACCGATCTTCAGGATCTTTTCGCTCAAGCGGGACCAGTCCAA
>Ga0193744_1000013_pt1 | contig 93882 bp, 67 predicted proteins | sample L1a1metaG_FD_143056 | JGI IMG/M metagenome (GOLD analysis project Ga0193744, IMG submission 143056) | Soil microbial communities from a riparian zone of the East river system, Colorado, United States - L1a1 | ecosystem: Environmental > Terrestrial > Soil > Riparian zone | place: USA: East River...
CGTGCGCGGGCTCGATTTTTCCTTTGGCCGGCGGGGTGGGCGCGAAGCGGAAGGAGACCTCATAAAAGCGTAGGGCGGAGCCGAGTTGGGTGAAGGCGTCTGGCTGGCTGGTGAAGAAAAAGGAGTAGTAGTCGACGTAGAGGGCCAGGGGTAGGCCGCAAGTGGCGAAGGCGCTGGAAAAAAATCGAGATGAGCCAGGAGACTTTCGCGCAGGTAGAGCCGAACGAGGGGGGAGAAGGCGGTTGTGGTCGTCGAGGAGTTCGAGCAGGGGCGGTTGCAGGGGCTGGTGTGCAAACCAGCGATGTGGCGAAGCGTCGTATTGCCAGAGTTGGCCGATCTGCTGGACCTGCCGGCATTTTTGTGAAGGGTATCGGGTGCCAGCTTCTGCACGAGCGCCCAGCGGCGGACGGTAGCGCGATCGAGTTTGAGCGCATGACGGCGATGCACTTCCGAAGCGGCGAAGCTGTAGGAGGCCGGCGGGCGGGCACTGAGCAGCTTGCGCAGCAGAGCGAGCACCGGCGCAGGCCACTGAGGGAAACGGTTGCCGCCAGAACTCCCCGGCTGCCAGTGGCGCTGGGTACGCTAGGCGCAGGCGCGCAAGTAGGCGGCGTAGATCTCGTAGAAGCGGCTGCGACTGAGGCTCAGTTCAGAGGCTGCTTCGCTTGCTGGCAAAGCTTGTCGTCGGAACCGTGCCAGGACATCACGAACGAAGGGAGCGGCGTGACGGCCGCTCAACTGCTGGTAGTTTTTTCAAGCCGTGAAGGTAGGGGATGGGGGCGCGAGCGCATTTTTTACTGAGCCTCCGCTCCGCTCCGGCTCAACAAAAAATGCGGTGTCCTGGTTTGATCGCACAGTGTCCTGCTTTGCTCGCACCGCGACAGCCTTTTCGCCCGTCCGGCGAAGATGTTCTAATATCAAAGCGGCTACTTTGATTCCCATTCCTCACCGTAGGTAATACCTAGAAGGAATGGGCCATATGCGTGATTGCAACTTTGACCGGAATCGGCCAGTCTGTTTTTCCGATGTGCACGCCAGTCTTCGCGACCAAAAATGAGGCGCAAGTCACCTGGCCTCGCGCGGAATGGAACCAGACGAAGGCCGACGTTCCAATCGTCTGTGTGCATGAGTGGGTGGAACAGCGCGCCGCAGAAGCCGATGCCGAAAGGGTCGCATTGGAGTACCACGGCCGGGAATGGACGTATCGCCAACTCAATCAGCGAGCAAATCAACTCGCGTGCCATTTGCGAAAGCTGGGCGTCGGCCTGGGAACTCTCGTCGGGTTGGCAGTTGAGCGCTCTCCAGAATTGATCATCAGCCTCTTAGCCATCCTAAAAGCCGGCGCAGCTTATGTGCCGCTCGATCGGGATGACCCATCGGAGCGCATCAGTCGCACACTCGCGGATGCCGGGCTGGAAATTGTGATTGCAAAAAATCCGGATGCGTTTGCAGAGGCGTTGGGCGTGCCACGCGTCATCATGCTGGAAACGGAGTGGCCATTGATCGTCGAGCAATCTCAGGAAAACCTGGCTACGTCGATCTCTGGAAAGGATGCGGCCTATGTGATTTATACGTCCGGCTCAACCGGTGCACCCAAGGGAGTAATTATGGAGCATCGATCGCTCACGAACCTCCTTTGGTGGCACCATCGGTCGAGATCGGGATCGTGCAGGCTTCGCACCCTTCAGTTTTGCACCGTTAGCTTTGATTTCTCCTTTCATGAGATCTTCTCTACTCTGGCGTTCGGCGGGACCTTAGTCTTGCTGGACGACAAAGTCCGGTGCAACCCGTTGGCGTTGGCGGCGTTTGTTCGTGCTCATAGCATCGAACGTTTGTTCCTTCCCGTTACTGCTCTCAATCAATTCGCCGAGGTTGTCGAGGAGAACACGAGTCCGGCGCATCTGCGAGAGGTCATCACTACGGGCGAGCAATTGCGCATTACCCCGGCGATGGTGCGCCTCTTCAAAGCGACGGGCGCCCGCTTGCACAACCATTATGGTGCAACGGAGTTTCAAGACGCAACGAGTCTCACCTTGGAGGGTAATCCCGCCACCTGGCCTGCATTGCCCTCCATCGGATACCCAATTAGCAATGTTCAGGCTCATATACTGGATCCCGAACTGAAGGTCGTGCCGGTCGGAACGTCGGGGGAGTTGTGTATCAGCGGGATGGGGGTTGCTCGGGGGTACCTGCGGGAGGGAGCGGTCACGCAGGGAAAGTTTGTATCAAACCCATTCGGTCAGGGTTACCTCTATCGCACCGGTGATCTAGGTCGCTACATGCCCGATGGCGCGATTGAAATACTCGGCCGGGCTGATTTTCAGATCAAGATTAACGGGGTGCGCATCGAACCGGGGGAGATCGAAACCATCCTCGCCGAACACCCCTCGATACAAACAAGCGTCCTCCACAGTCTGACAGATGACACCGGGTATCAGAGAATCGTCGCCTACGTCGTTCCCAGTCCTGGCACCGATTTCAATGGATTGGACGCGGTTTTGCACTCCCACGCGGCCGCGCGTCTCCCCCGTATCATGCAGCCTGAGACCTACGTGATCCTCGCGGATTTGCCGCTCACTCCTAGCGGAAAGCTTGATCGTAACCGTTTGCCCAAACCGCAAGATTTTCGCCGGACATCCCCCAATCCAATGGCCTTGTCTCAATCCGAATTGGAGTCGTTCCTTGCGAGCATTTGGCGCGAGGCTCTACGAGTTAGCGCAATCAGTGTGGATGATAATTTCTTCGATCTGGGAGCGACTTCCTTGCTCGTTACGCAGATTCACAAGAAAATCGTTCAAGCGTTCGGCATCAAGTTTCCCGCGACAACTCTATATGAGTTTCCCACCATCAGCGCTCTGGCCCGGCACCTTAGCTGCGCCGCTGAAGCAAAGATACAGAAGGCCCGGCACTTGCCAGGAAACGTCCCATCCAGCGCAGATTCGGGCATCGCGATCATCGGCATGGCAGGGCGCTTTCCGGGTGCTGTGGACTTGAATGCGTTTTGGCAGAACCTATGCCAAGGGACTGAATCCATTTCGTTCTTTTCCGACACAGAACTCGAACAACACGACCCTGCCCTTCGCCTTAATCCCCACTACGTCAAGGCCGCAGCCATCCTGCACGATGTCGAGTGGTTCGACGCGGGTTTTTTCGGGATTAGTTCCAAGGAAGCCGCCATGATGGATCCGCAGCACCGCCTAATGCTCGAGTGCGCCTGGGAAGCGTTGGAAAATGCGGGCTACGATCCCGATCGCTACCCCGGCTCAATTGGGGTGTACGCTGGATCGAGCCTTAGCACTTACCTAATCAACTGTCTAAACGGCTTTTACGGTTATTCCACGGCGCGCCCGTTTATCGAAGCAAATATGGATCAGTTCTTGGTCAAGCTAGGCAACGACCGAAATTATTTGCCCACCCGGATTTCCTACAAACTGAATTTGCAGGGACCCAGTGTGAATGTTCAGACTGCTTGCTCTACCGCCTTGGTCGCAGTCCATCTCGCCTGTAACTCATTACGGCTCGGAGAATGCACCATGGCCCTGGCTGGTGGCATCTCCATCATTATTCCTCAAAAGAGTGGTTATCTTTATGAGAGCGGCATGATTCGGTCGCCCGACGGCCATTGCCGCGCGTTCGATGCACAGGCGGAAGGCACGTTATTTGGCAGCGGCGGCGGCCTTGTCCTCTTGAAGTGTTTGGATGCGGCCTTGGCGGATGGAGACCAAATCCTAGCGGTTATCAAGGGTTCCGCCGTGAACAATGATGGTTCTTCGAAAGTCGGGTTCACCACACCTAGTTTGGAGCGCCAGGCCGAGGTCATTCAAACAGCGCTTACGGTGGCCTTCGTTGACCCCAGCACTGTCACCTATGTGGAAACGCACGGCACAGCGACCAAAGTGGGTGATCCCATCGAGATCGCGGCTTTGTCACAAGCCTTCCAGCGAAGCGCCGCCACCGATTTGGCACGCCAGTATTGCCGGATTGGGTCGGTGAAAACCAACATTGGCCACCTTGACGAAGCGGCAGGGATTGCGGGACTTATCAAGACCGTCCTGGCGCTACAGCATCGATTCCTCCCGCCCAGTCTCCATTTTGAGCACGCAAATCCGGAGATCAACTTTGAGACCAGTCCTTTTCTGGTCAATGCCCAGGGCACACCCTGGGCTCCGGCTAGCTTCCCGCGCCGGGCGGGTGTGAGCTCGTTCGGCATGGGCGGCACCAATTGCCACGTCGTCCTGGAGGAAGCTCCAGGCCGCGCTTCAGGTCGAATGGATCTGCCGCGGTGCCCTCTGCAGATTCTCACTCTTAGCGCCAAAAATGACCCGGCCCTGCGGTCCTTGGTGCAACGTTATGTCAGTTATCTTACCGATCAGCCTGATACTTCGCTGGAAGATGTGTGCTTCACGGCCAGCACGGGTCGCAAACGGTTCGGGCATCGTCTCGCCATATGCGGCAATTCAATCGCCGAGTTGCGCGCCAAACTCATTTCGGCTCTCGACTCCCCTTCTTTCTGTTTCCACCGATCGAAAAGGAAGATTGCCTTTGTCTTTCCTGCCACGGGCGCCCTTCGCGGTCTCGCTGCGATTCACGCAGGCGAGCCGGCCTTTCGTGCGGGATTCGACCGTTGCGCAGAAATCCTGACCCCGCTGATTTCTGAGCCCTTGATTTCTACCATTCAAGCGGGCGCTCCCGAGACAACGAATTCTGCGGCGGCGCTGTTCGCAGTGGAATATGCCATGAGCGGGCTCTGGAGATCCTGGGGGATCGAGCCAGACGTGATCGTCGGCTTCGGCCCGGGAGAATATCTAGCGGCATGCCTCTCTGGCGTCTTCAGCGTCGAGGATGCCCTTAGGCTTCTCATCGCTCATTCGTCAAACAGTTCCTCCTCGCCGGTTCCCCCTCGTTTTTCCATCCCGCACGTCAAACTGATATCCGCTCTCACCGGCCAGTTGGCCGGGACAGAAATTGCAACGCCGGAATACTGGCAGCGCTCGGTCCGCACGCCGGAGTCTGCAGACACAGCAATAGCGGCGCTTCGGCTGCATGCGGACCTCTGTCTCGAAGTCGGAGCCGCTTCCCATCTTGCGACCGGGACGGGTGCAAATCTTCACGCGCTACCAGAGTCGTGGTTGCCGGGCGCCAGCGGCGACAAGGCATGGCAGCAAATAATAGAAAACCTTTGTGTATTGGATATGGCAGGCCTTCCCATCGATTGGATAGAGTTCCATCGGCGCCGTGGTGGCCGCCGCATACCACTTCCAACCTACCCTTGGACGCGACAACGCTACTGGCTCGCCCCGCCGGTTGCGCGCGACAGTTCTCCTCCAGCGCCGCTGGCCCACCCGCTCCTTGGCACGCGGATGCCATTGGCTGGCAGCAAGGAACTCCGGTTTCAATCCACAGTCAGCAGAGATTCTCCGCCTTGGCTAGCCGACCATCACGTCTTCAACAGCATAGTCATGCCCGGCGTCGCTTACTTGGAGATGATGCTCGCTGCCGGCGCCCAGGCCATCGCCGCGCCGGACCTGGAGATATCCCAGTTCACCATCCATGAAGCGATGAGCTGGACGGAGGAAACCGCTCAGCGCAAAGTCCAGACGGTATTGAGACCGGCGGAGAACAATGCCTATATGGTCGAAGTGTACTCGACCCTCGCCGAACCGGAGCACTTGTCGTCCGCGCGGCGTCAGTGGACGCGTCATGCGAGCGCAGTTTTGCGGGCAGGGAAAGGCCACCGGGAATCCGTGGGTGTAGAGGAAAGCCTGACTGCGCTCCGGGCTCGGATTACGAGGGAAACCCCCACTGAGCAAATCTACGAGCGCGAACGCGAACGCGAAATAGATTTGGGGCCGAGCTTTTGGGCAACCGAACGGATTTGGCAAAATGGCTACAGTTGCCTCTCCCGGGTCCGCCTTCCCGCAGACTTGCTTGTCGGCTCGCATGTCTACCGTTTGCATCCGATTCTACTTGAAGCCTCTTTCCTCGCACTAACGCTTACGTATCCGGAGAGGGTCGGTCGGAGAACGTATGTTCCAGTCGGCGTAGAGCGCCTCCACTTCACGGAAAGCGCCGAAACGGAAATGTGGTGCCATGTCGAACTCCGGCCACCCGACACGAACGACCCCCGATTTCTGAAGGCGGATATGCGTCTGTTCGCGGAAGATGGGCGGGTTATCCTCAGCATGGACAGCGTGGTTGTGATGGCGACGCAACGCGATGCCATGTTGCGGAAGACGGAGAAGGGCGTGAGTCACTGGCTTTACGACAAGGTGTGGCATCCGCGCGAAGTCCGCGCCAAACCCGCTTCCCGTTTGGACTCTCACTGGCTGATCCTGGCGGATCGACTTCTCGGTGAGGAAATTGCCCGACTCCTGCGCACTTTCGGCTCTACATCCACTCTGGTTCTTGCCGAGTCCTCCACGGACGCCGTTTCCATCGACGACCATACATATTCGCTCGATCCGCGCGATTCCAATGCACTTGGCAAGGTTCTCGCCTCCCATCCCACACTGCACGGGATTATTCATGCCTGGTCTTTAAATCCGCGCCCCGAGTCAGAGTTGCCAGCCGAAGTCAGTCGCCAATGCGAAGCCTTGCTGAGCTTGTTCCAGGCCGCCCACCGCCTCGCTTCTCCGCCTCGGGTATGGCTGGTCACACAGGGCGCCCAGATGCTGCCGGGTGATACAATCCCCGGGCTTTGGCAAACTCCTTTACTAGGTCTGAGTCGGGTAGCTGCTTCCGAACTTCCCATGCTCACGGGCGACCAAATTGATCTGGATCCTGCCATTCCGGCGCACGAGCAGTCCAGCGCACTGGTCGAGGAACTCCTGGCTGCCTTAACAGCAGCAAATTCAGGGGCGGAACAGATTGCCCTTCGTGCGGGTCGGGCTTATCGCGCTCGATTGGCGTCTTTTCCTGCCCCACCCCGGAACCGATCTCGTTTCAGCCTGGCACGCGACGGGAGTTATCTCGTTACCGGTGGTCTGGGCGGTGTGGGCCTTCACGTCGCCAAGTTCCTTGTCGATCGGGGCGCACGCCATCTGGTCCTCGTCGGTCGCCAACCCGAGAATGCCGAAGTGCTCGAAAAGCTGCGCGACCTTAGGAAAGATGGGACGCAAATCGCGGTCCTCAGCGCAGACGTTTCGCAAGCGCAGGAGGTGGCTCGCGTTCTCGACGAAGTTGCAGCGCGCCTTCCGCCCTTGCGCGGCATCCTCCATCTCGCCGGCGCTGTCGCGGACGCCACTCTGCTCCGGCAGAATTCGGAGAGCTTGGACCGCGCGCTCGGCCCCAAAGCTGCCGGAGCCTGGCATCTTCACGAACTGACGAAAACGCTGCCGCTCGATTTCTTTGTCCTTTTTTCCTCTGCGAGTTCGCTTCTCGGCACTCCGGGTCAGGCCAACTACGCCGCAGCAAATGCCTTTCTCGATGGTCTGGCCGCATTTCGGCGGGCGCGCGGTTTGCCTGCGCTGGCGATTCAGTGGGGTTCCTGGGCAGGCACCGGTTTCAGCGCGGCCCCCGGCATTCAACGTCAATTGGACCTTAGCGGGGAGGGAACCATTCCGCCTGACGCCGGCCTATTGCTCCTTGAATTACTTTTGATGTGCCCGCCCGCCAACGGCACCGTTGCGGTGCTCCCCCACGACTGGTCGCGTTTTTCGGAAAGGCATTCGCAGCCTTTCCTGTCAGGTTTATCTGGGCCGTTGACTCGGCGTGCCACGTCCCGCCCATCGCTTATGCATCAACTGGAGCAAGCCTCTCTCCCGCAACGGAAATCCGTCTTGGAAACTCACCTCCGCGAGCAATTGCTCCGCATTCTAGGCCCAACGACTACTTTGGACTCCAACCTCGGCTTCACGTCACTGGGAATGGACTCGTTAGGCGCGATTGATTTGCGAAGCGCCCTTCAAACGAGCCTCGCTCGGCCGCTTCCGCAGACGCTCGTTTATGACTATCCGACCCTGTCCGCGCTAACGGACTACCTACTAAGGGAAATGATGCCTTCTCCCCTCACGTCGCCTGGGACGCTTCCGCCCCAAGCGGTCAACTCACCTCCTCTTGTAAAAGGCCAAAGCTCCACCGATGATTTGGTCCATCGGTTGGCGCAAAAGCTAGGTTTGGACCTGCCTCCATGAACCAGCGCAGCGAGACGTACGAATTACTCCTCCGCAAATCGTATGAGCGAATCGAGGAGTTAGAAGCTCAGGTGGCTGCCCTGCGAAGGGACGCCCAAGAGCCTATAGCCATTATCGGGTTGGGTTGCCGCTTTCCGGGTGCCGATAATCCGCAGGCCTTCTGGAACTTGCTTCGGGCGGGACGGGACGCCATTCAGGAGGTGCCCGAGGATCGTTGGGACATTGATGCAATTTACAATCCCGACCCGAACGCCGAAGGCAGCATATGCACGCGGTTCGGCGGCTTCATCAACCATGTAAGCGAGTTCGATCCTCAGTTTTTTGACATCACTCCACGCGAAGCCTACAGCCTTGATCCACAACAACGACTGCTGCTGGAAACCAGTTGGGAAACGTTGGAGCATGCCGGCTTGACCCCGCCGAATCTTCCCGCCCGCACCGGCGTGTTTGTCGGGATCAGCAACGTGGATCATCGCGAAGCATTGATCCGATGCGAACCCGCGAACATTAACGGTTACTTTGCTTCTGGCAATACGGCCAGCATGGCGAGCGGGAGGCTGGCTTACTTTTTGGGCATCAATGGTCCGTGCCTTTCCATCGATACCGCGTGCTCATCCTCCCTGGTAGCCGTGCACGTGGCGGTTCTAAGCCTTCGCCATCGGGATTGCGAACTCGCGCTGGCTGGTGGTGTCAATTGTATCCTGACCCCGCATGAGAGTATTAGCTTGTCGCGCTCTGGTATGCTTTCGCCCAAAGGGCGTTGTCAAGCCTTTGATGCTGCGGCGGATGGTTATGTTCGGGGGGAAGGTTGCGGAATGATTCTCCTCAAGCGTTTGTCGGACGCACTTGCCGAGGGAGACAATGTGCTTGCGATTATTCGCGGCTCTGCGATGAACCAGGATGGCCGAACCAGCGGTCTCACGGTTCCTAACGGGCTTTCGCAGCAGGCCGTCATTCGTGAGGCGCTAGCCGATGGGATGGTCGCGCCTGAAGAGGTAGACTATCTCGAAGCCCATGGCACAGGCACTTCGTTAGGCGACCCCATCGAGGTCGGCGCCCTCGGAGCGGTTTTCGGTCGGCGTCAGAATCCCTTGTGGGTGGGTTCAGTCAAAACTAACATTGGGCATCTGGAGGCCGCCGCTGGAATTGCCAGCTTAATCAAAGTAGTTCTCGCATTGCAGGCTGGCGAGATACCGCCTCAATTGCACTTTCAGCACCCCAGTCCTCTCATTTCGTGGGAGCAATGGCCGATTCGCATCGTCAATGAGAATGTGCCATGGCCACAAAACAGGCGAATCGCCGGCATCAGTTCGTTCAGCTTCAGCGGCACCAACTGCCATTTGATTGTCGGGGAAGCACCCGCGAAAAATTCTGGGGCGAGTTCGGTCGACCGGGGGCACTATGTCCTCGCGCTGTCGGCAAAGACGCCGCAAGCCTTACACCAACTTGCCGGGCGGTACCTTGATTATCTCCATTCAGCGCACGGAGTTTCTCTGGCGGATATTTGTTTTTCTGCCAACACTGGGCGAAGCCATTTTCGGCATCGTTTTGCGGCGGTGGGCGCCTCCGGCGCCGACCTCTGCGCGCAGTTTGAATCTTTCCGTCGCCGCGATCAGTCTGACAATTCAGATTCGCCGCCAAAGGTTGCGTTTCTGTTCACTGGGCAAGGTGTGCAAGAGGACGGGATGGGGCGTGAGTTATTCGCCACACAGCCAGCGTTTCGTGTCGCGATGGAGCAATGCGCGGCCATCGTGGATCCGTGGCTTGAGCATCCATTGATCGACGTGATCTACTCAGGGCGGCTGGCTGGAACCATGCGCCAGGCAGTGTATGCGCCGCCCGCGCTTTTCGCGCTTGAGTACGCGCTAACGCAGTTGTGGTTGTCATGGGGCGTCAAGCCAGAAATGCTGTTGGGACACAGCTTAGGGGAGTATGTAGCCGCATGCGTGGCGGGCGTGTTCTCACTGGCAGATGGCCTTCGCCTGGCGGTGGAGCGAGGCCGACTGACGCAAGCGCTGGCACTCCCCGGCACCATGATTGCTGTGCGGGCTACTCCCGCTGAAGTGGGACCCTGGTTGGCGCAGTATCCGCAAACGGCCATCGCGGCGTTCAACGGGCCGCGCAGTCTCGTGCTTTCCGGCCCCGAGGAAAATGTGCGCGCGCTGGCTGAAGAGTTGGGCGGAAAGGGTTTAGTTTACCGAAATCTGGCGGTCACGCACGCCTTTCACTCGCCACTCATGGAATCGGTTCAAGCCGCCTTTGCGAAGCTGGCAATCCAGATTCGTTACCTGCCGCCTAAGATAACACTGGTATCCAACCTTAGCGGAGCGGTGGCTGGAGAGGAACTCTGCAATTCGTCGTACTGGGTGCATCACTTGCGTGAACCGGTCCGTTTTGCCGAGGGGATGGAGACGCTGCGCCAGGAAGGGGCAAACACCTTTTTGGAGATCGGCCCCCGCCCGGCCTTGCTCCCACTGGGGCGAAAGTGCCTGACTGGGAAAGAGTATACGTGGCTGGGCAGCCTGGCCCCAGGCCGCACGTGGCCAAAGATGCTGGCCAGTTTAGCGAAGTTATATATGCGCGGCGTCACGATCGACTGGCGTGCCTTCGAGCGGGACTTTGCGTCGGCGCGCAAGAAGGTCGACCTGCCAACCTACCCTTTCCAACGCCAAAAATATTGGATGCGGCCGCCCGAACAGTCACCTCTCAAACCTCCCACGCCCACCAGGGATTGGCGCCAAGAGCTGCTCGAAGTCTGCTGGCAATCGCAAGAACACGACACTCAATCCGACCAGGTTGCAAAAGCTGAGCCGGAGAGCTGGATCCTCATTAGTGCGCCGCGTAAAGACGAGGCCCCTGCGCTTGCCGAGAAAATCGCCGCTTCATCCAACCACCGGATCTTCTGCCACCATCGAGTCTACGGCTCCGACACAACTCGCCAGACTTTTGCCATCGCTCTTGCCGAAGCGCAAACCACTGCACCATTACGCGGCGTGATCTTTTGGGCGGATTCGGGACAAGGTTTGCCACCCCCGGAACAAGCCACCTGCGTCGCAACGCAACTCCTGCAACTCGTGCAAGCCCTGGCGGAATGCCATGCGTCTGCGCGTCTGTGGGTGCTGACCCAACATGCGCAGGCGGTAGAGGGGGATAAGTACCTTGAGATTGCGCTAAGCTCACTTTGGGGATTTTCTCGTGCAATCGCCGCGGAATACCCGGAGTGGAAGTGCACTGTCATCGATTTTGATTTCGTCCATGTCACCTCTCTGGTTCAAGAGCTGCTCGCGCCGTCGCCCGAGTCCCAACTCATTCTTCGCCAAAATCGTCGCTATGTCGCACGCCTCGTTCCCGTGACTCGCTCGTTGGATCCCACAATTCCCATTCGGCCAGACAGCACTTACCTGGTGACTGGTGGCCTCGGGGGGCTGGGACTGCAAGTGGCACGCGCCTTGGCTGCCAACGGCGCTCGACACATTGTCTTGGCCGGCCGGTGCACCCAGCTCTCTGCTGGCGTAACGGAGACACTGCGCGACATCGAGCAGACCGGTGCATCCGTCCAAGTCGTCCAGGCTGACATTTCCCGCGAGGACGACGTCCAAGCCTTACTTGATTCCTGTTCCTCCAGGGGAACTCTCCGAGGGATCATTCACGCCGCCGGACTGCTCGATAATCAAGCGATCTCCCGTCTGACACCCGAGCGACTGCTCACCGTCATGGCCCCCAAAGTCGCCGGGGCCTGGTTCCTCCACATTTTCTCCGCGGTCCTGCCGCTGGATTTTTTCGTTTGTTTCTCTTCCATGGCTTCTGTGCTGGAAACGCGAAGTGCCGCGGCTTATGCGGCGGCGAATGCGTTTCTCGATGCGCTTGTGAAACAGCGGCAAGCCAGCGGGTTGCCCGGCTTGAGCATCCAATGGGGTCCGTGGGCTGACGTCGGAATGAGCGCCGGCGACGCCGCGCAATTCCATAGCATGGGCGTGGCCATGATTCCTCCTCGCGCTGGAGCCAGCCTCGCTATTGAACTCGCCACCACTTCGCGCAGCGGTGCTCCCCTTGCCGTGTTCTCTGCAAATTGGGCGCTCCTCTGCTCGGTCTTGTCTGCGGGACAGCCGCCAGCACTGCTTCAGACCGTACTGGCACTTGGCCAGACATCACCGCCACACGCGCAGTCGTCATTCTGGCTATCCAATTCCACAGCCGCGGCCTGGCCGCATGGACCAAAGGCTTTTTCCGAAAAACGGAGGCTTCTCGTATCTCATATACAGACCCTGCTTGTGGCTTCACTCGGTCTGCGCGGCGTGCCAGATTTGCACCTGGGATTCTTTGACATGGGAATGGATTCGATCATTGCCTTGGAATTCCACGGTCGCCTGCAGTCGTCTTTGGACTGTAGGTTCCCTTTCAACCTGATTTTTAAATATCCCCAAGTCGAAACCTTGGCGGACTATCTGCTCCAAGAAACGCTGTCGGAGCCGCGTCGCACGCCTCACAACGAGGTGGCCGCGACCGGGACATCAACTGCCTCTCCGGAAGGAGCGCCCCTCGTTTCTCATGAAGAGCTACTGTCCAGAATTTTGGGTAAAGTCGATACTCACGAATAAATTCTCCACAATGCAGGCTCGTAGCAAGGCTCGCGATGTCGGTCTCGCGTGGACCTCAAGCTCTGATCGAGTGGATCCTTTTACTCGATCGTGCCTGAGTGGCACACCGCGTCCCGCGCCGGATTATTCGCATTCGTGAAAAGCGCGTGGGGAACGAGACGCGAGTGGTCATCGAGTACGGCGAAGAGGAATGTGCTCGCTGCTCATCAGGATCTTCTTGACCAGGCTCGGTGGTATTGAAACGATCGCGCTGTGAAGGGAGCATTCACTAAGATTCCGATCATCGACGTCGCCCCTTTGCTCGATCCGAGAGCAGCCAGAGAAAATCGCAACACCATTGCCCGACAGATCGGTCGCGCCTGTGAGAATGTCGGTTTTTTTTACGTTTGCAACCATGGCCTGACCGAGCAGCAGCGGGTTGAAGTGTTCGCCGCGGCCAAAGAGTTTTTCGCGCTGCCGCTCGAGCAGAAGATGAAACTCCACGTGGTGAATTCGAGACAGTATCGTGGATATGTGCCGCTCCTTGGCGAAACGACCGGGAAAAAACGCGACTGGCATGAATCTCTCGACATCCAACCGGTTTTTCGTGGGGAGTCGCGGCAAGAAGGAGAAATGTTGGCTGATGCTGTTGAAGGTCACCCACTGGATGATCTTGGACAATGGCCCGAAGGCATCCCATTTTTTCGCGAGGTTCTAATGCGCACTTGGGACCAGTTGTTCCACCTGAGCGAAAAGATCACCGAAGGTATCGCGATGAGCCTCGGGTTAGAAGCTGATTATTTCAAACCATATACGAGCTATGCGTGCTGCGATCTCCGTCTAGCTCACTACCCTCCTTATGAGCCTCGAGAGGATGTGGACGTGGATGCCGGAATGGGAGCCCACGTCGACAATGGAATATTGACGGTACTGCCGCAGGATGAGGCAGGTGGACTCGAAGTAAGAAACGCCGTCGGGACTTGGATCCCGGCCCTCCATATCCCCGAAACGCTCCTCGTGAACATAGGAATGATGGTGCAACGATGGACCAATGACCGCTTTCGGGCCACGTGGCATCGCGTCCTCCTGCCCAAAGGCAACAGTCGATACTCGTTTCCCTTTTTTTATGAGGTGCCGTACGATGTCGTAGTGGAACCGCTGGCGGTGTGCTGCAGTGAGCAAAATCCGCCTCGTTACGGGCCATTGCATGTTGGCACGCATGCAAAAAGCGTCCTTTCAAAGGCCTATGCATAGGGATCCCCGTCATGCAAGGATCCTCTCGCGGAAACCCGACTAAGAGGCTATGCACACGTGCCATCCGGTAGAATGACGATTTCGAGCATAGGTGTTGTGGGGGCTGGAGTCATGGGAACCGGCGTGGCGCTCGCATTGGCTTACACAGGCCATCGAGTCATTCTCCTAGATGTCGCTCAAGCAGCATTGGAGCGAGTCAAGGTCAAGCTTTCGGAGGATGTCCGCACATATGCCGTGCTGTCTGGGGGACGATTTGGTGGAATGGCGAGCGACGCTCTCACGCGCATCGAGTTGCATGACGATTACGAACAACTCGGCGGCGCTGACTTTGTAATCGAGAATACCACTGAGAAATGGGCGGTGAAGGAGCCAGTATATCGGAAGTTAGACGCCGTTTGCCCGCCGCACGTGGTCTTGGCGGTCAATACCTCAGCCATTCCCATCACCCGCCTGGCCAACCTTACGAAGCGCTCCGCGAAGGTGATAGGGACGCACTTCATGAACCCTGTGCCGCTCATGCCCACAGTGGAGGTAATCCGCGGAACGCATACCTCCGAGCAGACTCTAGCAACGACTCGTAAGCTCCTCGCGCAAATGGGCAAGGATGCCATTGTCGTGAATGACTCGCCTGGTTTCGTTACCAATCGTGTGATGATGCTGATGATCAACGAAGCGATCATCCTGCTTCAAGAAGGCGTCTCGTCCGCCAGGGAAATCGACCTCCTTTTTACCCGCTGTTTTGGCCACAAAATGGGCCCGTTGGAAACCGCGGACCTAATTGGATTGGATACTGTGCTCTACTCGCTGGAGGTGCTGCGTGAGAATCTCAACGACGTAAAGTTCGAGCCATGTTCATTGCTTCGGACCTTGGTTAATGCTGGTTGCCACGGCCGCAAGAGCGGCGAGGGATTCTTTGCTTATCCAAGCAATGTGGTCCGACGGGCTTGATATCGCGATCCATGAATGCAAAGGACGAAATCAGAAACTTCCTGCAGGAACATGTGCGTAGCTGCAAACTGGAGGATTCCCAGGATATCTTTGCCGAGGGATTGGTCAGTTCGATGTTCGTCATGCAATTGGTGGTGATGGTCGAACAGAAGTTTGGTATCTCTGTAGAAGGAGCGGACTTGAATCGGGATCACTTTCGCAGCATCGAGGCGATGGCGGCTTTTGTGACGCGAAAACAGAGTCGCTGAACGAGGGCTCGACGTGGATAGCTCCCCCAAAGAAGGCTATATGCGGGTGATACTAAAAATGCCCGTACCTGCTCAACTGGCGCAGGAGTTAGAGAAGCGGCTCTATTATGTCGCCGACGAAATTCGGAGCTTCAAGCTTATCCGGCAGCAGGATGAGATTCACGCATTGGACCTCATCTGCGAATGGGGGAACGAAGCGGACGAATCGCCGCTCAAACAAGAGCGCTTACGGGACAAAATCAACGAATTGATCCGCAATGATGTCCTGTCGCTGCGCGTTTTTCCAAAGAAGGTGCTGTGGCGATCCCCCCTCAAACGAAGGGCGAAAAACTGCTCGTTTGCCGCACTGAAAGACGCCGGCGTGGCGTTCTCGTGCGGCGAAGGACTGGTAGGATTCGGTGAACCTCTGATCAGCTTAAGCGACTACTTCGATAGGCGGCTGCGGAGCCTTGCGATGAGTATGCCCGGTTGCCGAGAGTATCGATATCCGACACTCATCCCAACGCGAGTGCTGGAGACGTTTCGGTACTTTGAATCGTTTCCACAATTCGCTTTTTTTGTCGCACGGCTCCACAATGATCTAGATGTGTATCGGTCGTTCTTGCACGAATACCAAGAGAACCACGGAATCCCAGACGGCCTGTTCTCCCATTGCCACAGCCATGATTTGTGTCTGTCACCCACCATGTGTTATCACACTTATCAACAGTTTCAGAGACAAGAGCTGGAGCGCGATACAATCGTCACGTCGAAGGGGAAGTCCTTCCGCTTCGAGTCAAGATACTCAAGTGGGCTCGAAAGATTATGGGACTTTACTATTCGCGAGATCGTTTTCCTGGGCCGGCGCGAATTTGTGCTGGAGAGCCGGCAAGCCTTTATGAAGCGCGCCTTCGCGCTGATGGTTGAGTTCGAAGTAGGAGGTTGCTGTGAGGTGGCTAGCGACTATTTCTTTGCAACGCCGGAGACTACTCTCAAGCTCCTTTCCCAACGTATCATGGAACATAAGTATGAGCTTCGCGTGCCTATTGACGGGAGCAGATCCCTCGCAGTCGCGTCATTCAATTTTCATGAGACCTTTTTCGGCGAGGCCTTTCTCATCAAGCGCAGAGGGGGCGAGTCGGCGTGGAGTGGTTGCGTTGGTTTTGGCTTGGAAAGGCTGGTCTATGCCTTTGTTTGTCAGCATGGACTTGATGCAAAGCGCTGGCCGAAGGCGGTCAGAGACGGGGTAGCGCAAAATCATGACGTTTGAACTGACTAGCGAGCAGCGTGACCAAAGGCAGGCCTTTCGCGCGTTCATTGAGGCGAACGTTAGCCAGGAAGCAGGTGTCTGGGACCGCACCCAAACGCTTCCACCCGACGTACCCCGCAAATTTGCGCGACACCGATACCTCGTGCCTACGCTCCCGCGGGAAGCAGGCGGTTTCGGCCTTGATATGCTAAGTTTCGGTCTGCTCAATGAGGAGGCGGCTGCGGGCTGTGGCTCCGTGCGAAACCTGATGGGTGTGCAGGGAATGGTCGCGCACGCACTCCTCAGGTGGGGCGGGCCGAAGCAGAAAGAGCGATACCTCGCGCGGATCGGTACTGGTGAGACACTGGCCGCCTTTGCGCTTTCCGAGCCCGGCACAGGCAGCGACGCGACAAACGTGATGACGACAGCGGATGATCGCGACAGCCATTATGTGATTTGCGGCACGAAAAAGTGGGTGAGTTTTGGGCAATTGGCGGGTCTTTATCTGGTGATTGCGCAGACGCGAGGAAAGGCAGGTGCGTTTCTGGTCGACCGCGAAACGCCTGGACTGACGGTGCGGCCTATTCGCGATCTATTGGGCTTGCGCGCTTCAATGCTGGCTGAATTACATTTCGCGAATTGCGAGATTCCCAAGGAAAATCTTCTAGGCAATCTCGGCGCCGGATTCGATTTCATCGCCAACACGGCCCTGGACTACGGGAGATACAGCACCGCCTTTGGTTGCGTGGGACTGGCGCGAGCTTGTCTCGAGGCCAGTCTCAGCCATGCGCATCGTCGGCAGCAATTCGGAATGCCGATCGCGTCGCATCAGTTGGTGCAGCAGATGTTGACCGACATGATTGTGCTAGTCGAGTCGAGTCGTCTCTTGTGCCTGCAGGCCGGCTGGTTGCGAGATCGTAAAGACCCGGATGCCATTCGCCATACTTTGATGGCAAAGTATTTCGCTTCCACCCATGCCTTGAAGATTGCAAGCGACGCGGTGCAACTACACGGGGCAAGCGGTTGTAGCGCGGAGTCCTCTGTCGAGCGGCACTGGCGCGACGCGAAGATTCAGGAGATCATCGAAGGAACGACGCAGATACAGCAAATCCAGATTGCAAAATTGAGTAGCCCGGCAGGCCCTCAAGTTGTATATGGCGCATTGCCTCTGAACCGAGTTAATCAAACCGAATCAGTAGATCCAGCTGTGTCGCCGCCAAACGAACCGACAGGAAGCGCAGTAGACGCGGCCGACCGCATATAGCAAGGCGGCAAGTAGTACTGTTTTGGTAGATCGAGTATCGATTTGACTGATGTAATCTCAATGAATGAGAGGTATTTCAAAGCGGACCATCCGGGTGCCCCAAATTCCATCATTAATCTCTTCGCAGCACGTCCACGAAAGCGGAAGATGAGAGTGGAGCGGATGGGCGCTTGTAATCCAAACTGATTTAATATGTCGAAGAGGGCATCGATCGTAAATTCATGGACCGAGTGGGATGAGCTGGAAGAAGTGGTAATCGGCCGTGCGGATTCCGCCTGCTTCGAGCCAGTGGAGCCTGGCAACCGCCCGGAACTGCGGGACTCTTTCCTTGCCGCAACTATTCCATTTCCCACGGGCCGCAAGCGTGATGCAGTCGTTCAGTGGGCCAACGAAGAACTTGCTGGGTTTGCCGCGCTGCTCGAAGCCCAGGGAGTCAAGGTTCGGAGACCGCATTGCCACGATTTTGGCCAGCCCATCCAAACTCCCCATTTTTCCGTTCCAAATCAATACTGCGCAGTCTGCCCGCGTGACGTGATGATCACGTTCGGAAATGAAATCCTGGAGGCCACAATGTCTCGGAGGGCCCGCTTCTTCGAATACTTGCCCTATCGAAAGCTTGTTTATGAATACTGGCAATCCGATCCCCACATGATTTGGAACGCCGCGCCCAAGCCTACGATGGCGGATGCCATGTACAATGTCGACTTTTGGAAGTGGCCCACCGCGCACCGTCATGCTCGGATGCAAGACTTTGAGTTTTGCATCACCCAAGATGAGGTCGTGTTTGACGCGGCGGATTGCTGCCGGCTTGGTCGCGACATCATCGTGCAGGAGTCGATGACCACAAACCGCACGGGTATCCATTGGCTAAAGCGGCATCTAGAACCGCGCGGGTTGCGGGTCCATCCCGTGCATTTTCCACTCGATTTTTTTCCCTCACACATCGACTGCACGTTTGTGCCCTTGTGCCCGGGAATGATTTTGACCAATCCGGAGCGGCCTATTCGAGAGAATGACAAACGCTTGTTTCTCGGCAACGGGTGGGAATTTGTCGATGCTCCGCAACCAGCGTTAACGAACGACGAAATGCCGCTTTTCTGCCAATCTTCAAAGTGGCTTTCGATGAATGTCTTCAGCATCTCACCGACGAAGATCATTTGCGAGGAGCGCGAAAGTTCCCTGCAAAAGCTTCTGCTGAGTCGCGGCTTCGAAGTCTATGCGCTGCCCTTCCGAAATGTTTTCGAGTTTGGCGGTTCCTTTCATTGCGCGAGTTGGGATATTCGCCGGCGAGGCGAGTGCGTAGATTACTTTCCGAACCAGCCGGAGTATGCTTGAGACAAGGCCTCGGGGTCCCAGCGTCTGATACCTAGTTGTCCCGATGTACATTCTTGGCGTCAATTGCGTTTACCATGAGTCATCTGCTTGTTTGTTGAAGCATGGGCGAGTGATTGCCGCAGCAGAAGAGGAACGTTTCAATCGCGTCAAACACGGCAAACAAGTGCGCGCTGACAATCCGGATGAATTGCCCCTCAACGCGATCTCCTTTTGTCTGCGTTCTGCGGGCATTTCGATGGCGGACATTTCTCATGTGGCTTGCGCGGGTGATCCGCATCAGATGAGTCTGGTCTTGGAGCTGGGGCTGCCCTCAGCATGGAACAGCCCCGAAAAGCAGGTGCAGTTTTTGAAGACTCTCCCGAACGTTCCGGCAAAATTGGCGGCGATGGGCCTTCGGGGAGACTTTCATTGGGTACCGCATCATATCGCGCACGCGGCTTCCGCCTACTATGCATCCCCATTTCGGGACGCTGCCGTCTTGGTAATTGACGCATTGGGCGATGACTCTTTTTCGGCCGCGCTCTGTCACGGGGTGCAGAACGAGCTGCGCGTTTTGCAACACGTTCCTTTTCCCGCCTCGCTGGGCTATCTTTGGGAACTTCATTCCATCCTGCTCGGCTTTGGGGCTTACGATGCGGCGAAAGTGATGGGCCTGGCTGCCTACGGTAACCCACAGCATTTCGCCGCCGCCCTCGGCGAACTGGTGTGGCCGCTGCCCGATGGTGGTTTTGGCATGAAGGATGAGGCCTTACGATTCAGTGATATTTGTTATTATCCGCCTTCCGCGTATTGCGATGGCTTGGAGTCACGTTATGGCGTGGCGCGTCGCCGATCCTCGGAGCCATTGCTTGATGTTCATCACGATATCGCTGCGGCGTTGCAGGCAAACACAGATGAGCTTGCCTTGCACATGGCCGATCATCTTTTTCGGTTGACCGGTGCGCGCGATCTCTGCCTATCGGGTGGCGTGGCTCTCAATTGCGTAACCAATGCACACGTTTTCGAGCACGCTTCCTTCACGCGATTGTTCGTTCAACCCGCCGCTCATGATGCTGGAACTTCCCTCGGCGCGGCCTACCATGTCTGGAATCACGTCCTGGGTCATTACCAGCGAGAACCAATGGTCCACGCTTACCTTGGACCTTCGTATTCGGATACGGAGATCGAAGAGGCTCTTCGATCGTATGGGTTGCGTTATGATAAGCCGCTCAATCTCGAGCGCGACGTAGCGCGGCTCATTAGCGAACGGCAGGTCGTGGGCTTCTTCCAGGGCGCCCTGGAATTTGGTCCCCGCGCACTGGGCAACCGGAGCATCCTGGCCGATCCACGCCAGGCCGACATGCGCGACCTCTTGAACCGGAAAGTCAAACACCGCGAATACTTCCGTCCGTTTGCACCGAGTGTGTTAGAGGAAGCGGCATCCCATTGGTTCGAGATACGCAAACCAACTTCCGCATCGGATTTCATGTTGATGGCCTACTTAGCCCGTGATTGCTGCAAGTGGCAGATCCCAGCCGTCCTGCACGTGGACGGCACGTGCCGTATTCAGAGCGTGAAGAAGGAGGTCAATCCTCGTTTCCATCGTCTAATTTCCGAGTTCCAGGAGCTAACAGGTGTTCCTATTCTACTCAACACTTCGTTTAACGATCAGGAACCGATCATCTGCTCTCCGACCGATGCCATCGAGACGTTTCTGGAGACGGAAATTGATTTCCTTGCGATTGAGAATTGCCTCGTCGCCAAGAGTGGCAATGAGCATTGCCGCAGGAAATAGGCATTGCGCTTTGAAAGGAAGGTCACCTAAGCACAGGAAGAACGGTTGATTGCGCCCGGATCCGCCGGCTTCATCCTTATGTGCACGCGATCTTGCGTTTCATGATGAAGATGCGGAATCTCAGCGGTATCGTGGCACCAATAGAATGCGTCATAGCCGTACATCCACGCTTCACGCCCTGCCATTGCGTTTTCTTCCCGGAGAATGGCCTGGCCGCGGCCAAGGTACCGCGTATCGAAGGCAAACTGCGAACGCGATCTGACCAAATCGATGCCTTCAATCGCATCGACTATTCCTGATTCTGGTGCGCTCACAAAGGTCCCTAAAAGAAATCCTTTCCTCCCGGAGAAGCGTTGCACGATCGGTGTCCCCATCTGTAGGTTGAATTCCAATTCGCGGACGTCGATGCCGAACCAATAATTCAACATGCGAGGCACGCTGCCACCGCCGAGTCGCGGATTCACTTCTATGATACTGAACCGCTGTCCGTTCCATTTGAATTCCAGATGAAAGAAACTGTTGTTTAACTCAAGCGTCTGGAGGACCTCGCGCGTCCAGTGCTCGATGGACCTGGATTCCTTTGCGTGCAAAAAAGGAGTCGGGGCAAGATTTGCGGTTTCGAACCGCAAGCCTCCACTCTCCGCCCAAAAGAACTTTTCTTGGATCATAAGCGGAACCATTTGATTCTCTTGAATGAAGCCTTCCAACGAGAATTCTCGTCCGGGAAGAAACTCTTCCACTAATAGTTGCGATCGTGGATTCCAGGTGGTTTCGCCGTCGAAAAATGGGCGCAGGGTGCAATCGTTGAGTAGTGCTGTCCCGAGACACGACATGGCGTCGTGGCCCCCGCCGTCGTTCGAAAAGACCCTCACGTAGTCGCCAGACTGCCCCCAAATCGGTTTCGCAATGTAGCGGGGTCCCAATTCGCTTAGCGCGGCTAGTGCGGAGATACCAAAAGGACTGTGGACGTCCAGGAGGCGGCACTCAACTGGGAACGTCTGGCGAAGGAGCGATCGCATTCGGGGCTTGATGCGGCAATTGATTTGGCCGCGCTGGGTCGGAAACGGAATGCCCAGCCTGGCCGCAGCCCCAAGCACCGCTGGCCAGAACCGGTCGTGAATGGCGGCAAAGCGAACCAAGTCCTGAGCAAACGGTTTAAGCGAGTCCACAATGGCGTCTTCGAAGAAAAGGTCCGAGCATGTGACCAACTTATCCGCGCAGCCTGAGTAATCCGCGACACAGGCCTCGTTGACTAGCAGCAGCGAAGAAAGTCCGTGCTTTCGCAAAGCACGGCAATGGTGCCGTGCTTCGCCGACATAGTCGAACGCGGGGACGACGTGAAACTTACCCATAAGATCGTAGTAGATACCCAGAATCGGAGCAATCCTACCAGGATCGCTTTGTCAACCGATCAGCAGCCAGATCAAGAGACGATGTTTTAATCCCTGTCTTATTACTATTTATCACTAATGCGATATCCTTAACCATCGCAAAACCCTTTACCAGCAGTCCGGAATCTTTAGCGAGTCTTATTTGAACCAAGTCGCTTCTTCCCTTTCCTTCTAGCGTGGAAACTGGACAGGTCACCCGCCTGGAAGTATAGACTTCAGTCTCTCCCATTCCTTGTCTCCCACCACGAACGAACCGGACTCATTCAACGCGCCGTCCGACGCCCGAGAATTTGAGCGGACGGCGGAAATCTCACTTCCTCGTGACTGCGGAATATGGTCAAGGTCGAGAGGTTGCATTACATATTGAAGATCGGGAAGAAAGAATGTAGTCAAAGAGATGCGCTCCTGGTCGAGGGACTGGTTGAGCACGCGGTGCACACAGGCTGGATAATAGCCGCGCGTCCAGAATTCCGCCAATTCGCCCAAAAATATCACGAGGTCCTCTTTCCTGGGAGCTACGCGAATCCAATGGCCGTCATGGGTTTGCACTTCCAACCCCGGAGCATTCTGTATTCCGATCGTGAAGAGCACATGATCCGTGTGTTGGGTAAGCCGGACGCTCTCTTCCGCAAACGCCGTTGGGTGCTCGTAATAGATTAAGCGTGAAAAATTGCATGACTCGCCCGGAAAGTACCCGCTTCGCGAACCCGGAGGCGGGGACAGCCCGAACGTGCGAGCGAGACTTCTCAGGAGAATTTCTCCGATGGTTTCGATGCGCCGTTGATAGGCGCTAATCACCGGTTGGAATCCGCTCAATATGGAAACAGGCGGCCATTGATTGTAACCATAGAGTCGATAGTAGCGCGGAGGATTGGCGCATGCGGGAGCGGGGATCTCCTTCGCGAATTCAAACGACTCCTTCAGATCCAAGATGCCCTCGGTGTATTCCTCGTTGATCCCCACGTAACCGCGAAAGTTTGGAGTTTTCGACAGATTGATTGATTGTTTCGTGGCCAGCGGCAGTGAAAAGAACTGCCGGGCCTGGGAAAAGACTTCTTCGCGTAATGAAGAAGGCAACAGTTCATTTGCAGTCAGATAAAATGCACCGACATCCTTGTAAGTCCGGCTCAGGCACTCGATGGCTTCCGGCAGTTCGTCTTGAAGTTGCCTGATGTCGAAGGTCGGAAGCATACCAAGACGTGCAGCTAATGAGAAACCATGACCGGTAAACCGGGAGCCACGTTGGGGTCTGCGGTCATTGCGAGTAAAATCGCATGGAATTGCTGATGCCAGCGAAAAATAGTATCACTAGTGAAGTGTTCTGACCGATAGTCATAGTCCAGCCACAACTCGCCCTCGATTTCGCTAACATCGAGCCGAAGATCAACCAAAGCAAAAGCTGCGGGCACCGGCAAAAATTCGACTTTCAGGCGGGACATTCGCGGGCTGGGGCGTGATTGATCGAGATTAAGAATGGTGGTGAGCGGAATGTCGTCGGGTCGAGTTGATGGGCTTAGGCGTGCAATGAGCCTTGCGAACGGATAATCCTGATGTTCGTAGGCGGCCAGGATAGTCTTGCGCAGGGTGGTCAAATAATCGGATAGACTCGGATTTCCGTCGACTCGGCAGCAGATCGGCAGCAGATGGGTGCAATAACCGACGACAGATGTGTCTTCGATAGAAAAGCGGGCCGCGGTGGCAGTCCCAATCACAAGTTCTTTTTTATGGGTGACGCGATGAAGCCAGATTCCAAAGGCCGAGAGCAGCGTCATAAACAACGTAGCCCCGTGCGCCTGGCCGAACTGTTTGAGGGACTGGCACAATTCAGCGTCTATGCGAGTGGAATACCTCGCACCGCGCTTGGTCCCTGTCCCGCTTGGGCACTGGTCTGACGGCAGCGGAGCCATGGGAATGCCATTGGGAAACTGCGCCATCCAATAGGCTTCGTGCTGGAGCACGCGGACAGAGTTAGCACGCGCTACCTGCCGTTGAACGAACTCGCGATACTGAAGCGGCGGGGCGAGAGTCAATTGTTCCCCAGCGCACCCCGCAGAGTAGAATTTGGCCAGCTCGTCCATCATGACTCCGAGCGACCACCCATCCGAGATAAGATGATGCGTCAACACTACGAACCGATGCAATTCGGCATCCATCTTGAAGACGTAGACGCGAATCAAAGGGCCGGTAGCCAGTGAAAAGGGGGCTGCGGTCTCCTGGCACAATCCTTGCGCGGCTGATTCCGCCCTTCGATCAGCGGCCAGGTGGGAGAAATCCTGGTAGCCAAGTTCCACGTCGAGCCGCGCTAGTACCAGTTGAGTCCTGCCGTCTTCGCGGAAAACAGTCCGAAGCGCTTCATGGCGGTCCACGACTTGCCAAACCGCACGGCCCAGGACTTCGAGATCGAGAGGGCCGCGCAACTGCAATTGTTCCACGATGCACCATTGCGGAGCGTCAGTTTTTTGAGATTGCTGGATGGCGAGGAGCAGTGCCTGCTCTTCGCTCAATTGCGCTTGCAAGAACGGTGCAGCGTCATTCTGTCCATCCTGGCGAAACTGCGGCCGATTTGGAGCGGGTCCAGATGTGGTGACGGCATTGGCAAGAAAATCGGCCGCGCGCATTTCGCCAATGGTTTCTTCTACCGCCCGAAAGATTGTTTCCAGATCCGAGTCCGTATGCGCGGTCGAGAGAAAACAAGTGCGACCCTCCCAGATATAAACGCCCTTGTTGATCAGATGAAAATGGAAGACCTCCATTTCGAGCGGCTGGTAGGTGTAGCTCGTGTTTCCTTTCCACGTGAAGCGAAACAGGGACGAGAACTGAAGAACCTTGATAGGAACCTGCTCGCGAGTGAAAAGCGCGTTGAGGTCGTCCGCCAGGCGCCCAGTGCGCCGATTGAGTTCTTCCTGGAGCGATGGACCTGCTTTTTCCAAATGCTCGAGCATCGATCGCGCGGCCGCCATAGCGATGGGATGCATGGCAAAGGTGCTGCCAATGAAGGTGGTTTCAACCGTCGGCAACGAGGAATTGACGAAGCGCGATGCGCCTCCATCCACCCGGTCGATGTAATTGGATTTTCCGGCAACGGCGCTGACAGGCATTCCTCCGCCCAAGCATTTCCCGTAAGTAACCAAGTCTGCTTCAATCCCGAACAAGGCTTGGACTCCGCCGGGATGCGCGCGAAACCCGGTAATGATCTCATCAAATATCAGGGCGATTCCTTCATCGGTTGTTAATTGGCGCAGTTCACTCAGAAAAGCCTTGGGCTGCAGGGCTGGGTTGCGGCTTTGCACTGGTTCGACAAGAACTGCTGCCAAGTCAGCGCGATGGGCTTCGATCGTCGCCAGCGCCTTGGGGTGGCCATAGGGAAGGACGATGGCATCACCCACGGCCCGTGGGGAAATCCCAAGGCTCATCGGTATCGACCGGAGTGGATCCCCCTGCACATCCGGAATGCCCAGAGTGCGATCTGCCTGACCATGGTACGACCCGGAAAACATGACGAACTTGGAACGTCCGGTGGCCGCCTGGGCGACGCGCAGGGCGCCATTCACGGCGTCGGTTCCCGTTACTTGGAAAAATACTCTTTGTGAACCTGTGAGCGAACAGATGCTGGCGGCGACGTCGTCTGCCAAGTCTGACAGGGGACCGAGCTGGATGCCTTTCTCAAGCTGTTGCTGAACGCCTTGGGTGATGAAAGGCGGGTTGTGACCACAGAGGTGCACGCCCACACCCATCGCAATGTCCACATACTCATTGCCATCGATGTCCCAAAAATGTGCTCCATCAGCGCGGAACCCAATAATTGGATAGGCCAGCTCCCTGGTCTCGGCTCGAAACATTCTCATTGAGCGCACGTCTGTGCGTCGAGCGCAGTGCTGGATGGCGCGTCGTTTCGAAGAGACGGTCTTCGCCGAATGGCGGGCAATGAGGGAATTAAGCTGCTGCTGCTGGTTTCGAGTCAATTTTGCACCGGCCGTATCCCGCCGCGGCTCCGGCGGGAGGGTTGCGGCTCGCCCAGCGCCGCTTTTGATTGGGCGTGTCTTTCCCGCTGGAGGCGCAGGCGCCGAATCTTGCTGTCCTTGCAAATTTGCCAATTGTTGCGCAATGGCCGCCAGTTGCTGTTGAATTTGCTCCAGAGGTGCGGCTGAAACGGTGACATCACGGGAATCGTTCGCCGGATCATTGCGAGGTGCGGCGTGGTTCTGTGTCATTGTCGGTGGAATCACCCGTTCCAGATGAGCAATGAGCGGAGCACAACGATCGAACTCTTCGAAGAGTTGACTGATCTCCAGTTCCACTCCGAAGGCGGCACGGAGGTTCTGCACCAAGCGGCTGAGCAACAGCGAGTCAGCGCCTAACTCGACAAAAGTGCGATCCCATTCGATTTCAGATGGATCCAATTCCAGGAGGCCAGCAATCATGGATTGCACGCGGACCGCCACCGAAACCGCGGACGGCGCCGGCGCGGGAACCGGTGGCTCTTGCCTTGGCGGGGAATTGCATACATTTGTCCAGTAGCGCTGACGACGGAAAGCGTAGGTCGGCAGATGAACCCGCCGGCGCGCATATGGTTGATCGAAGCGTTTCCAATCGACCTTCGCCCCTTGCACATAAAGTTCGCCGAGGCTGTGCTGAAGTTGCTTCCAATCATCCCGAATCGCCCAAAGCGATGTGAGCCACCGGACTTTGGGGCCAGTCCAATTTTGCCGACCGAGCATCTGGAGAACGGGCTGCGGACCAATCTCCAGCATGACGTTACAGCCATGGTTTGCCAGTTGCGCCATCCCCTGCATGAAGTTCACCGGGGCGCGCATGTGATTCCTCCAGTAGCGGGCATCGATTTCCTCGACGACCCGGCCAGTTAAATTGGAAATGATCGGGACGCGAGGCCGGTGGTATGTTAACTGCCGCGCGAAGGCTTCGAACGCGTCGAGGATTGGCTCGACCATGGCAGAGTGTGGAGCGTGTGGAATCTTGAGTCGCCGGGCATCCACTTTCCTTTCCCGAAGGATAGCGAGCGCCGCTTCGATCCCTTGTTCAGAACCGGCGATCAGTGTCTCTCTCGACGAATTCTGTCCCGAGACTTCCACCTTTGGCAGGATCGAAGTGACGATTTCCAACACTTGCCGTGCGTCCGCAAACACCGCGGCGGTCGCACAGCGCACTGGAATCGACGCGATGAGGCGCGCTCTCTCGACGACGAGGCGCAACCCGTCTTCGAGGCTGAAGACTCCCGCCACGCAAGCGGCTGCATACTCGCCGATGCTGTGACCCAGAAGAACCTCCGGCGAGATACCCCAGGAGAGCCACAACTCGGCCAGAGCGTACTCAAGGGCGAAAAGAGCGGGTTGGGCATATTCCGTTCTGTCGATGAGCTCTCCCACGCTGGAATCGGACTCAGCGTACAAGACGTCGGTCAACGACTTCTCCGTAAGACCTTGCGCCTTTAAGATGGCATCGCATCGTTCCAAGGCGCTCCGAAAGCCCGGGTGAGTGCAAAACAGTTGCCGGCCCATGCCTACGTATTGCGACCCCTGGCCTGGAAAGAGAAAGGCAACGCGCGGCTTTCCCTCGATGCCCGTAACCACGATAGGCGACGTCTCCCCGGCAACATGCCTCGACAGCGCCTCTGCACATTCAGCCGCTGAGTCTGTCACGACGGCGAGCCGATGCGAAAAGTGCGCCCTGCCGACATGCGAGGTGAAGGTGGCATCTCCCATATCCATCGCCGGCGCGGCGCGGAGAGTCGCGGCGTAGTGTTTTGCCAGATCGCGCAGCGCCTCCGATGTTCTCGCCGATAGCGTCAGGAGATGATTTGGTCGGTCGTTTTCGCGAGATGGGGACGGCTGTTCGGGGGCCTGTTCCAAAACGAGGTGCGCGTTGGTGCCGCCGAAACCGAAAGAACTCACTCCAGCCATGCGGTGGACCGTGGGCCACGTCGTAGTTTCGGTCGGCACTTCGATGGACAGCTCGTCCCAAGGGATGTGGGGACTGGGTCGGTGAAAATTCAAACTCGGGGGAACCTCTCCATGCTGCAAGGCGAGGACCACCTTAATAACGCCGGCAACGCCCGCCGCAGCTTCCAAATGCCCCAGGTTGGTTTTTACCGAGCTGACCAGGAGCGGTTGTGCACGCTTCCCAAATACTGATCCTAACGCCTGCATTTCGATCGGATCGCCCAGTGGGGTGCCTGTGCCGTGGGCCTCGATGTAACCAATCTCACGAGGCTCGACGCCGCCACTGGCTAACGCGCTGCGAATCACTTCCTCCTGGGCAAGTCTGCTCGGGGCGGTAAGCCCATTAGTCCGACCGTCGTGATTGATCGCGCTTCCGCGAATCACCGCGAGGATATTATCGCCATCGTCTAGCGCGGCAGCGAGCCTCTTGAGCACCACCATGCCGCATCCCTCGCCGCGGACATAGCCGTCGGCCAATGCGTCAAACGCCTTGCAGCGACCATCGAACGCCAGTGCTCTCGCTCGGCAGAATGCCATCGAGACATCGGGGGAGAGGATCACATTCACTCCACCCGCCACGGCGAGTTGGCATTCGCCCTTGCGGAGACTGTGCACGGCCAGATGTATGGCCACCAGGGACGAGGAGCAGGCCGTATCGACAGCGAGGTTCGGTCCATGCAAGTCCAGCGTGTATGACAGGCGCGCGCTGGCCACACTGCTCGAATTGCCGGTGAGAGCGTGAATATCGGGATCTTTTATTCCTTCCTCGCGCAATCGCTGGGCATATTCGCTTTCGCAAACACCGACAAACACACCTGTAGCGCTGCCGGCCAGCCCCTGGGGGTTCAATCCCGCGTGCTCCAGGGCCTCCCAGGTCACCTCCAGCAGAATGCGCTGTTGGGGATCGAGGCTCGATGCCTGCCGCGGCAGAATTCCAAAAAACGGCGCATCGAAAAGGTCAATATCTTCAAGGAATCCGCCGTGGCGCGCGTACATTTTGCCGGGAGCCTCAGGGTCGGGATCATAATAGGCTTCCATGTCCCAGCGGTCCTTTGGCACGCCACCAATCGCGCTTGCACCACTCCGGAGAAGCTCCCAATAGGCCGCCGGCGTTGTTGCCGAAGGGAAGCGACATCCCATGCCGATTATGGCAATTGGGTCTGATTTCTCCCGGCTCAGCTCTTGTATGCGGGTGCGTAACTCGCGTATGGAAACAAGCGCACGCTGGAGACGGATCCTATCGCCATCGGCGGGATTCATATTTGCTGGCCTTTCCCTCTGTCGAAACTGTCCAGCTCCCCGTCCAGAAGGTCGCGCAATTCTCCCAAGGTCGCGCTTTTCGTCGTATCAACCGGGGTCGCTGGATGCTGCGATAAATTCGACTCCCGGTCGCGGGGCTCCAAAACGAGTGCGCTAGCGAGGTAGCTACAGAGCTTCTCCATATTCGGGTACTCCAAGGCGATGGTCGAGGAGAGCCTCATGTCGAGCATGCTTTGCAGCCGATTCCGCAGTTCCACGACCGTCAAAGAGTCCATGCCCAAATCGGAAAACAATTCGTGGGGCGCGATTGGCTGATCCTGTGGCCAACTGAGAACCGCCGCGACCTCCGCATGCACCCATTGCATCAGCATGGTAAGGCGCAGCTCCGGTTTGGACGCCATCAGTTGTTGCCGCCGATATTTCACGGATGGCGCCCCGAGCGCGGCTGGCGGCGCATCTCCAATTTGAAAAAGCCTCGCAAACGGCATTGCCGCGCGCAACGCCGGCGTGGCGGGTACGACGGCCACTTCGCCGCCAGAGCAGCGCAGTAGTTCGCGAAGGATCTGCCGGCCTTTCTCCGGCGGAATCATCTTCCATCCTGCCCTTTGCATCTGAGATGCCAGAGGGGCCGCCATGCCAACGTCGGCGAGCGGTCCCCAATGGATGCTCAAGGCGGGCAGTCCCATGGACTGCCGGTGGCGCATCAATCCATCCAAGAACGCATTCGCTGCGGCATAGCCGGCCTGCCCGCCTGCTTCGATGAGGGACGCGGTGGAGGAAAAACAGACGAAAAAGTCAAGGGGGAGCCCTTCTGTCAATTGATGGAGAAGCCACGACCCGGTCACCTTCGCCGCCATTGCTGTCCGAAGACGCTCGACGGTCTGCCGGAAGAGCACGCCGTCGTCCAGGACTCCAGCGGCATGGATGACGCCGCGCAGCGGTCCCTCCGAAGCGCACGTCGACAGGAGCGCGGTGACGTCCTGCTCTTGCGATACATCGGCGTGCACGACCCGAACGCGGGTGCCCGCTTGTTGCATTTCCCGGATCGCGCCTTCGACTTCAGGGGTCATGCGTGGACGCCGGTTGGCCAGCACGAGACAACCCGCTCCATCCATCGCCAATTGCCGGGCCATCTGCAGACCCACTCCGCCGAGGCCGCCGGTGATCAGATAAGTGCCCCTGGCGTCCAGTTCGGACGAAATTCGCGGGAATGAAATAACAATTTTTCCGATGTGTTTGGCCTGCTGCATCAAGCGCACCGCGTTGGTGACTTCAGTGAATGGGAAGACAGTAGCCGGCAGGGGCCGCAGACTATGGTCGCCAAACATCGCCGCCAATCGAGAAAACATGTTGGCAATGATGTCCGGTTGGGCGACCGCCACGTCACCCAGGTCAAAATAGTGGCAGGTGACATCGGGCCGGATGGCTTGCAATTCGGACGCAGTCCAGGTTCCCACCTTGCCGAGTTCTACGAACCGGCCTCTCGGACTGAGGCTCGACAAGCTCGAACGAATCGCCTCGCCACTGAGGCTGTTGAGAACCATATCCACACCGCGTCCCGCTGTGATCCGCGCGATCCCCTCCGCAAAATTGTTGGTGCGCGAGTTGAAGATGTGTCGGACCCCAAGTGACTCTATGAATGCCCTTTTCTTCTCACTGACGGTGGCAAATATCTCCGCCCCGATGGCCTGAGCTATTTGCACAGCAGCCAGACCCACCCCGCCGGCAGCTGCATGAATCAAGATGCTTTCTCCGCGCTGAAGAGTTCCGCAGTGAACGAGTGCGAAATAGGCGGTCAGGAAAGCCATCGGGATCGTCGCGCCTTCCGCCCAGCGAAGGCCAGATGGAAGGGGCGCTACGTGGCGAGAGTTCACGGTCACGTAGCTGGCAAAGCTGCCTTCGGCCAACGCCATGACCCGGTCTCCGACGGAAAGATTGGGGACCGCGTCCCCGACTGCGGTGACCACGCCGGCACATTCGGAGCCCAGCCGAACATGCGGCGCTGGCACATTGCCCGATCCCTTCGCCCCGTGATCCCGCAGCATTCCCAGCACTATCATGACGTCCCGGAAATTGAGACCGGCGCCACGAACTTCGATTTCGACTTGTCCCGGTCCCGGAACGCTTCGCCTCTGGGATTGTGTCGCTATGTTCTCGGGCATGCCGTAACTGGACAATCGAAGGCACACCGGCTGTGCTGCGGGAAGGTCCGGCTTCCAGCGAGACAAACGCAGCACGTATCGTTTGTCGCCTCGAAATGCGATCTGCGGCTCGGACGACGGGACGCAGAGCTCTTGCACCAAGGTCGCCACGTGGAGTTGATCATAGTCAATGGTGGTGCAGTGCCAGTCGGGGTGCTCCGCTGTGATTGTGCGGGCAAAACCCCAAAGCACGCTGGATGTGGGATCCACATTTTCTCGCTTGTCGACGGCTTGGGTGCGTTGAGTCAGCACCCAAAGGCGGGGGGATGCGGAAATTTGGAGAACGGCTTGGACAAGGTGAAGTAGTCGCGAGGTGGCCTCAATGGCCTGACGCGGAACCTCTCTTCCAGCGGTCTCTCGCGAAAAGAAAACGATTCCGTGCAAGGGCGCGGCAGCTTGCGCTTCGGCAAGGGCGCTAAGGTAGGTCTGAATCGCAGGAGTGGACTGAGTGCTGTCGTCACAGCAAAAGATCTTCCGATTTGGTGACGTGGAAAGTTCGTGAGCAAGCGCGGAACCCTCGTCCTCTCGTCCACCAACAATGAGCCAGCTTTCCACCGCGGTTATGTGGCCGGAAACTGGTGGCGGGACAAGCTGCCCGAGCGGTTGCCATTGCACACGATACAACCACTCACGCCAGTCTTCATGGGATTGCACTGTTTGACGGTCCGCGGATCTTTCTTGGAAGGCTTTGATTTCGACCAAGGTCTGACCTTGCGCGTCTGCGAGCGTCATGTCCCATTGATGGTCCGCTGTCCGCCGAGCGTGGCACCAACCCAACGCGCCTTCGACTTTCTGGTGGAGTCGCAACTCTCGAATCGCAAACGGAAGGCGGGTTGCGGGTGGGTCGGGCGAATCGAAAAGTTGCAGCGCAGTCGCTTGAAGACAGGCATCCAGCAAGCTGGGGAGGAGGCCCGGTTGAGACAAGTTGCCGGCAGCTGGGATAAGTTCCAGCAACACTTCATCTTTTCCACCCCAGATAGTTTTCGTTCGTCTGAAAGTCGGGCCTAACGCGATGTGGCAACTGGCGATAGCTTCGAACCATTTCTCGGGCGGGATCGCGTTAAGGCACCTCTTGCGCACCGTTTCGAGCGGCACGGATTCGGCCGCCTCGCAAGCCACTGGAAATAACGTGCCAACCGCGTGGGAGAGCATCTCGGCTTCATCGATGGGAGCGCCTTGCGGAAAGCTGAGCACCTGGAATTCAAATCCACTCGAGCGTTCGGCACGGGCGAAATGCACCTGTACCTGGCGGGGGCTATCGGCAGCTAGCGTCAAGGCCGAAGGGAACACCACGTCACTCAGGATGCATCCAGGCTGACCTAGTAACTTCTCCGAAGCTTGCAGAACCATCGCAAGTTGACACGCCGCAGGCGAAACCATGACATCGAAGACATGATGGTCGGCGAGGAATGGCAATCGGGGCAAGCTAAGTTCCGTTTCGAAGATTGTTACGTGGTGCCGGGGCGACCGAATCATTCTGTCCAAAAGCGGACTGATCGCTGGGGACGCTGTGGAGACAGCAGCACGAAGCGGATAGGTCTCGCGTTGGAACGGATAAGTGGGGAGAGCGAGTTTTTTCCGTGCAGGTATGTAGTCGCGATCGAAACTCTGCCAATCGACCCTGGCCCCCTGAACATATAGTTTAGCGAGGGTCGCCAGCATCGCTGGCCAATGGTGCCGTCCGCTCGAAGGCAGACGCGGCAGCCGTGTCTGTTCCGCTTCTAGCACCTGTTCCCAGTGCTCAGCCGGCAACTGAGGACCTATTTCCAAAAAGGCATCCATTCCTTGAACACTCAGCGTCTGCAGACCCCTGGCGAGGTGCGCTGGTTGGTCCAGGTGGCGTATCCAGTAGGTCGGTTCGCAGACTGCTCCTCCGGCCAATCCGCCATTGAGACTGGATACAATCGGCACCCGAGGCTTGTCGTATCGGATCTGCCTGGCTGAGGACTCAAAGGCGCTTCGCGCGGCCATCGCGCCACTGCCAGACTCAGCGGCTTCAAGCAAACGACCACGCTCCACGACCAGCCGCATTGCATCGGCCAATGAAAACACCCCTGCCACACAGGCAGCAGCGTATTCGCCCAACCCATGTCCAAAAAGCAAGTCCGGCTCGATGCCCCACATCCGCCACAACTGCGCCATCGAATATTCCAGCGCAAAGAGTGCGGCCTGTCCGGCTGCACCGGTGAGTTGCGCGCCATCGAGAACTTCTATCAGCGACTGTTCCAGCCGCTCATCCGCAAGGGCCCCGCATTGCTCCAACAACGTGCGAAACGTGGGCTGCGTCGCAGCGAGCTCAGTTCCCATGCTCTGAACCCATTGTTCGCAAAACAAAAAAGCGATTTTCGGCGGTGGTCGATAGCTGGGAGCGATCCCAGCGGTGATCTTTGAAGAAGGACTATCGGCAAGCCAGTCAGTCAGGGACGCGACCAGCGTCGAGGATGACTCGGCGATGACGCCCAAACGGTGGGAAAAATGACTGCGCCCAGTGTTAGCAGTGTAACATACATCCGCGATTCCGAGCGTTTGACCACTTGATTCCTGCGCCAGAACAAAGTCGCGATAACGTTCAACCAGTGCCCGCAGCGCGGCATCGCTGACTGCACTGACCGCGAGGAGATGAGCCGGGCGTTCGAACGGAATGTTCTCCCTGTTCTGCGGAGGAGGTTCACTGAGGATCACATGGGCATTGGCACCGCTCATACTAAAGGAACTGACCCCTGCGGTTCGCCTTCTCGCAGGCTGCCTGATGGCGTCTTGCCACGAGATAAGTCTTGTAGGGATGACAACAGGTAAAGCTGTCCAGGGAATGTGAGGGTTCGGTTTCGTGAAGTGCAGGTGCGCGGGGATCCATCCTTCGTGAACAATCATGGCGGTCTTGATTATGCCCGCGATTCCCGCCGCGCCTTCCAAATGGCCTATGTTCGTCTTGACGGATCCTATCGCCAGCGGATGCGACCGTTTGCCGAAGACAGTGGCTAAGGCGCCCATTTCGATAGGATCACCGAGCAACGTGCCGGTACCGTGGGCCTCCACGTATCCGACTTCATCCGCAGTTACCCCCGCTCGGCGCAATGCCTCCTGAATCAATTCAACTTGAGCCTGCTCATTTGGAACCGTGAAACCACTGGCGGGACCGTCATGATTAATCGCTGACCCACGTATTACCGCGAATATGCGATCGTTATTTACCAGCGCGTCGGACAGCCGTTTCAGGACAATCACCCCACATCCTTCGCTCCGTCCGAAGCCGTTTGCGGATGCATCGAATGCTTTGCAACGACCATCAGGTGACAACGCCTCAGCTTTGGATAGAGCGATGGACGTCGCGGCCAGAAGCCGCAACTGAACGCCGCCAGCGATGGCGAGCTGGCATTCGCGTCGCTGCAAACTCGTCACCGCCAGATGAATCGCCACCAGGGAACTCGAACACGCCGTATCGACGGCCATGTTGGGTCCTTGCAAACCTAGGACGTGCGCGAGTCGGCCCGAGACAAAAGAGTATCCGCTACCAGTCGCGTCATACAGATCCGAATCGCCATTCATAGTCCGGGCGTTTGTTACCTGCTGGTAATCGTTCTCCGCGATGCCGACAAACACTCCCGAACGGCTGTTTATTAGGCTGTCAGGCGCGATTCCGGCATGTTCCAGAGCTTCCCAACTTACTTCCAGAAACAACCGCTGCTGGGGATCCATCCGGCTTGCTTCCCGTGGGGATATTCCAAAGAAGCGCGGATCAAACTCATCGACGCTCCGCAGGAAGCCACCCAAGCGGTGGTTGATCGCGCCTGCCTCACGGTTGCTTTCCGCTTCACTATCCCAGCGACAGCGCGGAACCTCCGCAATAGCGTCCACGCCATTTTCCAGAAGTTCCCAGAATTCTTCAATGCTATTCGCCCCGGGAAATCGGCAACTCATTCCGACTATGGCAATCCCTTCACCATAACTCGAACGTTCGTGTTCCAGTCTCTCGATGACTGCAAGCGCCTTCCGGAGGGCAACGACCAAGGCGTCGTTGGAAGGAGGCTCAGGCATGGCTGACGCTTGGAACAATCACAAAGGGTTCTTCCGGGCAAGCCCCTTTCCGCGCGGGAAGGGGCTTGGTGTCGCACTTACTTTTTTGATCACTATGAGGCTGCGGCGCTCGCTCAATCCCGGCACTTTCACTGAGTGGATCTGCAGGTTCTTTCCAAGGCGTACGATGCCTTTGGCGGCCCGCTCCGCCTCGGCTTCAGCGGCTGCAGCCTTGTAGCTAATCACGCAACCGGAAACTTTGGCCAAAGGGAGCAAGTACTCCACAAGCGTCGGCAGCGGCGCAACGGCTCTGGCGACGACTAGATCGAACACTTCGTGATACGCATCGAGCCTGCCTGCATCCTCGGCACGCACATGCATTAGAGTGATCCCATCTAATCTAGGTGTGTCGCGGATGTGGGTCATGAAACGGACTTTCTTCTCGGTTGCTTCGATTAACCATAGTCGCAGCTTGGGTCACATGATTTTCAAAGGCAGGCCAGGAAAGCCCGGGACCGGAGCCAACATCCACCGCCTTCACCATACTCTCGGTCATTTTCGCCATGGTAGTGAGCTTCACCTTGGCCAGCACGGGCAATAGGGCGAGGGAATCGAGAAAGTGTCGTGTCTGGATTTCCTTGCTGCCTGTGATCGCCGTCAGGTTAAAGCGCTTGTTCCAATCGGCCAACTCGGCAGCATAATGCCAGAACGCTGCAACCTGTTTCTCTGTTATCGGGAGCCCCATGGTCGTAACGCCCGAGATCAAGGAGTCCATCGGCGGACGCAAGACTAAGTCCCCTGTAATAAACGCATCACCTTGTCTCCGTGAGTCAACACGCGAACTTCGCGCCACCGGCCTGCTAAATCCAGTCTGTCGCGCCTAGTGTGCCCAAGAATCGACAAACCGTCAGGGGCAATCACGCGCGGGAGGCTTTCGTTATCAAGCAGTTTTTGCGAAAGTGAGGTGGACCGATGATGGTCGTTTCTTTCGCCATAAGGCGGGTCAGAAAAAATGATGTCGAACTGTGCGCCCGCGTGGGCAAGCTGTCCAAGTGCGAGGAACGCGTCCTGAATCTGAACCCTAAACACAGCCGCATTGCATCCGAGAGTCTCCGCGTTGCGCCGGATGAGTTCCACGCGGCGCCTAAATAATTCGATGCAGAGAGCCGCTTTGCAGCCCCGGCGCACAGCTTCCAGGCTTACGGCAGCCGAGCCTCCAAACAGTTCCAGCGCTCGCGCATCCACGATCCGCTCTCCGAGACTATTGAAAACGGCTTGCTTCACACGGTCGGATATGGGGGGCACCTCGAAGCCTTTCGGTGATCGCAGAATATGCCGCCCATAACGACCGCCCGTAACTCTCATCGGCTTCCATTATGAGCATACGGCTGCCTGCGCGGCAATGATTTACCTCGCACAGGCAGTTGCGGCCTCATATCCCATCAAAATCGCCTGGCGTGAGCTTCGCCGTAAACCGATGAGAGGCGGTGGCGTGATCATTGGAGAAAAGGTGCTCAGATTAGAAAGATTGTGAGACGCTCAAAATCTCGAAAGCGATTTTCCCGACACATCAATTCACTTGAGTGAAATCGTAAAGGAGGGGATTCAAGACCTCCGACGTGCCATCCTCTCCCGAAGCGTTGTGCACAGATGGACTTGGACCATACAGGGGGGGTGCGGCCATTTACCGCCATTGTGGTTTCCTGTTTCCCGTCGAAGACATCACCAACGACTCCGACACAAACAGTCGCGAAGTTCTTGGGGAAGTGGACGCCCCAGAGAGGGCTTGAGTAGGCATTCATCGAGTGCTTGTCGGTGGTAGCATAGGCGGTACACCGGAAATCCTGAGATGGATTCGCAGATTCACTCCGCACGCGTCGCGGACGCGCTGCGATTGAAGAGATGTTATTGAAAAAGGGATTCTCTCAGGCTCCGCAGGACGAACCCGGATGAAAAGCACACTGTCAAGATCGACCCGGAACTCCGAGAAAATCAGAGGGGCAGTAGAGGAGTTGAAGAAGTTTTCTGAAATCGGCCTCTCCACTATCACGTTTCGCTGCTGATTAGTATGCCTTTGGTGTGCCCCGTGAGCAGTGCGAGCAATTCCGGAAGGCCGGCTGCCGGCAGTACACGCTGTCGGGCTGGCTTTTCTTCCACAGCATCCGAATATATTCCTCCGCTACGCTTCCGCTTGGAAACGCACAATTGTTAACATTGCCAAACTTTTTCCAGTATGCTGAAAACATTTGAACCCGCGTCAGCACGCCAAAACTACTGGACAATATTTGAATCGCCATTCACGTCACTCTGCCCGCTCACCGGAGAGACGAACTCTGCGACGATAAGAATTGACTGCCTTCCGGACAAAACCTGTCTGGAGAGCAAATCTTTGGAAACATATCTTGAGTCTTTTGGCGACGTCCAGGTCGGCCGAGAGGAAGTCGTCACTCGGATCCTCGACGATCTGATCAAAGTTTCCAACGCACGACAGATGGTCATTCGTGCGTTTTTCGCGCCCCAGGACGGAATGACGATCACGATTCAGGCGGAGCATCCATCTCCTGCGCCAAAGCGTGGTCACGTCAGAATGAATTCCGCGTGATAACATGACCATTCGTAAGAAGGTAACGTTAATACTAAGCGGCGGTCTGGCGCAGTGATCTGATATGTTCGTCGCGGAGATTTTCCATTCAATCCAGGGTGAAGGTGAATTGACAGGCGTCCCCTCGGTCTTTGTTCGTACGTCTGGCTGCGACCTCCGCTGCGGTTGGTGCGACACGAAATATGCGTCCTGGCGGCCGGAGGGTGAAGAAATGTCCGTGGACGAAATTGTGGCGAACGTTCTCGGATACTCAGCGGATTACTGTGTCCTGACTGGTGGCGAACCAATGATTGCCAAGGGAATTCACGAGTTGGCCGCAAGGTTGCGCTCCGCGGGCAAACACATCACCGTCGAAACGGCCGCCACGGTATTACCCAACGGTATCACCTGTGACCTCGCCTCGCTCAGCCCGAAGTTGAGTAATTCGACTCCAGCTGCCGCTTCCGCAAACGGCTGGAACGAGCGACACGAACGAACTCGTTTGCAACCGGAGATCATCGCCCAGTGGATTGACGGATACGATTTCCAACTGAAATTTGTGGTCGCCACGGAGAATGATCTCCAGGAACTCGACGACCTGCTGGCGCTCGTGCCTCGGCCGATACCGCGATCGAAGATCCTGCTCATGCCCGAGGGCACTGACATTGCGACTATTCGGGGGCGAGACGAAACGTTGATCGAGGTGTGCAAGCGCCAGGGCTATCGCTATTGCAATCGCCTCCAAATCGACCTCTTCGGCAACAAAAAAGGAACTTGACCCAAATGCCTTATCGCATCTGCAAGACCATCGAAATTGAGAACGGGCATATGCTCACCAAGCACCCTGATAGGTGCAAGTTTCCCCATGGTCACTCTCGGCGAGTGGAATTCGTCATCGAAGCAGATGACCTGGACAAGAATGACATGGTCTGCGACTTCAAGATCGTGAGAGAGGCAATCGCCGACTTTCTCGATCAATACGATCACGCGATGTGTATGAACACCGACGATCCCAAATATGACGAATTCAAGTCCGCTTATGGGGAGCGAGTCATCGGCTTCACCGCAATGGACCCTACAACCGAGGTTCTTGCGCGAACGATCCACGATCATTTCAAGGCGCAATTAAAGGATTACGGTCTGAAAACGAATCCACCTTACCCTCTTCGCGATTCCGTTCGCGTTGTGAGCGTGCGAGTTTGGGAGACAAGCACCTCATGGGCGGAGTATTCCGACGGATCCTCGCACTCGCAGACTTAACCAACTTTTGGATCAAAGATGCGAGAATCTCCTCGACGTATGGGCGACCTTGACCGCTGCCCGTCGCCGTTCTTCTGCCAAGGTTGGGGTGGACGACGATGCTCCTCGGCCAGCGTCAGCGCGACGATTTTAGGGATCAATGCTGTTGGCTGGACTCAAGTTTCACCATAAAATATTGTACGTCCGTAATGATGCCGCAATGAGTATGGCAAAACCGAACTTGGGATGCACGAATCATTGTAGCGCTAGCCGGCGGCATGTCTGGCGCGTCTACAGCACTTTCTCGAGAAGCACCGGCTATGTGAGGCCGGTGTACTAGAGTGCGGGCTCAGAACGCACTAGTCAGTCATTCTGCCAGCGAGGCCATCAACTGCTCGGAACCGAAGCTGAGCAGAAAATCAGCATAGTAGCTGCTGAAAAGATCTTTGAGGTACTCCCCGACATCTCGGTCACGACCGTCCTGTTTCAATTCGTATTTCCGGTTTTTTGTAATGCTGAAAAGAAAGATCGCGTGGAAGTAGACGGAGCTGATTGTATTTCTTCTCTGCAAGTTCCTTGCTCTCGACGCTAAGACTGCCCTGTTTACTGAAATGGTTTCGGAGAACTTGGCTGTCCATATTGATGAAAATCCGCTCGAGATTCCCTTCGCTGCTTAGAGAAGGATGCATGACAACGGCAAAATCCATGTCTGCGCCGCTTTCTCCCAGTTTGTCCCAGGTCATTACTTCAGGGGTTTCGGCAGGCGCTTTTTTGTAGACCAACACATAGTCGGGCAATCCGGGTGGTTCTTCTTGTTCTTCATCCTTCTTCCCCTCTTTGGATTTGGCCTGCGGTTCCACAATTTTCAACCAGAAGCGGGTTTCAAAATCCTGGGGACCACCAAGCGTCGCGGAGACGTCCAGTTCATCGCCTGTCTTCAACTGTTCTGTTGCGGAGAAGCCTATCCTGATCGTGCCGTCCTTTGGACTCGACCGACGAATGTCGAGAAGCGTGCCCGGATCGTCGACTGGTCCAGGCTTATCGCCACCTCCTCCCTCGTTGCGACGGTGCTGAAGGATCGACACTCGAAGGTCGCCGGGATCTTCGGATCGGTCGAAATAGTTGTCCTCAACATCCGTCGCGAATTGAATTGTCTTATCGTCTCCCTCCGGAATAGAGATGAATGATTCTCCCTTCCCTGTCTTCAATCTGAAGAACGAGGGATAGCGCGTCGCCTGGAAAGGCTCTTTCGTTTTGACCGGTTTAGGCAGTTCGGGCTTCGGTTTCTCTTTCTTAAGAGAGTCGCGTTGCTCGATCTTAAATGTCTGGTTTAAAAGACGCATAAGATCCTTGTTAAAGGGGAGATTCTTTGAAAATGCTTTAAGCAAATCTTTCGCATCGCCTCCCTCGACAGAAATAGCGTTTTGCCTGCGTTTGTAGATTTCCGTGAGCTCGCTCTTTTGCAAAGCGACGGCGACGCGCCTTCTTAGTTCCGCGGTATCGTCACCCGACTTCAGGCGATCACGCGAAGCCATGAACAATTCGCTCCGGAAATCGTAGGTCAATCCGGTGCAATCGACGTGAATCAATAAATGATTCTTCAGCAACGGCATCTTCAGAGACCGAGTAATGAACTCTGGCCTAAAGTGGCCGTGGACTTGACCGTTAAGACTGAACAAGACGGCCATGCTGTCGTGGAAGAATTCGGTTTGAATGATGTCTCGCGTTTCCTTTACCGAGCGATTCTCTACTTTGGTGCAGAAGACGTAACAGGTGATCTTCATTCGTCCGATATCATGGTCGAGCTGGTCGATGGAGAATTTAGCCTCTACATACTTGTTTTCTTCGCGTTCAAGTCGGTTCTTGAGACCGAAGCAGTCAATTTGCAGGACTTTGTTACGCGGATACCGCTCCGGTGTATCCACGAGATAAATGGGTAGAGCTGGTTCGAAGAGAAACTGATCAATAGCTCGTCGCGGCTCCTGCGGGAGTGCGCCCCTCGTTCCGGCAGGCAGATCGTAGTCGTAGAGCTTGATGATTGTACCAGTCTCAAATTTCCGGTTTGCCAGACCGAGATCCAATTCGGTAATCGGAAATAGGGGAATTTGGTCGTCAATCTTTAGGAATTCATACCACGTGTTTTTTTTGGTACGCGCCTCTTCCTCGGTCAGCGGATGCTTACGAATCAGCGTGAAGCCGAAGTCCCCTGTTTTATCGAAACGCCTCGATCCGATGAGGTGGTAACGGTGTTTGCCACAGAAGACGATGGCTCCGGTTCCTCCCATATTGTATTTGCCTTGAACAAACGGGATCTCATTCTTGTTGCCCCGGAGCAGCGACAAAAATGTAGTCTCGAACACGTCGGGATGTTGTCCTTCGCCATCGTCGTAGATTAACAGGCATGGAGCCCTTGTTGAGCCGCTCGCGACGATCTGTATGGCCTCAGCTTGCGCCCGTCGGGTCGGTCCCAAATGCCAGCTTTTCGGGGCCGATCCGAAAAAAAGGTCGATCGCTTGCGACATTGTTGCGGGTGCAACTTCGGATCTCGGGTCAACACCGCTTTCTAGGCACCGCCGAAGAAGGATAGCATCAATTGCATTAGTGATTTTCTCGATAAGTGCAGCAACCGGCGACGACTGCTGGTTCTCGATTATCCCGAAATTATTCTCGTTTCCGCCTAGAGCATGCCACTCCAGCGAAAAGGCGATGCTAGATATGATCTTGGTGACATCATTTTCAGAGCCAGCTTCGACCAGATTTTGGAAGAAGCCTCGCGTCTCAAATAGAGCACTCACATGCCAAGAACAATTATTTGCAACAAATCATCCCCGACGCTTCGCACACATATTTGGTGGATCTGAAATGAGAGAGCGAGGCGATTGCATTCGGATACGAAGAAAGCGAGCAATCATGTCCAGGTCGCTCAATCAACCTCGCGCTTCTTCCAACAGGCTTAGAATGTGCGGCAATTTATCGGCCACCAATGCTGCGGATATCCCATCTTTTCGCAGCTCAAGTTGATCGTCGGACATATGCTCCAGGTCCCGAAGTAACATATCGCAAAGCTTATTAAGAAATCGTGGAGTCTTGGATACCGCAGATTCAATCAGCAGCGTGAACGCACCTTCGGAGAGAGGAAATGTCTTCGAACTCATTTTCCCGTTCCGCCTGTTAGCCTTGAAAAGCTCGATCAGATAGTCACGCAGATCAGCGACGGTCGGTTCGTGAAAAACTATGTGCTGATTGACTCGCTGCATAATCGCTTGCCCAAGAACATTCTCAATCGCGGGAAGATCCTCCGGCTCGCTGAAGGTGAAATTGAGCATCAGCGTCAAATGCTCATTTGTGCTATCGATGACCTCTCGGATCGCCTGTGTGAACGGTAAATAGTATCGCGTGGGGAAATACACGAGGTCTTCCATTTCATCCACCCACAGCAAGACCCTGGAAAGGGTTTCTTTCTCATCCGATTGGCCATGGACCAAAAGATGCACAGTCCCAATGACTGCAGATGCGAATTCATGTTCGTTGATTATCCTTTTTGCAACTCCGAGTTCCCGCAATTCTCTCGCCGTCCCCCCTCCCAAAAGAAAAGTCTTCGAAGGCAAAAGGCTAGGAGTATCCAAATTGGAGAGGACTGTCGCAATATCTTCTGAGCCAGTAACGCTCAATAGGTCCGCGAATAGTCGTTCCGGTCCACGCAGCGTTCTTAGGTTCTGCGAGGCCTGCAAAATCCTGCGAAAAGTAACTTCGTTGAAGAGGCGAGTCGCAAAATCCACAAAGGCTCTTTGTGGTTGTTTTGGCGATTCAATGATAATGAATACAAACTGGAGATATTTGCCGATATTCTGCTTTTCTCCATATTTGGTGATGAAATAGTGCGCTGCATTCGTTTTACCAGCACCCAGACGCCCTCGATTAAGAACGCACAAACGTAGTTGCTCGTCACCAGACCGTTGCATAACCCCCTCGAACTCTCGCTTGAGAGGCCGAAACCCGAACCATTGCGCTTTATCCTGATCGTTGGGCGTAACAGGAAATGAGTTATCCTTTAGATTGAACCGTTCAAACATCGTTAATTCCTCCACTTCGAGGTGACCTCTTTGAGTATTCGCAGGCTTTCGACACTGTAACGTTGATTTCGGATGATTGCCGATTTTGCGGTCTCGTCGCGTTCCTCCCACTTCGCCCTTGCTGCATAGACGTCACGGAGCGCCGCTCTGACGCCTTCGAAATCCGCTCTACCTTCCTTTAGGAGGACGGCGCCCAAGTATAGAATGACATCAACGGATGTCCACACATGCAGGCTTGGAAATGCTCGCCTGACCATGCCGAGAAAGGCGTTACGCGCCTTCTCGTCATCCGTTACGAAAATGGTATGTCCTGTTGTGCGCGTTAGGAAAAGCTCAAGGGCAACGCGCGTGTTCGCGTGTTCTCCAGCGTTATGGTTCCCGGAAAATGAAGGAGGCGTTGAATAGAATGGTCCGATAATTTCGGCATCGCTGTTGAGGACAGACGGGGTGTAGCAGCTGTTACTCAGGACTCCCTTCCAATACGACGCCTCTCGACTTGTCGCCAATGCCCGGTGCCGAAGGAACTCATCCTGAATAATGCTAGAAACATAGAGATCAAATGACTGGCGAACATAAAACAGCACGTCTTTTCCGGCCAAAACGATCTCATCCAGGTTGATAATGCTACATGTATCGAGAACGCATACAGCGCTCCGGAACTGGCTCATCGGCTCCGCCATTATTGGTCCTCACCTTTACTGCAAACGACAAATGACTGTGTCGAACGCGATGCGATGGTAAGTTTGTAGATCTTTGGACCACACAGGATGGTCACTTGCGGAAAGAGCGGCACGGCAGAACGGATTCTACGAAGAAGAAAAGGAGCAAAGAAACATAAGAAGCACAAGACCACATCGACGCTTCGCAGCTTGACCAACGGTCCCGCATGAGCGAGACGGGAAAACGCATAACCTAGGATGGAGCAAGTGTTCGATTCATGCTCCCGTGTAGATTCCGGAACAATCATTTTCGCGTAATTAAGCGTGTGAGCAGTGATGTCCGCCTCGGTCGGGACAATCGTTTGGCAAAAACAGCGAAGCCATTCTTCATGTTTTTCGTCAAGAATGAACTCGGAGGATGAGCGTGCCGCACATTTCGCAATCCCCAGATCAACAAGCCAGTTCAGTTTTGCCGACACTAGATGTTCGGAATACGAGTCAGGCTGCTTCCAATTGCGAATGCCGATAATTCTATCCTGGGCCAAGCGGTGCAGGCGGGAATCCGAAGATCCTCGCGTAGTCGCCTCGAGTACCCGGAGCAACTGAGATTGATGCTCCCTTTGAATCTGAATCAACTTGCCCTTGCCCCGCAACAGCGAAGTTACGACTGCAGCTAACCCGAAATAGTCCACTCCAAGAAGTACGTGGAGCAGGAAAACCTTTGTTTGTGGATCGAGCGGATACGGGCTTGCCGATTGTGGTCGAATCCCGTCCATTAAAAACCGAGCGCGATTAGTAAGACTAAACATTGAACCTTGCTTAACCAACAGTTTCAATTCAACCGCCGCGTCAAGATAGTGTGCGATGCTCGACGCCTTCTGTGTCAAGTAACCCGACGTGAATCCGTTACCAATGAGATTCGCTTTCAAGGCAGCGAGGTCTCCCCCAGGCAAGGAGAAAAGAAGTGATTGAAGCTTTCGTCCTTTAGCTATTGTTCCAATTAGGAAAATCAAGCACCCTAGCCTGCGGGCTTGCGTGTTTACGGATACGACACCACTCAGGGAGTCGAACCAAATCGGTGCAGAAGAAACCAAGCCGCTAAAGAGTTCTGCAATTTGGCTGGAGGTGACACATGACGCGGCATAAGTTGAATTAGTACGGTCCATCGATCGCGGACTGACTTAAAGTTGGCAAATCAAACACGCCTTGGGGCCGCCGTCGTCTTCTTCGACTCCGGCCAAAACTTCGACTAATGGTCTGCTCCCTCTGCTGGACCGTCGGCGCAATTCAGACTCATCATACCGTCGTTTGATGGCTGCAATGTTTTCCGGTTTCCGGAGTTCACTGAGTGGCATTCGTTGAACCCAGGTAAAAGTTTTACCAGCCTCATCGCTGATTTTCTCATAGCTCTGCGCTTGCTCAAATTGGTCTGGGTGGGTCTCTAGAAGGCGGACCCATTCGATCGGACGCTGGAAAAAGCAAAAATAGCAGCCGGAATGGGTTCTCCCCCACTTGAGGTACGGCGGAAGACCAATACCGCTGTCCTCCAGGATTTTCATCACACCGGAATAGCCAATGCCGTCCTCTTTGAATGGGAAAATAGCGGTGATGTTCGATTTGGTGCTAATATATCCAATCCGGTCTTCATCTGCACGCAGACCGACATAACTGATCACTGGATCGTCACCGACAAAGTCCTCAAACGGTTTTAGTTTCAGATACTTCGTGCACCACCGCATTTGCGGGGATGGCAAGTACCCTCCGAAGACCTCCAACCAGTGATCAAATCCTGCTTTGGCATTCAGGCGGATAATTTTCTTTCCGAGAAATGCCTCTACTTGGTTCAGGTACTCATACGTTTCCGTGAGCTCTTTCTCGGTGTCGCAGAAGACGTATTCCATCTCGGGAACCCGATCTCTCATGTGCAGCGCCAGCGCAGTGCTATCTTTGCCGCCAGACATGCAAAGAATATGTCGCGTTGGCTTATCCATCTGATTTTCTTCCCTTCTTTTCCAATGTGTTCCAAATCGCGCGTGATACGGCTGCCAACGCCAACCGCTGATTGCCTTTGAAAAAGCCTTCAAATTCGCGCTGCAGCTTACGCAGTCCGTCCTCTTCCTCGATTCCAAAGTGCAGAACCTCTTCATGCTCCATCCCGTTAGCACGCGTGATCGCGAGCCGAATGGCTGTGTCGTCTTTCCGCCGACCCTGTGAAAACACGATGCTCTCGATTCGATGAAATTTGGCTGCCACCTCCGCTAACGTGCTGTTAAAGGCGTTCTCCTCGGCGTCATGCCATTTCGATGGTGGTTTTAGAGCCAAGTAGCTTCCCAGCGACTCCAGCCAGTCCACTTCCGGTAGATTTGCGTCGATTAGACGGAGACAAAATGCCCGGAGTTTCGGTTCGGTCACGCTGAGGAGAATCTGTTTCGCACGCTCAGCTAGATTCCGGCGGAATGACTGAAAGGAACCCGCCGTCTCAAACACAATGCGGAGCTGTGTACGCAACCGCTCTTCCAATTGCGGATATGCCATTCTGAGATCGTCTAGAGCGGTGCGCAGCGATTCAATGAACTCCGATGCCCTTTTCCCATTGGTCCGTTTGGAAGTTATTGGATTAAAGCCACATGCTTTGGGCAGGTCCGTAAAGAGTAGCGTTGCCGGCTCGCGAGCAGTGAGAATCGCGTCTCGCACCAGCAACGTGGTCGACGAAAGCTTGCTCGTATTACGAACGTACGGCGGTAGCTCCGCTACGAAAACGCAGAGTCGCCTAACCACCTCCAACAGCTCAACCTCGCAGTCCTTCGTTCGATCGATTTGCAAGAGGGCGATTAATTTGCTGAACAACTCAGCACGCACCCCTTGAATCTTGCAAAGTTGGATGTCGAAACGTTCGGGTGCCTTGCTAAGAAGGAGCATTGCTTCTCCCTTGAGTTCGCGGAGGAACGTGCCGTCTTTGTAAAACGCCACGTCCTTCTCGTGCGTAATGGTGAAGGTGGTGAGTAAAAGGGACATCAATCCATCACGAACGCCGTAAGGTGCTTGTCGCAAGGCAGCAAACAGAGCGGCGACATTGACCCTTTTGTCTGGTTCCTCCTCAACGATCTTTTGAATACGTGCCAACGAAGGATTGACTCGGCACTTCTCGTCCGTGGACCGGTCGGCAGGGCCAATGCGCCAAGAGTTATCAAATTTCCGGTGAAGCCCGGTGTTCTTGAGCATAGACAGGTAGATCGACATTTCTGGTGGATTTTTGGCGGGATCCATCCCCAGCCAAGGTTCACCTCCATTGTCGAACATTCGTTCAATCAGTCGCATCCGCGCAGCCGCGGCCGCTGAACTCAAAGACCGCCGATTGACTAGCTCGTTTTGTATCTGGGGAGCGTCCGGATATATCTCGTCGAAGATTTCGGACAGGCGTCGAAGCAGTTCCCGACCATTCGTGATTGGCTGCCTCTGGCCCTTATAAAACCACGTCAGCGATGTCTCCATTCTAAACTGCTTAAAGCTGACAAAGCTCTGGATTCGATGCTCCAGTTGCAAGCGAGCAGCGTCCTTCTGCCGAGCGACCTCTTCGCGGGCGTATTTGTCCGCATTCAACTCGAGGACATGCGTGGAGACCCACTCCCAACGCCGCGCTTCTTGGACCAGGCTAGCCAAGGTGTTTAGCGGTTGAGGAACGGCGAGCAGCCAGCCTGGCCGATCCCTCAGAAATTCTTGCTTCGCAGCTTTCAACGCTGTTCGCTGCTCCTGCGCAGTTTCGCATAACGGAACTAAGATCACGCCGTCGGCCTGAGTCGAATCATCGTCGAGTGCTTCGGCGAGATCGGCCACCGCGCGGTAGCGTACATCCCAATGCCGGAGATTGCCTGTCTGAATGTAGTGCCGTCGTGCAACGATTGGCCGAGTTTCGAGAAACTCCTTTACGAACGGCCCAACCCGCTGCGTCGTAGCGGTGGCTCGCTTGGCGTCATCGTATGCTTTATCGAGGTTAACTGAGGTGTGAGGCCACAAGCAGAGGCCGCGAGCACCGCGATCCCACAATACGCGCTTTCCGGTGCGGAGTTTCTGAAGTGAAGAATGAAGCTTTGATCCGGCCCGTACCTCACCGCTCACAACGGCACACGTTACTGCGTCCTCGCTCACAGGAAGATCGTCGTCATCGTGCAGGTTTAATATCCCCACGGTCTTGAGGATCTTTTTTTGCACCTCATCCTCGGTCGCGAAGCTGTCGATCATCGAGGAGATCAGATTCCAATGGCTGCGATACGTCTGAACAGCGAGTCGATAGCCAAAGTTTGCGCGGACGTAATCGTAAAAATCATGAAGCCTGTAGAGCCCGCCGTCCTGGAGTCGTTTCTCGGCGAAGGCCTGCAACCCGAAGGGCTCATTCGACAACAAAAAGCTGAAGAGCGATCTCTCGTTTTGCCCAAATCGGCGAAACGTCCGAATAAGAACCGGCAGCACGCTTGGGTGGAGCGGATAAAGACGAACGGCCAAATCCGAGAAGTCTTTTGAGCCCGTCGCGCCATACCATCCAAGCTGGACAAGTCGTTCAGCCGCATCCCTGAGTTCGTTCGACTGAGTTTTCGGAATTTTTCGAAGAGAAACTCGAAGGGCAGACGAAATCAGCTCGCCAATTTCGCCGACTGGCTGATCAAAGACAATCTCCTCAAACCGTCCGGCGATTTTCTCCCATTCGCGTTCAGTCGATTGATCGATGTGATCGGCGTACGCGCTAAAGCCTTGATGAAGCAGGCTTACGATGAATAGCGGTTCATCGCCGCTCCGTGAGGCTATCTCAGCAAGGCGCTGAAGTAGGAAAACATCCTGACGTCCTGGATGCAGGGCGGCGTATTCGAGAGTCTTCCCGACTTCATCGAGAATCAGCACCAAACCCTTGGCTTTGGAATCAACGATCAGCTGGGTATTGACTCGGACTATCAGGTCCAGGAGTTGGCCATCCGTCGGCTCGGACTTCGTCGCGACGAGGCGATTGATTTCTGTCGCTAGCTTCGACTTCGACGCTCGACCGTAGACGGTCGTCGCAGCAAGATGAAGCGCGGCCAGGATCGAAGAAGATAAGGGTTGGCGTGCGCAGGTGACCAACACCGGAAGAAACCGTGGTGGTTTCTTTCCTAGTTCCGTGACGCTCCGAATTTGGGGTGGAAGATTCGATTCACGACCGGCGAGCAAGCGGGCCAAGAAAAGTGCAAAACTGGATTTGCCCGCGCCGTAGTGTCCGGTAACCCGCCAGGCCCGTTGACCAGAGTCTGGCTTCAAGCCCTCGGCAATGCGGGTAAGGGCGGCCCGCGCAAAATCTGTGACCACGTAGCCGGATAAGGCATTTGGATCGCGAAAGTCGCGCTCAAGATGCGCCGAGCGCAAAAACTTGCCCTCGACGTTAAGAATGTCGGCGATCTTTCCTTCAGACATTGGCGCCTTCTAAGACGTAAATCGCATCGAGGAATTCAGCCGGGTCCAGCTCACGGGTTCGCCGAAGCTGTTGTAGATTGGAAGCATCGCTGAATTTCAATGCACCCTTTGAGTCCTGATCAAGCGTCATCAGACGAGTTCGAATGTCTTCCTCGGGAATCTTGAAGATCTGACCAGGGCTTCCGTGACTGGTCGCGATGGCTTGGAACGGCAATGTCTCTTCACGTGGATGCCGCTGAAACCAAAAGTCGACGACACAATAAACGAATAATTCCGGAGTGATATCCGGCTTCTCCTCTCGCCGGAAAGCGTAAACCGCTTCGCGGCGGCCACCGGTATCGACTTCGCGTTCGCCGGCTTTGACCAAGAGTTCCAATTCGACCAGCGGGGAATCGAGATTGTCTTCCTGCACTTCGCCTTTTCGCCCACGGGTCGGAATATAAGTGTGGAGAAAAGTGTCAAAGTGTTGTTGGAGCGTCACTGAGGAAAGATGCTGATCCTCTCGCGCAGCCTCCTTCTTAAGGGCCTCTGCGGCGGCGCTCGGTGCAAGCTTCGGATCCTGCCATCGGTTCAGCAAAAAATCCCAAGCCAGGAGCGGGCTTGTTCGGTTCGTAGAAAGCTTCCAATGAACCAACCAAAGTGTGCGGATATCTTCGAGAAAAGGGTCGGCGCCATCGATACCCAGAATCGCTCGGCCGAGTTCCGTAACGGAATGGCCTGCTCCCTTCGTCCTGGATTCGATCATTCCTGCGGCATGCGCCCAAAAGCGGATTGCTCGCACCATATTCTTGCCGACGCCGAGATCGACCATCGCCTCCTGCTCGTTAGCAAACAAATGAGGTTTCTCGTCCACCCACTTTACCGCTTTTGGGAGCCAGGCGTACCGGCAGGCGAAGCTTTCGTGTCCAGAGATTCGGTACGGCACATTCCTATCTGCTGGAAAAATCCAATGAACGCGAGTCAAATTGACAAAACAGGGTGTAGGAATTCTCCCCCTACGAGGCGTACTCTATGGCCTCGGGGCCAGTCTCGCCGCGCGCTAAAAACTCGATTTTTGAATGGGTGAAAATGCCCGGAAAGTCCGAGGGCCAATCAATGAACTCCTTCGTCTCACGCCACGGGCGATTGAGAATATCTCCAATGGTGATTACGGGCTTGTGTCGTAGGGAAGCCGCCGCCATCGAGCGAAGAGACAAACTCCGAATCAAGCGATCAATCAGCCTCATGTCTCTGCGCGTACACCCGTGACCGGTTTGCGGCCCGACAGGGTTGCAATGCGCACAGACCATCTATTGGTCAAACCGTGCAGACCCCTGCAAAATTGCAAAGGTGGGTGAATAGTCGGGCAGGACCCCTGCACTTTCGTGGCTTATGTCACCAAGCCGGAGGTTTGGGCGATGTCAGCTAACGCCGAGAAGATCGGCAAGAGCGATATTACGACCGAGGCTGAGCTTCCTGGCCGGCTCGAATATACTTTTCAGGAGCTCGCTGATTATGCGGTGAATGAGGGGTTGTTCGACTGGATTCTTGATGGCAAAGAGACGACGGAACTGGTAAGCGAGCGAGTGACGATTGAACTCAATCACGATGCCATTTCAAAATTCGGGCTTTTATTGCGCAAATACGCACCTACCAAGGAAACGGGCAGCTTCCGGCTTTCGCTCAGTCAGAAGTGCGATTCAGTTGCACGGGCAAGAACCGAGCGCGGCGTTACGTAATCGACCTATGAGCAAGCGCACTCATCTTATCATCGACTTGCTGGTGATCGTGTGTCTCATTCCAATGGCGCTGGCAGGGCGTTGAGCGCATTTGTTCGCGTTGCCCTTCCCTTCACCCATCCATGGGGTTTAGACCGCGCATACCCCTGCGTTTTTGCAGGGGTTAAGGTGCCGACCTCGTTGACCCCTGCATGCTCTTGAATACCTCTCTCATCCCTTCGGGATAAGAGAGTTACAATCAAGAGAGATTCAAGAGTTACATAGGTAGACTAGGGTTAGATAGGGTTGATGCTGTTAATGCGTGGGACTTGATGTATTCCCAAAATATACATGCTTGTTTTATGGTAGGGGCCTGAGTGGGCCTGCACTCCAGCATACCCTTGCGATCATGAGCGTAAGTGCCTGTGACGCAGCGTGCTCGCCTGATGCTATACCCCTGCACCTGCTAAAACCGACCCGTGCTTACCCTTGCACGCATGTCGCACATTGACCACCACCATGGTCAAAGGAATCTTTTTTTCCCTGGGAGTGCTCAGGAGCGAAGCGGGTGAGTGACCTCTTTGTATCAAATCTGTAACGGAATGTCCCATGTAGTCGCGATTTCATACACTCTGGCCGGAACGTGGGACATGTCTCACCCGGATGTCTCATCGCGAAGGCTGGCCGTGCCGACTCAACCGGCGTGTTTTTTGTGGGGCCGAGTTGCATCGAGAACGAAGGTCGAACAAGCCAATCCCCGCCACTGACTAAACGAAGGCTGACTGAATTCCGATCTTTGGTGAGCGCATTCGCGAAGCGAGTGCATTGCTGCAAGGGTGGACCGTGGTTGAGACCGTTTTAAGACCAACTCCAAGGGCGCCGCCAACTGCTTAAGTCGGTGGAACAACAACAACCCTCATCGGCAAAACCGCTCCATGAAATCCGTAAGGGTGGGATTACGTTGAAGATCGTGAAGGGCGGGAGCACGGCTTCGAAAATTCGCCGGCGAGCGCGCGGGCATTGAATCGGGCGATCTCCGATCGAAGCACGTAGAGACGGCCACATATGTTGACGGTGTGAAGATAGCCCCTCTTTCTGAAGCGCCACAATGTTGTCGCAGATAGTCCCGACTGCTCCAGGAATCGATCCAGAGAGATTGGCGGCTCACAGTCGCTAGCGGCGGTGTAAGGCGCAGCCGACTGCGGACTTGGTGCGCGGTCGTTGTGCTGCCGGTGATCCACGCGCGCATGCTAGCACGCGCAAATGGACGCTCCGGTTCCCCCAATTTCGTAACCGGGCTAAAGCGGCTTAAAGCGGCTCGAACCTGTCGCCAAGCGTCTTTTAGCGTCTTTGGGCGTCGCAAATGTTTCTTGACGATTTTGGACGGATCCTCGGAGGGCCTTCAAAATGTTGTCACTTCAGTCCGATGAGCGACGGCTCTTAAGGGGCTCAGGTGATGCGCCTGGTTTGAGGCGGCATCGCTGGCAGTATCCCGCCGCCGCGATTTTTCTCTCTGGATTCCCAAAATTGGCTGACGCACACTGCCGGCGTGAGTGCAAAAAACGCACAAACCACCGCGGATGATTTCGTATCGCAAGTTCAACTACCGAACGAAGCAATCGCGGGCAGGTTTCAACTCGTCACATTCAAGAATGAAGAGCATTGTCGCTTTTTTTATCCGCGGCGGGCGCTCGACTGGCAACGCCAGGTAAACACCTATATTTCTCGTGCTCTTCGCCGACGGGGAATACGAGTGAACCGAATTACAATCGTGCCATCACAGTATCACGCTTGGCTTGAAGACCGTGTTGATAGCCCGGAACTACGCCGGGAATTTGCAGATAAGCATCTTCATTTACTCGGGGAAAATGCTCGACCAGTTGGGACTAAGACGACAACCTAAATATAAGCAAAACCCGGAAGAGCCAACCGACAAAACGGGCACAAATAGTTGATGAAGAACACAGCACGCAACACGACTCGATTTCTCACTGTCTCAAGAATCCATCGAGAGTGGGGCACCGATAACAGTCGCAAACATCAGTCAGTCCCGGCGCTTCGCCTAAACGGCAATTGGCTGGGCAGTCTTGGTTTCGTACCGGGGCAAAAAGTACAGGTCTCCGCCAGTCTCCGCTCGATCAGGATCGAGCTCGTGGCGATCGTTTAGTTGATACCGAAGGGCGAGTATCAAAGTGGAGACCCTTGGCTGCCTTCTGGCGGTGATCGTCTGAAATATGGCCGTACACTTTCGCGACTAACATTCCCCTGTCTTTATGTCCGAGCCATTCGGCGATCGTCATAAAATCAATTCCGGCCATGACGCACACCGAACAAAAGTAATGGCGAAGGTCGTGAAATCCCAACCAAGGTAAACCGGCCGCTTTTCGGGCCATTTTCAAACTTTCACGGAAGCTTTGCGCGTGGTCGTCTCGCGGACCACGTCGCGGGGAGGGGAATAACCACGAACAATCCGGAGCGCGTCGCCGATACATGTCTTTCAGAAGCGTTCCAAGCTGCGGATTAAACTCGACCGTCCTGCTTTGCCAATTCTTCGATAAACCGTCAGCGCCGATTGTCACGCGTCCGGACTTAAAATCCACGTCCGCCCATTTTATGCGCAGCGCCTCCTGCTCTCTCGCGCCACAGAAGGCTAGGAAGCGAAGATAGTCGGCGAGTTCTTCGCCGTTGTTTTTGCATGAGTCCCGCGCGCTCCGAATTAACCGCTCGAATTCGACTGGCGTGAGCAGCTGCCGCTCCGGGCTCGGCGGCTGCTCCAGCCCATTGATCGCTGGCAGCGTGCGCAGAATTCCTTGTTCAACAGCCGCCTTCAAGACATTCCGGAGAACAACTAGATCGAGATTGACCGTTCGCTCTGACACCGGTGCGAATCTTCGTCCCCTAAATGCCCCGCCTTTCAGCCGCTTGTCGATAAACGCTGCAATCATCGGAGTGACGATTTTATCAATGCGAATGTGCCCTAGGTGGTCGCGCCATCGCGCGACTGCCTGGCGCTCGTTCTCGAGCGTGCCCGGCCGCTTGCGCAAGACCGTCGCCTTGTCGAAGTACGTTGTGCAGTAGTCGTCGAAGAGCGGCTTCCGGCCCAGAGTTGGCAGAGATTTTTTTCGCCGCTCGTCACGTTTCACTTCCAACGCTTCTTTGGCTGCATGGAGATTTTTCGCAGGCGCTCCATCGTCGGAAACGAGGGGGAAGCGCCGCGCGGCTTTCCTGCCGTTTCCTAGATCAACCCAAAGCTGGCAATAGTATCGACCGTTGCGTTGATACAAGCTTGGAACCCGCCGATTGCGAGAATCGCGGACAGCAGTAAACTTCGCCTCGTGAAATGCGGCAATATTCGGCGAGGGTTCAGCCACCGAAACGGCTTCGGCTCCAATTCCAAAAGGGGATTCGGGCTTTCGTCTAATCGCTTTGCATTTCACAACATCACTCTAGCACAAACGCTAGCACAGACAAGAAACGAATACGCTTACTTATTCATAAGTAGCTGTAAATCAACGATGCCAGGGTGGCGAAATTGGCAGACGCGCCAGACTTAGGATCTGGTGGAGCAATCCTTAGGGGTTCGAGTCCCCTCCCTGGTACTCAGTCGTGAAAATATTACTTTTGGGAGGAACTGGATTCATCGGCTCCTATCTCGCGCGCCAGTTGCTCGAGAGTGGACATGAGATCGCCGTATTTCATCGCGGCCAAAGAGAAGACGCGCCAACCGATGACGTGGCTCACATTCATGGCGACCGGAAACACCTTTCAGAATATGCGCAATCGTTCGATGCCTTCGGAGCGCAGGTCGTCGTCGATCTGCTGGCCTTCAACGAGGAAGACGCACGGTCGCTCACTGAAACTTTCCGGGGCCGCGCGGAGCGGCTGGTTTGCCTGAGCAGCATGGATATCTATCGATCTTACGGGTGCTTTCGTCGTCTTGAAGCCGGCCCTTCCAGTTCGCAGCCCTTCGCCGAGGAAGCACCTCTCCGCACCACGCTTTATCCTTATCGCGCGCTGGCCAAGGGGACGGAAGACCTCTTTTACAACTACGACAAGATCCCAGTGGAGCGGATTGTGATGAAGGAAGATCGCCTGCCGGCAACTGTGTTGCGCCTGCCGCAAGTGTTTGGTCCGCATGACCGGCAACACCGGCTTCGCGCTTACCTGAAACAAATGGACGCGGGGGAAGACATCCTTCTCAGCGAGGCGAAGGCAGCATGGCGATGCACCCGAGGCTACGTTGAGGACATCGCTTTCGGGATCAGTCTTGCGATTACTGCCGAGAAAGCAGCTGGCCGCGTCTACAATATTGGCGAAAAAGAGACCGGATCAGAGGTGGAGTGGATCAGGCAAATTGGCCGAGAGGCCGGCTGGCGGGGCGAGATAAGAACTCTCCCGGACGCAGCTGTGCCGGAAGATGCGATGGAGTCATACGATTGGAGCTGCGACCTGGTTGCCGATACTCAGCTGATTCGAAACGAGCTCGGTTATCGCGAAGTAGTATCAACCGAAGTGGCCCTCCAGCGCACAATCGCATGGGAGCGGAGTGAACAGTAGGCCGTGGAGATGATCAGGCTCAGAGTTTCACACTGGGCCCGGGACTGAAGATCTCCATCCAACGCTCGGGTGCTTGCAACTCGGTGAAGCCAATCTTGCGATAGAGGTCGTGCGCATCGCGCGTGGCCAGCATCCAGCGCCGCAGATTCTGCAAATCGTGATGAGACATGACGGCTTGAAGCAACCATGCGCCCAAGCCTTTGCCTCGATAGGCCTCCAGGACATATACGTCACAGAGGTAAGCGAAGGTGGCGAAATCGCTGATCACTCGCGCAAATCCGATTTGTTTGCCGGCGTCGCATAATCCGAAGCAAAGAGAATTCTTCAGCGAACGCTCGACCGCTTCCAGGGAACGGCCTTTCGCCCAATACAAGCCGGACAAATAGCGATGGATCTCTTCCGCGTTCAGTTGGGCGGGATCGGTGCTGATCGTCAGCGGCCCGCGGCTGTCCTCAAAATGGGTCATCGCCGCATCCTAAACGGAGAGGCAAATTCGGATCAAGGTTAGCCACCGGTGATAAACGTCTTTATCTGTCATCGCAGTCGTTGTACTACGTAATCTCAATGCAGATCCGAAGTCCCGAACTGACGGGGGAACAGATTGCGAAATGGATGCGGTTCGCCGCGGCGCGCCCTGCAGTCATTCAGACGGTCGGCAGGGCGCATCTTGACTTGAGCTCTTCTCGTCATCATCCGGGGTTCGATTTCAAAAAAGCTAAGCAAGCGCTCAACCGCGCCCGAGCGAAAACGGACGTGAACACGATCAAGCCCTTGCGCCGGCTGAGACGAAATCAGGGGGCGGTCAATGAGGCGCTGATCGACGCGTTTGGCGCGCTGGTCGCGGTCAACAAACAGATGGCGAGCGAAATCACCGCGTTGTCGGGGGAGATGGCAACGCTGCGGCAGCGGCTGGCCCAAAGCGAGGCCCCCGGAAATTCGACCGCTGAGAATATCTTCGGATAACTGAAAGCCGTGCGAATCATCATCGCGACGGTGCAAATCCCGTTCGTCTCCGGCGGAGCGGAGTCTCATGCCGAGGGATTGAAATCAGCGTTGATGATGGAAGGTCATGACGCGGCGATCGTCACGGTGCCCTTCAATCCGGCGGTGCCGGAACGCATTCCCGATCAGATGCTCGCCTGCCGGCTCCTCGACCTGACCGAGATCCATGGCGCGCCGGTGGATAGATTGATTGCGCTAAAATTTCCGGCGTATCTCGTTCCGCATCCGAACAAGGTCGTCTGGGTCCTTCATCAACACCGGGCGGCTTACGATCTCTGGGATTACCCTTTCGAAGATCTCAGCGCGTCGCCGCGCGGCGCGATCGTGCGCGAGGCGATCCGGCGAGCCGACCAACAATTGGCCGAGGCCAAAGCACTCTTCGCCAATTCCAAAAACGTGGCGAACCGCCTCAGTCATTTCTGTGGCATCAATGCAACCCCCCTCTACCATCCGCCGCCGAACGCCGAGAGTTTCTTTTGCGCCGACGAGACCGAGGATTACCTTTTTTTTCCCAGTCGCTTCTCCGCTTCGAAACGGCAGAGCCTCGTCTTGGAGGCGCTGGCTTTGACGAAACAAAAAGTGAAGGTCCGTTTCGCGGGACTGCCCGATAGCCCGGAATATGGGAAACGGCTAAAGCTCCTGGCGGCGAAATTGGGAGTCGAATCGCGAGTGGAGTGGTTGGGGTTCCTGGCTGAGGAAGAGAAGCGCGCCACGTATGCGCGATCGATCGCGGTCGTTTTTCCACCGGTGGATGAGGATTACGGCTACATCACGCTGGAAGCGATGCTCTCTTCGAAGGCTGTGATCACTTGCGACGATTCCGGTGGTCCGCTGGAATTTGTCTTGCACGGGAAGACAGGACTGATCGCCAAACCGAGCGCCGCCGCACTCGCCGAAGCTCTCGATCAACTCTGGAAGGAACGCAGCGTGGCCGCGAAGTACGGACGCGCCGGACGCGCCAGCTACGAGCAATTGGGATTGTCGTGGCGCGAGGTCGTGCGGCAGCTCTTGCTGTGAAGCTTAACTTTTTTTCTCCGCTGCCTCCGGCACGCTCGGAAATTGCGCGTCAGACAACTAATTTGCTTCCATTGCTGGCGCAGAAGGCGGAGGTGGTGGTCTGGTCGAGCGAACCGCAGTGGAATCCGAAAGCCGAAACCGACGCGGTGGTCCGGCATTACGACGCGGGTCATCCGCCTTGGCGCGAGATCAATCAGGCTGACGTGACGTTCTATCAAATGGGGAACGACCCGCGTTATCATCATGCGATCTGGCAAATCAGTCAGCAGCATCCCGGTGTCGTGATCCTTCACGACCTCAAGCTGCAGCATTTCTTTTCCGGTCTGGTCTTCCACGAACTGGGGCTTAACCGTCGCCAATATCTCCAGTTAGTGGAGCGACACCACGGTGCCCGCGGTCGCGTCCTGGCGGAGTCGCATCTCCGCGGGTTGCTCGGCACGGAAGAGTTGGCGGAACAATGTCCGCTCGCCGGGGGCGCTACGGAAAATGCACTCGCGATTATCGTCCATTCCCAGGCGGGGCTTGGTTCGCTCTCCGAGGACGTTCCCGTTTCGTATCTCCCGCTTGGCGTTTCGGAGCCCCCGCCTCACGAAATGCGGCCGAGCAGCGTTCCGTCCAGCACTGGGGCGTATCGCATCAGCGTCTTCGGATTTCTCGGGCCGAATCGCCGGCTCCCCGCGCTTCTGCGAGCCTTGTCGGATTTCGCCCAGCGCGATCGTTTCCGGCTGGATATCTACGGCACAATCGAAGGCGAAGAAAAAATTCATCAGCTGGTGGCGCGTCTTGGCCTGAACGATTTGGTCACGCTGCACGGATTCGTCCACGAGGATCGACTGGATGAAGCGCTGCGCCGCACCGACCTCGTCGTCAACATGCGTTATCCCAGCATGGGTGAAGCTTCCGCCAGCCAGCTCCATCTCTGGCAATACGGGCTTCCGGCTCTCGTCACTCGAACGGCCTGGTACGAAACTCTGCCTGAAAACACGGTTGCCTTTGTTCGTCCCGACCACGAAGCCGAAGATATTCAGGCGCATCTCGCGGCGTTCCTGGCCGATCCGGAAAAATATCGTGAGCTTGGCCGGAACGGCCGGCGGCATGTGATCGAAAATCATTCCATCGAAGCGTATGCGAACGGGCTGCTGGAGATGGCGGCACGCGCTCCGGAATTTCAAGCTCACTGGATCGCGCGAGATCTGGCGTTGCGCGCCGGGGCGGCCATGAATGCATGGTGCGATTCCTCCACGATTGACGCTTTCCTGCCTCGAGTGGCGGAGGAGATCAGGACGCTGGTTGCGGAAAACTCCTTTGCTGCTCTTACCGACGGCGTGCCGGGGACATCGACAGAGCTGGCGAAAAGCGTTTAACTGGTCGCCAGAAATGCCCGCAGCGAGCGACAACGTTCCGTCGGATGGCGGTATCAAAAAAATCGAAGCGAAGCTTGCCTCGTTGCGAACGGCCGCGGCGGCGCCGCAATCCTGGCTGAAGCGAACGCTCAACCCCGCCGCAGCCGCATCTCGCCAGGGCAAGTTCAATCTCGCCCTGGTCGATGCTCTTGAAAAAGCACTCGCCGCTCTTCGGGAAACGATCGCGCGGCAGGAGATTCGTCTCGAGGGCCTCCAGCAGGATTTGACCGAGCTGCGTTCCCAGTCGGCCGGCTTGCGCGAGTCGCAAGAGAAGGAACTGGCGCAGTTGCGGCAGGAACAGCGCGAGCGGATCGAGCAACTCGACCAGGCATACCGCGAGAAACTCAACCAACTGGGCGCCGGACAGAGCGATCTGGGTGGCGAGTTGCGCGAACGGATCCAACATCTGCTCGACGAACAGCGGGTCTGCATTCGGCAACTTTCGTTGAAAACGAGCGAGGAAGCAGTGCTGGCGGATCGCGCGCGGCGGGCCACGGAACTCCGGCTGGAGGAACTCGCGCAACGCCTTCCGGAACGGCCCGCATGAATGCGCCGCCATCCGACGCGAACCTTTACGCCCGCGCCGGGATCGATGACCTCGCGGAATTTTATCGAGAAAAATTCGTCTCGAATGCCGTTCTCCATCACCAATACTTCAAGCCGCTTGATCGTTTCGATCTCCGTTTTGCGCGCACGATGTGGGTCTACGACAACGTGCCTCGAAATGCCACGGTCCTCGATCTTGGCTGCGGCGCAGGCATGCTCGCGTTGCTGAAACGCAAAGGCGTCACGCTGACCGGTGTGGATCTTTCCGACGAATGTGTGAGCGCCGCGCTCCGGAACGGTTACGACGAAACCGTTCGCTGCGATCTCGACGCCTTGCCTTTCGCGGGGGCTTCATTCGACTACGTCGTGAGCCTGGATGTTATCGGCCATATCCCTGCGGAGCAAAAGGATGCTGTCTTCGCGGAGATGAAACGGGTTTTGCGCCCCGAGGGTGTGACCATGCACGGAATCGAGTGTACCGATCGCGCCGCCCGGCGCAGCTACGACGAAATGCCTGCGGAAGAACTGCGGCGTTTCATTGGCATCGACGGCCACGTCGGCCTGGAGGAAGAAGACGAGCATGCCGCGCGCTTCCGCAGATTTTTTGTGCACGTAGCGTGGCAACCGCGTTACGCGCTGTGCCTCAGCAGCGAAGAGTTTCTGAAACAAGCCGACCGCTACGGCCTGCCCTTCGAGGATGATTTTCTCGAATACTTGCGCAGTTTTTCCTTCGAGCAACGCCGCGCTTTTGACATGGCGATGGGTTACGTCTTCGGAAAAATTTCGGAACTCAACGTTCGTCTGCCGCGAAGCGGTCTCTATACCTTGCTCAAGGCTTCTGACGCGCCCCTCGGGCCTTTTTACAATGAACATCGCGATCGGCGCGAACTACTGGAACTGAGAAGCGCCGAGACGGAAGTTACTTGCCTCGATCGTTCGCCACACGCGATTTTCGACGAGGGCTGGTACGAGCCCGACGATCTTCCTCCGGTGGCGCGCTGGATGAAAACACGCGGCCGCGTTCGTTTTCAGGCCGCGAAAGTAAAGGCGATTCGCCTCGATCTGACGACACACCTTCCTGATCTAGGTCAGCGGCGCATTGAAATAACGTTTTCGCTCAACGGCTCGCCCCTTTCCGCCTGTACGCTCTTTCGTTACGGTTGGATGGAGCTCGAGTTGAGATTACCCGAACCACTGACCGCTCGCGACGGCGACATGTTTGAGCTGGAGATCACGGCTGATCAAACCTGGCAGCCGCGTCCGCATGATGGGGAAAACCGCGACGATCGCAACATCTCGATCGCCGTCTGCAACATCCAGTGCAGCTGAATCGCTTTCTGTCTCGCAGCGCGAGGCTCGCCTGGGGTGGCGTGGTGCTGGCGATCGCTCTTTATGTCGCCGGAGTGCCGGGCAATCCACCCGGCTTCTTCGTGGATGAATCTTCGATCGCCTACAACGCTTACACCATTTCAACGCAGGGCGTGGACGAGCATGGTGAACGCTGGCCGCTCTATTTCCGGGCCTTCGGCGAGTACAAAAACCCGGTCTTCATTTACTTACTCGCTTCGTTGTATTGGGTTTTTGGGCCAAGCCAGTTGGTAGCGCGGCTCACTAGTGCACTCGCCGTCCTGGCGGCGGCTTCGCTTTTGGGCGTGCTGGCCGGGAGGGCGACGCGCCGGCGCGCGGTTGGAATAATCGTAGCCGCGACCGCGTGCCTGACGCCGTGGTTATTTGAAGTTAGCCGGCTGGCCTTCGAAGTCGCGTTGCTGCCAATCGCCCTGACGCTTTTTCTTTGGGCTTTGCAGTTCGCCTTGACGCACGATCCGCCGCGCTGGCATCACTCACTCGCGCTCGCCCTTGCCCTCGGCTTCATCACCTACACCAGCGGCGCGGGAAGAATTCTGGCGCCCCTCCTTTGCGGCGGCCTTGTCCTCTGCGGCGGGAAAAAGCGCTGGGTCGTTCCCGCTCGAGCCATCCTGTTGTACGCCCTTACTCTCATTCCGCTGTTTTTGTTCTTGAATCATCATCCTGGCGCGCTGGGAACGAGATTCGGATACGTGACTTATCTCACTCCCGGCGGCAGCCAACTCGGGATCCCGTTCACTTTTCTTGAGCACTATTTTCGCAGCTTCAATCCCTGGGACTGGTTGGTAACCGGCGATCCGGAGCCGCGACATCACCTCGCGACCATGGGCAGCTTGCTCGCGGCAACGGCCGCGCTGGCCTACGGCGGACTCGTCTTGTTTTTCACTCAACGTCTTTGGCGCGACCCCTGGTGGCGGTTCATCCTCTATGGATTGCTGATCTCGCCCATCCCCGCGGCGCTGACCATCGATCGCTTTCACACGCTGCGCTTGATTGCGCTGCCAATTTTTCTCCTTCTCCTGACGGCTCCAGCAATCGGGTGGCTGCTCGAGCCCTCCACGGCCAAACGGGTCGTTTTAGGAGCGATGATTCTCGGAACGTTTTTGCAAGGCGCATTGTTTCAATGGCAATTCCACGCCGCCATCGGGCAGCGCTGGCACTCCTTCGATACTTTCTACCCGGAGGTTTTCGCCGCTGCGACCGCGCAACCGCAGCGCCCAATTTATCTGATGGATGCGCATGGCGCGCCCGGATATATTCACGCTTACTGGAACGGCCTTTTCCACGGCATGAAGAAATCCGACTTCGTGCGGCTCCAAACCGGCGAACATCCACCGGAGGGAGCGCTCGTGATCAGTTGCGAGCTGCCTTGTCAGCAGTGCGACCTGATCATCGAGCGCGCATCGTTCCGAGCCTACGTCGTCCGATAAGATGCAGCCTCTGCAATTCGCATTGACCTGAAATCCCGCGAGTCCAAATCTCTTGCCGTGAAATCCGCCCGCGACCCAGGCCGCTTACCAAAGCTCGAGGGCATCGATTACAAGCGCGCCGCGATCGAGTATCCCGCAAAGCTCGATCCCGAGCGGCTCCATTATCTCCGGACGAAACCCTTCTACAACCTGGCGAACAAACCGCCGAAATTTCGCGGCGAGGGCATGGACGTGGAAACCCATCGACATTTTTGTGATTTCGCGAACATGGCGGCTGCGCTCGGCCTGCGCGCGGGCGCCCGCATTCTCGACGTCGCCTGTGGCTCCGGCTGGCTGAGCGAATATTTTGCGCGCCTCGGTTATGAGGTCACGGGCATCGACATCAGCCCGCAGTTAATCCAGATGGCGGAAGAACGTGTTCGCGCCGTCCCGCGCCTGATCGATCACCAGACGGAAATGCGCTGCCAGTTCCGCGTGCACGATATCGAGCTCGCACCGCTCAAGCAAAAATGCGACGCGATCATTTGTTACGACGCGATGCATCATTTCGTCGATGAGCACTCGGCCGTCCAGCATTTCGCGGCGATGCTTCCGATCGGGGGGCTGCTGTTTATCCTGGAGGGCAATCGGCCTCCGGTCGCATCGGCCGCGGAAACGGAGCTCGTTGAAGTGATGCAGAAGTACCGCACGCTCGAGTCGCCCTTCGATGCGACTTATCTCCATCAGTTGCTGGATCAATGCGGGCTCGCCGTGGTGGGCGATTACGTGAGCGTCAACGGGTTGATCGATCGTGAGGCGCTGGATGAGCAGGGCCGGATCAAGGTCGAAATTCCTGCGATCAACTATCTGCTTTGCAAGAAAGTCGCGGGCGGGGCACCGGCGTCTTCCGTACCCGACAGTCGTGCACCGGGTGTGCTTCGCGCGGAAATTAGTTTGCGCTCGCCCTGGCCGGAAAGCTTCGCGCCCGGGGAAACGTTTGTGGCGGAGCTCCTGGTGCAAAATGAGGGAGACACTCTGTGGTTGGGTGGCAGATATTTGCGACGCGGCGCGGTGATGCTTGGGGTCAAGATTTTGGACGGATCGGGTCAGATACGGGATGAATTCCACGGAGAGCCCAGCCTTCCCCGGGCGCTGGCGCCTAACGAGTCCAGCGCGGTCGTCATCGAACATATCTGTCCCGCCGCGCCGGGTTCGTACACGCTGAAGATCGATCTGGTCAGCCAGCACGTGTGCTGGTTTGAGGAGCGCGGTTCGCAGCCGCTCATTCTACCACTAAGGGTGACCCCAGGAGGATCGCAAAACCAGGTGCGAGCAGAAGTGAACTTGGCAAGGCCGGGAAACTAACGCCACCGCCACAGACCACGCCCGGCTGATCGACAATCAAGAGATGTGTCCATGTGACGGAAAACGATGAGGCCATCAACAATGGCATTTGCGCGCCCCACTTCTAAGGGCCTCTATTGTTCTTCCACTCGTTAGGCCGAAAGAGCGGTCCGAGCGCGAGTGCGATTCGCCTGCAATTCGGGCAGATGTCTCTCCGACCAGCGGCACAGGGTGTGCAGTGGATCGATCAAGGTCCGCCCTAGGCGCGTGAGAGAGTATTCGACCTTAGGCGGCACGACCGGGTGAACCTTGCGCAGGACCAGCCCATCGCGCTCGAGACTGCGGAGCGTTTGCGTGAGCATCTTTTGCGAAATGCCGCCGATCTCCCGTTGCAAGGCGGCGTAGCGCTGGGTTCCATTGGCGAGGACCTGGATGATGAGCGCGGTCCATTTATCCGCGATTCGGTCCAGCACGATGCGCGAAGGGCACTGCGCTTTTAAGACCGATGGAGCGGAGGAATGCACACGCATCTGTAGGATCAAACAGGCGCGGCGCAAGCGGAGAGTAACGAACCAGGAGGACGGTATACCTAGAGCACCGCGATGGACGGCTACAGGGCTTGCGTTCTTCTGATTTCGCTGGGACGATTCCGTCCCGTATGTTCCACCCAGATTCTAATTTGCTGTGAAAATCCTGGTCGTTGGCAGCGGGGGTCGAGAACACGCCCTCGCCTGGAAGTTGAGGCAATCGCTCGGCGCGGATCGAATCTTTTGCGCGCCTGGCAACGCTGGGACCGAACAGGTGGGAGAAAACGTCGCGATTCCCGCGAACGATTTGCCGGCGTTGGTTCGCTTTGCGAAGGAGAACGCAATTGGTCTCAGCGTGATTGGACCCGATGATCCACTGGCGGCCGGCATCTCGGACCTTTTCGAGACCGAGGGACTGCGCGTTTTCGGTCCGTCGAAATCCGCCGCGCGTCTCGAGTCCTCGAAAATCTTCGCGAAAGAGTTGATGCGGAAAAACAAGATCCCGACGGCGCGCGGGGCCGCGTTCGAGAAGTGCGAGGCGGCGTTTGCCTTTGTGGACGAAGCGCGATTTCCGCTCGTGATCAAAGCCGATGGGCTGGCGCTGGGCAAAGGCGTGATCATCGCGCGGGATGCGCCGGCCGCGCGCGCCGCCATCGACACGATGATGAACGAACGGCGGTTCGGCGACGCGGGCGCGCGCCTGCTGATTGAAGAGTGTCTCACGGGCGCCGAGTGCTCGCTCCATGCGCTGGTGGACGGAAAAAATTATCGGATGCTCGCGACCGCGCGCGATCACAAACGTGCCTACGATGGCGACAGAGGCCCGAATACCGGCGGGATGGGCGCGTTCAGTCCGGCCGATAATTTCGGCCCCGAACTCCAAGGGCAATTCGATCGCGAAGTCATGCGTCCGCTGATGACTGGCTTAAACGAAAGCGGCGTCCTCTTTCGTGGGTTGCTCTTCCCGGGCCTCATGCTGACGGCGGCTGGTCCGCGCGTCTTGGAGTTCAACTGCCGGTTCGGCGATCCGGAAACACAAGTGATTTTGCCGCGATTGAAATCCGATTTGCTCGGGCTTCTCGAGGCGACGATCGATGGAACATTGGACCACACGACCATCGAATGGGATGAGCGCGCCGCGGTTACCGTGGTGCTCGCTTCTGGCGGTTATCCCGACAAATACGAGACGGGGAAACTGATTACTGGCTTGGGGCAGGCGCCTCCTGACGTCCATATTTTTCATGCGGGCACCCGAAAGCAAAACGGAAACATCGTCACGGCCGGAGGTCGTGTTCTCGCTGTCACTGCACTCGGGCAGGATGTGGCTGCGGCGCGGAGCCGCGCTTACGAAGCCGTTTCGCAGATCGATTTCGAAGGTTGTCATTACCGGCGAGATATTGCTCTTGGCGCGGTTGCGGCTAAGGTCGGGGGCCACTGATGTCCCGGCGCGTTTTTTTGTTTTTGCTTTTTTACGGCTGGAGTGCGGCGGCAAATTTGTCCGCGCAACCGCCGGCCAAATCGGTCAGCCCATCGCCCACGCCGCTTCCTTCGTCGACCCCGCAGTCTTCGCCGTCGCCCACGACCAAGTCCCTGGTCGATTCGATGGATTCCGCGGACCTGAAGGAAGCGATCCAGCTCTTAAGGAATAATTACATCAAACCAGAAACGCTGAACGAAACCGAGCTGAGTCGCGCGACCTTTGAGGGGGTCCTCACGCGCCTCGGGCGCGGCGTGATTTTGCTCCCGGCTTCCGCCGCGGGGCCAAAAGAACCCGGTGCGCCACTTTATGGCGAGATCCTCGAGGGCCACATCGGTTATCTCCGGCTGGGCGCTCTCGATCGCGGGGCGATCGACATGCTGGATACGAATCTGCAAACATTTGCGGCGAAGAAGATGGATGCGCTCGTGCTCGACTTGCGGGCCAGCGCGGCCACCAATGACTTCGCGAACGCGTCGGAGTTCGCCAAGCGCTTTTGTTCGAAGGGCAAGCCGCTCTTTTCCCTCCGCAAGACGACGCTCAAACAGGAACGCACTTTCACCTCGGACCGCGATCCCTCCTATCAGGGCTTGATCATTCTTCTGGTGGATGGGGACACGGCGGGCGAAGCGGAAGCGATCGCGGGCGCAGTGCGACTTTACAACAAGGCCTTGCTCATTGGACAACCCACGGCCGGACGCGCGGTGGAATATTCCGACCTGAAACTTCCCAGTGGAAAAATCCTGCGGATTGCGGTGGGGGAAGCAGTCCTGCCCGAAGGTCGTCCGCTCTTCCCGGACGGATTGAAACCGGATGTGCCAGTGGAAATGCCCGCGGCGGAGAAGCGCGAAATTTTTCAGCAGAGCCGCGAGAAGGGGATGTTGCCGTTCGTGACTGAAACGGCGCGGCCGCATCTGAACGAGGCCGCCCTCATCTCAGGCAAGAACCCCGAGCTCGAAGCGATGGAAGCAGCGCAACGCCGGAATCGGAATCCGGAGAAGGCCACGGCGCACGATCCGGTGTTGCAGCGGGCGCTCGACCTGGTGACGTCGATCGGGATTTTCCAGAAGCGGTAGGGAACAAGGAGCGGCGGTGTGCAACCGCCGACCAAAACAAACGGCGGTTTCAAAGCGCCGCTCCTTGTTGGAAAACTCACCGCGCGGGCTTAGCATTCGCTTTCCGTGAATCCGCTCGAAGACCGCATCGATTACAAATTTGCCAACCCTCTTTTGCTGGCGGAAGCGCTCACGCATCCGAGCCTGCGCCATGAAACGCAGCGCAAACATTTCGATAACCAACGACTCGAGTTTTTGGGCGACGCCGTTCTTCAGCTCGTTATCACCGAGCAGCTCTACGGCCATTTCAAGGCCGAAGCCGAAGGGAAACTAACAAAGCTCCGGTCACGATTGGTTTCGCGCGAGGCCTTAACCGTGCACGCCGCGAGGCTCGACTTGGGGAGTTACCTGCTGATGGGGCGAGGCGAAGAAGCCAGTGGCGGACGTCAACGCGATTCGACCCTGGCGGACGCCTTCGAAGCGCTGGTCGGCGCCATCTATCTCGACAGCGACCTCGCCACCGTTCGTCAATTCATTCTGGAACAGGCCGCCGCGGACTTGACTCAACTCGAAGACGAGCCGGTCGATATCAACCCGAAAGGCCATCTCCAGGAATTGCTCCAGGCCATTTCACCGCGGAGTCCAGTTTACGAGTTGATCTCGCAGAGCGGGCGCGAGCACGAGAAAACGTTTGTCGTTCGCGCCGTTTGGGAAGGGATCACGCTTGGAGAAGGGACCGGGCGAAGCAAAAAACTGGCGGAAACAGCCGCCGCGGTGGAAGCGATGCGCGAGAAGCGCTGGGAACAGACTGCGGAGGAGAATCCAACGGTGGCTTCACGGTAGGGCGAGACTCCGTCGAGCAGGCGAAGATTAAGGCTCGACGGAGTCTCGCCCTACCCGGGAATGGTTGGCGAATGATTTAGTGCGTGCAGGCTCGCACCTTGCGGCGTTTCCCAACTGCGATATTGCGCGATCGTTGCGGTCACGAATTTCTTGGAGCGTCGAACTGATTCTTCCAGCGATAATCCGCTCGCCAGCCCCGCGGCAATTGCAGCCGAGTAAGTGCATCCGGTCCCATGCGTGGCGATCCCGCGGGAGAAGGGCGCGGAAAATTCAATGACGTTTCCCTCCACGAAAAGAAGGTCGATCGCGTTCCCGCCGGAAAGGTGCCCACCCTTGAGCAAGACTGGGATTCGATATTTTCTTGTTAACTTCGTTCCGGCCTCTCGCATGGCGGGCAGGTCTTGAATTGATTCACCGAGAAGACGCGCCGCTTCCCCGAGATTCGGGGTCACAAGTGCGGCCAGCGGAAATAAGTCGCGCTCGTAGCTTTCGATCGCGTCGTCGCGTAAGAGCAAATCGCCGCTCGTGGCCACCATCACCGGGTCAATCACGAGAGGCATGGCCAACCGCTGTTTCGCCCTTTGCGCGCGCAACGCGTGCGCTACCACCGCGACAATCTCACCCGAGAAAAGCAACCCCGTCTTGATCGCGGCGACCGGGACACTCCCGAGCAGGACCTCGATCTGCGCACGGACCAATTCCGCGCTGACGCCTTCGATTCTCAAAACCTGTCCCGGCGTTTCGGCGACCACGCACGTGATTGCGGTCAATCCATAAACTCCGAGCGCGCTAAAAGTTTTGAGATCGGCTTGGATACCGGCGCCGGCGCTGCTATCGGAACCGGCGATGGTGAGAGCAACAGGGACAGAGACTTGAACGTTCGCCGGCATAAGGTGCCAACACGCCGTCCAGAGCGCGGCGGCTAGACCGCGGGGGCAGCGCCGTTGCCATCGCTGCCGATGGCCTCGACCGGGCAGCCTTCCATCGCTTCCTTGCAAAGCGCTTCTTCTTCGGGACTCTCGGGCTGTTTGTAAACGAAAGAGTGGCCGCCGTCGTCGTTGCGCTTGTAATTCGCGGGCGCGGTTTCCCGGCAGAGATCGCAGTCGATGCACTGATCATCGACGTAGAATTGTCCCTCTACATTTTCCGGATATTTGTTCGCTGCGTCTGCCATAGAGTTGCCTGGTAAAAGCGAAGTCGAACGTAGGAAGATTCATGCTGCACGCAATGGATTTTTGCGCTATTCCAGCGCAACCGGCGAACACCCGAACGGCGAAGAGTTTGTGGTGAAGGCGGGAGCATCATGAAAGCTGAAACTTCGACGACGCTGCGGGCGTTCTTGATCGAGCTCGCGGTTTATGGCGCTCTGGTCACGGGATATTTCTTCCTCGTCCTCCACTTTCTCTCCGGCTGGTTACAGGAGCTGCACCTGCATCACGTGAAGCTCTATGCGCTGGTTGCGATCGCGCTCATCATCGGACAGGCGGTCGTGCTGGAAAGCGTCACGACCTGGCTCTTCCGACTCATCCGCGGTCGTTCGGAATAAGCCATGTTTTTCCCGATCTCGAATTCTCACATCAGCCCGATCTACCTGGCAGTGATCGGCTTTTTCATCGGCGTGATGGGCGGCTTCTTTGGGGTCGGCGGCAGTTTTATCGCGGGGCCGGCGTTGCGAGCGGTGGGGCTGGATTGGAATTTTGCGGTTGGAACAGATCTCGCGCACATCGTCGGAAAATCCGTGGTGGCGGCAAAGCGTCACCGTGCGCTCGGCAATGTCGATTTGCGACTCGGACTGATCATGGCGGTCGGGACAATGGGTGGCGCGGAAGTCGGCGCGCAGTTGATCCAAATGCTCAAGCGCGCGGGGAATGTAAATAGGGTCGTGAGCATCGTTTCAATTGTGATCTATGTCAGCATTTCCAGCTTCATGATCTGGGAAGCGTGGCGCACCCTCCATCATCAAAAGAAACGGAAGGCGCCGAAGAAAGTGCGCGGACCCGCGAGCAAGAAAGACGAATCTTCCTTCAGCCATCGGACCCAGGCCATCCAGCGTTTTCATCTCTGGCCAATGATCCATCTTCCGACCTCGGGGGTAAGGATCTCGCTCTGGGTGATTGTGCTCGTTTCCTTCATCGGCGGATTGTTCAGCGGCTTTCTCGGCGGCGGCGCGGGTTATATCCGGATGCCGATGATGGTTTACGTCCTCGGAATTCCGACCCATCTCGCCGTGGGCACCGACCTGTTCGAGATCATCATTTCTGCGAGCTACGGAACCTTCAGCCACGCGATCAAGGGTAACGTGGACATCCTGATCGCGTTGGTCATGCACACCGGCGCGGCGATCGGCGCGCAGATCGGGGCGATCTCCACCCAGTATTTCGCGGGTCCGAAAATCCGCCTGGCCTTCGTGCCGCTCCCGCTGATCGGAGCCGCCATTGTCATTTACACCATGATGACCGGGCACAAACTCTAGCTCATGCGCATTCTCATTTGCAGCGACGGCACCGACCCGGCTGACAAACCAGTCCGGCTCGGCGGCTTGGTCGCGGGTCCTTGCCACGCCGAGACCACGCTGCTCGGAATTGCCGAGGTCTCGGGCGACGAAGGGCCGCTCCGCGGGGCGCTCGAGAGTGAGGCGGAGAAGCTCCGGGGCTTTGGTGTTTCACCGGCGCTGATCGTGCGAACCGGCGAACCGATCCGGGAAATTCTGCACGAGACCACCTCGAAGCAATACGATCTCACGATCATCGGCGCGGAGCGCAAAGGGAATACGGGACCCTATTGGCGAGCGGAAAAAAGCTACGAAGTGATCAAAGCCATCCCGTCGCCGGTCCTTCTCGCGACGAGCGTATGCGAAAGCTTAAAAAGCTTTGTGGTTTGCACCGGCGGGAAAAATTACATCGACGCGGCCGTTCAATTGACGGGGAAAGTCGCGGCGGCCGTCGGCGCATCGGTCACGCTCCTGCACGTCATGGCGGAACCGCCCGCGATTTACGCCGATCTCGTCCGGCTCGAAGAAGACGTCGAGCGGCTCTTGGAATCCGGCTCCGAGCTTGGGCGCAACTTGCTCGCGCAGAAAAAAAGCCTGGAGCAACTCGGCGTGAACGTGGAAGTGCGCGTGCGTCATGGCCTCGTGATGAGCCAGGTTTTCGCCGAGGTACGCGAACGGCATCACGATCTCATTGTGACCGGTTCTTCCCCGACGCGCGGCCCGCTCGGGCATTACATCATGGGTGATCTGACTCGAAGCATTGTGAATCGCGCGGAAATCCCCGTGCTGGTGGCGCGAGCCGCGAAATCGAGCGAAGCCCCTCGCCCGGGATTTTGGAGCGCTCTGAAACGGATGTTTCGTGGAGACGGCCTGCCCTCAGACCGTTCCTGACATCTTGCTCGTCCCGAAAGAAATTCCCAACTTCTGGACCTCCGCGTAGGGCAGCAACCAGACGACCGATTCATCGTGGAGATCGACGACTTGAATGCGGTTGCCAAACGGATCGCGGAAATCGCAACGGAAACCGGGAATTAACTTGATTCCATATTTGCCGGTGAGTTTTTTGCGCACCTCGGCCAGTTGCTCCTCGTCACGCACGATCAAACCAAAATGACGCATGCGATCTGGTCTTAGTTTCTCCACCTTGAACATCGCCAGGAACTGGTGCTGACCAAGCTTGAAGAAAGCGTCGCCTTCGCCGCCGTCGAGTTTCTTAAGGTTGAAAACGTCCTGGTAAAATGCCGTCGCCTTCTTCACGTCATTCACCTCGATGACGACATGGTTGCAACCATAGACCTGGACGCTCATGAATCTCTTTTCCACTATGCCTGCAAAGTTTAGTCCGCACCAGCGCCATGGCGCGGGCTGAACTGCCCTGCCGAGTCTCATTGGCTGACAGCTCAAACCGGTTAATCTTTATTCCATGGCCAAGCCGGCTTCGTTAGGCGCGCACTGGTGCATGCTGCTCTTGACCGTCGTCTTGTTCGGGTTGGTGGCGACCCTGGTCGATCTAAGGCCGGTGGTGGATGAGAATTTTTTCTTTTCCACCAGCGATCCCCAGTTCCGCCAATCCAAAAAAATCGAGAAGCGTTTTCCGTCGCCGACGGAATTGATTCTGGCAGTGTCCTCTTCCGATATTTCATCGGCGCGCTACCTAGGCCGAATCCAAAGACTCACGCGAAAGATCGAGAATCTCGATGAGGTGAGCACGGTTAAGAGCCTGACCGCGGGGCCGAAAAGTTTTCAGGACGCGCTGGCCAGTCCGTTTTGGAGCCGGCTGTTGATCGCCCGTGATCGTAAAGCCAGCAATCTCATTGTCTTCATCGAAGGGAAGGAGACCGAGAAACTCATCCAGCGGATCGAGGAGATCACGCACGAGCTGGATGAGAAGGATTTTCGAATTCACATCGCCGGTCCGCCCTATGTGGTCGAGATGATCAGGCGCAGCCTGGCGCACGATTTCGTTTATTTCAGTCTTACCGCGGTTGTTTTGTTTGGGCTGACCATGGCCGCGCTGTTTCGATCGACGCGCGTGTTTCTGGGGATGCTCGCCACCTGTACGAGCGCTGTTCTGCTGACCTTGCTCCTTCAGTCCCTGTTCGGCAAAAAGATCGGCATCCTCACGGTCAACCTCGGCACGATCGTGTTTGTCGTGGCGCTATCACACCTGGCCTACATGACCTTCAACTGGCAAACGCTCGCGCGCCGGATGGGGAAAGAGTCGGCCGACCTCGCCGCCGCGGCGCGTCGCATGACATTCCCCGCTTCGTTTTGGTCGATGATTTGTGCCTCACTTGGGTTCGGCAGCTTGCTGATCGTTCAGGCCAAGCCATTGCGGGAACTGGGCTTCGGCGGGGTGCTCGGAACGGTCGTCGCCTTTGTTTGCGCGTACGTGATGTATCCGGCGTTCCTGCGCTGGGCCGTTCCGCACAAAAGCAAATTGGTCGAGGCGGAACCTCCGCGCTCATTTTGGTCGCACCGGTTCGCGCTGCTGTCGTTAGGCGTCATCCTGCTCAGCGCCGGTCTGGCTTTGGGCCTGAAACGGGTGAACACCGACCCGAGCCTGCTCGAGTACTTCAAGCGGCACCAGGAACTGCGCGATGGCCTGGAATATGTCGATCGCGAAGGCGGCTCGAATCCGCTCACGCTCGTGGTGGCCGCGGCCGACGGCTCGAAATTGAACACGGACGCCGCTTACCAAAAAATGTGGACGCTCCAGGGCGCGCTGGAAAAGCACAGGGGCGTGGGCACCGTGATTTCACTTCCGACGCTGCTAGCGGAAGGCGATCGAGTGCCGTTCTCATTTTTCCTGAGTTACGAAACGCTCATGCGCATCATGGAAAAACCCGAGCACGCGCGCGTGGCCAAGAGTTTCGTGACCGAGGATCGCACCCAGGCGGTCTTCCTCCTCCGCATGGTCGAAACCCGTCGCGACAAATACCGGCTCGAGGTCGTCGACGACCTTCGCGCGATTGTCCGGAAGCATGGGTTCAAGCCGGTGCTGGTCGGCGGCATTTATTATTTGCAAGGGCAACTCTCGAAGCTGGTCGCTTCCAGTCTGGTCACCGGGCTGTTCTCCCTGAATGTTTTGTTCATTGTGATCGCGTTGATCGTGGCCCGGTCCGTCCGCGGCGCGGTGGCGATGATCGCGAGCTTGAGTCTCGTGCCGCTCTGCATGCTCGGCGGCATCGGCTGGCTGCGCGTGCCGATGGATGTCATCTCGGCGCCGGCTACTAATGTCTGCATCGGCATCGCGATCGACTCGATGATTCACCTCGTCTTCGGCGTCCGCCGCGCCCAACGCGCTGGAAAAAAAGGCTGGCAAAGCTGGGTGGCCGCACGCGAGGAGCAATGGCGTGGGATTGTTTATTCGGACGTGATCATCGCCGTAGGATTTGCGATTTTCGTGTTATCCGATTTTCCACCAACGCAGCGTTTCGGTCTGGTGGTGCTCGCCGGAACGATCATCGACATCCTGGCAAACCTGTTCGTCTTGCCGCTACTCGGTGGGGCTCAATGGAAAAAGAGATGACTGCGACAGGCATCATTCAATGAGCGCTTCTATTTCGATCACTCTCACCCGAGGCGAACCGCTCGTTTCCGTGATCATTCCCGTGTTCAACGAAGCCGAAACGCTGGAGGCGACGATCGCCGCTATTCGTTCGGAAACGGTGCCGGTTGAAATAATCGTCGTTGACGCCGAAAGTTCAGATGAGAGCGCGGTGGTCGCAAAAAAGGCCGGCGCGCGGATTGTCCGCAGCCATTTTCGTCAGCGTGCCCACCAGCTAAATCTCGGTGCTCAACATGCGCGTGCGGAAACGATGATGTTTCTCCACGCAGACACCATTCTCCCTCCCACTGCGATCGACCGAATGGTAAATGCATTGCGAGCGCCAATAATCACCGGTGGCGCATTTCGGCGGCGATATGCTTCGCCCTCAAAACTGCTTCGGATTACCTGTCTTCTCGCGCTCTGCCGCAATTTCCTGATCGGCTGGCATCTCGGCGACCAGGCGATGTTCGTCCGACGCTCAGCCTTTTTCCAACTCGGCGGCTTTCGGGAAGTCGATCAGTTTGAGGACCTGGATTTCTCGCGGCGGCTAAAACGCTTCGGACGAATCGTGACTCTGACTCCGTGCGTGACGTCTTCCGCGCGCCGTTTCGACAGCGGAGCGGCGCGGACTACGCTACGCGATCTCGGCCTGACGATTCGTTATCTCGTCAAAGGATTGCCGCAAGCGCGACCATTGCCCGGCTTTCGCCAGACTGTTCTTTCATGAAAGAGGGCAAAGGTTCGGGACTGTACAATGTCGTCGTCATTGGCGCCGGCACGGCGGGTTTGGTCACCGCGGCTGGAACGGCCTCGTTAGGCGGGCGTGTCGCTCTGATCGAGCGGCACAAAATGGGTGGGGACTGCTTGAATTTCGGATGTGTCCCGAGCAAGGCCCTTATCTCCTCCGGGCGACTGTTGCACCACATCCGGCGCGCGGAGGATTGGGGCTTGGAGAAGCAAGAACCGAAATTTGTCTTCGCTAAACTTTTCGAGCGCATGCGAGCGCGTCGAGCGGAGATCGCGCCGAATGATTCCCAGGACCGTTTTGAATCGCTCGGCGTGGATGTCTTCCGGGGCGAAGCAAAATTCGTCTCCCCGCACGAACTCGAAGTCGACGGCAGAAGATTGCGGGCGCGGAACTTTGTTATTGCCACAGGTACGCGCGCCACGATCCCGCCGATCGAAGGGATCGATCTCGCGCCTTATTTTACCAACGAGACGATTTTCGATGAACTGAAAGCTCGACCTCAAAGTTTGATTATTCTGGGGGGCGGACCGATCGGCTGCGAGCTGGGACAAGCTTTCGCGCGACTTGGAGTGGAAGTAACGATCCTCAACCGAGGCGGCCGTCTTTTGGCTAAGGAAGATGCCGACGTGGCAGCCTTCGTTCAGGAACGTCTCGAGCAGGAAGGAATTGCCGTGCTCAATGGCGTCGAAGTAAAATCATGCGCAAACGGAAGTGATGGTCTCGAGTTCAGTTACACCCAGGCGTCCACGAGGGAGACACAACGGATTTCTGGAAGCGCACTCCTGATTGCCTCCGGCCGGACGCCAAATATCGAGGCGCTCGATTTGAAAACCGCCGGAGTAAGATTTTCGAAGCGGGGGATCGAAACCAACGAACGCCTCCAGACATCGCAACCGCACATTTACGCCGCCGGCGACGTCGTCGGACCATTTCAATTCACGCACATAGCCGATTACCACGCGCGGATCGTGGTGCGAAACATTCTCATGCCCTTTTCGTTTCTCCGGCAAAAAACCGATTACTCATTGGTGCCGTGGTGCACCTTTGTCGATCCGGAAGTCGCCCGCGTCGGGTTAAGCGAAGCTGACGCAAGAGAGAAAAAGATCGAATACGATGTGGTCAGGCAGGAATTCGCCGCGGTGGATCGCGCGGTAGTGGAGAGCCAGGAATCCGGATTCGCCAAAATTCTCCTAAAGCGCCACAGCGACAAAATCATCGGTGTTACCATTGTCGCCCATCATGCTGGCGAATTGATTCACGAATTCATTCTGGCCATGAAAGAAGGTATCGGGTTGGGCAAGATAGCGGCGATGATCCACGTCTATCCGACCTTGTCCGAGGCCGCTCGGAAAGCAGGGGATCAATACAACAAAAGACGCCTGACGCCGCTCGCTCGAAAAGTGACTGGCTGGCTCTACGAAAGACGGCGGTCATGAGGGCCTGGGAGAGATGGCCGTGGAAATGGATGGCGACGGGCCTCGTCGTGATCGCCGCCATCGCGGCGGTGAGACTCCTGCCTGTGGCTGATTGGCTGAAAGGTTTTAACGAATGGATCAAGAGCTTCGGTCCTTGGGGCGTGGTTTTTTACATTGGCGTCTACGCGATTGCGACAGTCCTATTTGTTCCGGGATGGATCTTGACGGTTGGTGCCGGGGTCGCTTTTGGATTGTTTTGGGGAACCTTCACCGCACTCATCGGTGCCACGATCGGCGCGACGTTTGCCTTCCTCATTGCTCGATACGTGGCGCGGGGCGCCGTGTCGAAGCGCTTCGGGAAGAACAAGAAGTTCGAAGCAATCGACCACGCCATCGGTCAACAGGGTTGGAAGATGGTCGGTCTCTTGCGCCTGAGTCCGCTCATTCCATTTAATCTCAGCAACTACCTCTACGGGCTCACTGCGATCGCCTTCGCGCCCTATGTGCTCGCGACGTTGGTCGGAATGCTGCCGGGCACTGTTCTTTATGTCTACTTGGGAACGATTGGTAAGATCGGACTAGAAGCGAGCAAAGGCGCTGGCGGGAAGAGCGCGCTCGAATATGTCTTCCTGGGGATTGGTCTTGTTGCCACCATAATCGTTACAGTCCTGGTGACCCGCGCCGCCCGCCGCTCGTTGAAACAGAAATCTTGAACCGGGCTCCTGCCAGGCCGGAATTATTCTCCGGACCCGGGCGAAGCTTTTTGCTGTCGGAGCGAGGAGTGGGCGCAGCGTGCCCTGCGGATGGAGTGTTTGTTAAGAAGAGCAACCACCAGGATAAGCGCCAGCGAACTACTTTTAGAGATGAGTGCTACTACTTCGGATCCGTCGCAACTTGCAACGGGGTTGGATCAACTGGAACAGATCAAGAAGCTCACAAAGGTCGTGGCAGACACCGCCGACTTTACTTCAATCCTCGAATTCAAACCGCAAGACGCGACCACAAATCCGAGTTTGATTTATGCTGCCGCGCAAAAGGCACAATACCGTCATTTGCTCGAAGAAGTGCTGGCGGAGCGAAAGAACTCCGGCCTAAGCGGCGCGGCCGAGATCGAAGACATCATCGATCGTTTATTGATAAAATTCGGCTGCGAGTTTCTGAAGATTATTCCGGGGCGCGTTTCGACTGAGACGGACGCGCGTTTCTCTTTCGACGCGGAGGGCGCAATGAAGAAGGCACGGCGCTTGGTGCAGCTTTATCAAGAAAAAGGAATCGGACGCGAGCGCGTGCTGATCAAAATCGCTTCGACGTGGGAGGGGATTCTGGCGGCCGAGCAACTGCAGAAGGAAGGTATCAAGTGCAACATGACGCTGCTCTTTTCGCTCGTGCAGGCGGTCCGATCCGCGGAAGCAAAAGTGCAACTCATCTCTCCCTTCGTCGGACGCATTTACGATTGGTACAAAGCCGCTAACAAACGCGAGTACTCCGGCGCGGAAGATCCCGGCGTGCAGTCGGTGAAGGAAATCTACAACTATTACAAGAAGTTCGATTACGAAACGGAAGTGATGGGCGCAAGTTTCCGCAACACCGGTCAAATTCTCGAACTCGTCGGGTGCGATTTGCTCACCATCAGTCCAGAATTGATGAAAGAGCTTTCCGAATCGCGCGCGTCGGTTGAGCAAAAACTCAGTGCAGAGAAAGCGAAGACCGCGGAGGTGCAGCGTCTCGAGCTGGATGAGAAGAAATTTCGTTATCTCCTCAACGAAGACGCGATGGCAACGGAGAAGACCGCCGAAGGCATTCGAAAATTCGTCGCAGATATGGCGAAGCTCGAAAAACTAGTGGCGGGCAAAATCAGCTGAAGTTCCTGATGACTTAAGAAATTCTTGCCGGCCGTCGAGCATGAACAGTTTGGTCTGATGCATGCAATGGTCCTGATCGAGCAAAAGCCGGTGAGCGAATCGCCTCTGGTTTTGCGCGAGATCGCCGAGCCGCAGCCCGCGCCGGATGAAGTGCGGATAAGGGTGAGCGCTTGTGCCGTCTGCCGGACGGACATCCATATCGTCGAAGGCGATTTGGCGTTGCATCGGAGGCCATTGATTCCGGGTCATCAAGTGGTGGGGCGAATTGATCAGGTCGGCGAGAGCATTACTCAATTTCGGGTTGGGCAGCGGCTCGGGATCGCCTGGCTTCGTCACGTGGATGGCACCTGCCGGTTCTGCCAGCGTGGGCGCGAGAACCTCTGTCGAAGCTCGCGCTACACCGGTTACGATGCTGATGGCGGATATACCGAGTACGCTGTGGCGCCGCAGGATTTCGCCTACGAACTGCCCGATGAATTCGACGACGAACACATCGCGCCGCTGCTCTGCGGTGGCTTGATTGGTTACCGGGCGCTGGAACGGGCGGCCGTGCCGGAGAAAGGGCGATTGCTTCTTGTTGGATTTGGAAGCTCAGCGCACATCGTCATTCAGATTGCTCTTCACCGGGGTCACGAAGTCCACGTTGTCACCCGCCACCAGAATCACATCCGGCAGGCGAAAGAGCTTGGCGCGGCGTGGGCGGGAGATGATTTTCGCGACCTTCCCGGCAAAATGGATTCGGCGATCCTCTTCGCTCCATCGGGTCAGCTCGTTCCGCCGATCATGGAGGCTCTCGATCGTGGCGGAATCTGTTCTGTCGCGGGCATTCATCTGACCGATCTACCTGTCCTCAACTACCAACGGCATCTTTATCAGGAGCGCGAATTGCGCAGCGTGACCTCCAACACGCGCGATGACGCGCGCGCCCTCCTCGCCGAAGCGAGCGCGGCTGGTGTTCGAGTGAACACGGCTTCCTATGCGCTGCGGGATGCGAATCACGCTCTCACCGACATGAAGGAGAGTAGGGCGGAGGGCACGCCCGTTTTGATTCCTGAATGAGCACTGAGTTTTGTCAGATCGCGCGAGCTATCTGCCATTGCGCGCATTCGGCAGATCAATCGACCCACTTTGCGCCCGCATTAACGCCTCGCCGATGAGGACGGCATCAACTCCGCACGCCTTGATTCGCGCCAGATCTTCCGCGGTCCTGATTCCACTTTCGCTCACGAGAACAATCCCCTGCGGAACCTCCTCGCTCAACTTTTCCGTCACGCTTAAATCGACCTCAAAGGTGGCGAGGTTGCGGTTATTGATGCCGATGATTTGCGCGCTGGTTTCGAGCGCATGCTCCAGTTCCTCGAGCGTGTGCACCTCGACCAATGCATCGAGCTGGTAAGTCTCCGCCGCTTCCAGCAATTGGATGAGTTGTTCTCGATCGAGCGCGGCGACGATCAGCAGGATCGCGTCCGCGCCCGCGGCGGCCGATTCAGCGATCTGGATTTCATCGAGGATGAAATCCTTCCGCAAGAGGGGCGGAGACACCGATTCCCGGATTGGCGACAAAAAGCTGAGATGTCCTTGAAAAAACTTTTCGTCCGTCAGGACGGAAATGGCGTCGGCCCCCGCGCGCGCATAATTCTTCGCGATCTCGAGTGGATCGAATGACTCAACGATCACCCCGGCGGAAGGCGACGCCTTTTTAATTTCGGCAATGAGCGCCAGTTGATCGGGCCCGCGTTGCAGGGCTGAGGCAAAACTGCGGAAATCATCCCGGGACAACGCCGCCTGGCGCAATTCCTCGCGCCGGGGTCGCAGCCGCTCGATCTCCAGACGCTTGACCCGCAGTATTTCCTCCAGCCGATTCATCGGTTCGGCATCTCTAGCAGATGACGTCTGCGATTCCAGCGCTACCATCAGCTTCGCCGTCTCGTATTGTCTTCGATGAGCGATTCGCTCCGTTCGCCTCGCCAGGGTTTTCGGTCACGTCGGTGGTTCACGCATCTTTGGCGTGAATGGACCATCGACAGCTGGCATCCCATGGCGCCGCCGTTTGCCCGGCCGCAACCAGCCACATGGGAGGATTCGCGTTTAACCATCGCCTGGCTCGGCCACGCCACCGTGCTGATTAACTTTTTCGGAATCAATATCCTGACCGATCCAGCGCTATTTCCGCGAATCGGAATTCGCCTCCCCGGTTTTAGCATCGGCCCGAAACGGCTGACCGCGCCCGCGCTTGGCGTCGCCGAGCTGCCGCGAATCGATCTCGTCTTGCTCTCGCACGCGCACTTCGATCATTTCGATTTGCGGACGCTCCATGGTTTCGACGCCGGCACCGAGTTGATCACCGCGTCGAGGACAAGCGACTTGCTTCGCTGGACACGATTCCGAAAGATGACCGAGCTGGGCTGGGAGCAGGAAACGGAAGTTCATCACGCCGCCGGTTCGCTGAAAGTCCGCGCGATTCGCGTGAAACATTGGGGCGCGCGAGTGCGCCGCGATTATTACCGCGGCTACAACGGATACATCCTGGAACGAAACGGCCGCCGGATTATTTTCGGCGGCGACACCGCGCAAACCGACAGCTTCTCGGAGTTGAATGACGGCCGTCCCTTTGATGTCGCCATCATGGCGATCGGCGCCTACGATCCGTGGATCCGATCGCATGCCTCGCCCGAGCAAGTCGTCGGAATGTGTAACGCCGCCGGCGTGCGCTACCTCGTTCCAGTTCACCACCAAACCTTCCGGCTCAGCTTCGAACCGCTTCGGGAACCGATCGAGCGGTTGGAAGCCGCGCTGCAAAACGATCCGCAACGCATCGCCCTGCGGGAAATCGGCGAGACCTTTGTTCTTCTGTAGCTCCGCCTCGATGAGGCACGAAAGATTCATCTCATTCTCCGCCCACGTTGCCCTCCGCGCCGTCTGCGGCTAAAGCTTGCGGCTTGGTGAGCGGGTGGCATGTTCCCGCGTTCCGCAGTCAGGCCGAAGTAGCTCAGTTGGTAGAGCAACGGTTTCGTAAACCGTAGGTCACGGGTTCGAATCCCGTCTTCGGCTCCACCCCCGCCGCTTAGCTTCCGAGTCGGATCAACAAGTGCCGTCAGATTCCTCGGTGCCGGTCTACGGAAGCTGGATCATGTTGATTCCAAAGGGCGGGTCGCGCCACTTCAGGTGAATCTTTCTGGGATGTTCGAGAGCTGACCAGTGCTCGGCCGAGCCGCCGGCGTTCATTTCCTTGTGGTAATCGGACTCGGTGATGTCGTGGAAGCCGATCCAACCGCCGCTTCGGACAGCGGCGCGTACATCTGATAGTCAAGACTCACCCCTGCGAGGGTGTGGTCACCATCCAGGAAGAGAAAATCCAGCGACTCACCCTGAAGTCGGCTCAGCACTTCCTGTTTGGTGGACTCCTGATGGGAGTCGCCCTCGATAATTTCCACTTCGCCGAAGCGCGCCTGGAAATCGGCGATGCGTTGATGGATAGGCACGCCGATGCTGCCACTGTCGATGCCAATCTTCTTGCCGCTGGCGAGGGCGCACCAAAGCGCAAAAGAGCCGCCGCTGTAAACGCCAATTTCGAGAATGTGTCTGGGCCGGGCTGCGATCAAAATACCCGCGACAGCGCACAATTCTTAGACGCGCTGCCGGACACCGAAGCTCTCGCACAGCTGGATGACGTCGTACAGGTCGAGGCTGGAGTGTGTCATAGGTCACGGGTTCGAATCCCGCTTTTGGCTCCGCTCCTGGCTGATCAAGCTTTGCGAGACTTGCGCGCCTTGGCCGAAGATTCTGTTTTGCCGGTCGATTCGTCAGAAGGCGGCTGGCAACTTCCGTTTTCGTTTCCAAGAATGATCTCGCGATATTGGATTTCACCCAAGACGACGCTCATCGGTCTTTTGTCGCGGTAGAGAACGCTCTCCTTGTGATCGGAAACCCAAATGAACATTTCGGGACTGATATCGGCCGCCACCGCCATCGCTTCGGTCCCCTTCCCGGTGGATTGCTGATAGCTCAGTTTGAAATAGCCATTCTTATCGGTGCACGCATAACCCAACAGCCGCACCCATTGCCCGGCAAGATCGGACAGAGTGACGGTGAGGTTCGGTTGTCCTTTCCGATCCTGATTCCAGACGTACCCGTGCAATATCCAACCCCGTTCATCCGCCTGGACGGTGTTGGTCCTTGCGCGATTCACTTCCAACTGGACCGCGCGGGTCAGGCGCTGATTGGACGTAATGATGCCATTCAACTCCAGGACGCGCGGATCCTCCGCACCCAAACGGTTGGCCAACCGCACTCGTTGCCGTTCCAGATGATTAGCTTTGGCCAGGCGGACTTGCTGTAATCCTTCCAATGCTTCGCTGCGTGCGAGGTCCGTACTGGCTAGGTCGCTTTCGAAAGTTCCCGCGAGTTGTTCAACGGCCGCAGGATCCGGTTTGGTATTCGGTGTGTTCATAGTTCCTCCATGTGTCATGGAAACCTTCTCAACAGTTCCAGAAATCGGCGGACAATCTCAAGCAAGGATCCCTCGCAAAAATTTGGGAAAAGGAGATTAACTAAAACGGTATTCGGCCCATTAATCAGACCGAGCGGTGGGCCAACGACCACAAGACAATGCGTCGCCTGGTTGTGTGCAGTCGCATTCAACAGGCCGATGGTCATGGCCGACAAAGGCGTGTTAAGAAGTCCTTCCTTAAAGCGGTTACCCGTTGCGCGGAGTGAGAAAGCGGCCAGGAGAGCGTGTATCAATATGAAATCCTGTCCCTTCATCAGACTGCAATCGCATTGATTATCCTCAAACGCGACGTCGTCGAGGCTCAGGATCGTGATAGAAGTGTAGGCACCGCTCCCGCCGCTTTCGAGCAAGTCGAGTGAACACTGGTTATCGGCAAAGAGCACATTGCCATCGACCAGCCGTGTTTCGGGAACGGCAGGCTGGAAAGCCGCGTCCGACGAGATTTTTTGCTTTCGAATGGCGGCGAAGCTCCTGACTTGGAGATATAATTCGTTGGATACACCCAGGTCGAAAATTGAGACTGTGGCCGCTTCGAGCGGCGAGAGTTTCGCCGGCATGACCACGGCGCCGCTAGTGAGTTGATTACCAACGACCGAGACCGGGCCCAGAGCGATCACGGTGAGGGCCCGTCCGAGCGGGGCGCTAATTATGTTATCGTGAACCTTGAGTGCGGGGAAGCCGGTCGCTTCCGGAATGGAAAATCTAACAGAAGCGTAGAGAAAACCTGAATCCCATTGTGCTCCCGTCCCGACCACGGCGACCGGGGCCACGGTGCTGGCGATGTAAACGCCGCCGCGCGGACCATTCAGTTTCGCATTTTGTTGTCCGCCGTTGTCCAGAATGCGATTGCGCGACATATCGATTCCTTCTCCATGCGCCACGAACACTCCGCACACCGGCTGAGCGTGCATCAACCCGTTGTGTTCGATGACATTGTCGTGGATCACCAACTCGGTCACATCCGCCAGGGAAATACCGCCGTAACCCATCCGCGTGGCCATGGCCGCTTCGATATTTGCCGGCGCACGACGCAGGCACCCGCGGATATGGTTTCCAAGAATCGTCAGGCGGCGAACGCTGACAAATTCGTCGACTTCGCGCAGATCGAAAAAACCAATGACGCCGATTCCGTCCAAGCCTGTATCCCAGATACGATTTCGCTCGAGGTAAATTTCTTCGAGGGGATCAGGTGAGCGGAGTTGTTTCTCCCGTCCGTTCGGATCGCGGAATTTGAAATGAATTCTTGTCCCGGGCTCGGCGCACTTGTCGCATGGATCTCCCGGGTGTGTCGGCCAGCCGACAATGATGATCGGTGGAGTATTCTCGTCGTCCGTTTCTTCGATACTGCCCAGGGTGATCCCCTGACCGGTCATGTTGGTGATCAAGTTTTCCAACACGCGGACCAGGCGCGATCTTCCGCCGATTTGAATTCCGCTGACTCCATAACTCACCTGCTCAACCTTGCCGCGAGACATCTCTTTCCTGACCAGGACCTGTGTGATTGTATTGCGTTCGAGGAAGCCGTCGTCGCCTTGGAAGAAAATGCCGGGGGCAGCTCCACGTAGATCAATCATTCGAATCGCGCACTGGCAGATGGTGACGTGGTCGCTGTCGTGGATTTCAATGCAGCTTCGGAGTGCGGCGGTGATGCTGAGTTGCGTCAACCAAATCCCTCGCGTCACGGGGGCACGATGAGCAGCCCTACTGCGTATGACCTCAGGATCATCTTCGATCTCAGGGTGGCTTGGCTCTTTGGCCGGCGCTTCTCTCTGAACTAAAACCCCGTTGCCCGATTCATCAGCGATGAGACTCAGGCTCTCGATGCGAATATTGGCCGAGTCGGCGATCCAAATAACCGGTGCGCTTGGGCGTTCCTCGACTCCTGCGCGAGATATGACTCGTGTCCGTTCGCCGCAGCCGCTGATGATAATGTTACGGCGGTGGAAGATGGTGACATTCTCCGTGTACTCGCCCTCCAGGACACAGATGTGTCCTCCAGCTCCCAGCGGCAATGAGTTGATCGCTTCCTGGATCGAGCGATAATCTGCTGCTCCCGTGGTTCCCACAGTCTTGGTGCAGCATCCGCAATCTTCGACTTCGGTCAGCGGCGGGAAAATCGGCCGGCAGTCTTCGACAAGCGTCACCTGGCCGCTGCCATCGACTTCGATTATCGCCAGGCGACAGAAACGGTGGCGGATGCCAAGGGGCAGTTGCGGGAGCGGATTCGAAGGCGAAGCAGAATCTTGCGGCCATTCAATGTCGCCGTGATCGGTCCGTGCGGGAATCATCCAATAATCGCCCGTGCGATAGGAGCCCGCTTCGAATTTCACTTCGACGCCGTCTTCCAGGGCGATGAATCCATTGTTGGTGGCAGGAAGTGTCACCGGCGCGGCGCCGGGGTCCGAATCCCAGCGGCGCACTTTGGGAAGAAGCGCTTGATTCACCGAACCGGGAAGAGTTCCGATCACGGTGGCCGAATCCACGGTCAACACCAGGTCATCCACCGCGGTTATCTGCGCCAGCGGGCCAGGCTCCCCTCGCAACTCCAGTTCCGCATCGATGATTTCAATCCATTGACCTGGAGCAAACCCCAGCGCGGAATCCCTCCGGGATGTAGTCAGGGTAATTTTGCCGCCAGCGATTGAAGCAATCCGGGCGGCAATCGAGCCGTTATCACGCGACCATTTGAACGTGGGTGCCGCGCTGGATCCGCCCAGATCTCCCTCTTGGTGAATTTCCACGCGGTAGAGCTGGTTCTCCAACCGGCGATATCCCGCGCCCGGCGGCACGATGCACGGCTTATCGGATTTCGCGTCGGGCTGGGCGCGCGCGCTTAACTGGCCGGTGCTGGCCGCCGCCCAGGGTGGCGGTTCGCTGGCGCAGGTGGTGTTTGCCTCCCCGAGAGCAGTCTTGACCTGCCAGACTGTCTTGAGGCGGGTGGCCGTGTCCGGGCCGCCGAGAGCTACTTCGCGGATCTCCGGATCGTCGAGCGCGGTGATGTGGCGCTGCCAGACGTCGAGATAAACGACATAGCGGCCGGGGGCCTGGACAGGAGTCGTGCCCGGCAAATCAGGCTGGCCGGTGAAAAGGACGGGCTTTTCATTCTCGCAGAGAATCCCATGGACGTAATATCGCCCCTTGCCGATCGTGAAGTCGCCGCCGGTTCCGGACGCGATCGCAAATCCGGCGTGGTGCTTCGGCGCGCCGCAACGACCAATGACATCGCGCGTCTCGGTCTCCGTCCGGTGGGCCCAGATGTCGGCTTGTTCGTTCCAATCCGCGTCAAGATCGACCCGACCCTGTTGTCTCAGGACCTCTTTGTAGTGCTTATGTTTTCTGAACGTCGATCGTGTGAAGTCGCCTTTCATGGGGTTTTTTCCTGGGGAGGGGGTTGCTGTCAGGTTACGTAAAAAATTCCGGCTTCGAGGCCAAAGCGCAGATACTCGTCGAGGCTGGCGCGAAGATTTACTTCGCGCTGCGGCTGTTTCAGAAAATAGAACACGCCCATTTCCGCGCCATCATCAGCGCCGCTCGTAATTTCCGCTGGGACCGTGAGCCCGAGTTGCGCGTAACCGGGCTGTCCGTAATCGCGCGAAGTAAAAGAGGGTTTGATTCGCGCCCGAATCGATTGTTGGGCCGCGGCACCCGTTACTTCCACCAAAGCCAGATCCGGCTGGCAGCGATAGCGGCGCGGCGTGACGGAATCATCCCGCAAAAAACAAAAACGCACGCAGCCCGCCTGCCGCAATTTCGCTGTCAGCTTGTCCATAAAAATGGAATTGCCTGCCTCCAGCATTTTCGCGTCTACATCGCCGAAGAAGGTACTCGCTTCCAGGTCGGCCCGGCTCCCTTTTGCCACAACGGCCGCAGCGCCGAATCCATCCACGATGCTGTCCTTGACGAACAATTGCGCCACCGAATCCGGCAGGTCGATCATCCCGCAAATGCTGCTCTCAACTCGAATGATCGGTTCGTCGTTCGCGCCGTTCACGGTGAGCTTGCCGACGCCCGGCACGATGGTGCAATGACTTAAGCGCAACGTGCCCAGGTTCCCCGTGAGCACCTTCACATTTCCTTCGAGGAGAAGCCCATTCAAAATCAATTCGCCCGCTGTGTCGCTGGCAGCAGGCGCCGTCCCCTCGACTGAGATATCACCAAGCAGATGGGGGCGTTGCTCGTTGGGACTGGCCGAATCAATCGGTTCGCCGTTCGCCAGATTAGCCGCGTAGATCATCAACTGGCTGCCTTCAGGGATTTTTATGTGATCCGGGCCGGTTAGATTTTCGACATAGGTTCGGCTGTCGAGGAGTGCGATCGTGCCGATGGTTCCCGCAGGTCTTAGGTTCCACGCGTTGACCGCGGCCGCCAACGTCGGGAAAATTTTATTGGGAAGGTCGGGATGCACCTGACTCACGCCGACCTGCCATTGAACTGTTTCGATGAACGCCTCTTCGTCGTCGAGCGTCCGCAAAGCGTTGATGGCATCGCTGCGATTGTAGGGTCCGCCACCCATATCGCCGCTGAAACCATAGGAATAATTCACCTGCACCTGGTTCACCACTGGCGCAGTTGGGAAAGTCATTCGCCCCAGCACCGGATCCACGGCGACGCGAATCGGCAGAGAGACTTTGGTAAGGTCTGGAAGCGTGTACGTCTTCGTCGCGTCCGGGATATGCCACGCGCTCAGGTCGCAAATCAGAATCTCTTCTGTTTTCACCGGGCTTGTCTGGCCGTTAATGAAAACCTCCAGCACCGGACGGAGGCTGAAAAACCAAAGATCACTTGGGGCCCGGCCCTCCGCCAGGGCCTGGCGGCGTGCTTCGAGTTCATCGTAGAGCGGCCGACGCCGCAACGCCCCGGGCACATTAATCTCTTCAGCGAGTTGGCTTATCTCCGTTTCGGGTTGAGGAAAATTGAAAAGTGGCGCGTCCAGGCCCAGCGGACTGAAAGTAAAACGTCCATCGGGCGGATTGGCCACAGCGCGGGCGCTGACAGCGGGAGCGGTCTTGCTGCGCAGAGGATAGCTTTGCAACCGCCACAAAAAGAGGCCGATGTTTGGAATGTTGTGTTTGCCGCGCCGGTTCGCGATGTGGCGCACGTCCACGGTATGCGCAATGCGATCGAAGGGCGTGTCCAGTAACTCGAGCACATCCGTCCGGCGTAAGTCGGGCGTGATGAGGTTATACAGGCGCAGGTGGTTGTAGTTCTGCGTCGTTCCGAGCAATTCGAAAAATTCCACCGCATGCGCCGGCCAGCCTGTGCTGTCGCGGGCCAATTGTTCGAGCATCGCGGCGGTGCCTTTGCGGCGCCGATACGCGAGCGTATTTGCGACGCGGGCGCGCAGACTGAAAGTCGCGTCGGTTAGGGGGTGCAAACCACGCACGCCGAGCAGATCGCCGATGTACGGCACGACCCACTCCTGGCAGGTTTCGATAAACCAATTCTCGCGCAGCTGCGCGATATCGCTTTCCACGATGTTGGCCTGCTTCGCGAAAACGCCGGCCAGGGCCCGCAGCGCCCCCCGGCCCTCTTCGTCGCGAATCCGATAGATCGCCGGGAGAAGATTATAGAGCTCTTCTTCGCTGTGAATCATCCCGGCATCTCCGTGAGTTTGATTTCGCGCGGGTTAACCAGGAGCAATTCTGCCGCGCGCACCGTGGTGTTGGCTTGGTCCCAGCCGGCGGTGCGGGCCGGCAAGCGATCTTCGAGCGTCGCGACGTTCGAGCTGAGATAAAGTTGATCGAGATCCACCGCGTCGACTCCCTCGATCCCCTGCATCACGCTGTACAATTCACTCTTGGTGACAGCCTGGCCGAAGGCGCGGCGAGGAAACGAAAAGGCGTCAAGGACCGCCGAAGTTACCGCGGCCTGGACTTTGTCCGTGAGGTACCCGCGCGTCACGAGCAGCTTCGCCTGCACGTTGAAGCTGAGCGGCACGAACGAAGCAATCTGCACGCCCGGGCCGGGATCGCGCACGTTTTCCATGCTGAGTCTCAGGTTTTTGTAGAGGGCTGAGACCGTGGAGATCGGGCCGCCATCCGCCCCGGCGATCGTGATATGAACGATCTTGTGTTCGCCCTGCCAAAGCCAGGCCGCCTGCGCTTTGCCGATGCCGGGATAGGCGCGCGCATAGTCCTCGAAATCCTGCATCGACACGATCCGGTCGAGCGTCAGCACCGTGAAGGGCGCATTTTCGCGCGCCTCATCGCGTGTTTCCGCATCAGCTGCGCCGCTGGTGGGCAGCGGATTTACGACTTCCTTCAAACCAAGCGAGCGCGTCAAGAGCAGGCTGATCTGTTTCGCGTTCACCATGCCGCCCAAGCCAAGCCCCACGCGATAGGTTGCGGTGACGTTCTCGACGCCGCTGGGCAAACGGGAGCCGGTCACGCCGTCACCAAACTGAGCGGTCGTCTTTTGGTCGTCGGTCCTTCTCGTAACGAAAGTCCGCTCGGAAGGCGGCACCCGGTAGAGTGTCGGCGATTCGTCCCATAAGACGTCGTTGACGCGGAGTTGCAGCGTGCTGGCGAGACCGGTCGGAGTCGGCGCGGAAACATATGTGAGCGGGGCTTGCTTGAGAGCGAACTTCTGGAAGGCCTGGGCCGCGTCCCCGCTGCCGAGCACTTCGCGCTTGGTTTCACCGTGCGTAGCGCGCGCCACGTTGGCGTTGATCTTCACGGTCTTCCTCAAGTACGAACAAAGCAGACCCGCTCCCGCGCTTTGTTCTTGAAAGAGGATTGTGGTCCGGCCGTCGAAATGGATAATTTCCGAGAGAGCGAGGAGCTCCTGGCGGATAACCCCAGGCGCGTCCTTTTGCTCGCCGGTCAAGACGACCAACTGCCCGGGTTGCAGACCGACGACCATTTCGTCCAGCTCGAGCGCGGTGGTCCTTGCCTTGATAACATCGGAGACCGGCAGTGCCGCCAATTCCAGTTTCTCGCTCTTCACGTAGGCGATCGTATTGCGGACAAGAAATTGAGAAGGCCGGGTGACAGAGTTGCTCTCCGGATCGAGCAGCTTGAGGGCGGTCGTCTTTCCGCTCATTCCGAACCCAACCACGGAAGATTCATGCGCATCCACGACGCGGTAAGTTTGTTGGGTCGCATCCTTGGAAAACACGGCCCAACTATTTTTCACGATCCCGGGAATGCCCCGTTCGAGGTGGGGATCGGATAACTTCTTGGCCGGATACGGCCACCAAATCTGCCAGCCACTGCTGTCCCAGTCCCTTTTGTACAATGGTTTGTTGTTCTTGTTCCGCAGGCTTGCCCAAGGAGGCGCGGTGTTGCCAAAGAAGCCGACGCGTTCGCGGAACGCAAAGACCGTCTGGCCAGACACCGCCAGCGTGCTCGCGCGTTTCGTGACGAACCCTGTCAGATCACCCGCATTCCAGCGGTTCACTTCGAGGAACGTCTGGAGATCGCGTTCGCGCAAATGGCGCGCCAGAACCTTCTCAATGTTCTCGTCGCTGAAGGCGAGCGGCGGCGCGGTCGGCGGAAAATGAATGACGTCAAAATGCGTGGCCGGTCGAACCAACGGTGGTCGGTCCGTAACTGCACGCGTCGTCTCGATCTCGACTTGCGTGCGTTTCAGGTCGTCGTCGGCCTTCACGCCCACGACGCGTTTCGATAACGTTCGCGTCGTCGCGCCAGACCCGAGAGTGACGAGGATCCGATCACCCTGCGCCAATCCGGTACTGGTTCCCTGGAAATAAAGGAAGCGGACTTCGGTGCCGGTCTTGTGCTCCAACTTTTCGGCTTGAATTTCGAGTTCCTGCGGCTGCGTCATGCGCGGGAGCAATGCATTCCAGGCAGGACGCGCGCTGATCTCCTCGATCGTCTCGAAGGTCTGCGCCTGCTGGTCCTGCTCCGGAACGCTCTGCGCTTTGGTGCCCGCGCTGACGACCGCCTGAGGTGGAGAGCCGGCCGTCTCCATCGTGAACATCAGGTACGTGCTCGCCGCCACGCCGGGCCGCAGCTCGTAGCCAATACTGCGCGCTAATTCCAGGAGTGAGCGGCGTTCCGTTCCGGTGCGCAGGTAACCTTCGTTGGCGATGCGCTCCTGATAAAATGTCAGCACATCCAGCACCGTGGCCCACGCGTCGAGCAGACCGATCGTTGGATCGTCGTCCCGGCGAGTCTTGAGATCGAGCAGAGGCGGATGCCGGGTCAGATCGACCTGCATGCTCTCTTTAAAGCGACTGTGCGTTCCGACTCGATACTTGAGCGCGGTCAGGCCCGGCGGATTATCAATGATTACCGGCGTCTCGTCTTTGACGCCCTCGCAGCAGCCGCAATCCTTCAGTTCGGGAGTGGCCGTGTCGCTCATAAACCTCCGTGCACGTCGAACTCCAATTTGCCGTTCTCAGGAAAGTTCCGTTCGTTGTCCAATTGCACGATCTCGAGCGCGGCCGGGCGGAGGAAACCGTTGTCGATTTCCTGATTCGGATTCTTACCGAAACGCTGGAATCGTTTCACTTCCACCGACGCCACGCCCGGTTGTTGCATCGCGACGCGATAGATCTGACTGAGGAACACCGGCTGTCCGAAGGTAAAATTGTCCGGATGGAAATAGCCGCGCCGGCCATCCGGCAGGTCGTGATTGCTGAAGGCCGCGAGCAAGCTCTTCTTCACTTCGCTCTCGAAATAGCCCGTCCGCACGCAAACAGACATGAGGATGTCGAGGGGAACAAAGACCGGCCCGTTGATTTCCAAATCGTACCCTGCGATGCGATAGCGTTCGAGGTGCCCCCGCATTTCCTTCGTGAATTCCGCGTCGACTTTTTTGCCGCCCGTGCGGTCAATCGTCACAAACACCGTTGTCCAGCTTCCGGTCCAACGGAACCGGGCCGCCGCCTTTTGCACTCCCGGCTGGCGCTGGGTCACTTCCGCCCAATCTGCTTCCGTCACCGCGCGCTCCTGCACCCGGAACGCCTGCGGCGCGTATTGTCGCACTTCCTCCATCGACTCGGGATCGCAACCGCCTTGCGCCGGCCGGGGATTGCGCACCGCCTTCAGGTTGGCCAGGGGCGTGACTGGACGCGTGATGGTTTCGGCACCGACATTGCCGACGCGTCCGTTGCCGACGCGATACGACGCGGAGAAATGCCCGGATGGTTTCTGGCCCAGCGTATCGTCTCCGAAGCGCAACTGCGCGCGGTCCTTCTCATCGATCTCGGCCACAAAGGCGCGCATGAATTTGTCGCTATTCAACAGGTCGGCCAACGGGCCCCATGGTTCATGGTCGTCATCCAAGAGTTCCACCGCGGGCAAGGTGTCGCGCATTTCCCAACTCAATGCGGCGGCGGCGGGCGCACTGGAATCAAAAGTCACCGGCCGATGATTGGCGTCGAGCACCAGCCGATCATTGAGATCGCGCGCGTGGCCTGTCTGCGTGATTGGGCCTGACCTTAGAAACGGCCGGAAAGGTTCGTTGCGAAGCACCGGTCCCAGAATTTCCGGCGTTGCAATCAGGTGCCCGTGATCGGCCAGGACAATATTGCCGCGGGCTACGCTAATGTCCGCGAGAATCAACTTGCCGGCGGCATCTTTGACCTTCTTGGACAAACAAAGCGGAAACGGGAGCGCGTCCGCGTCATCCCATGCAATATCGAGGACCGATGTCCCGTCGACTAGGTCCGTGCGTGGAACTACGCTCGTTAAGCGGACGACGTGTCGGTGGTTTGTGTCGATGTCGGCAGCGCTTCCTGTTGTCGGGCTGAGTATTTCCTCCAGCAGGAGCAGATCGTCGCGGGCCAGCGCGAGCGGCGGGTTCTTTTCCTTCAAGGTGGCGCGGGTGGCCCCTTTCGGCAGACAACATTCGGTGTCGCTCCAGGTGTGAAACGCAATTTCATTCCGGGTCGAGGAAATCGTCGCGTCATGCATCGTTTCGAAGATGATCGCGGCGTCGCCCGCGGCGGTGTCCGAAATCTCGCCCTCCGTCGCGAAGGCCCGGCCTTTGAGCACCGGGACGTTATCGGCGGTGGCTTCGAGAAAGAGCCAGGTCCGCGCGTTGGCTCCGTCGTGCATGAAATAATCCAGCAAGCGCGCGTGGCGGCGCACGGAGATGCGTTCGCGGGCGGTGCCGAGATACGCCTCCGTCGCCACCGCATCCTGAAAATAGCTCAGATGATCTCCGATGTAGGCGAGCCACTCCACCAACGCGACATGCGCGTCAGCCGGATTTCGTTCCGGCCAATCCGGTGTGATCGCGCGCAATCGATCCAGCATCAATCGCCCGAAGCTGGCATAATCTTTCGCCAGGTAATCGATCTCCGGCTCGACCCGTTTTTCCGGCGGACATTCTCTGACCTGCTGGCAATCGAACTCGCTGGGACAACCTGCTTTGAAAGAAAAATCGACCGAAGCAAGTTGCGGATCGAATCCGGCTGGGGTGGTCGTGTCGTTCGGACCATTCACGATCCGCAGCGAATAAAACGAAAAATCGCCGCGCACGTTTACCTGAACAGTAAGCACATCGCCATTCCTCGCGACACTCTCCACCTTGATGTCCCGCACCCGCCTGCCGCCCTCGATGATCACGTTTTGTGCAGTCAACGCCGGCGGATTGGGCCCAACCGGCAACGGGTGAAGGAAGTGCAGTTCGAGAGTTTTCTGGTCGATGCTCGCGACTTCGATGAAGGCGATGCCGTTCAGTGTCGCCAAGTCTCCGACGAGCCCACGCCGTTTCTCGTTCTCGCAAATATACTGAGTGTTCATCAGGTGGGCCGTTGGAATTGCGCGATGCGTCGTTGCTGGTTGCGCCGGATGACGTACTGCACCTTCACTTCGAGAGTCGAATCCACGTTGTTCACTTCGACTGCCTCGACCGCGATTCGATCGCCGAGCCATTGTTGCAGCGCGCCCTGGACGCTCATTTGCGTGGCGGCGGCGAGCGTGTCGCTGTTCGGCGCGAAGACTAGTTGAAGCAGGCCGCTCCCGAAGGTCGGACGGTTCACCCGTTCGCCTGGATTGGTGAACAACACTTGTTCGATCAAATCGCGAATGTGCGCTTCCTCATCCACGGAAGCCGTGCGTCCGCGCTCGTCGAAATGGAATGGATAATCGACTTGCATCAGGTTCCAGTGACTCGCACTTGGGTGACGAGAATAATCAGAGGCGTCCCTGTCGGTGCGCAGATAGCCTGGCTTGTTTGCACCAACACCGGCACGCCTGTGGCCAACACTCGCGTCGCGCCTACGACCCATTGCGCGGTGACGCACGGCCCGTTGCCGCCCGGGGGCACAAAGGCGCAACCCGCCACCACATAGGGCGCCGCCTGGGTAACGATCGGTTGCCCGCTCACCAGGACGCGCGGATTCGGAGCGGTCGGCTGCGCTTGCCCGCCGTGCGAGCAGATGACCGTTGCGCCTACGTGAAGCAAAAATCCTGGCATCGCAGTCTCCTAAATGATGGTGAGGGCTCCCGCGTTGATATCCACGATCGGCCCGGTCATCGAGATGAGCGCGCCTTTGCCGTTTGAAATGGTGATGCCGAT
>Ga0193744_1000014_pt1 | contig 85316 bp, 65 predicted proteins | sample L1a1metaG_FD_143056 | JGI IMG/M metagenome (GOLD analysis project Ga0193744, IMG submission 143056) | Soil microbial communities from a riparian zone of the East river system, Colorado, United States - L1a1 | ecosystem: Environmental > Terrestrial > Soil > Riparian zone | place: USA: East River...
TATCGCGACGCACGCGAATAAATCAGGTGAATGCTTTCGCGTGCGTCGCGATAGCGCTTCCCAAATGAGTCGACGCCCGTAGCTCCGACCCGCCGGGCCAGCTTTTGCTGTTCGAGGGCAGAGGCCGGCAAGGTTGAGACGCTTTTGTTTTCCCAGCGGCGCAGAACGGATTCGATCAGGCGAAGATACTCGTAACTTTTTTTCACGAGCGCAGCTTCATCAGGCTGCAACAGGCCCCTACGCGCCAGTTCATCGAGCGCGTCCAGGGTGTGCGCATTCCAGAGGCCGACGCGCATTTGTAAAGCCTGGACCAGAAACTCGGCCTCGATCAGGCCGCCCGCGCCGGTCTTGAAATCGAGATCGGATGCAGTACCGCGCTCGTGCCGGATTCGTTCCAGCATCCAGTTGATCTGGGCAAACAAATCCGCCCGCTGCCCGGCCTTGTGCCAAACGCGTTCAGCCAGATCCATGAATGCATTTTGGAGCGGACCGGCCACGGCGCGCGCGCGGGTGAGCGCCTGGATTTCCCAGAGCTGAGCGCGCGTTTCGTAATACGCCTCGAAGGCGGTGAGCGAGCAGGCGAGATTTCCCTTTTCGCCATCGGGCCGCAGCCGGGCATCGAGAGTGGAAAGACTGCCCTCGGCGGTCCGTTGCGCCATGGCCACTGTGAGATGCTGGGCCGCGCGAATGTCTTCGCCCACGAACAACACGTCGAGATCGGCGCCGTATCCGATTTCCTCGCCGCCGAATTTTCCCAGAGCTATGATCGTCAGGTCGCTCTCGCTTCCGCGCAGGCGGTTGACGAAGACGAGGCAAGCTTCCGCCAGGGCCGAATGTTGGGCGAACTGGGAAGCGAGACTGCCCAGGCCGAGAATGTCGCGGAGAAAAATTCGCAGGAGTTGCGTTTGACGATAAATCCGAAGCAAATCGAGCGAAGTCGCGTCGATCTTCAGGGCCTCCAACCGCCGCAAGTGCTGCGCCACCGAAACCTCCCGGTCCAGCATTCCGCCCCGGGTAATTTCTTCGAGCAATTGCGGCCGCCGGATGAGCAAATCGCCGGCGTAGCGGCTGGCATCGAAGGTTTTGACCAGCAGCTCGAGCAGTTTCGGATTCACCACCAACAGCTCGAAAAGCATGCTGCGCAAACCGTACGCTTCGACGAAGCGGATGAACTGGTTCAGGGCCACATCCGGATCGACTGTCCGCGCCAGCCGGTTGAACAGGAGCGGCCGCAGATTGCGCAGCACCTGTCGCGTGCGCGGCGCCACGTGAAAACCGCCGGTCCCCTTGGCCAGGTCCGCCAGGGATTTTGCCGCGGCTTTTTGGTCCTGAAAAATACTCAGCCTCTCGCCCGCCGCATCCGGGCCCGCTTCTGCCGGCGCGGAAATCACTCTAAAGAAAACCGCGCGGACTTTATTCATCTGCTCCTGCAGCGCGGCGGTGAACGCTTCCTTCGAAGAAAAACCAAGGCTGAGCGCAAGCCGTTGGAGCGACGGGCCGTTTTCCGGAATGGTGTGGGTCTGTTGTTCCGCCTCGATCTGCAACCGATGCTCGACCCGCCGCAAAAATCGATATGCCCTCTCCAGGTCCCACGCTTCCTCGCGCGGAATCAACTCCAGGTCCGAGAGAACCGGCAGCGCCTTGAGCGTGCTCGTTTCCTGCAGGAACGCGTGTCGGGCTCCATGCAGGAGTTGCAACGCCTGCACGACAAATTCGATCTCACGAATGCCGCCAGCCCCCAGCTTTACATCTCGCGCGATGTTCTCTTCCCCCACGATGTCGCGTTCGATGCGCCGCTTGATGCCGGCGATTTCCTCGAGCACATCCAGCGTGGGGCTCTTCGGATAAATGAACGGCTGATGCTGCCGCAAAAATTCGTAAGCAAGTTCGCGGCTGCCGCAGACTCCACGGGCTTTGATCAGCGCGAGCCGCTCCCAGGTCTCGCCAAAACCGGCATAGTAGTTCTCCATGCTGTCGAGGGAGCGGACGAGCGGTCCGGCCTTTCCTTCAGGGCGAAGGCGGAGATCGATCCGGAACAGTGCGCCCGCCGGGTCGGACGACGCAAAGGTCTCGATGATTTTCGCGCCGAGTTGATTGAACCATTCGTGATAGCTGAGATTCGCGGAAACCTGGCCTTCCTCTCCGTAAAGAAAAACGACGTCGATGTCGGAGCTGTGATTCAATTCCCGGCCACCGAGCTTTCCCAAGCCCAGAATGGCGAAGTCCGTCTCCGGACCGCCGCGCCGCCCTCGCAGGTCCTCGTTCCAATGGCGGTAAACTTCTCGCAAACAAATTTCCGCCAGGAGGGACAAATCGAGCGTGGTCTCCTCCAGCGGCGCGGCCTCAGCCACTTCCCGCAACGCGATGCGAAGCATCTCACGTCCTTTCCAAAACCGCAGGGCGCCGAAGTTTTTCGCGGCGAGCGAGTCACCCGCGAGGGTGTGCAGATTCTGCAACATCTCGCTGTGGCTGCGCGGCGCCGAACAAATTTCGGGGCGGCTCAGCCAGAGCAGGATTTCCGGATGCCGAACGAAGCGCGTGGCGCAGATGCTCGAAACGGAAATCAGATGAAGGAGGGCCGCCTCTCCGAGAGGGAATCCTTCGATAAGCTCGAGCAACGGCGGCGCTTCGCTGGGCCAGCTCTGAGCCATGCGCTCGAGCGTGTTCTCCACTTGTGCCGGAGAAAGCGTGCCCGCGGCTTTCCTCCGAATCCACGCTGATCCTTTAGTCATCTGCGCGGCAAAACCCTGAGTTGAATCCGATCCGCAGACATTTGGCCTAACGAGCCGAGCGCGCAGCGGTCAGTGCGCCTGCGTTCTCTCCGCGATTTTTTCCTGGGCCCGGGCCAGGATGCGGCGCTCGTTCCAGGTCAGGCTCTGCATGCCTTCGCGGGAAATCTTGTCGAGGACCGGGTCGACTTCTTCGGAGATGAATTGATCGGGGCTCATGGCGCGATAGCGTTCCACCTCCGCGCGGCGTTGTCGAAGCGCCCGTTGGAGCACGGACGGTCGGCCGAAGCCGAGCAAGTGGGCGTACAACCATCCCGCCAGGCAGCCCCCGAGGTAGACGCTATGGGTCACGACGCCGTAACGATCGAAGATCACGCCAAGAAGGGCGATTCCGAATGCGCCCCAGCCGAGATGCTTCGCTTTCAGGCGAACGGGCAGAACAAAGAAAATCATCGAGGTCAACTCCAGCTCGGGCAGGATGGTCGCGTAGGTCACCAGGACCGCGGCCACGCCACCGGACGCGGCCAGCGAGACGGTCGTGGAAGGCATCAGGAACAAGTGGCCCAGTTCGCCGATCGCCGCGCCCGAGAGATAAAGGAAGAGGAAATGGCGCTGGCCGATAATCGATTCCACATCGCGGCCGAGCAGATAGAGGATGAGCATATTCCCAAGCAGATGCCACGGGCCATCGTGCAGGAACATCGCGGTGAGAAATTGCCATCCGTAAGCCGAGCGAAGCCCGTGCTCGCTGAAGCCGAGATACTCGCGGACCAAGCCCGGCTGATACGCTTCGAGAAAAAGCTGCGCGACGAAGACGGCAACGTTAAGGCCGATCAGCCCGAGCAAGACGACGCGCGGGCGTTTAGTCCAGCGCTGCGTGAACGACGAGTGTTTTCGTCCGGACAGGCGCATAACCCGAGAGTATCGCAGCGAAAATCCGTTGTCGATGAAATGTAGCCACGGCAATCTCCGCGTAGCATAGGCATCTTGCCTGTGCTACACCGGCGAGAGGACGTGCAAGCCGCCGGCGCGAATTTGAAATTCCACCGGGCAATTGCCGATGAGTTCACCGTCCACTTCCACCGGCACGCTCTCTTCGCTGCTTACGCGCAGCCGGCGAGTCTGAAAATATTCCACTTCTGGCGAGGTGATCTGCGGAGTGAAAATCACGTTCTGCAAATACCGAATGATTTCGACGTAGTTCAACCGCTTGAACACGATCACGTCCAGCAAACCGTCGTCGATCACGGCCTGTTTAAAGAAGGGGAATCGGCCGCCGTAAAGGCGCCCGTTTCCGACCAGGACGAACGATCCTTCTTCGGTCACGGCGTTCTCCGATTCGATCCGCAGACGGGGCGGCTGGCGGGAGGCGATTTGCGCGGCGGAAATCATGTAACTGAGCGGGCCGAAATTCCGTTTGAAGGCGCGGCTCGTTTCCTTGACGGCCTGGGCGTCGAGGCCGACGCCGGCGAGCTGCACGAAATGTTTGCCATTGGCGCTGGGCAAATCCACGGGGCGAATGCGATTTCCCTGGATGATTTCCCAGCAGCGGGCCAGGTCATTCGCCGGCAGGCCGAGCTCCGTCGCGAAAACGTTCATCGTGCCCAGGGGAAGGAGGCCAAGCGCGACGTTCTTGCCGGCGATTCCATTCACGATCTCGTTGATGGTGCCATCGCCCCCGGCGGCGACGATTTTTTCAAATCCCTCCGCGGCAGCATGCCGCGCCAGGACTTCCGCTTCGCCCGAGCGAGAAGTCGCGCACAGAATCGCTCCGTGCGTGATCGATTCAACTTGCGCGCGCAAACGGCTGGCGCGGGCGCCGCGGGCCGCGGGATTGAGGATGACAACGGTGTCTTTCAACGGGAAGGGGTTAGGGGCTTTGGTCTTTTCTTCAAACTGGGAGGGCGTAACGTTCGGGCGTGAAAAAAGTGAGACGCGTTCTGCTCGTCGGGCTCGGCGCGATCCTGGGCGTGGCCATTCTCATTTTGCTTGGAGTGAACCTGTATGTGCAGTCGCAGGGGACACAAGCCAGGATTCAGCAGGAACTCAGCCAGCGCCTGGGCACGACTCTTCAGGTGCGGCGCATCAGCGTCACGCCGTGGGCGGGACTGAAGCTGAGCGGCATCACGATTCCGCAAAGCCAACCGGGGGCGGCCCCAAATTTTCTCACTGCAAAAACTTTTCAGCTTCGGATCAAGTTTCGTTCTCTCTTTTCGCAGCGCCTGGTGATCAAGGAAATTTCGCTGATCAATCCGGACGTCGTTTGGGCGCAGAACGCGGATGGGAAATGGCGGTTGCCCTCTCTGCCGCCCGAGCCGGCGATTGCGCTTCCGGAAAAACTTCAGCCGGCCGGCCCCCTTCCGACCGCTTCGACCGTTCCGGCGCAGACGGCTTCCAACCCGGTCGTCGAAAGAAAAGAGGAAGCGCTGGGAGTGACGCCGATCGTTGCCCCGTCGGAACCCGCCGCGGCGTCGGCGATTGAAACCGAGCCGACCAACGGCTTCACGCCGGAAATCCAGCGAGTGAATTTAATGGGGGGTCGCTTTCTGTTCCTGGACGAAAAGCTCAAGAACGTGGCGATGTTCGATCAAGTCCGGTTTCGCTCTAATTTCCGGACGGCGAACGATCTTCGCGGCGAAATCAGCATCGGGAAAACTTCCCTCCGCGATCGATTTTTTCTCGAGCAGCTTCAATCGCCTCTGCGTTATGCGCCGGACGAACTCGATTTTTCCCAGATCACCGCTCACGCGGGCGGCGGTGAGATCACCGGGCGCTTCACCCTGCTGCCGCAAACCGAAGATTCGCCGTTCGCCGCCAGCGTTAAATTTCGCGGCGTTCAGGCCGACCGGATCGTGTCGGACGCCGGCGGCGTGGCCGGGATGATCACGGGTCTGCTGGAAGGTTATCTCGATGCCAATGGGACCACGGCCGACCAAAATGCGCTGGCTGGCCGGGGAGAAATCATTTTGCGGGATGGTCGCGTTCAGCAATACAGCCTGCTCGTCGCGCTGGGGCAGTTGCTGCAAATCGAGGAATTGCGCCAGCTTCAACTCGATCAGGCGCAGCTGAAATTTCATCTCAGCCCGGCCGTGGTGACGATCGATGAGTTGATTTTGCGCTCGAAGAACATCCGGCTTTCCGCCGTCGGAACGGTTTCGTTCGATGGCAAACTTCATCTCGAATCGCAGCTCGCGGTGAATGAGAGAATGCGGAGCCAGCTTTTCCAGGCCATTCGGGGAAATTTCAAGCCGAGCGACGAACCTGGATTTTTCGCTGTCAGCTTTCAAGTCAGCGGTACGGTGGGCCGGCCCAAGACGAACCTGATGGACAAATTGATCGGGCGCGATCTTAAGGATCTCGGCAGCGTCATCAGCAGTTTCATGGGCGGCGGAAAACCGGAGAAAGCGAAAAAGAAAATGCCCTCGGACGAAACGACGCCGGTTCCGCTCTCATCGTTGAAGCCTGCTGCCGCGGAGACTGCCTCACCGGTGACCTCGCCGACCCCGGGCAATTCCCCGCAGCCCAGCGCCACGCCATGAGGGTGATCGCCGGGACAGCGGGCGGCATCCGGCTCGATGTTCCCAGGACAGAGGTCCGGCCCACCATGGACCGTGTTAAAGCAGCCATCTTCTCGAGTCTCGGTCAGGAGTTGATCGGGGCGCGCGTGCTCGATCTTTTCGCCGGCACGGGGGCGCTCGGGATCGAAGCGCTCAGCCGCGGAGCAGCCTCGGCTTTATTTGTAGAAGAAAATTCCGCGGCCGTCGCGGCGATCGAGCGAAACCTCAACCGCGCAAAGCTCCAGGGCCGGGTCCGACGGCAGGATGTCTTCGCTTTCCTCCGTTCGACCCAAACGCGCGAGCCTTTCCAAATCATTTTTGCCGATCCACCCTACGAAAAAACAAAAGGAGGGGGCGTGTTCACCAGCCTCTTGCTGGAAGAGCCTCGGCTGGCGGAAATGCTGGAGCCGTCCGGGATTTTTGTGCTGGAGAAACGTCCCGCCGAGCAGCTGCCGCCTATGTCGCTCTGGAACGTCACGCGGGCCCGAGCGTATGGCTCCACCGAAGTGCTGTTTCTGCAGCGTGCCGTTAATCCCGCGGAGAGCGTGCGCGCTGAATGATCAGGTTCTTCTACAACCTTCTTTATCCGCTCGGGCTTCTACTTTTTCTGCCGGGTCAGATCTCGAAGCTGCTCCGGCGCGGAAATTACCGGCCCAAATTCGGCCAGCGCTTCGGTGTTTACGATCGTGATGTGCGAGCGCGGCTGGCCTCACGACGCTGCACCTGGATTCATGCCGTAAGTGTGGGTGAGGTGGCGATCGCGTTGAAGCTGTCTGCGAAACTGAAAGAACTCGATCCCGAATTTTTCTGCGTGCTGACCACGACGACAACCACCGGGTTTGCTTTCGCCAACCAGGAAGCGGGCGAGGGGATGGAAGTGCTTTATAGCGCGCTCGATTTCTGGCCGATCATGCGCCGGGCCTATGCCGTCATCCAGCCGGTGCGCGTGGTGCTGGTGGAAGCCGAGGTCTGGCCGAACCTCGCCGCCGAAGCGCGCCGCCGCGGCCTTCCGCTGGCGCTCGTTAACGCCCGCTTATCGAAGCGTTCGGAAGGGCGATTCCGCCGTTTCCTTTTTCTCGTCGCGCCCACCTTTCGTTGTCTCGATCTCGTTTGCGTTCAGGAATCCGAAGACATCGAACGCTGGGTCGCGCTCGGCGTTCCACGAGAGCGGATCCATCACGTCGGCAGCATCAAGTACGATCCGGCTGAGACCAGGGTGAATCCTGATCTGCCCCTGGAGGTCCTGCGCGCGTTCGGGATCGACGGTGACCGGCCGATCCTTTTCGGCGGGAGCACCCATTCGGGCGAAGAAGAAATTCTAGGGGAGATTTTCCAGAAGCTCCGGGCGGAGTTTCCTGTGTTCACGCTGATTGTCGCACCGCGTCACGTCGAGCGGGTGGGTGAGATCCGCATGCAGCTCGCCCGGCTCGGGCTAAACGTGAGCTTGCGGAGCGAGGCGGAGACGGCGCCGATGTCGCCGCCTGATTGTCTTCTTCTCGACAGCACCGGAGAGCTGCAAAATTGGTACGCGGTCGCGACGATTGTCTTTGTCGGCAAGAGTCTCACCGCTCGCGGCGGCCAGAATCCGGTGGAACCGATTTTGGCCGGCAAGCCCGTTCTCTTCGGCCCGCACATGGAAAATTTTTCCGCGCTGGCCCAGGCTCTGGTCGCGAATCAGGCTGCGATCCAAATCACCGATCCGGATTCATTGCAGGAGAAAATCGCCTGGCTTTTGCGTGACGGCGCGGCGGCGTTGGGTCTCGTCGCGAATGCGCAAGCCGTCCTCGACCGTCATCGCGGCGCCACTGCCCGGACCGCGGCGCTAGTGATGCAACTAAAGCGTACCGGCGTGGCCTGAATCTTCTGAGTGCAATAGTGCTGGAGCAAGCGCCGTCGACACCGTCTCCAAATAACTTGCAACGCAGTGGCGCGCTTCTGATATTGCCACCGCTTTCCTGACCCTATCGTCCAGTGGCCTAGGACACCGCCCTTTCACGGCGGTAACACGGGTTCGAATCCCGTTAGGGTCGCAATTTCATATTCGGTGCTGGCCTGCCATTGCTTAAGCCCGACCACTTACCGGCACTTAACCCCGAGGGCTTTCTCGACCCAGGTGGGGAAAGCGTTTTCGGAAACATCCCGCAGCATCAGCGCTTGTTCCTCGGGCGTGGCCTGAGTGGGGACGCGATTGTTTCCGTCGGACTCTGTGACTGTAACTCCAGTATAAATCACGGTGTTATCCGCATTCACGCGAAAGGTGAAATCATAGGCCGTCATCACGAGATATTGTTCGTCTTGGGCCGCACATTTTGCGAGGCGCTCCCGCTCCCCATCGGTCTGCGCTCGGTCCTTGATCGCGGAAAGCAGTCCCTGAAGATCAAGCCTCGCAGTGACGACTACGTCAGTTCCCTCCGTCTTGTTTAAGACATTCCAGCCCGCGCTTCTAAAATAGCGATATCGGCCGAAAGCTTCCTTGAGGGTTTGCTTTTGGCCAGGAGCGGCGGGCCTATTCTGAACCAGGAAAAGGGGGTCCCGCTTTCCACCGCATCCTGGGAAAAGTGCGGTGAGAATCAAAACCGCAACGAACAAGTGTATCTTCATTTGAGCAACATCTGAACTCGGGCCCGCAACAGGCAATGAGTCGAGTGTGCTCTTTAGCATTTGAGCGACATGGGCAGAAGTGTATTTGTCGACAGAAACTTCATCTGAGCATATTTGCCCGCGCTTCCCAACCGAAGTAAGGGAAAACCTATGAAAACATTTCTTTATCTTCTTTCCGTTGCGAGCCTCGTCGTTTCCGCGCTCACGACCCAGGCCGGAACGGTCGAATATCCTGCCGGGAACGCGCTCATTAAAGTGGAGCTGCCCGATGGATGGACCAGCTCGTCGGATAAGGATGGCAATCTGGACGTGAAGGCGAACGACAAGAGTGAATTCGATTTCTCAATTATCCCGGCGTCGGTCGGAACGGAAAAGGATGTGAAAGCGTTTCTACCCCAGTTGGCGCAGACGATGGGAAAGGATTTGAAGGAGCTCGAAGTAGGCCAGCTCAGAGAGTTCACGAGCAAGACAGGAATCAAGATGATGGTCCAGCCCGCGAAAGGAAAAATGGGAGATCAAGAGATGATGATCACCCTCGCGGCTTTTGCCCCGGCGAAGGAGAAGTATTTTATCATTATGAGCATGGCGGAGAAGAGCGTCGACGAAGCGCACGACAAAGCGATGGGTCAGATCGTCAACTCGATCAAACTGATCGAATAGGCAGCCCCGGCGACTTCAGATCGACGACTTGGTCTAGTGCCAGACGGAATTGAGAAGCGCGGCCAGCCGATACCCCGCCCAGGCGACGCGCTGTCGGGCGACCTTCACGGCTTTACTCCGATAAGCCGCACTGGGTTGGGCGCCGTTGGTCATGCCGTGGTAGGTAACGTCCCTGGCAAGGCTAAAGCTTTCGCCTGCCCAGAGCAGAAAGTTAAACGGATCACCCAGCTTCAGAGCCGGGTTACTAGCTGGATTCGCCTTTGTGGCCAGGGCCGCTACTGGAGGAATTCGATCCAGAGAGGGAGGCACGAACTGTGGGGGCGGCCCTCCTTTCGGAAAGGTTTCGATGCCGTCGTCCCAATACTTGTGCAGGTCGATGCTTTGCAGCATCCCGTTTTTGCCGGTGATCTTGATCGTCACCTTGTTCCCGCCCTGATCTCCGTGGGGGTGGGCGCTATCGACTCTGGTGGCGCAATGGAGTGGTTGATGAATATCGCCGACGAAGTGAATGATGAACCGCAACGCCTGCGCTCGCGCGTTCTGGTCGGTGCTGGTCTTGAGGATTTTGACGTTCTCCCGCAAGGCCGTGACGATGTTAGGCGAGGGTATCGCTGGCAACGGCGTGCCGTCAGTGGAAAACGGACGGTCGATAAAATGACGCGGGGCAAAGGTGTCAAAGCCGGGTGCACTTCTGATGTCATCGGCCCAGTGCGCCGCATTGACGAAATCCTTGCTCTTCGCGGACTCGGCGGCGGGAGGTATCGGGATCGCGAGCAACGTGGCGACCTGCGCTTTCGCTTTCGGGTTGAGCCGATCGAACGCGACCTTCGCCACGATCATATGGCCGCCTGCTCCCCAACCCAGGGATATTGATGGAGGACAGAGAATCAGACAGACGATACCGACCGCGATGAGGTGTCTGAACACCAGGCGGTTATTTTCGCTCTTCATGGGGTCTCCTTCCGTGATGCGTAATCTGCAAGGACCAACTGGATAGTTACGACCCGGCTTAGACAAAAGAGCTTTCCGGGGCAAGGCAAATTGCTTGAAGAAACGGCTCGTTAGGTTGCAGGGCCGCGCTTGGAGCTTTCGCTTTCTTCCATCGAGTGAAGGCAAGGTCTCGATGCGGGCCCCGTCGATGTTGCGGCGGAATTCATGATAGGTAAGATCGACGCTGTCATGGGAAACTGCCCAACGCAGACCAACCGGTGAAATCGCCGGCATCCGCGTCAATGATTTCCCTTTTGCATGCGCGATCTCCCAGGTTTTACCGCTGATCGCACGATTTCCCGGGAGCAGCGGTGCCAGTATCTCGCCCTTCTCGTCGCGGTGGGCGGATTGATCGCTTTGTCTCTCATGCTGGTCCAAGTGCGCGGCGGATTTGCCTATCCGTCTCTCTTCTTTCTTTTCGCCAAACTATTTCAGATCCAGTTTGGATTACTTGGCGGCACGGTCCTGGCAGGGCTGCTCTATCTGTTGCCACGAAGTCGGCTGTCTTGGTTCGTTAGGTCGCTGCTTCTGGCGGTCTACTACCTTTTGTTTGTCTGGGTCCTCGTATGGGGATTGGTCCAGCGAGCGTTCGGGATCGAGCTCACTCTGGGAACGATCCGGGAACTCTTCACGAGCCGGGCCCAGCTGGCCGCAGTCGGTCTCGGACCTCTCGAGTGGGGGTTGGCCATCGGGGTCACTTTCGTCATCGTGTGCGCGCTGACTGTTCAGAGCCGCAGGCTCGAGTATCGCGTCGAGGCAAGGTTGCAGAAACGCGTCTGCCTGGTTCTCCTGGGATCGTTCCTGGTCGTGCATGGGGTGGTGCGGACCTACTTCGTTTACCATTTGAATCGGAATCACCACGTCGTGCTGGCCTACGACGATTGCGCGCCCTTTCCGTTGCGATCCGAGCAACTCGTCCCCGGGCTTCGCCTCGACCGGATCGCGCTGCCGAACCTCGAATCCGAGAGTCGCACCGCGCAGTATCTCGATTATCTGCGCACGCATCCGATGCCGATGATTCCGCGCCGGCACAATATTCTTTGGATCAACATCGAGTCGCTTCGCTTCGACGCCGTGGACGAGCAGGTCATGCCTCGCCTGACCGCGAAGCGCGATCGATTTCAGATTCGACTTGATCGCCAGCATTGGAGCGGTGGCAACGCGACGCCCTGGGGTGTCTTCTCGATGCTCACCGGACTGAGCGGCTATCATCTGAAGGATTTCCAATGGGCGCGGATGAACGATCCGTTCCTCTCTCTCCTCTCGAAAAATGGATACCGGCTTCGAGTTGCGAACAAAGACCATATCGACGCCGCGGGGTTGGCCTGGCTCTTTCCCGCCGGCACCGTTTTTCAGTCGATCGGCGTAAGCGAAAATGAGGAAGAAGATCGGCGCACGATCGATCGGTATTTCAAGGACCGAAGCGAACGCAACGCTGCGACGCCGGCTTTCGATTTCGTGGCGCTCAACGCAACCCATTTGCCTTATGCCTTTCCGGCCGAGCACGCAATTTTTCAGCCGGCGCCAAAGCTGACCAGTTCTCATCACATTTTGCGCTCTGATGGGGATCTCGAAATCATCCGCAACCGCTACCGGAACGGATGTCACTTTGTCGACCAGCTCATTGGGCGGGTCCTGGATGACCTGGAGGCTCAGGGCGATCTCACGAAAACGATCGTGGTCATCACTGGCGATCACGGCGAAGAATTCCAGGAACGCGGACAACTGACCCACGCGGGTGTGCTCAATGATTATCAAGCGCGGACCGTTCTCTGGATCCACTTGCCCGACACCGAAACCAAGCCGGTAGTGATCGAAGTGCCGACCGTGCACCTGGACATCGTCCCCACGCTGCTGGAAGCGCTCGGTTATGATGAAGACGTGCTCCGGACCCAGGGGCGTTCACTTCTCGGCCATCTGGAAGACCGGCGCATGCTCAGTCTTTGCGAGCATTTGTCGAAGCCGCCACGTTATCGTGCCCTGGTTACCGACACTTACATTTCGCGGTGGCGTTACACCGCGAGCCGCTACCTGTTTTCCGGTGTGCAAAGACGAGACGGCGCGGCAGTCGAAGGCGAAGATTGGTTGCGCGAAGCGCGTGAACTCTATGCTACGGCAGCGGAGATGTATGAAATTGTGCCCGATGTTTCCCGGCCAGCGCAGCGGTTCGAAATTCAACCTTCGGCGCAACGCTGATCCCCCACCCCAAGGAGCGGCGGTTTACAAACCGCCGTCCTTTAACTGGCGGCGACGGTGGGCGGTTTGGAAAGCGCCCCTCCTCAACCAACCGGCCTAACGAATGCGATAAATGACACCCTGGGCCGTTCGCGTCACTGGCTCGTAATGTTCGGCCAGGAGTTTGGTCAGGATCGGAAAATCTCGCACCGGATACTGGGCGTCGGGGCCGGAATAGTGATCGGCGATGTAGACCGGCGGGTGTTTGCGAAAATCCTCTTCGAGGTTGCCCCACGCGTTCGGCACGATCCGGTTGCGCGTATCCACCCCCGGAAGATCTCCACCAAAGACAAACCCTGTCAGCGGAAAAGTAAGGACGTAGCGACAGGCCGGGCGCCGTCGAGCGTGGAGGTAAACTTCAGCCGCGCTGCGGCCCCAGATGAAGATGCGGTCGTTAGGAGCGGAATGTTCGGCGAGATATCGCGCTGTCTCAGACGGCTCGCGGTGCCAGGCGAGGAACTTCCAATGCGAAATGGAGAAAGCGACGGCGGCGATCGACAGCCACGAGCAGATGAAGGCCGGTCGAAGAAGCCATCTTGGAGGGACGTGCTTCCGCACGTCCCGGACATGCGGAAGCATGTCCCTCCGATGCCAAAGCCGCGCGTAATACGGCGCCGCGAGCAACGCAAGCGGCGGGACCAATTGGATGTAGTAGTGAGGATAAAAGCGACCGCCCGCCGCAGCGCCAAGCGCTGACGCGGCGAGCAGTCCGAGAAGCGCGGTTCGCTCGGCGATATTGTCTGTCCAGAGACCACGCTTGTCGCGGAACGCCGTTGCCGCGCCGATGACGAGTGGCAAGCACGCTCCGATGAACGCCAAAGTGTAGAGCACTCCCGCATTCCAGAAGACGTGAGGGTCCGAATGATTCGTGATTGTCCAATAGAAGGCCTCGCGCAAGATCCCTTGCCGATGCAATAGGAGCGCCACCAGACCGAGCGCGGAAAAGAAGCCAGCCGTCAACATTGCTGCATGAACGACGGATTCCGTCTTCGTGACGCCCCGGCCGGCCCGGTAGCTCGGAAGCAGAAGATAAATTCCGAGCGGGATGGCCGCGATCGCCGCCGGTTGTTTAAGCAAAAATCCTGCGCAAAGGAGCGCGCCCGCCGCAAGGAGTTCCGGCCGCTTGCGTGACGCACCCGGCCCGAAAGCGATCGCCCAAGCCCAGACGAGCGGCAGATTCATCATCAGCTCGCCGTTGAACGCGAGATTGTTCGCCGTGGCCCACGGTTGAAAGACGCTGTAGAGCAGGGCCGCGATCAAACCAGTCTCGCGATCGAACAGCCGGCTCCCGATAAAATAAAGGCCGGCCATTGTTGCCAGGGTCCAGAGGAGGGCCACGGCGTGCAGTGCCATCCAGTTGTATTTTCCCGCGATCTTGAACACCGCGGTGTAAGTCCAAAACAAAAGCGGCGGCTTGCGCTCGACCGCATCGACGTACGGCCGCCCGCCATCGACGACCTCATTCGCCACCACGGAATAGACCGCTTCATCGTCAATCGCCTGCGGATGGACCAAGGCGGGCAACCGGGTAGCCACCGTGAGCAGGATGAGCGCAAGCACGGCGAGCCCGAAATGCTGAAAATCTCGCCTGAGAGCCGCTCCCATTCACACAGGATAGAGGACCGGGTCGACAATCTCTAGAGTATCTGAATCGGGTTGCGAGTCGGGGCCCTCGCGGTAAACTCCGCGTTTCCGCGCGAAACCGGAGACCTTCGCACCCAATCGACACCACTCCAGTGAAGCTTGTTTTATTTATGGACGTCTGGCGTCCGTTTCCATATCTTGCAGGGCTGCTCAATCGGATGACTATCACGGCGATCGCTGCGTCGCCCCTCATTCGCCCCGTCAACAAGAACCATGACGCTTGGAGCCCCGCCTGATCGCATTATGCAATCGAATCAAGATATTCCAGAGCCATCAGGGAATGCCGGGCTGACGGTGGAAAATGATCCGGGCAAGTTCAGCTTGAGCGACTTCCTGGTCGGCGACAGCAAAGATCCGCTGAAGCCGCCCCCCGCCTTCACGCGCTGGCATCATGTCGGGGAGTGGGCCATCGAGTTGTACGAGCCTCAACTTCTGGGACCGGCCGAAGCGCGGACGACGCTCAACTACAACGGCAAATCGCATCCGGTCATCAATCTCTGTTCCTATAATTATCTGGGCCTGGCCAATCACCCGAAAGTCATCGCCGCGGCGCACGAAGCGTTGAGCACGCATGGTCTCGGTGCGTGCGGATCACCCATGCTCTCGGGCATGACCGATCTGCATCGGCAATTGGAAAAGAAGATGGCGGAATTCCTCGGATACGAAGACGCGATGCTTTTCAACAGCGGTTTCGGCGGGGCGCTCGGGACCATCTCCGGGCTCCTGCGCAAGAGCGACGTGGCTGTGATGGACAACCGCTCGCACCTCAGCCTGCGCGACGGCGCCGTGCTGGCACGCACCCGGTCCGAGCGCTTCGAGCATAATGATCCGGAGTCGCTCGACGCGGCTTTGACCCGCCACAAAGGGAAGCGCCAGCTCGTCATCGTGGAGGGGATATATTCGATGGATGGCGATTTCGGTAATTTAAAAGCGTTGATGGATGTGGCGGACTCGCATGAAGCGCAGGTCTTCGTCGATGAAGCGCACTCGATGCTCGCCTGCGGAGAGCATGGCCGCGGCGCGGTCGAACATTTCGGGGTCGAGAAACGCGTTCGGATTCTTTACGGAACTTTCTCGAAAGCTTTCGGAGCGTTGGGTGGATTTGTCGCCGGAGCAAAGGAGACGCTCGATTACCTCCGCTTCTATTCGCATCCCTACGTTTACTCCTGCGCGCTGCCGCCAGTTGTCGTCGCCGCGATCTTGAAAGCGCTCGAGTTGGGGACGAGCCGCCCCGAGCTGCGCACCCGTCTTTGGGAAAACGCGGATTACTTCCACGAACAACTGACCGGGCTCGGGATCGACACCGGAAATTCGACCACCTACATCATGCCGCTCGTGATTGGCGATCGCGAGCGGATGTATCGGTTGGGACATGAGCTGCGCGGGCGCGGTCTTTGGGTCGCGCCGGTTGATTATCCGGCGGTGCCACAGGACAAGATTTGCTTCCGCGCCTGCGTCACCGCGAATCACACCCGGGCCGATCTCGACGAGGCGCTCAACATCCTCGCCGACACTCTGGTTCCCGCGCAGTTGCAGCACGCCGAGGGGCGTTGATCGAAGCTCGAAATCGAGCATCGTAGATCATATGGCACAGCGCTTCGTCTCCAACAAAAACGAATCGGTCCGGATGTTCGAGAGCGACTTCATGGAGCTTTTCTCGCACGTCCACCCGGTGACTCCGCTGGTGATCTACCTTCCGGTGATCGGGTACCTGCTCCATCTCGCGATCGCGAAACGCGATCTGCCGCTGGCTTCGGCGGCCGGGTTGTTCGCGCTCGGCCTCCTCATTTGGACCTTCGTCGAATATGTGATGCACCGATGGGCTTTCCATTATCAACCGAGCAGCGGCTGGGGGAAGAAACTGCACTTCCTCATGCACGGCGTGCACCACGATTATCCGCAGGATGCCAGCCGGCTGGTCATGCCGCCGGTCATCAGCATCCCGTTCTGCGTGATTTTCTACGGACTGTTCCTGGGTGTTTTCGGACGCGTGACGCCCACCCCATTTGCGGGTTTCCTCTTCGGCTATCTCTGCTACGACATGATTCACTACGCGACGCATCATCTCTCGATGAAGCGCGGGATGTGGCTTTGGTTGAAGCAATATCACATGCGCCATCACTACAAAGACGATCACATCGGATACGGAGTGAGTTCTCCGCTTTGGGATTATGTCTTTGGAACGAGGGGCCGGCGGGCGGGCGATGCGGATCCCACCTACGAAGACTCGTAGGCGCGGCGGATCACCGAAAGGCAGAGCGCAGCTTCGTCGAAAGATTCCCGCGCCCTGTCGGGATTGCGAAAGCTCGCGATAACATCCGGCAGCATGGCAGCGAACCAATCGGCATGATGCGATCCCGCGGATAGACCGGTCTCGAAGTGGATCGCTTCGCTGCCGACCTTCAACCGGTCATCGTCGATCTCGATCTCACCGCGATCCCCGAGGAGACGCATGGTGTTTCGCCGCACCTCGGCCCTCCAGGTAAGAAGGATCTTTGCGGTTCCGTTCGGAAATTCGAGCATCAACGTCGCCTCGTTTTCCACGCCTGTCGCAGTAGGGCGTTCGAGAGACGCCTTCACGCCGATCGGATCCTCCCCAAACCAGTGGCGCGCCAGATAGATCGCGTGCCAGCCGTGATCCATCAGGATCCCACCGCCGGCGATCGCGGGATCGCGCCGCCAGTTTGGGTTGACGGGATCGGCCACCGCGCAATCCTGGATCCGCAAGGTTTGGATTTCTACTTGGCGCAACGGCCCGATCGCGCCCGAACGCAACATCTCGGTCGCTCGCCTGACGATCGGTGCGTATTTCCAATTATGGACTGGCACGACGACGCGGCCCGACTCCTTCGCCAGGCTTCGCGCCTTCTCGAGTTCCACCAAATCCAACAGCAACGGCTTTTCACAAAGGACGTTCCATCCTCGGGCGAGAGCATCGAGCATCGGCTCTCCGTGAAAGGACGGGGGCGTGCAGATATCGACGAAATCGATCTCAGCGCCGGCGCCCAGCTCTGCCACCGTGGCAAATGCTGCGACGCCGGGCAACGATTCGCGCGCAGCGTGGCGCCGTTGTTCCGTTCGATCCACCACCGCGACGATCTTTGCCTCGCTGGAGTTTGCGTAGGCCGGCCAATGCCCATGACGAGCTACCTCGCCAAAACCGATGATTGCCCCTTTTAGCACGGTTCTACTTTCGCGGTCCTGTCCGGAACTGCCAGCGCCGAGAATGTGTTCGACGTGATGATTGAACGGCGTGTCCACCAATCCGTCATCCCGAAGCGCGAAGACGCTGAGGGACCTCGCAACTGCAACCCTTGTCTTCTCATGACAAGATCGCGTTCGCTTGCAGATGTGAGATCCCTCGGCGCGCTACGCCAGCCTCGGGGTGACAACTCGGGAGCGCGTCAGATTAGTGGCCGGCTTCGAAGCGTTCCAGCACGCGATCGAAAATGGCCAGCGCGGAATTCGCCTGCTCCATCGAAAGAATCAGCGGCGGATGAATGCGCACTCGCGGGGTATAGCTCATTGCGATCAGCCCCTCGGCGAGACAGTCTTTGAAGAACTCGACGCATTTCTCTTTCGGGAGCAGCGTCTTCGTTTTCTGATCGGCCACCAGATCGAACCCAATCAACAATCCTTGCCCTCGGACGTTGGCAATCGAATGATACCGCGCCGCGAGCGCTTGTAGACCGTCGCGCAGGACACCTCCGATCTTGGCGGAATTCTCGACCAATCGGTCGGACAAAATCGTTTGAATCGTGACCAAGGCCGCCGCCGCTGCCAGCGGATTTCCGCCGTAGCTGGAAGAGGACGCGCTCGGAAGCGAGAAGGGCTTCGCCGCCATGATCTCATCCGTTGAAACCAGCGCGCTCACCGGAAATCCAGAGGCCATGCCTTTGCCCAACGTCATCACATCGGGAACCACGCCGTCACTGCTGCAGCCGAAGATTCGGCCTGTGCGACCAAACCCCGTGATCATCTCGTCCGCGATCAGGAGCGCGCCGTACTCGTGCGCAACATCATGGACCTCGCGGAGGAATCCCGGAGGCGGCACGATGTTGCCGGCCGTTCCTTGAATTGGTTCGATCACAATCGCAGCCGGACGACCCGCAACATTTTGCTCGATTACTTGCCGAAGTTCTTTGATCGCATGCTCGCGGCACTCTGCCTCCGAGCCCTCGAACCGGGTCGGATCCGCATAGGGCGCGAGATGATGGCCGGTAGGAAGAGGGCCGATGAGATTTTTCCAATCGACATCCGAGAGCGGGAGCACCCCGGCCGTTTTTCCATGAAACCCACCGGTGAAACCGACGATGTCCGTTCGCTTGGTGTAGGAGCGAGCCAGTCGAATGGCGGCTTCCACTGCTTCAGCCCCTCCGCTGAAGAACTGCGTGCGCGAAAGCTCACCGGGCGCCAATTCGGCAATCAGCCTAACGAGTTCAGCGCGCGGCTGAGAGGTGAAACTGCCGACCGTTACGGCATGAAGTTGTTTCGTGAGCACCTCGACATAACGCGGGTGAGCGTGGCCGAGACTGGCGACCGAAACCCCGGCATTCAGGTCGAGATATGTTTTGCCATCGAGATCGGTCAGCGTCGCGCCTTCGCCGTGGTCAATCGCGAGTTGAGACAGTAACGCGATCGTCTGCAATCCTGGCGCGATGAACTGATGTTCTTCATCGAACAACGTTTTCGTCCGCTCCTGAGAGTAAGGGTGAGCTTTAGCGAGCATGCACACGTTTCGTGATGAAATCCGCTATCGCATAGGACGCCCGCTCGCGACAGGGCGCGAACGAAGGCCAGTCGTTCAGATCGATCAGGGTCAGCTCGCCCGTGGACGACACAATGACGTCTCCGCCAAAAATATCGAGACCCGCGGCGGCGGCGGCTTGATTCGCCAGACTTTCCAACTCCGCAAAATTGAAAGGATTTTTCCTGGCCTCCCCGGAGTAGAACCAGTGGAAAAATCCGCCGCTCGCGACCCCGTAGAACTTGATCTCGTCGCCGGCCCGATGTGCTTGCACCGCGGCCATATCGATTCCGCGCCGCGAAAATTCCGCCAGGCCCGCATCTAGACGCTCTCGCGAATCAACCCATTGCACATCCGCCGTGATCGACGCGTGGACATCGCCGCGCTTCAGCCAGATTCCGCCGTTCAGATCGAGCGAATGCAGATCAACGCTTCCCTTGGTTCCCACCAAATAGGTTTGCGGAAACGCAACCCCGGCCTCGACCATCAAGGCCGGCAGCCGGTCGCGATGGGTGTTCAACGCCGACTGTGGGCTATTGATGATCCGGGTGCCCTCCCGCTCCCACTCCGCAAGTTCCTCGAGCGCCGATCTTCCCTGGCACATTGAAAAGACGATCGCCGCATGCAGCCGGTGACTGTTGGCTTCGGCCAGGGAGAGAAGGTCAACCACGAACTCGCGCTCCCTAAGCCGATGCGCAATCTGATCGAGCAGCAGGACATCGTTCGATTGGTGACGGCCAGGCGAGTACTGCTTTTCGCGATATAAACCAAGCAGCCGTTTCATATCGACGCGCTTCGAAGAAATGCTTCCGCCGTTTCGATATCCGCCGGACGATCGACGTCGATCGCTTCCGCAATTGGAATTCCCGCGAGCCGGTAGCCACGATCAAGCAAGCGGCCGAGAAATGTTCGCAAAGCATCGACGCCATCACGTCGCGCAGCGTCAGCTTCGCGAAGAATGGGAGCCCGGACCGCGTAAACGCCCGCGGTCGCGTAAGCGGAGGGCGCCGCCGCGTCACCGATTGCGACGATGCGCGAATCTCCCGGCGCGGTTTTCACGAACAAGGGCTTTTCGTCGTTCCCCGGTGAAGTCAGAGCCAGCGTCAGCGCCGTCTCTTCGAGTCGCCGCGCTTCCGCGAAAAACCGCGCATAGGTTTGCGCCCCGGCCACGGTATCGACCGTCGAAAGAAGAAACGGTCCCTCGTCGCCATTTGCTGAGAGCGCTTCGACCAGTCGCAGAAAACTATGCATGGAAGTGGGCGTGGTCTCGACGATCCAGCGCAGGGTGAAAGGCCAATTCCGTGCGACGACGTGATCGCGCACGGCGAGGGAATCTTCGTTGATGATCACGACGACTTCCGATGCGCCGGCGTCTGCCATCGAGTTCAGAACGTGCTCGATCAAAGTCTGGCCGCCCACTCTCACGAGCGGCTTTAGATCGTCTGATTGCGCTCGCAAACGTTCGCCACGGCCCGCGGCCAGAATGCCTGCTCTCAGCGAAAAATTATTGGCGGTCTTCATTTCCTGCGGCGTTTCGGGAGAGGGAGGGCGAGGCTCCAGCCGAGCCGTCGTTCCTCGGGCGTGATGCCCGGCTCGCCGGGAGGCTCGCCCTCCCACTTTCGCCATTGCATCGATCTATGGAGAGCGGATTCACGTCAGGGCTAAGGAAGCGGACGATAACGCGGCGGGAAGATCGGCCAGCCGGCGGAGATGAAGATCGACCAGCGAGGGATCGGGGCACTCGCGCGGCGTGGCGCCTTCGAGCCAGGCCGTTTTCATGCCGGCCTTCTTCGCCGGGACGACATCGCGCTCGAAGGAGTCTCCCACCATCAACATTGTTCCAGGATCGCCGCCGAGTTTTTCGGCGGCATGGCGAAAGATCGCGGGGTCTGGTTTGAAAAGTCTCACCCGACGCGAGTCCACGATGACAGAAAGAAAGCGCGTGTAACCAAAGTCGTCGCAAAGCTTGTCCACGTTGCCGCAGCCGTTGGAGACAACCCCCAACTCAAAACCGCGCTCGACGAGGGTCGCGAGTAACTGCGCGTTCTCTGCTGCCGCCTTGCGCACGGGCGCAATGAAACCTTGGGCGAGATGTTGCGCGAGGTTTCGGTCCGTCAATCCAAGATGCGAGAGCTGCCACTTCACGTAGAGCTCGATCATCGGCGCGAAATTCGACGACGCGATCGTTTCATCCAGAGCCGACCTTCGCTCCGCTTCATCAAACGCGTTCCGGATCGTTTCGCGCGGAAGCTCTACGCCAAAAGATTTGTAGAGCGCGAGGAAGCGATCCTGCCAATGCAGGCCATCGCCATCGAGCGTGCCGCCCATATCGAAAAGAATCGCGCGAATCATCGATTAGTCGGTCACAGACCAGCCAGAAATTTGCGGTCCGCGCTCCGCTGCCAAAACCACAGAGCGATCAGCGCAACATTCATCGGCAGGAGAACAAACGCGAAAAACAAATCGAGCCGGTGCAGCCATATCAATACACCGATGGCATAGAACCGGGTATTGTCTCCGAGCAAATTCCAGCCCCGGACGGGTGCATAAAAACACTGCCGATATCGGGCCCGATCGTCCTCCCGGACGCGATCCGCGACCGATCGCGCCGCCAGCGCAGCTTCGACTGATGAGTGCAAACCGATCAGCCGACGCTGCGTCATCAAGTACCCACGAAAAAGCCACCGGATCCGCGGTGATAGCACGGCAGGATTGTGGCTTGGCACGCGACCTTCCCCCACCACAATGCCGTAGGAGGTTCGGTAGTAGTCATACAGCTGCGCTTGCATTGCGGTCGCTAGAGCCGCCAGCAACATCCAAACGAGTACGGAGCTGCTGGCACCGCGATGCATCATGCCCGCGGCGAGCGCAAAATAGATCGCGACGTGAGTGACGTATCCGCTGACGCCATCGAGCACTCGGCCCAGCTCCGTGACCTGCCCGGTCATGCGGGCCAATTGTCCGTCCGCCGAATCGAGGATGCCGTAAAGAATGAGAAGCGCAAAGGCGGGCCAGCCAGCGCGCTCGCTGTAAAGTAGGGTGCCACCCACCGCGCCCGCCAGGGTGCCGAGGATCGTCAAATGGATTGGGGCCAATCGAAGCGCGCGCGCGCCACGAGCGATAATCGAGCCGAACGGCCGGAAAAAATAAACATCCGCCAGTTCCTCGATTTCGTAGGCTTTGAAAGCAAGACCCTGCGCAAGAACTGGCTGGCCGTCGCGAGGCGTCACAAGGCCGATGCTAGTACTCAGTTTCGCCTTTGCTGCAATGTCATTTCGATCTCTGAGCGTGGCAAAATTCATTCACCGCTCCTCTTCTTCGGGGCTGTAGCCGCCGCCCTGTGGGCGGCGTCAGCGTGCGCTTAATGAAATTCCGTCCCACGTTTCGCACTGCGAAGCGGCTACAAAACCGGCAATTGCAGGCTGGCAGCCTGCGCTCCGCAAGACAAGATTGCGTCGTGCCGCAGATCGAAATCACCCAGGTAACGTCGCGCGCGGAGCGCGACGCTTTCATCAAATTCCCCTGGCGCATCTACGCGAACGATCCCGCTTGGGTGCCGCCCCTCCTGCTCGAACGGAAAGAGTTCCTCAATCGCGAGAAGCACCCGTTCTATGAGCATGGAGATGCTGCGCTTTTTCTGGCGCGCTCCGGCGGCGAAACCGTCGGGCGGATCATGGCGAGCGATGATCCGACGTACAATGCGCTCCACCAATCCAATGTCGGGTGCTTCGGCCTCTTCGAATCCATCAATGATTCGGAAGTCGCGGGCGCACTCTTTCGGGCCGCGGAAAATTGGGTGCGCGGCAAAGGCCGCAATGAAATCATGGGACCGATTGATTATTCAACCAACTACGTTTGCGGATTACTCATAGAGGGCTTCCAGCATCCACCCACCATTCTCACGTCGCACAACCCACCGTATTACGCCGCGCTCATTGAGTCGTGGGGCTTCGCAAGAGTCACGGATTTTTACGCATGGTGGTTTCCGGATGCGACCGTGGGAGCGGCGCGGCTTCGCCGGCTTGCCGGCAAGTTCATGAAGCGCAATCTCGTTTCGATCCGTCGCGGCAACCTGAAGAACATGCGCGAGGAAAGTCGCCGTCTGCGCAAAATCTATAATGAGGCCTGGGAGAATAATTGGGGCTTCGTTCCGTTCAGCGAATCCGAGATCGAATACATGACCAAGGAATTGAAGCCGATTGTGGATCCAGAATGGACCCTGATCGCAGAGGTCGACGGGGAACCGGTCGGTTTCATCCTGGGTGTTCCCGATATTAATGTTGCCCTGCAAAAGATCGATGGACGGCTGACGCGTTGGGGGTTGCCGGTCGGCCTGATCAAACTGCTTTATCACAAAAGCAAGATTAAGAAGGCGCGGCTCATCGCGCTGGGCGTCATCGAAAAATATCGCCGGGCCGGCGTGGCCGAGATGCTCGTGCTGCATGTGATGGATGAAGGTATGATCAAACGCGGATTTTCCTTCGAGCTGAGCATGACGTTGGAAGACAACCACAAGATCAATCGCTTTCTCGAAGCAATCGGCGCGACGAAATACAAAACGTATCGGATTTATCGGCGGGGCCTGGATTAAAAAGGACCGGAGTGATGGCGGAGATCCAATCCTTTCGTCGTGTTCTAATTGCTGCCGATGCATCGGCCGATTGGATGGTGGCGGGCTTGCGCCAGCTCGATCGGATCGCGCTTTCGATCGACGAATTTGCGGTAGAGAATAAGGAGACGGCGCCGGTCCTCGTCTGCATTTATTGGCGGCCGAACCTCGATCAATCCCAAAGATGGGTGCCGACAAATGAGCGGCTGACCAAGGTCGCTTTCACGACCGATCTGGACGGGCAGCCCTTTGATCTCGTTCTCAACACCCGGGTTTTTCTCTACCGCAAGGCGGTAAGATCATTACTCTCGGAGGGACGTGCTTCCGCACGTCCCAATACTTCTGAGTACGCGTTTTTTGAAGACGGGAACGTGCGGAAGCACGTCCCTCCGAGCGCTGAAGAATTATGGGAAAGCTATTTCCGCCAGGTCGAGTCATTGCCTCACTCGCGAGAAGGAGCATGGGAATACATCGCTGACGGCAGCCAGATTGATGAGATCGAAATAGGATTCCTGCGCGGCAGCGGCAAGTCGCAGGATGGCTTCGTTTCCCGATATTTGAACCGCCCGATTTCGCGCGTGGTGACGCGGCTGCTTCTCCGATTCCCGACCACTCCGAACGCGTGGACCTGGCTGATTTTTCCGATTCCGATCGCCGCCTCGCTCCTTCTGCTCCACGGCAGCTACGGGTCGTTCCTTTGGGGTCTCGTGCTCTTTCAGGTCTTTAGCATTTTCGATGGTTGCGACGGCGAAATTGCGCGCGCGAAATTTTTGGACAGCGAACGCGGTCGGAAGCTCGACGATCTCTTCGATATTCTCAGCAACGTTTTGCTCGCCATCGGCCTGGGCTTTGGGCTTTCCCGGCAGGCGAATTTGGCCGGCCATTCCGGGTTGTTCTACGCTGTTGAAGGACTTGTCACCGCCGCCCTGATTAGCGCGAATGAATTCTGGCTCGCGACGCGAAAGCCGCGCGCGGACGAAGAGATTTCAGAGTCGTTAGGCAGCACCCTCTATCCGCGGCATCGTGAAATGGTCGAACGTTCGGGAATGTTGGTTTTCGGAGAAAAGTTCGCGTCCTGGCTGATCCAGTTGACCAAACGTGATGTCGCCATGCTCTTCTTTGTTTTCCTGGCGGCGGTGGGATTGCCTTCTCTGATTTTGCATCTGTTGGTTGTAGTAACAGCGATCAGCTTATTACTCGCCTGGCGCGCTCGCTCGACGCTGTAACCGATTCGCTGTGCGAAGCGAGGGAGGGGTGCGCCGATTTGCCAGCACGGGAACGCCGCACACAGGGCGGCGGCTACAGCTGAAGACGCTTCGCTTCCTGTTCGGCGCGAGCCAGCATTTCCGGCGTGTCGACGTCCTGCCACCAGGCGTCGCCGATATCGATCGCCAGCGCATTTCCGTCCGCGGCCATCAGGCGCACGCCATCGGCCAGACTACAGTCGTCGTCCTTGAGCGCGCGGCGCAAGTAATCAAACATGATCTCCGGACAAAGAAAAATTCCAGTGTCGATGGCATTGTAATCCTCCAGCTTCTTTCCGATCGCGACGATCAGGTTATCTTGCGTCTGCACCTTCATCGCGTCGTCCAAATCGAAGATCGAATCGATTTTCTGATCGATGGCCAGGTTCAACCGGGAGCGATCGGCCTGCGCCATAAGCCGGTGTAGAATCGACGCTTCAAAGAGATGATCGCCCATCGCGAGAAAGAAAGGCGCGCTGACTTTACCGGCCGCGGTGAGGAGCGAGACGCCGTTTTGTTTCTGCCAATTCGGGTTTAAAATCGGGCGGAACCGCATGTGCACGGGGAGGAGCGGCGCGACAGCGGCAGCCAACTCGTCGCCGCTCGGACCGACCACCGCATGCAATGTCCTGACGCCGGCGCGATCGAAGGAGTCGATCGCATAAGATATCAGCGGACGGCCGGCAATGGGGATCAGCGGTTTGGCGATCGTGTTCGCTGAGCCGCGAAGCCGCGAGCCGGTGCCCGCCATGAGAATGACCGCGTCGCTGATGCTCAATGGCCCAACCGGTAATAGTTCTTCAAGCCCCAGATCCGGACGCGTTGCGGCAGGAAACGAAAGATGAACGGAGCGACGATCGCCTGAAACGAACCGCCCACGGTCACGCGCGGCGGCGGATTCGCGGCGTCGATCAGGCTGGCGATGCTGGACGCCACCAACTCGGGCTTGGGTGCGGCTTTCATGTTCCGATCGGCTACACGCCAGACCTGTTCGACCGGTGCGGTGTAACGCGCGTCCCCGCCGTCCGTCCTGCCGACCGTGTCATTGAATTCGGTATTAATATCGGCGGGTTCCAGATCGATGACGCGAATGTCCGATCCTGTGAGCTCCAGTTGTAACGACATGGTGAAGGAGGCCATGGCCGCTTTCGCTGCATTATAAGCGGCCATAAATGGAACCGGCAGCCGCGAGGCCAGCGACGTGACGTTGATGATGCGTCCTCCGCCGTGCGCCCGCATCGAGGCCAGGGCGAGGCGGCAAAGCTCGATGTGCGAGAAGAGGACCGTTTGAAATTGTGCCTGCACCGCTTCCGCGGAAAGAAATTCGGCGGGTCCGAAATGGCCGCTGCCGGCATTGTTGATCACGACATCGAAATTACCTGCTTCACGCAGAGCGGCGTTGAAGCTCTGGCCTAACGACATGTTGTCGCCGAGGTCGAGGCGAACGGGATGCAGGCGCGGTAAGGCCGGTATCCGTGCGATGTCGCGGGAGGTGCCCCAGACTTCATCGCCGCGGCCGGCCAACAGTTTTGCTGCGGCGAGGCCGATGCCCGAACTCGCGCCGGTGATGAAGACGCGTTTCATGAAAGGCTGGGTAGCGCACGCGTCTCGCGCGTTGGCGACGGCGTCCTCGCCGGCGCGGACTTTCTGAAAGCGTGTTTTGGCGAGACGCCAAAACCAACACGCGAGACGCGTGCGCTACCCGGATTTGTCGCCCACGCCAAGCGGTTATTGAAGGCCGATCGGCTTTTTACCACCAGCCAGATCATATGACGGAGTTGGTCCTTTCGGAATGGCGATAGCGAAGCCATACGAGGAGATATAGAACCAGGAAAGTCAATGAGGCGAGTATTTGGCCGGTGGTGCCATCGATCATCATCAGACACACCTCCGCAGGTATTCCCGCGACCAGCGCCGCGAGCAAAGGACGACCGATATCACCCCAGGGATTTCGCCACCGGAAAACCGTGCGCAGCGCGCGATAACGAAGGATCCCCTGAAGCACGTACGGCAGCAGAATGCCGAACGCCGCGCCCGTCACGCCGAATCGGCTGATCAGCCACAGATTCGCGGTGAGCGCGACGGCGCAGGTAACGATCGAATTCAGTAAATTCAGCCGTGGCTTTTGCACCATGATCACGGTTTCGGCGAGGCTGACGAAAGCATTCGTCGCGCAGGCGATCGCCACGATCCCGAGCCACATTCCGCCCTGTCGAAAGACCGGACCGTAAATTCCGAGGATAACGGATCCGGCCAGGACCATCACCGCGACGATTGGCAACAGAATCCAAAGCATCCATTGCGACACGCGAGAGAACGCCACGGCGGCGTGCTCCTGATCGCCATCGACCGTCAGCCCAGCGACGATCGGCGCAAAGATCGGATTAAAGGCCTGATTGATTTTGCGCAAGCCGCCGGCGACTTCGACCGCCGCGCCGTAAATGCCGAGCGTGGTCAGCGTCACGCCGGGCGCGCGTCCGACAAAACATCCGAGCATGACCACGTCGAGACGAACGATGACGGCGTTGAGCAAATCGTAGGCGCTGATCGGCGCGGCGTAAGCGAGCAACGCGCGAGATTCCACGGAATAAGAAAGAGCGGGCGAACGCGGCGGCGCCGCGCGAAAGAGCGACGCGGCGAGAAAGAGCGCGACCAGACCGGATGCTGCCATGCCTGCGATCACTGCGATCTCCGGCGCGAAGGTTTTTAGCCCAAACCAAAGCGCCGCGAGAAACGCGAGCGTAGTCACGATGGTTTCCGTAATCCCGCGCGAGAAGATGTCGTGCCGCATCACTTTCATGCCGCGCGATACCGCGGTGTTGATGCGATACAGGGCCACGACCGGCATCGCACAAAACATGACCGAAAGCGCTGCGACCATTTCTGGATCAAGACCCAGTTGATGGCCGAAAACGCGGACGAGCACGATCGAGATGCCCGCGAGAATGGCGCATTGGATTACCCCGAGAAAAACCGCCAGACGAAAGAGCGCGCGGCTGCGGGCGCGATCGCCGGCCGCCTCAGCGCGCGCAATGAAAGTGATGATGGTGTCGTCGAGACCGAAGATCCCGATCTTGCTCACTAGATCGGTCGTGGCCCACGCGACCGAAAAAATGCCGAGCGCAGCCGGACCCAGCAGCCGGGCCACGAGGAAGGTGAAAATGCCCCGGAAATTCGAGGCGAGCATCGCGATCAAGTTGGCCCACGCTCCGCGCTTCAGTTCCGCGGCATGATCCGCGGACGCGTCCCGCTCGAACTCCCCGGGCGGAGTAATCGGACGCAACATGGTCTCGGCGGCAGTCATGAAACGAGAATGCTGAAGCGCTGCTTCATCTCCGGCCGCGCGGATGACTTCCCACGATCAACCCGTCCTGCATCTCGTGAATCCAATCGCACGCTTCCGCGATTTCCGGATTGTGTGTCACCAGCAGCAAGGCTTTTCCCTCTTCCTGCACGATCCTTTGCAGCAATTCAAAGGCGCGCCGGGAGTTCGCGCTATCCAGATTGCCGGTTGGTTCGTCGGCGAGAATCACGCTCGGATTATTGGCGAGCGCTCGCGCCACAGCCACGCGCTGTTGTTCTCCTCCGGAGAGATGACGGCTGGGCCGCTTTAATTTCCCGCCCAGTCCGACCGCATCGAGCAGATGCGCGGAGCGTTCGTGCATCTCGGGTTCGCTCAACGCGGCCAAGCGCCGCATCGGAATCATCACGTTTTCCTGCGCCGTGAAATCTTCGAGAAGAAAATGAAATTGGAAGATGAACCCGAGCAGCTCGTTCCGCCTCTTGGCCAGGGCGTCATCGGCCAGGTGCGAGACTGCCTCGTTTTCGATCGTCACCCAACCGCTGTCCGCCTGGTCGAGCAATCCCAGGATGTAAAGCAGCGTGCTTTTCCCGCAGCCGGACGGGCCGACGACCGCGTGCACGGTGCCGCGCTCGAGTTGGAGCGAGACTCCGCGTAAGGCGTGCACGCGCGAGTCCTCCTCGCCGAGGAAACGCTCGATCCCTTCGCAGCTGAGCGAAACTTCGGCGTTCATGAATTTTAAGGTAGCTTCACTCGCAACGGCAGTGAAACCTTTTTGCTCCTTCTTCTCGCTGAATGGAACTTTCCCGACCGCAATTAGTCATCCTCGCTGATTCGCCTGACGCTCTCTGCCTTCTTTTCGGCATTTCACTCTTGGAACGGCTCCTTCGCGTCGTGCAACGGCTCGGGTTTCGCGAAGCGGTCATTCTCTCGAATGCACCGAAAGAAATAGCGGCGCATTTGTCCAAACCGTCGTGGGCGCGCGAAGGGGTAGCATTAAGTTTCCGTTCGCGAAATGCCGGCGGCGTTCGGGTAAGCGAAGTGGCGATTGGCACCGGCCGCATCCTGGTGGTCTCGGCTGGATTTTATTATGACGCGCGTTTGTTGAAAGCGATGGCCGAACAAACCGCGACGACGCTGCTGGTCGATTCGGCTCCACCCCCGGAATGCGTGGCGTTATGGAAAGATCAGGGTGGCGTGCTCCGCGCGGCCGCGTTGTTGGCGGGAGATTGGCTTTCGCGCCAGGACCACTCCGCAGCGTTAATGGACCAGCTTTCCTCCGACGCTGCCACTAGCCGGATCGAAGCCTGCGATGCGGCGAAGCAGCCAACGTATGTGACCGCTTTGCGCAAGCAGGTGCGGCCGGTTTTTTTCCCCGCGCCCTCGCCGGACCTGATCGCGCTGGCCGAACGCTTCCCCCGCGACGTCGCGCAAAATGGCGTCCTGGATTTCCCCGGGTTCTTCGATTCGCCGATTGAGGATTGGATCGTGGCGCACCTTTGCCACACTTCCATCACCCCGAATCAGGTCACGTTCGTCACGATGCTGATCGGCCTGGCCGTCACCGCGCTTTTCGCAACGGGGCATCTTTGGTGGGGAGTGGCGCTCGCTTATACCATTGAGGTGCTCGATGGAGTCGATGGGAAACTGGCGCGAACGAAAGTCGAAACTACGGCCGCTGGAGAGTGGGAGCATGTCGTCGATTATTGCATTGAGTTATCCTGGTGGACGGCGCTCGCGTTTCATTTTCAGGCGGAGAATTTGCGTTCCGCCTATTGGCTGCTGCTTCTGCTCGTCGGCTCAGACTTGGTGGATCGGCTCGCGAAACGGGCAGTGAAAAAGAAAGTGGGCCGCAATCTGGATGATGTCGCGAATTTCGATCGCTTTATCCGGTGCATCGGGGGCCGGCGCAATATCAATATCTGGATCCTGATCGCCGCTCTTGCGCTCGGGAACGCTCTGGATGGATTTGTTCTGTTTTGCTGGTGGGGAGCGGCGACTGCCGCAGCCCATGTTGTTCGCGCTTTGCAGATGCGCTGTAGCAGCGGCCCTGTGGGCCGCTTCCGGGTTTGACCCTGCGTCTCACGCGGCCCACAGGGCCGCGGCTACAGGTGTCGATCTCTTACACCGCTGCGGGCTGCGGTGGCTGAGTCGGCTCGGCCGGTTCGGATCGCCTGGCCGCCTGCTTGATCAATCCCGGAATGCGCCGCGCACGCGAGATGATTTCCTTCGTGATCACGCTGACCGGGTTCTGCACCAGCAGCGAAGTGCTCACCGCGCAATAAACGCCGCACCCTTCCTGACAACTCTTCTTGCGGTTGTTCGCATAAAGGTCATCCAGCGTGATGTCCATGATGTGCTTGTCGGTGTGCACCATGCTGCAAATCCAAAATTTTCCCTGCGCGGAAACGAAGAAAAGTTTGTAACCGGCGTTGCAGGTCCACTCGACCGGTTCGCTGCGCAAAAGGCTTTTCTGGTAGCTCAGAATCGCTTCGTTCGTATGGATTTTTTCGCCGCGCCGCTTTCGCTCGATCATTGAGTCGACAAACTCCTCGAGTTCTTCCTTCGAACCGCGAGCCACACGAAAGCGGCTGAGCGGATCGGCATGAACGAGCCGCACTTCCGTCGGGATTCCGCGTGACAAGCCGGTTTCGAGCACCGCCTTCGATTCCGGCAGCGTGTCCGCGCAAATGACGCCAGTGATGTGCAGGCTGATTTTCGAATCCTTGAAGTAATCGAGCTTCGGTAAAATCGTCTTGAACGACTTCTTCGTAATCGCACTCGGCGTCATGCGATCGACGCTGATCTGCATCACTTGCAGGCCGGCTTCTTCGAGTTCCTTCAACAGCTTGCGCGTGAGCAGGAATCCATTGGTGGTCAGGCTGGTGGCGAATCCGAGTTCGCGGCAATAACGCACGATCTCGACCACGTTCGGATGAAGCAGCGGCTCGCCGCCGACGAGCGCGATCCGCATCGTCCCGAGATCACGGATCTTGCGGATCCAGAGCTTGAGGTCTTCGAGCTTCGGGTGCGGCTTCGAGTTGTCATACTCGGTGCAGTAAGAGCAATCGAGATTGCACTTATCAGTCAGGTAGAGACTGCACTGAAGCGGTTTGCGGTCAAAAATGCGTTTGCCGGATTCGAGCAGGTTATAGCCGGAAAATTCGCGGCCGATTTTATCGAGCAAGTTCATGAAGTCCCCAGGCGGGTATCGACTTTACGGGGCCGGGCCGCCTCTGTCATGCACCAATAATCCGCCTACGCGCTCGAGCCGCGCAGAGTGGCGACCGGCGCCAGGAGCGCGGCGCGCCGAGCTGGGACGTAGCTGGCAATGAAAACGGCGATGATGGCGAGCACGGTAGCCACCAGATAATGGTGCCAGTTCCACGTGACCGGAAAGTGGTTCACGTAAATCAAGCCGCGGACCTCGATCGGAATCAGGGACACGCCCCAGGTGAAAAGCGCGCCGAAAAGGCAACCGATGATCGAGCCCAGGACAGCAACCATGGCGCCCTGCCAGAGGAAAATGGCGCTGATATCGCGCGCGCGGTATCCCATCGAGCGCAGGATGGCGATTTCCTTGATCTTCGAGAGCACTGACATGGTGAGCACGTTGAAGATGCCGAAACCCGCCAGCAGAATAATCAGGGAGACCGTGATCGCGGCCGACATTCTCAAGGTAAGGAAAAGCTGAAGGTTTGCTTCCTCGCGATCCTGCCAGCTTTGCGATTCGTGTTGAAAAAGAGTTTCGAACGCGCGCGCCAACGCCGGCGCGCGGGCGGGATCGCGCAACTTGTAGACGATCATCGAAGCGGGAAAAGGTTTGTGCAGCAACGTCTGGGCGACTCGCACATGAGAGTAAACCCGGCCGATATCGACCACTCCCACGCCGCTGCGCGCGATCGCGGCGACGGTGAAGCGGCGATACTCTCCGCCGGGCGAAAGTAATTGGATCGCGTCGCCGACCCTGACCTCGAGCAGATCCGCGAGGCGCGAACCGATGATGACGGAGTTAGAATTATTTCGAAACTCATCGAAGCGCCCGGCGATGAGTTGCTGGGCGAGGTTGGTGGTTTGAAGATGAAAAGCGGGGTCGATCCCGTAGAGATCGACGGTGGCATTCTCGAATCCCGACCGCGCGCTGAGTGTGCCGCGGAGGACCGGCGAACAGGCAGCCACGTCCGCGAATTGCCGGCTGATGCGCATGATTTCACGGGCGTTCGTTATTCCGCCGAGATAATGGCGACGCGGTTTTCCCGCAGTGGTGACGGAATTTTTCGGGGGAACCATCAGCCCGGTGGCGCGAGATTCGAAGCGCGACCGCAGGACGAGCGCGCCGTTGCTGCCGAGAGTGGAGTCGATGAAATTCCGGGCGAAGCCCTGCGTTTGCGCTTGCGTGCAAATGAAGATGGCGACGCCAAAAACGACGCCGGCGAGGCTCAAGATAAAGGCGCGCTTGCGATGGCCCAGGAAGCGGAGCGCGATATAAAGCGGCGGCGTCACCGTGCGTCTGTTGGAGGCGCTACCTTGGCGACTCGTTGCCGGACCAGTTTTCCCGGGCGCAATTTGTCCTGGTCGGAAAGGATGGCGCGTTCGCCTTCGGCAAGCCCATCGACGATTTCAGAATAGTCGAGAGTGCGATAACCAATCTTAACCGTGCGGGCCTGCACCACGCTGCGCTTCACGATCAGCGCCTGGTCCACCACGAGCGCGCGGGTCGGGAGCAGAAGGACGTTCTCGTGCCGGCCCGTGATGATGTTCATCTCGCCGGTCATCCCCGCCATCAGATTCTCGGGAGGATTTTCCAGCTCGAGGACAATGGTGTAGCGCTGCGTTTCGGGATCCGCCGCGGGTTGGATGGCCGATACTTTCGCGCTGAATTGCCGGGTTCGGAACGCGTAAACCTGCAAGACAGCTTCCATCCCGACCTTCACTTCACCGACGTCTTCCTCGTCCACTTCGCCCCGGACGTAATTCTTGCTCGATGAAATCGTGAACAACTCAGCGCGATCGGCCACCAGCTCGCCCTCGATGGTTTTGATGGCGGTGAGCAAGCCGTCCATCGGCGCGCGGATCTCGGAATTCTTCATCTGCCCTTCGAGCTTTTTGCATGTTTCGTCGAGCATGGCGAGATTGCGGTCGCGTTCGATTCTTTCGCTTTCGAGCAGACCGCGCAGGCGTTTTATCTCGCTCCTGGCCTTTTCGTATTCGACGGCCGGAACGTTGCTAAGCGCGGTGAGTTTCTCGAGCCGGCTCAAATTATCTTCGGCCACTTTGAGCGCCTCGGTCGAGGGTAGGGGAAGTTCCGCGCGTTGGGTGGCGGCCTGGAGATCGGCGCGCGCCTGTTTCAATTGACGCGCCGTGCTTTCATCCGCGATCGTGGCGAGCAATTCCCCCTTCTCCACGGTCTTGCCGATCGCCCCGCGCCCGGCCGACAAAGTTTCGCTCAGCTGGATAAACCCCGCGTTTTGCGCTCGGACCGGTACAAGCAGAGTGGGCTCGATGCGGACCGTTCCGTACACCGCCGAAATCGCCGTTCCACGCCGGACCAGTGCGATCTCCGCCATTGGCAGCGTGAGATAAAAAATGAGGCCGACGACGAGCAAGAAAGCCGTTGCCGCGATCCAAATGAGCTTCTTCGAATCGGGAAATTTCAAGTGCTGCAACTAATGCAACTTTCCGGCGGTGTCCCCGGAAAATTGAAAGTAGCGGCCGGTGGCGCGGTCCCATTCGGCCCGGGCCACATTTTGTTGAAACGCCGCGGAGAGGAGCGCGCTTTTGGTTTCGAGAAAGCTTCCTTCGGCGTTGCGGAACTCCAATTGGGAGGAAAGTCCCTCCGCCAGAGTTCGCTGCACCGCCGCCACATTTTCCTCGGCGCCGGCGATCGCGGCGCTCAACGCTTTCCTGCGCCCCTCGATCGCGTGAAAATTATTCGAGATGCGTTTCAGCTCGAGGGCCACGTTCGCTTCGAGTTGACGGAGGCAGATCTCATTCATCTCGCGAATGGCCCGTGCGCGCGCGACCTGGCCGCCGATTCTGCCGTTATCCACGACCCACCAGGTGTAGGCGACGCCGGCAGTCACCTCTGATGAAATCACATTGTCGGAACTGCGCGCGGAGCCCACGTTTGCGCTGTGGATCGTAACGGGAATGCCTACGCCCGTCGCGACCGCATCAATCTTTGGATAATACGCAGCCTCAATGATTTTCTGGTCTTCTCCGGCCGCGCGAACCAGGAGCCGAGCCAACTGCAAGTCCGGTCGTCGCGCCAAAGCGGCGGTCGTTTCCGCCTGAAGATCGTAACCTGGGTCGGCGAGCTGCAACTCTCCCTCGGGCGCGACGGCGTTTGTCGCTGGCCCGAGATCATTGCCCATGGTTACCGCGAGCGAGAGGAGCGCGCCGTCATAACTGCGCCGCACTTGCTCGATCCGTGGATTGAGTTCGCGCTCGAGCAGTTGCGCGTTGGTCATGGCGCCGCGGTCCGCCCGGCCGGCTTGGTAGCGCTCCAACTGGGTGCTGACGTTTTGGGCCAGGCGTTCCCGTTGCGCTTCGCCGAGGGTGAGAAGCGAATTATTGAAGAGCGCGGTGTAGTAAGCGACGCGGGTGGCATGAAGCTGCCCCACGATCGCGACATTCAACCGCTGCTGCGCGAGCAGGACTTCGACGTCGCCGCGCCGACGTGAGGCGGGGACGGCCAGGTCGAATAGCGGTTGTGTGAAAAAGCCACGGGACAGGGCGAAAGGTTGCGTATCGGGATCGCCGGCGCGCTGTCCTCCCTGCACCCCGGCTAATCCTTGGATGCGGATATCCGGCAGGCCGGTGGCCCGTAGAACCAGGCGCCGGCCCGCCGCCTGTTCGAGCGCGAGTTTCGCCTCGATGATCGCTGGATTTTTCTCGAGGGTCCTCGCGAGCGCGGCGTCGAGGGTGAGCGCGCTCAAGGTTGGGGCATGAAAGCCAATCAAAATGAGAGCGAGCAGCGTCCTCCCTCGTGCGACCGATCTCTTCTGTAGCCGCGTCGCTGTGCGACGCGCGGAGATGGCGCCAATGCCCGCGCCGCCCATAGGGCGGCGGCTACAGGGGGCACCCTCATCCGTACGCGCCAGGGTTATCTTCATCGGTTCCCTCCTAAGGTGGCCGGCGGCGCCGCCACTTCCAGAATCCGCTTCCCCTTGGCCGGCCCTTCCGCGACCTTCGCGGCAAAGCCCAGCGTTGCCGGCTCGCGTGCGGTCGCCCGAGCCAAGCGCGCGAGGGCGACGTTGTGAAGATAGATCGCGCCCAAACGCGTCGTCCGCGTCCGCGTCACATCGGAAGCGGCCTGGAGAATATCGAGTTGCGTGCCCAACCCCGCGCCCAGATTCCCTTTTGCAATCTCGAGCGACTCGTCGGCATTCTGGACATTTTGCGTTTCCGCTCGGAGGACCCTCTCCGCCTGTTGCAGATCCAGGAACGCGCTCCGCACATCCGACGAAACAGACTGCCGCGCGGCGTTCAGCGCCACGAGCGCCGCGTCGCGCCGGGCCCGCGTGGCCTGGAGCCTGCCGCGCGTGGCGTAGCCGTCGAAAATGTGCCAGGTCGCATTGAGTCCGAAGATATAACCGTGGTTGAACTCCGGGCCGACGTTGGGATCGCGCTCGCTGTAGATTTCATAGCCGGTAAATGCTTCCACGCGCGGCCGCGTCTCACTCCGGTCGAGAATCAACTGCTGGTTCTCGATCTCGACGTCGATCTCCCGGGCTCGGATCTCCGCCCGCGTCACATCTGCGTACGCCAGGCATTCATTCAAATCCGGGTGGCGTGGTTGATACTGGAGCTGCCCGGCGGCCTCGAAGCGCAAGGGCATGGCACTGGAACGGGGATCGACCCCGAGCAATTCGCTCAGCCGCAGGTAGGAATTTTGGAGGCGCGTTTGCGCGTCGATCAATTCAGGCTGTTCGTTGGCGAGCGCGACCTGCGCCCGACTCACATTCAATCCGCCGACTATCCCCGCGGCCATTCGTTCCTGCTGTGATTGCAGCTCCTGCTGCAAAACCCCGACCGATTGCTCGCGTACCCGGATCTTCGCGCGGTCGAGGAGCAGATCGTAAAACGCGACGCGCACATCCATGGCCACGCGATTCACCAGCGCTTGATATTCGAGCGTCCGCTTTTCCTCGTAGAGCCGGGCGATGGCCACCCGGCTGCCGACCGCGCCGCCAGTGTAGAGGTTTTGCACCACGCGCAACGAGGCGTCGTAATCGTCGGGCCGCAGCGTCGAGGACTCCTGGCGCTCCCGTCGCCGATACAATCCGGTCGAGATGACTGAGGGGAGATAGCCCGCGCGCGCCTCCGTCACGGTGCCGCGCGCTGCTTCCAATTGCTTGGCCGCGATCAGGATTTCCGCGTTCTGTTTCTTGGCCAGCGTCACCGCCTCTTCGACCGTGTAGGTGGGCGCGGCCAAGCTGGCTCTGGTTCCAAACGCCAGCAGGCAGATAAAGGCGATCCAGGCACTGCGGCGCATGCGTTCTATCTGCGTGGCGCCTTTTCGTTTTTCAATCAAAATCCCCGATCGCACGTGGGCATTGTATCAGATGACGCGAGATTATGCGCTTCGGGCCTCCGGTTTTGACCTTCCCCGCGTCTTCGCCGCAGCGATTGCATCCCCTCGCATCTGCTCTATGGTGGCAAACTTTGCGCCTTGCCCGGAGCGAGGGGCCGCGTCTATCCTCGGAGTTTTCCTGCAATGAAGAAAATCAGAATTGCCGTCGTCGGAGTCGGAAACTGTGCCAGTTCACTCCTCCAGGGCATCAACTTCTATCGCGACTCTTCCGGCAATGGCGCGGATGTCGGATTGATGCATCGGCAGGTGGGCCAATATCAGCCTCAGGATATCGAGGTCGTCGCCGCGTTTGACATCGATCGGCGGAAAGTCGGTCTCGACATCGCCGAGGCGATTTTTGCGCCACCGAACTGCACGAAAGTCTTTTGCAAAAAGATCGAGCCAACCGGCGCTGTGGTGATGATGGGTTGCGTATTCGATGGCTATGCCGCGCACATGCGAGATTACGACGCGCAGCGGACTTTTCTGCCGCTGGAAAAGGAATCGACCCGGGAACAGATCATCGAGGAGTTGCGCAACTCCCGCGCGGAAATCATGGTGAATTATTTGCCGGTCGGTTCGGAGGAGGCCACGCGCTTTTATGCGGCCTGCGCGCTCGAAGCGAATCTCGGGTTCGTCAATAACATCCCGGTCTTCATCGCCAGCGATCCCGTCTGGGCCAAGCGGTTTGCGGACAAAAATTTGCCGATCGTGGGCGACGACATCAAAGCGCAGATGGGCGCGACGGTTTTGCACCGCACCATCGTCGATCTCTTCCGCAAGCGCGGGGTGAAAGTTGAGCGCACCTATCAGCTGAATACCGGCGGCAACACCGACTTTTTGAATATGCTGAACCGGAGCCGGCTCGCGTCGAAGAAAACTTCCAAGACCGAAGCCGTGCAATCCGTCATCGGGACGCGTCTGGCCGACGAGAACATTCACATCGGCCCGAGCGATTACGTTCCGTGGCAGAACGACAACAAGATCTGTTTCATTCGGGTCGAAGGAAGGCTTTTCGGCGATGTGCCGATGGAACTGGATGTGAAGCTTTCCGTGGAAGATTCCCCGAACTCGGCGGGCGTGGCGATCGACGCCATCCGCTGCTGCAAACTGGCGCTCGACCGCGGCAAGGGCGGCGTCCTGCATTCCGCTTCCGCTTATTTTTCGAAACATCCGCCTTTGCAAATGACGGATGACGAAGCGCACCGTTGCGTGGAAGAGTTCATCAGCGGCGAACGCGACAGCTGATCGAGCCTCGAAGTCAGATTGGGTAGCGCGGGCGGCTGCGAAATTTCTTTTCCAGATGCGAATCCTTCTGATCGAAGACGAAACCAAGACCGCGGCTTTTCTCGCGAAGGGCCTGCAAGAAGCCGGCTACACAGTGCAGATCGCGAGGGATGGCGAGACCGGGTTGGAGCTCGCGCTGGCCGCGCGATACGAGCTGCTGGTGGTGGACGTAATGCTGCCCAAGAAGGATGGCTGGGCCGTCGTCGAGGAATTGCGCGGTGGTGGTGTGCGGACGCCGATCCTTTTTCTCACGGCCCGCGATACCGTTCGCGATCGAGTGAAAGGACTCGAGCTCGGCGCGGACGATTATCTGGTCAAGCCGTTCGCTTTTTCAGAATTTCTCGCGCGCGTGCGCTCGCTCTTGCGACGTTCTCCGGCGCGAGAGGAAACGCACTTGCGCGTGGAGGATCTCGACGTCGACACGCGGCGGCACAAAGCAGTCCGGGCCGGCGTGGCCCTGAATCTGACGGCCAAGGAATTTTTGCTCCTGGCTCATTTGGTCCGGTCCGCGGGCGAGGTGGTGTCTCGCACGGAAATCGCGGAGCAGGTCTGGGACATTAACTTCGAGACGGACACGAATGTGGTGGACGTGATGGTGCGACGATTGCGGGCGAAAGTGGACGACCCGTTCAAGACGAAATTGATCCAGACCGTGCGCGGCGTCGGTTATGTTCTCAAAGTCGGCTGAACCGCGGTCGATCGCGTCGCAACTGGTTATCCTCTTTACCTTGGCCGCCGCCTTGCTGCTCTGCTGCGGACTGGGAGTGTTATACTGGATTTTTGTTCGGCACGCTTTCGAGGAAGATAATGCCGTCCTGGCAGACAAAATTTTCTCCCTCAGCGCTGACTTTAACAAGGCAGGAGATCCCAAGATCTTGAATGAGGAGCTGAGGATTCTCCACGCCGGCGAACGCGTGGCCTATTGGGTGCGAGTGACCAATTCCGAAGCGGTGTCTGTCGCGGAGACACCCGGAATGGAGGCGTTGCTGCCCGCAAACATCTTTCCGGCGCCGCAAAAATCGAATACTGCCGTTGGCCGGCCGAAGGATTATCGGTCCGGTGGCAAATTCTTCGCCCTGATCGCAGCGGCTGCGGAAGCCGGAGGTCAGACTTACACCATCCAAGTGGCGCAAGATCGCTCGGGTGACGAGGAATTCGTGAAAGAGTTTGGCGCTCTTCTGGGGGTCGTGCTTGCGCTGGGGATCCTGGCGTCGGCGATCATTGCCATCACCGTCACGAAGCGTGGACTTCGACCTTTGGGAGAAATGACACGTTCTCTGAAGACCTTCGGCCCCGAGCACCTGCACGAACGAATTCCTCCTGAAGGATGGCCGCGTGAGCTTCGACCACTCGCCGTGGCTTTCGATGAGATGTTCGACCGGCTCGAAGACTCGTTCACGCGTCTTTCCCAGTTTTCGGCCGATCTCGCGCACGAACTCCGCACGCCGATTGCCAATATCCGCGGCGAGGGGGAAGTCGCCTTAACCCGAGCCCGCACACCGGAGGAGTATCGGGAAGTAATCGAATCAAGCGTGACAGAATGCGAAAGGCTCTCCGGGATTGTCGACAACCTGCTCTTCCTGGCCCGCGCTGAAGCGGCCGAAGGACACATTCAGCGAACGCTTTTCAAGGGGCGCGCCGCGGTCGAAAAGATCGCCGCCTTCTACGAACCGCTCGCGGAAGAGCATCACACCGCAATCACCTGCGCCGGTGAAGGTGATGTCCATGCCGATCCGATGCTCTTTGGGCGAGCGGTCAGCAACCTCGTCGAAAACGCGCTGCGCTTCACGCCGGCTGGGGGAACAATTCAGATCTCCATCGCGGTTGGCCCCGCGCACTCGGAAATCTCCGTGACGGACTCCGGTTGCGGAATCGGCGCCGAACATCTTCCCCGGGTGTTCGATCGCTTCTATCGCGCCGACTCATCGCGCAGTTCCCAAGGCTCAGGCCTGGGCCTGGCCCTGGTGAAATCCATTATGGATCTCCACGGCGGATCGGTCGTGGTGGAAAGCGAATTGAACCGAGGGACCGCTGTGACCCTTGCGTTTCCGAATGGAGCTCCCGCCGACCCGCGCGCCGTCCCTAGAACTTGATCGAGACGCCGCCGTAGTAATTCCGTCCATACGCCGGCAAGATGCCTTCGTCGCGGACTTCCGCCCAGAAATCCTCGTCGAACACATTGTTGATCCCGGCGAAAACTCCGACGCGACCGTGGCAGAATGTTACCTCTGCCGTCAGGTCCCAAACGGTGTAGGCGGGAACGAAGTGAGTCGCGGAATTACTCGCATTGGCGAAATGATCACCCACGATGGTTCCGATCAGGCCCGCCTTGACCCTGTCCTTCCACCGATAGATCCCTCCGACTTTGAACTGATAATCCGGAGCATAGGCCGGCACCAGACCGTTGCTTGGGCCTGAGGTAAACTCGGCATCCAGCCAGGTAATGTTGCCGTACAGATTGAATTGGCCGTAAGGGCTCTCCCTGCCGCCGTTGAACATCGCCAGGATGTCCAGCTCCGCGGCCGCTTCGAATCCCGCGAAACGCGCGTCTCCGACGTTCTGAGTGGTAGTGAATGAGGCGCCGGTCGCGTCGAACCCCGTCACTTCCCCTACTTGATCGTCGAAGGTGTAAAAGAAGCCGCCCACGTCGAACGTCAGGTAGGACAGCGGCTTGCCGCGGAGGCCCAGCTCAAACTGAAGGGAGTCGCCTTCCTTGAGATCGCCATTGACGACACCGTTTGCGCTCGTGGGGACCAATTCGCCGTACGTCCGCGGCCGATAAGCTTGTGCGACGGTGCTGTAGAGTTCGAGACGCGGAAGTCCGCCCGCGGTCATCGTTTGCGCGATCTCGCCTTTCGCGTCCTTGGCGGTGGTGACTACCGCCTGTTGGCCTTCAAGCAGGACGTAGCTCACTCCCAAACTAAACAGCGGCACGAAGGAAAAGTCGTCACTCGAGTGCAGGTCGAGCGGCCTGGTAATATTGAACGTTTCGTCCAAACTTTGGTTAAGGAACTCCAGGCGCATTCCAGGAGTAATGGAAAAACGGCCGAAATGGAACCGGTTCTCGGCGAAGATCGAGAAGTCGGTCGTTTCCCCGGTCGCGAAGTTGCGCAGAACACCGCTGTCGGCGTCAGGCGTCGTGCCGCGCTGATCGTCGCGATCTTGTAACGCGTGATAGAAATAGACGCCACCGGCAAACGTCGAGGTATCACCAGCCAGGGAATAATCGTGACGCAAACGCAGCTCCGCGCCCTCATTCCAGACTTCGCGTAACTGAATGGAGTTCGTGTTGGCGGCTGCTCCAATAGGAAGAGTGCCAACTCCGCCGCCCCGCTGGCGTTTGCTGTAGCGGGAGAGATATCCCCCGAATGCTTTGATTTCCAGCTCCGTGTGTTCGGAGAATATTTTGTCATACTCAAGCGTGGCGTAATAGCGCTTCAGACGGAAGCGGTCGAAAAAGCGCGAGCTCGCGTTACGATCGACTTGATAAAGAACGTTGGCCGCCAGCGGCACAGTTGGGTCGATGAACGTGCGCAGCCCGCCGGGTTCACCGTGCTCCTCATCGTAACCATCAAGAGTAAGAATGAAGCGACTGTCGTTAGTTACGTCGAACACGAGCCTCACGCTTCCGTTGTCGAGGTCGTAATCACTGTTCGTGCGAAAGCCTTCCCGTTGCCGGTGATCGTAGTACGCGTAGTAACCGAACTGACCGACTGTCCCGTCTATGGCCGTGTAGCTGGTAAACAACTCATCCGTCCCGTACGCGTTCTTGGTCGTAAAATGAAAAGGCGCATCACGGCGCGGCATTTTCATGATGAAGTTGAGGACACCGCCGGGCTGGGGGCCAAACTGCAAGGCCGCGCCCGCGCGGATGAATTCGATCCGCTCCACGGCATCGAGAATCGGGGTGTAATGCGTTTCGGGAAAACCGAACTGCTCGTTCTTGATCGAGATACCGTCCTTGAGGACTTGCATAAACTCGGCTCGCTGCGAATCCAGGCCGCGGTAGCCGAAGTTAATGATCGGCGAAGAAGGTTCCTCGCTCACCAGAATGCCGGGCGTTGTCGCCATCGCCTCGCGATAATTGTTATTCGCCACCGTGGGGAATTGTTCCGGCTTCACGAATGACGTTTTCTTTCCCGAGTTAATGCGCGTGCCCTCCACCTCCGGCAGCGCGGGGTAATCGGGCGGGTCAATGTAGAAACCCCGCACGATCACAGCTTCCGATTCCGCCGTTTGGGACACCGGCCCAAACGAGAGTCCATCGCCCAACTCCAGGCGGCGTGTCCCATTTTCCGTCACCGCCTTCGCCACCTCCGCCGCTCGGACAAATTCGTCCGAACGCGCGCCGGCCGGGCGGGAGCCGCGTTTACGGGTCTCGGAATTGTCGTCGTCGTCGGTCTCGTCGAGATCGTTATCAACGTCTGACAGCTCCGCGACGACTGGCTCTTCCGCCAGACCGGTTTGGCTGAAGGCAAAGAGTCCGATCGCGAGAAGGGCGGGAACGCGGAGGAGGTGATTTCGTGAAAACATGGGCGCAGAAAAACATAAACGGCGCGAGCGAAGCAAGCCTTTTCTGACCATTTTGTCATCTTTGCGTAACCTCTTGGTAACCTGCCGCCAATGGTCGTTCGCATAATAGTCCCAACTACCGCGTTGGTTATTCGGCGGACGGGTTGAAGGTAAGAGCTATGAAAATAAGGAACATGTTACTGGCGGCGATAATGAGTGCCGGGCTGGCGTTCGGCCTGGCCGCGCAGGCAGGCGAGAAGAAGAGCGAAGTGGTCGATCAGAAGACTCTGCCGGCGGCAGTGCAAAAGACGATCAAGGAAAAAGCGACAGGGGGCGAGATCGTCCGGGTGCAACGGGAGGACGATAAGAATGGCAAGTGGAATTATGAAGTGATCGTCAAAACGAACGGGAAAGAATGGGGATTCGAGGTTGATCCCCAAGGCAAGTATTTGAAAAGGCACGACGATCCCAAGAAGACGGAATAAGAATCGAAAAGACGCATTTTGTTGTCTAGTGGAGCATCGCTCCGTTCAGAGGGCTGGCTCGTCGCGGGTCGCGGGTTTGGTACCCCGCGAAAAAATTTCTCAGATTGCCGAAAAATAATCTTGCCTCGCACATTGCAAGTTTGTAATGCGAGTCATGCAAATACGATTTCTGTGGAGAAACAGGCTGGTCCCGGCGGCCTTATCGTTGGGATTTCTCGGCTGCCTGGCGGCCGGTCAATCTGTCCGCGCCCAGAGTTCGACGAGCGATCGCGTAGTAGTAATTGGGGAAGAGTTGCCCAGCGCATATGGCGCCCCCCCGTCTTTTTCGCGAACCCGCTTCTCAAACCTCACCAACGCTTATGTGCTCCCACCCGGCGGCGTTTTCGCCGGGTTGATTTACCAGGGAGACGCGCTTCGCTTCAATCGCCCGGATCATATGTTTACTCAGGAGATCGAGCTTGGTCTCCCTTACCGTTTTGGCATCGCCGTTGAAAATTCGGTCGAAAACTTCCGCGGTCACACCCAGGAACGGACTTTCAGCATCGAGGGCCGCTACGCCTTTGCGGATTGGAACAAGATTCCGCTCAACCCGACGATCTTCGTCGAGTACAAGTTTGGCATCGGGGACATTCTGCATGACGAAGGTCCGCCGGAACCTTTGCCGAAAGGCGAAGCGGAGGAATTTCTGGCGGAACACGAACCGCTGCCCGATGCCTATGAATTACGCCTGCTCCTGGCCCAGGACTTTGGCGAGCATGTGGAATGGGCGGCGAACATTTTCTTCGAACAGGAAATCGGTGGAGACCGGGGGCGTGAATTCGGTTTCGCCCAAAGTTTCATGATCCCGATCCTTCTGCCGCACGAACGGCTCAAAGTGGGCGCGGAAATGCAATACACCGCCTTTAGCGACGCCGGAATCCGGGAAGAGGGGGAGCAGTCTTCCTACCGGGTCGTGATCGGCCCCACCATTGCGTGGAAGCCGTCGAAGAGCACGCGCCTGGACATTTCCCCTCTTTTTGGGGTGACCCATGATTCTCCGAGAGCTTCTGTCTTCGTGGTCTTCTCGATGCTCTTTGGCGGGAGCGAGCCTGCGCAAGCAGAAGCACCCGCGTCCACCCGGAACCGCTGAGTTTCAACACCCAGCGCCAGATCCTTAACCGACAGCCCTTTAATAACAGCCTAACTATGCCCAACGCTCATTTTGCCCGACCAAAATGCCGAACGCTCGCAAGCGTCGGCGCTTTTCTTGTTTGCCTGGCCATCACTCCTACCCTTCCGGCGCAGGAGGTAAACTCACAGAGAATCGTCGTGACCGGCGAGAACTTGCCTTCTCCAACTCCCAATCGCGACGACACGCGCCCCAAACTCGAGCACATCATGAAGGAGGTCTCTGGAACAGAGATCACCGTTACGAAAAAGGCGACTGTCATTAAGCTCGACAAGCAGCCACCGGTGGAAAACAACAACCTGCAGGAACTGTTTTCCAAGGCTCCGGGCTTGCTGGTTTCGGAACAGCAGAACCCCGGCCAATTCAATTACAGTTATCGCGGCTTGGGGAATCCGCAGGAATCCGAATATACCCTCTTCCTCCAGGATGGTCTGCCCCTGATGAGCGAGTGGATTGGGTTTCCTACGCTCTATTATCAGCCGTTTCCACAGAGCGTCAGTGAGATCCAACTCATCCGCGGTGGCAGCAGTCTGCTCTACGGACCGGAACCGGCGCCAGCCGTTAACTTCGTCTCAAAACGACCGGCGCCCGGCAGTCCGTGGAGCGCCTATATGGAACAGGTGGGCGGATCGGACGGGTTTTATTCCAGTTACGCTTCCGTTCAGGAGGCCACTGGACCGTTCGAAATGCGCCTCGATGCCGGCTATCAACATTCCGACGGGCAGCGAAACAACGGCGAATATGATATCTGGCAGGCCGACGGGTATTTCGGCTACCGTCCGGATAGTAAGCAACTGATCGCGCTCGATGTTCACGCTAGCCGATTCAATGGCGGCGATCCGGGAAAGATAAACGTTTTTCAATTCGACGCCGATCAGAATTTTTCGACCACCCCCTATAACGAGAATTGGGTCGATCGTTACACGGCGGTTCTTCGCTACGAATTGGAATTCGGAGACGACTGGCTCATGCAGGCCAAAGGGTGGTACACGCACCAGGACATTGACTCGCGCTCTGGGGCCAATCTGGGGCCGGCCGCCGTGTTCGTGAATCCGACCGTGTTTCCTCTCAGTACGACATTCGGATACGAAGCATTCGACAACGGCGGAGTCGATCTGCGTTTTCGGAAAAAATGGGGCGATGGCACGATGTTCCGCGGTAGCGCCCTTACCTTTGGCGGCGTCGCTTATCATGGTGATGCCCCGTTCACCCGCTACACCCTAACCGCTGATAACACCGGTAATCCGGGTTTCCTTTATTCGCCGCGCGGGACGACGGTGCCGGAAGGATTTACTCGCACCGGGACCACGGGTCCGCGCACCATCCAGAACATCCCTCTGGATCAATCTCGCACGGCCGATTACCAGGCCGTCTTCATCGAGGATCTTTTCCGCATCGGAAGCTTTCACATCGTTCCATCCTTCCGGCTCGATCATGAAAACGTGCAGGTCGATTCGGCGAAAGCGCCCTTTCTGGGCCCGAACGGCGTCGGACCGGCTCAAAGCATCAGCGCCGACCACTGGGTTCCGCTCTGGGGGATCGGCCTGGGTAATGACTTTGGCAAGAACAACGAGACTTACCTTAGTGCGACCTCTGGCTGGCGGCCGACGCGGTTCTTCGATATCGCCGGGACCACTCGAACCATTCAGGCTGGCGCCGCGATCCCGGATCCGTTCGAATCAATTGATATCGAATTGGGCGTGCATGGAACTCCCGTCAAGGGTTTGTGGTACGACGTCGGTTTGTTCTGGATGGAGTTTAGTAACCGGACAGAGTCGCAGAACACCAGCAACATCGATTTTGTCATCGTAAACACGGGTAACACGCGCCATCGCGGGTTCGAGGGCGAAGTTTCCTACGATCTGCTCGCCCCATTCCATCAGGATGTGGTAGCGGAGCCAGATTCGAAATCCTGGTCGAGCAAAGACGGGCCTAAGCCTGCGCCGATCGTGTCCCGGCCCCTGCAATTGGTTGTGTTCACCAACATCCAACTGCTCGACGCGGAATTCACCGAAAGCACCCAGATCGTGCCCAATAGCGGCGGGAGGACCTTCGTTGGAAATGAACCGGCTTACGCGCCGGATGTCATCGTGAAGGGTGGGATCAGTTTTCGAAAAGAAAAGTGCTTCAATTTCACTTTGTCGGGCATTTACGTGTCGAACCAATTCTGGGCCGACTCCAATGCTCCTCTCTTAGGGATAGGGGGTATCGTGCTCGTTCCGGCAGTCATCCCGTCCTACACGGTCTTCAATTTTTCAGCCGAGTGGTACCTCACCAAGAACGTGCGCCTGATTGGAGGCATCTCGAATCTGGCGGACGAGAAATATTACTCGCGCGCGTTTCTGACCGGTTTGATCGATCCGGCTCCGGGCCGCTCGGCCTACGCCGGCCTCTCGGTCGAGTTCTGATTTGGCAAAGAATGGCCGGCGCAGCTTTCGCAAGCCGCGCCGGCCTCCTCTGTTAATTTCCTGCGTGTCATCCCGAGCCGCGCAGACGGCGAGGGACCTCACAGGCGCTCACTCGTTTGCTTGCGCCAAGGGCACGCAATTCGTGCGAGCGACGTTGCCCAAGGCGCAAGCTAATCCACACCGCGATTGTGAGGTCCCTCGCCGTCTGCGCGGCTCGGGATGACACCTTAGCGCTTAGCCGCCGTCCGTGCCGTCCGTTGCGTAGTCCCGCCTCGGGTGTTAGCCTCGCCGCTCCCGCATGAGCCAGAATTACAAAGAGACGCTCAACCTGCCGAAAACGGATTTTCCGATGAAGGCAAACCTCGCCACGCGCGAGCCGGAGATGCTCAAAAATTGGGACGAGGCCGGCCTCTACCAGCAGATCCAGGCCGCGCGTGCGGACGCGGAATTATTCGTCCTGCACGATGGCCCGCCTTTCGCCAATGGCGACGTCCACATGGGCACCGCCCTGAACAAGATCCTGAAAGATCTCGTGGTGAAATCGAAAACCATGGCCGGATTTCGTGCCCCTTACGTGCCCGGTTGGGACTGCCACGGCTTGCCGATCGAATACAAGGTGGTGAAGGAATCCCGCGGGCTTTCTCCACTCGAAGTGCGCCAGAAATCGGAGGCGTTCGCGCGCAAATTTATCGACATCCAGCGCGAGCAATTCAAACGGCTCGGCGTCTTCGGCGATTGGGAGCATCCGTATCTGACGCTCGACCCCGCCTACGAAGCCGAGATTCTCCGCGCCTTCGCCATCTTCGTCGAAAAGGGTCTCGTTTACGAAAGCATGAAGCCCGTTTTTTGGAGCACCGGCGCTCAAACCGCGCTCGCTGAAGCCGAGGTTGAATATCAGGACCGGCAGGACACGACGGTCTATGTGAAGTTCCCGATCCTGAGCGGCGACCTCGCGAACAAAGCGAGCATTGCTCTCTGGACCACGACGCCCTGGACCTTGCCGGCAAACCTCGCCATCGCGTTGCATCCCAAGGAGCTTTACGTCGCGCAGGAATTCAGAAATGTGGGAGGGGCCTCAGCGCCCCGACAGGGTGGCGGCACGGAAGAAGTCGGGGCGCCAAGGCCCCTCCCACATTCTGAAACGCTTGTGCTCGCGGCCACACTGGTCGAGGCGTTTTGCGCCGCCACCGGTTTCGAACCGACGGGCGAACCGACGAGCTCATTTCCCGGCAGCCAGCTCGAAGGCCAGACAGCTCAACATCCATTTCTGCCGCGCATCTCCCGCATTTTCACGGCCGATTTCGTAACGATGGATACCGGCACCGGCGCGGTCCACATCGCGCCAGGGCATGGCGAAGACGACTACTCGTTAGGCCGAAAACATGGATTGCCCATTTTGTCACCGGTGGACGATCACGGTCGATATACCGATGAAGCGGGTTTGCCCGCACTCACGGGCAAATATGTTTTTGATGCGAATGCCGACATCGTTGCGCTCTTGCGTGAGCGCGGGATGCTCCTGAGCGAACAGGTTTACCAGCATTCGTATCCGTACTGCTGGCGGTCGAAGACGCCCATCATCTTCCGCGCGGTCGAACAATTTTTCATCCGCATCGACGATCTGCGCGCGAACGCGCTCGCTGCAATCAAAGATGTTCGCTGGATTCCGCCCTGGGGCGAGAACCGGATCTCAGGCACCGTGGAATCGCGGCCCGATTGGGTGATTTCGCGGCAGCGGAGTTGGGGTGTGCCGTTGCCGGTTTTTTATTCGGCCGAGGACGAGGCCATTCTCGATCCGGCATGGATCCGGAAGCTCGCTGATCTGGTCGCCAGACGCGGCTCCAATATCTGGTTCGAGCTTGATGACGCAACGCTGGCGCGTGAACTCGGGTTGCCTGACGGCACGCGCCATCGCAACGACACCATCGATGTGTGGATTGACTCCGGCGTTTCGCACGCGGCGGTGCTCGCGACCCATCCAGCATTGCACGATCCGGCTGATATGTATCTCGAGGCCACCGACCAGCACCGCGGTTGGTTTCAATCGTCGCTCATGACCAGCGTCGCGCTGCACAATCGCGCGCCGTATAAGGCCTGCGTCACGCACGGCTTTGTCGTCGATGTCGACGGCAAGAAGATTTCGAAATCGAGCAGCTACAGCAAGCCGATGGATGCCGATCATTTCGTCGGCCAGCATGGCGCAGATATTGTTCGGCTTTGGGTAAGCAGCATCAATTACACGGACGACGTGCCGTTCTCGGAAGAGATGTTCACCCGGCTGGGCGACACCTACCGGCGCATTCGGAATACGCTGCGGATCTTGCTGGGGAACCTGTCCGCCCGAGCGGAGCGAAGCGAAGTCGAGGGATCCGGTGGAGTCTCGCCCGACGCTCAACGGGGTTCCTCGACTGCGCTCGGAATGACCTTGGTGGACCACTGGATTCTCGATCGCTTGGAAAGCGTGATCGCGGATTGCCGCGCCGCGTATCAGGCGTACGAATTCCACAAGGTCTATCACACGCTCAACCAATTTTGCGCCGTCGATTTGAGCAGCCTTTACATCGATATCACCAAGGACCGGATGTATTGCGACGCGCCGGATTCGCCACGCCGCCGCGCGACGCAGACAGCCATGCACCGAGTCTTCGACGCGCTCTGCCGGTTGCTCGCGCCGATCATGGTCTTCACGGCCGAGGAAGCATGGGGTTATCTCGGCACATCCGGTTCCCTCCACCTGCAATTATTTCCCGTGCAGAACGCGGAGTGGAGAAATCCCACAGTGGAGAACCAGGTCGCGCAGTTATTGAGTTTGCGCGGAGTGATCGGCCAGGCGGTTGAGCGCGCGCGCCAGGAAAAACTAATCGGCAACGCGCTGGAAGCGGCGGTGGTTCTACGCTGCGATCCGGAAGCGGTCGCCTCCATTCCGAACGAGCAGCTCGAGGAATTTTTCATCCTGAGCGACCTGAAAATCGAACCAGGCCTGGAACCCGCCGCGTTCATCTCGAAGACGCCCTACGCAAAATGCGCGCGCTGCTGGCGTCATCGAGCTGCCGTCGGAAAGAGCGCGGCGCATCCGGAATTATGCGATCGCTGCGAGTCGGTCGTCGAAAACAGGAGAGGACAGGATTAACAGGATTCTCGGAATCCAAATCGCTAAATCACTAAGTCGTTCATTCGCTAAATGAAGTTCATCCTCCTTCTCTCGCTGCCGCTCTACGCCTTGGACCAGGTCACGAAATGGTTCGTTCTGCGCCAGGTCCACCCGGAGGAACTGCGTGTCGTCATTCCCGATGTCTTCAGTCTTGTGAATGTGACGAATGACGGCGCAGCGTTCGGATCATTTAAGAACAACAACACCTTCTTCATCATTCTCTCTTGCGTCGCCTTTGTTTTCGTTCTGGCATTGCTGCTGCGACGACGCTCGCCCGATGCATTGCGAGATCTATCCCTCGCGCTTCTCCTGGCCGGTATCATGGGAAACCTGACCGATCGCTTCATGCACGGTCACGTGATCGATTTCCTGCTGTTCGACCTGCATATTCCCTTCGCCCATCCGTGGCCTGCTTTTAATGTCGCGGACTCCTGCATCTGCATCGCAGTTATTTGCTTCATCATCCACTCGTTCAAGCATCCTCGGAAGCCAGTGGAAATCGCCACGTAGTCGTGGCCTTTGATGGCCACGAGCCTCCGGCCGATCAAGGCGGTGCATCAAGGCCCACGTGTGGCTCCGGCAGGTAGAAGAACAGGATTCCGAGAATCAAATAAACCGAGAGGAGCTGGACGCCTTCGATCCAGTTCGTTTCGCCGTCGCCGCTGATCTGGAAGATGATGTAAACGGACGCCACCACGGCGAAAATCTCCGGGAGCGTGAACTCAAGATTCATCGGCTGCCCGAAGCAGTAGGAAAGAAAAACCAGCAGCGGCGCGACAAAGAGCGCGATCTGAAGACTGGATCCGATCGCGATCCCCACGCTCAGATCCATTTTGTTTTTCAACGCCATCACGATCGCTGTCGAGTGCTCGGCGGCGTTGCCGACAATAGCGACCACGATCACGCCCACGAAAACTTCGGTGACACCGAACGAGGTCCGCACGCTTTCGATCGTCCCGACCAGGAACTCCGAAAGCAGCGCCACGACTCCGGTCGCGAGCAATAAAATCACGATGGCTTTACCCCTACTCCAGTGTTCCACGTGTTCTTCCAGTTCCCCTTCGCATCCGATGAAGAAGTGCTTGTGCGTCCCGAGCGTAAACGCGAGCACGCAGACGTAGGTGATGAAGAGGACAATCGCGATGCCTAACGAAAGCTGGTGCTCCACCCGCGGGCTCCAACCGGTCGGGCTGGCCGCGGCGGACATATGAAAGACGGTCGGGATGATGAGCGCGATCGCCGCCAGCGAAAGCGAAATCACCGAAGTGCGCGCGCCGGTTTTGTTAAAGCGCTGCTCTTTGTGCTTCGCTCCGCCCAGGAGAATGGAGAGGCCGAGCACGAGCAAAATATTGCCAATGATCGATCCCGTGATTGAGGCCTTCACCACATTGGTCAGGCCCTTGGACAAAGCGATCCCGGCGATGATCAGTTCCGCGGCGTTCCCGAAAGTAGCGTTCAATAATCCGCCCAATCCTTCGCCCACTCGGGCCGCGAGCTCTTCGGTGGCGCGTCCGATCCAACCGGCCACGGGGACGATTGCGAGGGCCGAGCAAACGAACAGCGCCGTCGGGTTGGAGAGGCCCGGCCAAAAGCGCAAGACCAACGCTGCCGGCACGAAGATGAGCAGCCAGTTCAGTGAGGGCTTGAGTTTCATTCGCAACTTGAGATTGGATACTTCACCAACGTGTGGAATGCGATAACACTGGGGAGCGCAGGCTGCCAGCCTGCAGTTCGCGGCAGCTTGCCGCGAACACTTCGCGTGGTCATTTGCGGGGTGTGAACAATTTCATCTTGTCGCCCCCTCCGATGCGCCCGGCAAGCTGCCGGGCGCTGCAGGCTGGCAGCCTGCGCTCCCCATTCGACATGCTGCGGTTCCCCCGCGAAAATACGTAAGCCATGACAGCGCCTGAGAAAAATATGCAAGCGAGCGCGCGAGAAATCGTGGCGTCCCTGCGCGGGGCAGGGCATGTCGCCTATTTCGCCGGAGGTTGTGTGCGCGATCTCTTGCGCGGCGAAATTCCCAAGGACATCGATATCGCGACGGATGCGCGACCGGAGGAAATCCAGAAAATATTTTCGCGCACCTATGCGGTGGGCGCGCACTTTGGCGTGATCGTCGTGGTCGAGAACGGATTTCAATTCGAGGTCGCCACCTTTCGCTCGGACGGCGCCTATCTCGACGGCCGGCGGCCTACCGAAGTGCATTTCGCGAGTGCGGAAGAAGACGCGGCGCGGCGCGATTTCACGATCAACGGAATGTTCTTCGATCCGGAAGCGAACGAAGTGATCGACTTCGTGGGCGGGCGCGCGGATCTGGAGGCACGGTTGATCCGCGCGATTGGCGATCCTGCGCAACGCTTCGCCGAGGACCGCCTGCGGATCCTGCGCGCGGTTCGATTCGCGACCGTGCTCGGGTTCGAGATCGAGCCCGCGACGTGGAACGCGGTCGTGGCTCACGCGGCTTCGATAAATGAGATCAGCGCCGAGCGAATCCGCGAGGAGCTGGTGCGTATTTTCATGTCGCCCCTTCGAGTGCGTGGGTGGGACCTGCTCGATGCCAGTGGGCTGATGCGCGCGATTTTGCCGGAAGTGGAGGCGATGAAAGGCTGCGAGCAGCCGCCGCAATTCCATCCCGAGGGCGACGTCTTCAAGCACACCAGGATCATGCTCGAGCTGTTGCCGGACGACGCGTCGCTGCCGCTGGTCTTCAGTGTTCTCTTCCATGATATCGGGAAGCCACCCACCTCGTCGGTGGATGAAAATGGCCGCATCCGTTTCAACGGGCATGATCGCATCGGCGCCGAAATGACGGAAACGCTCATGCAGCGGCTCCGATTTTCCCGCGCGGAGAGAGACGCAACGGTGGAGGCGGTTCGCCAGCACATGGTGTTCAAGGACGTGCCGAACATGCGGGTGGCGAAACTGAAGCGCTTCATGGCGCGCCCAACCTTCGCCGACGAGCTCGAGCTGCATCGGGTCGATTGCGCGAGCAGCCATGGGATGATGGATAACTATGATTTTCTGCGGCAGAAGCGGGAGGAATTTGCGAATGAGCCGATCATTCCGCCGCCATTGGTGCGCGGCGATGATTTACTCGCGCTGGGATTGAAGCCGGGACCGAAGATAGGAGAGATTCTCGAGGCGGTGGAGACGCGGCAGCTTGAGGGCGCCTTGCGCAATCACGAGGAGGCGCTGGAGTGGGTGAAGCGGGAGTACTCGTTAGGTGAAGGAAAGGAGGAACGCCGAACGCCGAACACCGAACGTCCAATGTCGAATTAGGAGGTGTGACACAAGGCTCTTTCTGAAATTCGGCGTTGGACGTTCGGCGTTCGGCGTTGGACGTTCTGCTTTCTCCCATGAGAATCCTGATGATCAGCGCCGAAGGGCCGCCGCTCGCGCGTGCGACGGCCCTCGTAGATGTGCTCGAGGCCTTGCCCCGCGAATTGCGCGCTCGAAAACACGAGGTCGGTATTGCGATGCCATATTATCGCGAGATCAGGGAAAACACCGAGGTGCAGCCGAAAGAGACGGGCATCACGGTGGACGTGCGGGTCGGCGCGAAAAATTATCTGGCGGAATTTCTGGAAGGCCGGACCGCCGGCGGCGTCCAGACTTTTTTCATTCGTTGCGATGAGTTTTTCGATCGCGCGGGCCTCTACGGCGAACACGGTGTCCCGTACGACGACAACGCCGCGCGTTTCATTTTCTTCAGCAAAGCGGCTTTGGAATTGGCGCGTCGCATGACTCCCACGCCCCAGATCCTGCACGTGCACGATTGGGCCGCGGCGCTCGTGCCGGTGCTCGTGCACCATCAGCAATTGCCCTTTGCCACCGTGCTCACCATTCATCATCTGGCGGAGCAGGGCAGTTTCTGGGGCCTCGATTTCGATCTGACGAATTTGCCCGAGAGATATTTCAAGCCGCGCGGCGTCGAGTTTTTCGGCCGATTGAATCTGCTCAAGGGCGGGATTGTCTTCGCGGACAAGATCACGACGGTCAGTGAACGTTATCGCCGTGAAATCCTGAGCCCCGGCAGCGGCCTCGAACTCGACCTCGTTCTGCGCGAACATGCGCACCGCTTGGTCGCGATTTTGAATGGCGCCGATTACGAGCGCTGGAACCCTGAGACGGACACGTTGCTGCCGCGGCAATTTGGAGTCGGACATTTGGAAGGAAAATCGGTCTGTCGCGAACTGCTGCTCGATGCCCTGGAGCTTGCGCCTGCGTCGTCCGGGCCGGTCCTCGGAATGGTCACGCGCCTTGTTCCGGAAAAAGGTTTCGATTTGCTGATGCCATTGCTGGATCGCCTGCTCTCCGATGATGTCCGGTTGATTATCCTTGGGGAAGGCGATCCCGGCTATGAAAGCGCGCTCGCGATCACGGCGCGCAAATACCCGGCGAAGTTCGCCTATCGCAGAACCTACGACGAGAAACTCGCTCACCTGATTGAAGCGGGCGCGGACATGACCCTCATCCCATCGCAAATCGAGCCGAGCGGCTTGAGCGCGATGTTCAGCCTTAAATACGGGGCGCTGCCGGTGGCGCGGGCGACTGGCGGGATTCAGGAGATCATCGAGGATTACGATCCGACGGCAGACGCGGGCTTCGGCTTCCTTTGCTACGAAAAAACGCCGGATGCGTTTTGGGATTCCATCAAGCGCGCTCGCGAAGTTTTTCAGGACCAAGCGCTCTGGACGGCGCTGGTGGAGCGCGCCATGTCTCGAGATTTTTCCTGGGAAGCAGCAGCGCAAAGCTACGAAAGCGTTTACGCGCAGCTCACGCTGAAGGCCGTGGCCTGATGCGTCCCGCGCACCTGGCGTCTGCTCGCTGAATGGCTCGGCTGCGATACAGGCGGGAAGATGATCCGAGCAAGGCGGACACGGAATTCCACCACAATGTCTACGTGATTCTGCTCGATGCGAAAACGGCGCGGCACCGGTCGATTTTGCGGAGGAACCCGAAGCGCGATCCGGCGAAGCCGTGCGTCTATGTCGGCATGAGCGGACTGCCGCCGGAACACCGGTTTGAGAATCACAAGCATGGCTACAAGGCGGCCTGGGTCGTAAAAAAATATGGCGTCCGGTTAATGCCGGAGCTTTACGCGCATCTCAACCCGATGCCCTACGACGCCGCGCTGCAAATGGAACTGGAGCTGGCCGAGGATTTGCGGAACGAAGGTTACACCGTGACCGGCGGGCATTGACGAAAGGGGTGTCATCGCGAGGCTGGCGCAGCGCGCCGAGGGACCTCACAGGCCCTTACCTGCTTCCGCGAGAGAGAAAGCGTTTCCGTCCGGATCAAGGTTGATCTTTTCTGGGTGGCGTCTTGTAAGACTGTGAGGTCCCTCGCCGTCTGCGCGGCTCGGGACAGCTTATCGAATCATCGTTGCTTGCGGCGTTTCGACTGCGCCACCAGCTTCCGCGCCCTTGCCGGCCCGTACCTTCCCAGCGGTTTGAACTTCTTCCCTTTGGCCTTGTTGTAGGAGACGAAGAAATGCTCGATCTCGTCGAGCAGCTTCGGATTCAGATCGGAGATCGACTTCAGGTGACCGTGGGCGTGGGAATTCGAAGCGACGGCAATCAGTCGATCGTTCCGATTCGTTTCCCCCTTTTCGGTTTGCTCCGCTTCGATCACGCCGAGCAGACGCGAGCGCACCAGGCAGCCGGTGAAAGCCGGTTCGTCCATGAGCACGAGGACATCGAGTTCGTCCCCGTCCTCGCCGCGTGTGTTCGGGATGAAACCGAAATCGTAAGGAAACACGGCGCCGGCCGGAAGCACTCCACTAAGGTCGAAAAGCTGGAGCTTTCTCTGCCACGAAAATTTGTTCCGGCTTCCCTTGGGCGTGTCGATGATGACGTTCAAGTCACCGGATTTCCGGTCGATCGCTGGAAGCCTGGAAAGAGGAAGCATTCGAAGGGTTTCAGTTTTCAGGGGTCGTTCAAGCTAATCGAGCGCATTCTCCTGACCTTGAACCCTGAAACCTGTTTGCGCGAATAAAGAGGCAGGCCTCCCGTCCAACCCAGCTCTGAAAAAAGAACCCCGCGTCCACCTTCTAGAGCCAGCGCGAATCCAGTCCGTGCAAACGGATTGGCCGACGAAACCTTGCTTTGACGAGAGCTTTCGTATCTCCTCGGCCCTTCCGAAGCCGGTCGTGATGAAGCGCAAGCCCACTGTGTTCAAGCCTTTGCTGGCGGCGCTCTTCATTACTCTGGTGCAGATCTTCGTTGCCGTCGTGCTCCTGGCGCCGGAAGGCCCTTTCGCCTTTCGTTACCAAACCCTCATTCAACACGACAGCCACTGGTTCGCCAACATCGTGGACCGCGGTTACGAGACCACCGTGCCTCCTATTAGCCACAAGATGATGGAAGTCTCGAACGTGGCGTTTTTTCCCGCTTATCCGGCTCTTTCGGCGGTGTTGCGTTACGGGTTCCACCTTAGCACTCCCAATGCATTGCTCATCACCGCCCAAATCGCAGCGTGGGGGTTTTGGAGCTATTTCTTTTTCTTCTGCCATCGCTGGAATATTCCACCGGTCCTCCAATTTTTTGGAGCGCTCGCCATCCTCGCGCATCCAGGGGCGTTCTTTCTCGTCGCGGGTTACTCGGAGTCTCTTTTCATGATGGGGCTGTTCGGCTTCATGTATTGGAGCAGCGGAGAGGGATCTCTGGCGAAATTTCTGGCGGTGCTCCATGGCTTCACCATGTCGGCGGCCCGAATTGTCGGCCTTCTGTGCACAGCGTTTCCGGTAGTGAATGCGATCTTCAAGAATGGTTGGAGCGGTCTGCGCGATGTCCGGTCCTGGATGCGCCGGTACCGACCCTCCTTTGTGGTGATGGCTGCGGCTGCGCTCGGAGCCGGGAGTTTTTTCTTCTATTGCCTATGGCGGTGGGGCCGATGGGATATTTACCTCCTCACCCAGCAGGCCGGTTGGGCGATTTTCCCCGATTACCTGGCCGTTTTTCGACCGGAAAGTTTTCGCTGGCTTGTTCCTGCTTTGAAAAATCCCACCGAGGCCAGTCAAATGGCGATGACGCTGGGGGCTGTGCTCCTGGTTGCCGTCGTCCTGTGCGAGCTGCTGCCGGCCGTCCGACGCAACGCGAGCTGGAGGACTCGGATCGGTTTCTATTTCTGCGGCGCGATCATTTATTACATCTCGGTCAGTGGGGTGGCGTCGGTCGAGATGGAGAGCATGCTGCGCTACGAGTTTTGCCTGCACGCGTTAATCGTGCTGGCATTTGTCCATTTTTTGCATCAATTACGCACCCCACCCCTGTTGGTGCGTGTAGGCGCCATGGCGGCCATTGCGCTGCTCAGCGCGGCTGGGCTCGGCGTGCAGGGTTGGTATGTCTGGAATTTCACCCGGGGCAACTGGGTGGCTTAAGAAAATGAAAACGAACGTAGCGATTATTGGCGCCGGCCCGGCGGGATTGACGGCCGCATATCTCCTTTCCAAGAACAACGTGGAGGTCACGGTGCTGGAGGCTGATCCGGTTTACGTCGGCGGCATTTCCCGCACTGCCACTTACAAGGGTTTTCATTTCGATATCGGCGGTCATCGGTTCTTTTCCAAATCGAAGGCGGTCGAAGATTTCTGGTCGGAGATCCTCCCGGACGACATGCTCGATCGTCCCCGTTCCTCCCGCATTTTTTATGGCGGAAAGTTTTTCGCCTATCCGCTAAAAGCCTTCGAGGCGCTGACCAAGCTCGGTGTCTTCAAGTCCATTCTGTGCGTGCTGTCCTGGCTGAAAGCGCGCCTCTTTCCTGTCCGCAACCCGAACAACTTCGAGGATTGGGTGAGCAATCAATTCGGCAAACGTCTCTTCAACACTTTCTTCAAGAGTTATACCGAGAAGGTCTGGGGGATGAGCTGCAAGGACATTTCGGCTGATTGGGCCGCGCAACGCATCAAGGGCCTCTCGCTCGGGAGCGCGATCAAGAACGCGCTGCTCCCGCAGCGCCAGACTAAGGACAAGACGAAAGTCATTAAGACGCTGATCAATTCATTCAAGTATCCGCGCAAAGGCCCGGGGATGATGTGGGAAGCGTGCGCCGAGAAGACGAAGGCGATGGGTGGCCAGATCGAGATGGGCAGCAAAGTGACCGGGTGCGTTTACGACGAAAAAAACGAGACCTGGCAACTGCGTTATCAGGACCAACACGGTGATACGCAAACGGTCGAGGCCGAACACGTGATCTCCTCCGCCCCAATGCGCGAACTCGCCCGCGGACTTACCCCGCCGATCTCCGACCGCGCCCGGAACGCCGCGGATAGTCTCAAGTATCGCGACTTCCTGACGGTCATGTTGATTTTGAAAGAGCGGCACATCTTCGATGACAACTGGATCTATATTCACGATCCCAGCGTGCAGGTCGGCCGGATCCAAAACTTCCGTTCCTGGTCGCCGGAAATGGTGCCGGATCCGGACAAGGCCTGCTACGGCCTGGAGTATTTCTGCTTCGAGCATGATGGGCTTTGGGATTCCTCCGATGCCGATTTGATTGAGCTCGCGAAAAAGGAGCTGATGCAGATCGGCCTCGCGCAGGAAGGCGACGTCATGGATGGTTGCGTCGTCCGGCAGAAGAAGGCGTATCCGGTTTACGATGACGATTACGCGCAACACGTCGCGACGATCCGGGACGAGATCGAGGAGCGTTATCCGAACCTTCATCTCGTGGGCCGCAACGGCATGCACAAATACAACAACCAGGACCACGCGATGATGACCGCGATGTTGTGTGTGGAGAATATCCTGGCCGATACGAGGCTTTACGATCTCTGGCAGGTTAATGGCGATGCCGAGTATCACGAAGCCGGCGAGGCGGCCGCCGATGAAAACCCGGGGACTGCACTACGTCACGTGCCGACCCGGGTCGCGAATACTCCCGAGCTGGCCTCCGAGCAGACGTAAGGGGGACGCGCTTCCGCGGGTCGCATCATGAGAGAAGTGTCCCGTGATGGCTGGCGGCGGTTTTGTTGTCATCCCTCGCCGTCTGCGCGGCTCGGGATGACAAATCATCGTCTACCGCTGCGCTACTCGAACGCCTCCATCGGCGGACATGAGCATATTAAATTCCGGTCGCCGTAAACGCTGTCGATCCGCGCCACGGCGGGCCAGAACTTAAATTCTCGCGTCCACGGCGCCGGATACGCCGCTTGCTCCCGCGAATATGGCCGGTTCCACTTATCGGAGATCACCTGCTGCGCGGTGTGCGGCGCGTTCTTTAGCACATTATTCTGCCGATCGGCCTTACCAGATGCGACCGCCTCGATCTCCGCGTGGATCGAGATCATCGCGTCACAAAAACGATCGAGTTCCGCTTTCGATTCGCTCTCGGTCGGCTCGACCATCATCGTTCCGGCCACCGGCCACGAGACCGTGGGCGCGTGGAAGCCGTAATCCATCAAACGCTTGGCCACGTCTTCCACTTCCACGCCGCCGCTCTTCCATTGGCGCAAATCCAGAATGCACTCATGCGCGACAAGCCCGCGTTTTCCTTTGAATAGAACCGGGAAATATCGATCGAGCCGCTTTGCCATGTAGTTCGCGTTCAGGATCGCGATCTTGGTGGCTTCGGTCAGTCCCTCTGCGCCCATCATGCGAATGTACATCCACGAGATGGTGAGAATGCTGGCGCTGCCGTAGGGAGCGGCGGTCACGGGGCCGACGGCATTTTGGGTTTTGGATTTTGGATTTTGGATTGAAGAAAGAGCTGGCAAGAACTTCGCGAGGTGCGCGGCTACCCCAATCGGGCCCACTCCGGGACCGCCGCCGCCGTGCGGGATGCAAAAGGTTTTGTGCAGGTTCAGGTGGCAGACATCCGCGCCCATGTCGCCGGGGCGGCAGAGCCCGACCTGTGCATTCATGTTCGCGCCGTCCATATAAACCTGGCCGCCGTGGGAGTGCACGATCTCGCAAATCTCGCGGATGGTGGTTTCAAAAACGCCATGCGTTGAGGGATAGGTGACCATGAGCGAAGCGAGATCGTCCTTGTGGGCATTGGCTTTCGCGCGCAGGTCCGCGAGATCGATATCGCCATCTTTCAAGCACGCCACGGGCACTACTTTGAAACCGGCCATGACTGCGCTCGCTGGATTGGTGCCGTGCGCCGAAGTCGGGATAAGGCAGACCTTGCGATGCGATTCACCGCGCGAGGCGTGATACTCGCGAATCGCGAGCAGCCCGGCATATTCGCCTTGAGAACCGGCATTCGGCTGGAGCGCCACAGCCGCGAACCCGGTAATTTCCGCGAGCCATTCCTCAAGCTGCTCGCACATCTCACGGTATCCAACGGATTGTTCGTCCGGCGCGAACGGATGCAGTTTCGCGAATTCCGGCCACGAGATCGGAAACATTTCCGCCGTCGCGTTGAGTTTCATCGTGCACGACCCAAGCGGAATCATTGAAGTCGTGAGGGAGAGATCGCGCGATTCCAACCGGCGAAGATAACGCAGCATTTCTGTTTCAGTGTGGTGCGTGTTGAAAACAGGGTGGGTGAGGTAAGAGGACGTTCGAGCGGCGAAGTCAGGAAGGCTAGAATCGGAATCTGCGGCGGCAGACGGACCGTTGCGGTCACCACTGAATATTTGCCACAGCGTCTCGAGTTCTCGCCTCGACGTTGTCTCATCCAGGGAGACGCCCACGGCATTCGGACCAAGCGCGCGCAAATTGCATCCGAGGTCAGCGGCGCGCTGAAGGATTTTCTCCGTGCCTTGGTCGGCCAGATTCACGCGGACGGTGTCGAAAAACATGTTGTGCCCGAGTTTGAAACCGAGTTCTTCCATTCCCGCCGCGAAGTGACTGGTTAGGCGATGAACTCGTTCCGCGATCGCGCGCAGTCCGCGCGGTCCGTGGTAAACGGCATACATTGACGCGATCACGGCAAGAAGCACCTGCGCCGTGCAGATATTGCTGGTGGCCTTGTCACGGCGAATGTGTTGTTCGCGAGTCTGGAGCGCGAGCCGGTATCCCGGCCGGCCGGTCGCATCGTGAGAGACCCCGACGAGGCGGCCCGCCATGTGCCGTTTGTAAGCGTCGCGCGTGGCGAAGTAACCGGCGTGCGGTCCTCCAAATCCGAGAGGCACGCCGAAACGTTGGGTGCTGCCCACCGCGACGTCCGCGCCGATTTCGCCTGGCGGTTTCAACAATGTCAGCGCAAGAATATCTGCCGCCATCACCAGCAGCGCGCCGGCGTCGTGGGCCGCTTTGGCAAAAGGTTCGTAATCGAAAATCGCGCCGTCGGTCGCTGGATATTGGACCAGTGCGCCGAAAACCGTGTCGTCGAATTTCAACTGTGAAAACTCTCCGACCACCACTTCGAGCCCGAGAGGTCGTGCGCGCGTCTGCACCACCTCGATCGTTTGCGGGTGGCAATTGTCCGCGACAAAAAAGGTTTTTCTGCCGCTGACCGCAGCGTGGCAGAGGGTCATCGCTTCGGCAGCGGCAGTGGCTTCGTCGAGGAGCGAGGCGTTGGCGATGTCGAGCGCCGTCAGATCGATGATCATCGTCTGAAAATTGAGCAGCGCTTCAAGACGGCCTTGGGCGATCTCCGCCTGATAGGGCGTGTAAGCGGTGTACCAGCCGGGATTTTCGAGGATATTCCGCTGAATCACCGGAGGCGTGATCGTATCCGAATAACCCGCGCCGATGAAAGAGCGCGCGACGACGTTCTTCTGCGCGAGCTGACGCAGTTCCGCCAGCGCGTCCCACTCTGACGCCGCGCCGGGTAGATTTAGAGGCCGGTCGAGACGGATATTTCCGGGAACGGTCGCGTCGATCAACGCGTCGAGATTCTCGAAGTCGATCTCCGCCAGCATCTCGGTGCGCGCCTGCTGATTCGGGCCGATGTGACGGCGCGCGAATGAATCGACCCGGTCCTTTTCTCGCGCGGGGGACGTGCGTTTCTGGCGTCCCGGTTCGGCGTTTTTCGCGGGCGAGTCCGTTTCTGCTGTGGGCATTCGGAAAACTACGGAGTGGCTTTATCGGTTCAAGCGAAAGAGCCGAGATTGATCGCGCGGGAGGCGTGGGGAAATAATATCGCCGTCATCCCGAGCCGCGTAGACGGCGAGGGACCTCCCAGGCGATCCTTGCGCTTCCGCGTTACGCAGAGCGTTTACGTTAGGCCGCGCGCAATGTGCTCGATGACGCAATCTGCAGTTGCGAGGTTCCTCGCCGTCTGCGCGGCTCGGGATGACACGCTGGGAGGGTCCCTTGGCCAAAAGTGCTTTACGATGGCTGGAAACAAATCGCTTCGCCGGGCCACGGATCTTTGATGCCGGTGCGGCGACTTACCTGGCACCCGGCGCCTTCGAACACTCGGATCAGTTCGTCGATGTTCTTCCAAAAAAAACTCTCGAAGAAGCCCGGGTTTACGCCCTGGTCTTTGCCCTGGACTGCTTCAACAATGAAAAGGCCATCTGGCTTCAAGACTTTCATGACTTCCTTCGCGATCCGATCGATGTCGAAGGCGTGGTCGAGCGAATTTGTGTAAACCACGTCGATCGACTTGGGCGCGAACTGCAAATCGTGAAAGTCACCCGGCAGGACGTAGCGATTTTCTTCTCCAGGATTGAGGTCGATCCCGATCGCGAAACAGCCGAGATCGAGGAACGCTTTCACTTCGGTGCCGATCCGGGCCCCGAGACAAAGCACGCTGCGGCCCGGCCAGACGACCTCGAGCGCGGCCAGCCGCTCTCGGAGGGCCGACCGGAATGCCGTGTCGTAGTCGCCGAAATTGTGAGTCTCGAGCTTGGCCTTTTGGTGTTCGAGATATGCTTCGTACGACTCGTAGCGGCGGTTTTGGAATGCGTCCGTCTTCGTGTTCCAATCCTGGCCGAATTTGCGAAAGAGCGCGCGTTTGCGGAGGGAACGCTTGAGCCTGGTCAGAAACCGGAGCGGATCAAAGGCGCGTTTGTTTTCGCCGCTCATCGAAGATCATCAACCGCTGCGTCCCGCGCTATTTCGCGTCAAACGTCTCGACGCCGTGGTCTTTTAGCAACGCTCTCAGCTCCGTCAAATGTTGCCGATCCCGCGTTTCCACTGTGCACAGGACGTGAACCGCCGAAACGTCCGCGCCGGCGAAAGCGCGATCGTGCACTACCTGTTTGATGCTGGCGCCAGCCGCGGCGATTTGAGCCGTTAGATCAGCCAACCCTCCCGGCCGATCGCTGATAATGGCGGTAAACCGGCAGAGACGCCCGTCCGCGACCAAGCCGCGTTCGACGATGCGACTCAGAACGTTTGGATCAATGTTGCCGCCGCTGAGGAGAAGAACCACGCGTTTGCGGGCTAATTCGGGGAGTTGGCCGGAGAGACAGGCAGCAAGCGGGGTGGCGGCCGCGCCCTCGACCACGCCCTTCTCCAACTCGACGATTCGGAGAATAGATACCGCGATTTGTTCCTCGGCGACGGTGACCGTGCGGTCGACCCGAGGGCCGGCAATCTCGAAAGCGTTGCTCCCGACTTGCGCGATGGCGAGACCGTCCGCGAGTGTCGGCTGAGGGGCGATCATGACGGGCTTGCCTGCCCGTACCGCCGCCGAAAAACTGGCGACGTGATCCGCTTCGACCGCGATGATTTTCGCGTTCGGTCGCAAGCTTTTCACAGCCAGTGAAACACCGGCCAGCAGGCCTGCGCCGCCCACGGGCACGATGACCGCATCGAGATCAGGTACTTGCTCGACGATTTCGAGTCCCAACGTTCCCTGGCCGGCAATAATGGCGGGATCATCGTAGCCATCGATGTAAGCCAGCCCGCGTTCTGCGCCGATGCTGTGAGCATGCGCCTTTGCTTCCGCGAAATCCTTCCCGTGCAAGACGACGGTGGCGCCGAGCTTCTGGCAGTTGCCGATTTTAATAAGAGGCGCGTGTTTGGGCATCACGACCGTCGCGGGAATTCCAAGCAACTTACCCTGATAGGCGAGAGCCTGGGCATGATTGCCTGCGGAGGCTGCGATCACTCCGCGTTTTTGTTGCCCTTCCGGTAATTGCGCGAGGGCGTTCCGGGCTCCGCGTTCCTTAAAGCTGCCCGTGCGCTGCAAGTTTTCGAGCTTGCAGAAAATTTCCATCCCCGTGATTTCGCTTAACGGAATCGAAGGTTGGCAGGGTGAATAATAGACGGCGCCTTCGATTCGCTTCCGCGCCTCCTCGATGTCCTTGAACGTGATCACGTGAGACTTTCATATACCTCTCCGCGATCAGCGGCAACGTTTTCGCGCAGGGATGTCGAGGCGACCGCCTCTACATCGGCCTAACGAACCGAATCCAGCGCTTCGCGGATTTTCTGCGCGAGCTGTTCGGAATCGAACGGTTTCGGCAGAAAGAACATCTCCTGGTCCCGGCGATCGCCGGGATGAAGCGATTCCTCGAGATAACCGGAGATGAAGACGACTTTGGTATGCGGGCTGGTTTTGCGCAGCCAATCCGCAAAATGCCGTCCGCTCATGTGGGGCATCACCATGTCGGTGAGAAGAAGGTCGATTTTCTTGTCGCCGCTTTGGCCGATGAGCTGTTGCGCGTCGTCGCCATTCGCAGCCTCGATCACGTCGTAGCCCAGGCCGCGCAGAACGCGCACGGAAATGTGCACCAGAATGCTCTCGACGCCGGTCGGCATTTTGTGGGCGCCGGGTTTTTTGTACGAGGGCGGGGGCGGGGCTTGGACCTTAGGCAGCAGGATTTTCACCGTCGTGCCCCTGCCCAATTCGCTTTCTACGCGGATCTGACCGCCGCTTTGCCGGACAATTCCGTAGCTCGTGGCCAATCCGAGGCCGCTGCCACGGCCTTCATCTTTGGTGGTGAAAAACGGCTCGAACAAATGCTCTTTCACGTCATCGCTCATGCCCACGCCATTGTCGGTGACACTGATGCAAACGTAATCGCCCGGAATGAGTTCCTTCAGGCTGAGTTCGTGTTCGTCCGGGGCCTCGATCGCAACGGTGCTCGTTTCCAGGGTGAGGCGTCCCCCGTACCGCATCGCGTCGCGCGCGTTGACCACCAGATTGAGAATGATTTGCGTGAGCTGCCCGGGATCGACTTTCGTATAGATGCCATCGTTGCCGCGATCGAGATGGCATTGCACGGAGATATCTTCACCCAGAAGACGAAGCAACGAGCGGTCGAGATTGGTAATGAGAGAGTTCACTTCGAGAATGCGAGGCGCGAGAGGATGCTTGCGGCTGAAAGCGAGAAGCTGAGCCGTCAGCACGGAGGCCCGGCCGGCCGCGCTCCGGATTTCACTGATGTGGTTGGCGATGGCGCCTTTCATCCCCAGTTCATCGAGCAGGAGATCGCTGTAGCCGAGGATCGTGGTCAGGAAATTATTGAAATCGTGCGCAACGCCGGCGGCGAGCTGGCCGAACGCCTCCATCTTCTGGGAACGAACGAGCTGATCCTGCAGTTGTTTCCTGGCAGTCACGTCCATGAGCGAACCGACCAGGCGGACGGCTGCGCCATTCGTGTCGCGGAGGATGAGCGCGCGTTCGAGCAAATCCAGATACGAACCGTCGCTGTGACGAAAGCGATATTCTCCGGTCCAATGGTCGGCCTCTGCCGCCAACGCGTCGCGAATGCTGCCGGCCGTGCGGGCGCGGTCCTGGGGATGAATCTGCTTTTGCCAGAAACCGATGTCGCCGGCGGCTACGGAACGATCATAGCCGAGCAGAGCTTCGAGGCCTTGCGGCCAGGAAAGCGCGCCGGTTCTTACATTCCAATCCCGAACAGCATCATTCGTAGCCCGGGCAAGGATCGCAAAATGTTCCGGGCCTTGAGCCGCGCCGCTTTCCGAAAGTTCACGAATTTCATGTTTTTGCTGGAGTGATTTGGGGCTGGTTTTTTCGGTTCTGTCGCGTTCGTGCGTGGGCTCCTCTTCTCCCTGAATTTCGGTTGCTAATCGCATCTTCAGGTCGTTCTGGTACCCGACGATAGAGGGAGCTAGTTCTATGCCTTTGCGCAGAGGCCGGCGGAGAATCGAAAGCGCTTGCCTTTGCCCCCCGGGGAAATAATCGTGCGGAGGAATCTTGCCCTTGTGAACAATTTTCTCGACCCGCTCAAACCTCTCAAGAATCAGAAAGCTCTCGTCACCGGTGCGAATTCAGGAATCGGCGAAGCATGTGCGCTCGCCCTGGGCGCGGCGGGGGCGGATGTCGTGGTGAATTACGTCGCGCATCCGGAAGAAGCCGAGCGCGCGGTGCGATCCATCCAGGAGAGCGGAAGCCGGGCCTTCGCCTTTCAAGCGGATGTGAGTCGCGAGGATCAAGTCCAGGCCATGTTTGCGGAAATGATGAAGCAGCTCGGCACCATCGACATCCTCGTCAACAACGCCGGTCTGCAACGCGATTCCTCTTTCCAGGACATGACCCTGGAACAATGGAACACGGTCATTGCGATCAATCTGACCGGTCAGTTTCTCTGCGCCCGTGAAGCAGTGCGGGAATTTCTGCGGCGCGGCGTCGTGCCGGAGGTTTCGACTGCGGCCGGCAAGGTCATCTGCATGAGCTCGGTGCACGAAGTCATTCCGTGGGGCGGCCACGTCAATTACGCGGCTTCAAAAGGAGGCGTGATGCAATTGATGAAAAGTATGGCGCAGGAGCTGGCGCCGAAAAAAATCCGCGTCAATAGCATAGCACCGGGCGCGATCAAGACGCCGATCAATCGTGCGGCCTGGGAAACGCCGGAAGCGGAAGCGGCCTTGCTCAAGTTAATTCCCGCAGGCCGTGCCGGCCTGCCGTTGGATATTGCGCGGGCTGCGGTCTGGCTTGCCTCGGATGCTTCCGATTACGTGACGGGGACCACGCTGTTCGTCGATGGCGGGATGACTCTTTACCCGGGGTTCGCGACCGGGGGCTAAGGCCGCTCTGGATTTTGCCGGCGAAAGAAGCCGCCGCGAGAAGTGTCCGCGAGATCGTCAAGATGGCCTACTCGCTCACCACGGGGACTACCGGCATCGTGACGGGAATCCCTGGGAGAGTCAGGGCCGTCGCATTGCTGGCGTACACTTGGGGAACTTCGTAGGTATTCAGCATGGACAATGGCATGTCGCCAAAGGCGCTGATCTCGGCCACTTCGAAGCCGCGCTTGGGATCCAGGGCGCTGGGCGTCCAGCGCAAGGCCACATATCGCGCGCCCTGCGGATCGAAATCGACCGCGGCTTTGCCGCCGGCTCTGACGTCGGTCACGGAGGCGATCGGCTTCGCGTCGCGCAAGTCACCAGGATTCGATCCGAGTTCTTTCAAGAGATAGACGTCGAGTCTGCCGGCCTGCATTCGGTAAACCGCGCTGATGCGATGCAACCGTTCGCGCTCAGCCAGCTCCACAATGACGGTCGGTTGCGGATCGGAAGGCGCGAACTGGAAAGCTGTCGCTGGGTCGTCGTCAATCATGCGCCGCGCGGAGGGCGCCCCGCCGGAGCTGACGAAGACGACGTGCGCTTTCGCATAAAGGTTAGCAAAGTTGAAGTTGAGCGCGTCTTCGAGTCGAGTGCCCGGGGTTGTGTTCGAGACGCGGGTGAAATGTTTCCGGGCCGAGTAGTCCTTCAACGATTCGATCCCATAAAGACCGAGGGCCGCGATCCGGCCGCTTTTTTGCACGCGAAAGGAGAGCTTCACATAGCGCGCCTCGACTCCGACCATGGAAAGATTGAACAAGCGCTTGCGCGAAAAGGCGACACTGCCATTCACCTCCGTCCACTTGGGGCTTTCCGGAGCGAGCCGATAATTTGAGACGGCGATTTTCATCTCGCCTTCGGCGGCGGCGTTTTCATTCAGGAAAGTGAAGCGGTCGAGCGCCGATGTTTTCGGAAAAGAGATAATGAAGGTCGTTTCGCCTTCCTGCAGCGGACAACTCAGGGTGTCATCATCCATGAGCAGCGCGGCGGCTCCGGGGTTTGTGTCGCTCGCGTTCGCGACCGCGGCCAGGCGGCCATCGGGCGTGATGCAGTCGATCTTCGCGCCGCAATTCATGCGCGCGAGATTTTTCGCGGCGTTGCTTTCGTGCAGGGCGGCGCTGTCTTGGGCGAGACTCGAGCTGGCGATCGCGGCGGAAAACAGAAGGGCAGGGAGGCTTCTGAGCACAGCGTGACGGGATTCGGTCGGGCGAAACCAATTCATATTGATTCCGTTTCAAGCTTAGGACGGGCCACGCTCGAAACTTTCTCGCGGGGGGGCGTCCACGGGGCTTTTTATTATGAATTTCCGGTAGAACCGCCATCCCGGACAAAGGCGTATCTGTTCGCCAAGAAAAAACAGCCGATTTTCCTTGCGGTCACCGCCCCATCTCAAGTAGAAAAATCGGCGTCAACCGCCTAACAAACTGAAACAACAAAACTGTGACCCAAAATCTGCTTCGAGCGACGGCGTTCGACGTGTTGAGATCGTGCCTCCGCGATCGCAAAAATTTTGGTATTACATCTGCTAACCTTAACCGGACCGACACCACATGAGCCTTCACGCAACTCCACACTCTCTCGCTCTTTCTGCCGGGAAAATCTGCCTCGCCCTGCTTTGTCTGGCTCCCATCGCCCAGGCCCAGGACGCCATCCGGCCATCGCTCGCCGGCGAATCCGCCTCCGAAGCGCGGCGCCAATCGATCGATAATATTCCGTACAATTTGCAGATGGGTCCGATGAAGTTTCGCTTCAGCGCCACCCTGGGCGTCGAGTACAACGACAACATCAATTTGACGGAAGACGCGAGCGCGTTCCTCCCCAGCCTTACCGGGCCGATTCTGGTGACCACGGAACAGCAGGGCGACTTCATTATCCGCCCGCAGATCAACATGAACGTCCTCTGGCCGATCACGCAGCTCAATACGTTCAAATTGGACCTGGGGGTCGGTTACGCGTTCTATCTCGACCACTCCAGTTACAATACGAACTCGGTCCTGCTTTCACCCGGCTCCCAGCTCGCGTTCGACATTTTTGTGGGCGATTTCCGGATCAATATCCACGATCGTTTTTCTCTTGAGCAGGATCCCGTGGCGGAACTGTCATTGAGCAACGTGGCCGATTATGGGCGCTTTCAGAACACGGCGGGCGTCTCGGTACTGTGGGATTTGAACCAGGCGGTGGCGACCTTGGGCTACGATCACTATAATTTCATCTCCACCACTTCGGAGTTCGATTATCTCGATCGCAACGCCGATATGGTGGTGGGTTCGCTCGCCTTTACGCCCAGTTCCACCATGTCCGTCGGGGTCGAAGGATCCTTCGTTCACACGTATTACGACCAAAATATCCTGAACGATTCGGATGCGTATACCGCCGGGGCTTTTGTCGAAACCCAGATTACGAGTTATCTGAAGTTGCGCGTAGCGGGTGGCTACCAGGCGATAAACTTCGACAATACGGGCTTGGTCAATGACACGCACGATGTGAGCGACTACTACGCGAATCTGCTCCTGACCCATCGCGTGAATGCCGTGTTTAGCCATAGCCTCTCGGCCGGCCACGAATCGCAGCTCGGCGTTAACTCAAACTACATCAGGCTAAATTACGTCCGGCATACCGCGACTTGGAATCTTGTTTATCACACCCTGCTCTCCACGGAGCTCTTCTATGAAGACGCGGACGATTCGGGGGGTTCATTCGTTCCGTTGCCAGGTGTACCTCTGGCCTTCAATCCTTTTGTGGCGGAACATATCCACCGTTATGGCGGCGCTTTGACCGTCGGCTATCAACTGACCCCGCACGTCACCCTTGGGCTGCGTTACCAGTACGTACAGAAAGATTCGGATCAGCCGCTGCGCGATTACAGCCAAAATCGCATTGCGCTTGATGGCACCTACAGCTTCTAAAAGGAAACAATTGCACTTGCATGAAGACCTGGGCTTTCACTTTACTCCTTGCTGCCTCCATCGCGGGGCCGCTGCCGCTGTCCGCCCAGGAAAGCAGCGTCACACCTCCGATCCCGAAGGCCACCACGGTCGAGCCGCCCACGACCAGCACCGTCATGCGGACCAATTCCATGACGGTCCTCGACGACAAGAAGAAGCTCGGGTCTAACGATTACGTCAGCTTCCGCGTTGTCGAAGATCGCGACAACGAGTCCCAGCATTTGCGCGTGAATGACAGCGGCGAGCTGGAGGTTCCGTACGTCGGACTCGTTCAGGCCGCGGGCAAGAGCTGCAAGGAATTGGCCTATAACATCAAGGCTGCCCTCGAGAGAGAATACTATTATCACGCCACGGTGATCATCGCGGTCGATCACATCAGCGAAAAATCGCGCGGAAAAGTTTACGTTTACGGCTCGGTCAAGGCCCAGGGACCGCAGGAAATCCCGGCCGACGAATCCTACACCGTCAGCAAGGCCGTTATCCGCGCCGGCGGGTTTGGTGATTTCGCCGACAAGAAGAAGATCAAGTTAACGAAAAAAGGCGGAGAAACCGTCACGATCAATTTGAAACGAGTCATTGAGGAAGGGCGCACCGACGAAGACGTGGTGGTGCATCCGGACGACCAAATCTACGTTCCTCAAAAACTCGTCAATTTCTAATCATGCCAGCCGCAGCTACCGATCGTCCCACGTCCGCTCCCTGGAGTACCTCCTTCATCACGCGGCTCCACCGTTACAAATCTCTCCTCCAGCGCCGCTGGTGGATTCCAGTTCTCACCATTTGCCTCGGGCTTTTTGTCCAGGCGTGGCTGATTTACCAGACACCCCCTTCCTTCCAGTCGAACAGCAAGATGATGCTGGCCGGCAAGATGAACATCAGTCAGAACGCGGTCTATAGCGAAGACAGCGTCAATTTTTACGGCACGCAGATCCAGCTCATGCAAAGCGCGGAAGTGAAGCGCAGCGCCGAGGCGCTGGTCCGCGCGACCCATCCGGAATTGCAGCCGGTCCTGGTCGAAATCACCGTCCAGCAGAAACCGCGCACTTCGATTTTCGATCTCCAGGCCATCGGCAGCACCCCGGATTACACCCAGGCGTATTTGAACGCGACCATGCAGAAGTTTCTCGATTTCAAAAAAGGAATGCGGGAAAGCCAGGGTTCGAATGTGACCACCGCGATCACGGAAAACCTGATCCAGGTGGAAAAGGATTTGAGGACGAGCGAAGACGAAATGCTCGAATTCCAGAAGCAGAACAACATCGGTTTCATCCAGGAAGAGGGAAACAGCGCGGCTGCTTATCTCGTCCGATTGAACCAAAATTATGCAGCGCTGAAAACAGAATACGACCTCCTTAGCCTGCTCGACCTCGACCAGAACCTGGATCGGACCCAGGGCAAGACGGACGCCAATCCGAATGCATCTCCGGGCCCGCAATCCACGGATTCGGGGATGGCCTTTTCGGACGTTGGGCCGGAGGGCGATTACCTGAAAGCGAAGCAGGCCTTGCAATTATTGAAGGCCGAGCGCGAGACGCTCGCCAAAGATTTGCGGCCCAAGCATCCCAAAATCATCAAGCTTGGCGACGAGATCAAGAAACAGGAAAAGTTGATCGAACTGTTCCGGCAGGACACCGTGGAAAAGCTTGAGACCCGCCGGAAATCCATCGGAAAACAGATGGAAAACTTGCAATCCAACATCAAGGAATGGGAAAACAAAGCGCTCGATTTGAGTCAGCGCCTGGCCCAATTCAATCGCATCAAGGGCAAAGCCGATCGCCTGAAGACGCTCTACGACCGCCTGACGAATAATCTCAAGGAAGTGAATGTCTCCCAAAGCGTGGACAGCGGCGACCAAATCTCCATCATGGAAATGGCCGGCCCGCCCATGTCGGTGCGCCCCGGCTTGCTCAAGAGTCTCCTGATCGGTCTCGGCTGCGGCGCGCTCGCGGGCCTCGGCATCCTCCTTCTGCTCGATCGGATTGACGATCGCATGGCTTCCTTTGGTGAATTTCAGCACCAGTTCTCCGAGAACGTCCTCGGCCAGATTCCGAAGGAAAAGACGAAGGGACGGGTCACGCTGCTCCAGTCTGATGATGCGCGCCACGTCTTCGCGGAATCGTATCGCAACATCCGGTCCTCGATCTTCTTCATGCCCTACGAAGGGCCGCGGCCGAAAACTCTTCTGATCACCAGCTCCGTTCCGAACGAAGGCAAATCGACCATTTCCTCCAATCTGGCCATCACGATGGCGCTCTCCGGCGCGCGCACTTTGCTCATCGATGGCGATCTTCGCCGCGGCGCTTTGCGTGAGGCGTTCGGCGTCTCATCGAAAATCGGTTTCGCGGAGGTCTTGAAACAGGAAGTGAACTGGCAGGAAGTGGTCGTTCCGACCGCCTATCCGAGTCTCTTTCTTCTGCCGCGCGGCGCCACACTCGGCCAGCCCAGTGAGCACCTGCTGCGCGATAGTACCGATCGGCTCTTAAAAGAGATGTACAGTCATTACGACTACATCATTATTGATAGCTCGCCCGTCCTGGCCGCGGATGACTCCACCAGTCTGGCGCCGAAGATCGACGCGACCCTGTTTGTCGTCCGGCTTTCCTACACCTCCGCGCGTCTGACCCGGAAATCGCTCGAGCTCCTTTACAATCGCCAGGTCAATGTTTCTGGCGTCATTTTGAACTACGTCGATACGTCGCTGCCGGAATATTATTACTACCAGTATTCGGAATACTACAATACGCCGGCGCCGGTTGAGGAACATGACGGGGTGGCTGCATCGCTTCATACTCGGCCGAAACAGATCCAGTCCTCGTAGCGCGCGTTTCAACTTCCGGGCTGTCGTTTCGAACGGCCGGATGCGGCCTCAGATCACGCCCAATCTGCGCCCCGCGATTGAATGACCGATGCCAAACTACGGCTATCACCTCGCTCGGGCGGAAGGCAACGCGACACGAAGAATGTATCGCGCGTGGTTGCCCTCGCTGGCGCGCGGGCGCATTGCGACTGGCGCTCAGATTCCGCTCGAGGTCTTCTCCTACTCCGGAGAAAATTCCCTGCCCGAGCAGGTCGCATCCATTCGCTCCTTTTTGAAATACGTTGGCCGGCCTAATCGATTCACGATCGTCTCCGACGGCACGCTCTCGGATCGCGGCCGCGACATTTTGCGGAGCGTCGATTCCGTCATCACGATTTCGGACTCCACATCCTGGGCGCCTAAGGACACCCCCCACGGGATACATCGTTATCTCACCACTCATCCCACTGGGAAACAGCTGGCCTTGATCATGTCATTGCCGGTCGCCGGGCCAACCTTGTATATCGATTCCGACGTTCTCTTCTTTCCGGGAGCGAGCGATCTTGGTCGTCTCGCGGGGCTCAATGCCGCGCCCGCCTATTATCTCGAAGATTGCCAGCTTTCCGCCGATGAGCGCCTTTTTCGCGACGATGCAGAAAGAGATCGGCCCGTAAACACCGGAGCTCTCCTGCTTTTCAAGAAGCTCGATTGGTCGCTCTCCATTCGCCGGTTCCTGGAGCTCGAGGGGCAGCCGACTTTTTTCACCAACCAGACGATGACCCACCTGACGATGCACGCGAATGGCGCCCTGCCGTTTGACCCACGCAAATATGTTCTGCAACTGGAGGATCAATTCGTTTATTCGGATCATTATGCGAGCGACGGCCAGGCGTTGCGTCACTACGTCAATCCGGTGCGGCACAAATTCTGGTCGAGCATCGCGCGTCGCGCCTTTCGTTAAATGCAGAACCACCCAACACCGCTTCGCATTTTGCTGGTGATAAATCTGCCGTGGGACTCTCGTCTCGGTGCCACGCGCGTCATGATGGAGCTGGCCGAACAATGGCGCGCCTCGGGAAATGTGGTCGAGAAATACAGCCTCTCCGACGCCTACCCCAATGTGACCGCGTCCTCTGCGAAGTTTACCCTTCGACAACTTTTTTTCTCCTACCGGGCCGCTGCCTTCATCAAAAAAAACGCGGCAAAGTTCGATGTGGTCGACGCGCTCATCGGCGTCTTGCCTGTGTCGAAGAAGAAGCTCGGCTTTCGCGGTCTGCTCGTGGCGCGCTCCGTTGGGTTGTACCGGATCTACGAACAATTCGATCGCAGCGTCGAGAAACGCTGGCCGGGCCAATCGAAGGGGAAATTTCTCGGGAGAATTTTCTACGCCCTGACGCGGCGTCAATTGCTCCGCGCTTCCGACATGGCCGTTCGTCATGCCGATCTGATTAATGTTCCAAATGAAGAGGAAGCAGTTTGTCTGCGGCAGGAGTTCAAAGCGGATCTGCCGATTCTGGTCCAGCCTTACGGGCTGACCGCTGAACGCGGTCGAGCACTGCTTCAAGCGGCGGCAGTCACAGAGAGTCGTCTGGCGCAAAAGAGAATTTGTTTCATCGGTATGTGGGGTCCTCGAAAGGGCGCGCGGGACTGGTCCGGCATCATTCGACGGATTCGAGCGCGTGTGCCCGAAGCGCAATTTCGTTTTCTCGGCACGATGGTCGATACCAAGTCGATCCTGCCCGACCTCGAACCTGACGCGCTCGATGGCATCGAATTCATTTCCGATTATCAACCCGACGACCTCCCGGGATTATTGGGGGATTGCACTGTCGGCGCCTTTCCCAGTTACGCGGAGGGATTCGGCCTCGCGGTGCTGGAACAACTCGCCGCGGGGATGCCCACGGTGGCTTACGACATCCCCGGCCCGCGCGATCTTCTCGGGGCACGTCTTCCGGAGTTTCTGGCGCCGAAAGGCGATCTCGACTCCTTTGCAACGGCGATCGTCCAGATCCTGGAATTAAGTCCCGACAATTACGAAAAATTATCCGCGCGCAGCGTGGAAGCGGCTGCGGAGTTTTCCTGGCCGGCGATTGCAGTTGCGACCTTGGACGCGTATCGCCAGGCCCTCCCCGGGACGGGGAAAATTTTGTTCGTACAACCATTCAGTCTCGGATCTGCCGGCGGCGGCGCCCGGATTCTCCGCGCACTACTCGAGCGGGCTCCGTTCGCCTGGCAGAGCATTTGCACTTCCCCCCGAAAGCCCAAACCCTGGCCGAACGAATTGCATTTGCACAGCCGGCCGGCCTGGGGCCGCATCGAACATAGCCGGTTCGCTCCCATTCCCAACGTAACCGCGCCGTTCTTCGCGCCGATCTTTCGCAAGCGCTTGAAAGAACTTTGTGCGGAACATCGCGCCCGCGCGATTCATGCCGTGCCGCACGCCGGGCTCGACTTCGCGCAAGTCCACGCCGTGGCGCGTGAATTGGCGTTGCCGTTGTTTATCAGCGTGCACGACGATCTGGCCTACACCGCGGCCGGGGCGGGCCCGCCGGAAGAACGCGAAGACGCGATGCGCGCCGCCTGGCGAGAGGCTTCCGCGCGCTTCGTCATCTCCGAGGCGCTTGGCCGCGAATACTGCGAGCGGTATGGCGCGCGAAATTATCAGATCGTCACCGATGGTCTGACCGATCTGACGCCGTCCCGCCACGAGGCCGACTCGAGCGAGTTGCGGATTTATTTCATGGGGTTGTTTCACATGGCCTATGAGCGAAACCTCCGCGCGCTCCTCGACGGTCTTGCGCTTTTCGAGCGTGCGCACCCATCGATCCCGGTCCGGGTCACCTGCCGTTGCGAACACATTCGCGCGCAGGTGCTCAACGGCGCGAAAGGCGTGACGGTGCTGCCATTCGCGAACGAAGCGCAGGTGAGAGTGGATATGGAAACTGCCGATCTGCTTTACATGCCGATCCCTTTTGGTGAGTCGCACGAAAAATTCGCGCGCTATAGTCTCTCGACCAAAATGGTCACTTATGCCGGGAGCGGCGTCGCGATTTTGTATCATGGCCCGGTTGGCTCCGCGGCTTTCGATTTGTTGAGCAGGAACAACGCGGGGATCTTTCTTACCAGCCTGGCGCCAGAAGAAATCGCGGAGACTCTTGCGGGATTGACGGCGCCAAGGCGTGCGGAAGTTGCCGCCAACGCGCTTGCCCTGGCCGAGCGTGAGTTTATGCTGGCCGATCAAACGCGAAAATTCTGGGGCGCCCTGGCGGGTCCATTCTCTCCTGCATGAGTGCATCGCCCGCCGTCATTCTCACCACGCGCCTGCCTCCGCTGGCCTGCGGCATCGGCGCATATAGCTGGCTTGCGCACAAATATCGGCCTAACGAATCAGGGCCGGCGGAGTTTCTGGTCATGGAAGGCGCCGCCGAATCGCGGGTGGCCCTGGGTTGGGATGCGATTACCGATTTCCACGGCGACCCAGTCCGCCTTGCTCAGGCGCTCGATCGCGCCGGGGCGGGAAATCTCCTGCTCCATTACGCCGGCCGAGCCTATCACCGTTTTGGCTGTCCGACCTGGCTTCCGGGTATCCTGCGCCGATGGAAAACAAAATTCCCGACCGGACATCTCACCGTTTTCTTTCACGAAGTCCCCGGCGAATTACCGAGATTGTCGCGCCATTTTTTATTGGGAAAAATCAACTCCCGTATCATCCGCCAGCTCGCCGCCATGGCTGACGTGGTCGTGACGAACACGGACAATCACGCGACGCTTCTGCGCAAGCTCTCGGGACGCGCTGACGTTCATTGCCTTCCCGTCGGCTCGAACATCGAGTTGGGAGCCGCTTCGGTGCGCGAAGCGCGAGCGCAAACGGAGTTCATCATTTTCGGTTTGCCCTTTGGCCGCTGGCAAACGCTCCAAGCGTTCGCGGCGGAAATCGGGACGTGGCGCGAAAGCGGCCTCCTGACAAAGCTGCATTTGATTGGACCGGAAGATGGGAAGGTCGCGGCCCAGACGAATCCATTGATCGAGAGTTTTTCCGATGTCGTGGTGCGCCACGGCATGCTTCCGGAAACCGAAGTGTCCCGCTTGTTGACTCGCGCGCAATTCGCCCTCACGAATGTCTCCCCCACGACGTGGAGTAAATCGGGCGCTTTCATGGCCTGCGCCGCGCACAGTTGCGCGGCCGTAATCAGGGAAACAGCGGACGAAATTCCGCTTCGTTACGCGATCGGAGCAAAAGACGTGGGCCACATTTCCGCCGCTGATCTCGCCCAGAGAACTGAAGCGCTGCAAAAGTGGTATGAAGAAAATGCGGAGTGGAGCGTGACCGGGCGCCGTCTGGCCATTTTCGCTCGAAGGCAATGACTTCCGCCGTGACCGACGAGACTGTATCATTACCCCGGGAGTTGAGCGGCGGGGTCGGCGACTACACGGGAAAATTGCTGGAGCACCTGCCTTGCATCGCGGGGTTGCGGCTGATCATTCCCAAAATCGGAAACCGTCCGCCGGCCTCCTTCGAAGAATATCCCGTGGAGGAAACTGACTCCACGGTTCGGGATCTTCGAGCAAAATTACCCGCGCGGGGCGGGAAAGTTCTGGTGCAATACAGCGCTTATGGCTTCGATCGCTTCGGCTATCCGCGCTGGCTGATCAAGGCGCTGCTCGATTGGAAGAAGGAATCACAAGGCGCGCTCGCAGTCATGTTTCACGAGATTTGGGCTTTCTGGCCGCTCTGGAACAAGAACTTCTTTTTGCAGACACTTCATCGCCGTGATCTTCGGAAATTGTTGCGCGTAACGGATGCAGTCCTGACCACTACATCCAGCCAGGCGGAACATCTCCGCGCGCTTTCCCCGGAATCCGCCATTGAGGTTCTGCCCGTGGGTTCGAACATTCGGTGCTTCCAGGCGGAAGATGGAGAGAAAGATCCCGGCCTTGCTGTTCTCTTTGGTTTGCAACGCTTTCGCATTCGCACTCTAAGAGGCATGCGGACAGGATTGCAGCCGCTCGCGAGAGCGGGAAAAATTCGCAGGATCGTGACCGCGGGATCGGGCGGATCGCGGGAGGGAGACGAAGAGGAACTCGCGCTCTTGCTCGACCTCGAATTAATCGACGGCTTCGAGCAACACGGACCGCTTCCGGAAGAAAAAATTTCCAGACTGCTTTCGAACTCGATGTTCGCTCTCTCAGCGCAGGATGAACTGAGTATCACGAAATCTGGCACCTTCATGGCGGCTGCCGCCCACGGCTTGAACGTTCTCTCTTGTCATGCGGACGCGTCGAAGCCGGAGCCGCTTTCCTTGATGACCTCGCCGGAGGAGGTAATGGATGGAGTGGCCGACGCGGAATTGGAAAGGCGCGGTGAAAAACTTCGCCAATGGCAGGAGCGGACTTCCGCGTGGCCGCATATCGCCCGGCAAGTCGCTCGAGCTTTAGGAACGTGAAGCCAAGCAAACTACTTCTCGTTAGTCCATGTCAGGGCGCCTATGGCGGCATCGAAGCCTTCGTGCTCGCGGTCGCGGCAGCGGTGCGGAAAGAACCGGATTTTGAAGTCCGCGTCTGTTTCAAGAAAACGAAACACTTCGCCCGGCAAACGAGCCTCAAGGCCATGTTGCGGGACGAACCGGAGGTGGAATTTTGTGAGCGGGCCGACAAGGACCTCGCCACCGCGATTCGATGGGCGGACATCGTCCATCTCCAAAATGCGTCGCCCGACGTGATCGTCCTATCGAAACTGTTCCGCAAACGACTCGTGCTCACGATTCACAATTACATGGCGCGCGAACTGAATGCTCATCGCCTTCTGTGGCGCTTGAGCGCAAAGTTTGCGGACGCGCGCTGGTACAATTCGCAGTTTGTCTGGGACACGTGGGAAGGGGATGGGAAGCGGCGAGGAAGCCGGAAAGTCGCGACCACGTCGAAGTTGCCTGAGGGCTGGATGCCACCGGAGAGGCGCATCGGCTTCGCTTTTATCGGGCGTTGGATTGCGAATAAGGGGATCGACACGCTCCTCGACGCTTACGCGGAGGCGCGGATCGATCATGCGCGGTGGCCGCTTGTTCTTATGGGCGACGGTCCGTTGCGCAGCCTGATCGAATACGCCATTCAAAAGCGCGCCGTGACGGGAATTAGCGTCCTCGGTTTCGTGGATGAAAAAACAAAAGCGCAAAACATGATGAAGGCGCGCTGGGTCGTCGTCCCGCCCAACACGAGAGAAGATTTCGGATTGACCGCGGTCGAGGCGCGTCATCTCGGCGTGCCGTGTATCATCACCCGCGATGGCGGATTGCCCGAGGCGGGTGGGCGGCAGGCGCTCGTGTGCGAACCTGCGGATGTCGCGGGTCTGGCGAGATTGCTCGAGCAAGCGGCACAGATGAGCGAGGTGGATTACGCGGAGCGCGCGCAACGGACGCGGGAAGAGCTGGCGGCTGAGCTCGAGCCGATGGAATTTTATCCGCGCGCTTATCGCCGGATCCTGCGCGGCGAGCCACTGGACGATGCGCAATGATTCTCCTCGCGCATCCATTCGGGAACGCAAATGTGCGCGCTGTTTTGAGCGCGCTCGACCGCGAGCGGTTGCTGGCGAAATTCGTGACCTCATTGGGTTGGTCGAATGCTTCGCCGCTCATAAACGCAATGCCGGTGAACCTTCGTGCCCAGATGGCGCGCCGCGGCTATGAATTGCCTCACTACAAAATCAAGGTTCAACCGGTGCGCGAGATCGTGCGCCTTCTCGCCGGAAAGCTCCAGCAACGATGGCTGACCAGGCACGAGCTCGGCCAAGCCAGCATCGATCGGGTCTGGCGCGAGCTCGACAAATTCGCGGCGGCCTCCTTGCGCGAATCGCATGGCCGCGAGAAAATTCGCGCCGTTTACGCTTATGAAGATTGCGCCGAACGGCTGTTTGAAGCGGCGAGCGAGCTTGGACTTCGGCGCATCTACGACCTGCCGATCGCGTATTGGCAAACGTCGCGGCGTCTCCTGCAGGAAGAGGCGAAGCGTTATCCGGAATGGGAACCGACCCTGGAGGGCACCCGCGATTCCGAGGAAAAACTCGCGCGCAAAACGCGCGAGCTTGAGCTGGCCGACCTCGTTATTTGTCCGAGCGCTTTCGTTTTCGATTCGCTCCCGGAAAGCACGCGCGCATCGAAGCCCTGCCTGGTCGTTCCATTCGGTTCGCCATCCTGTCCCGAAAACGGACCCGCTGTGAGGAAACGGGGCGACGGACCGTTGCGCGTTCTTTTCGCTGGCGGTCTCACTCAACGGAAGGGTCTGGCCGATCTTTTCGCGGCGATGAAACTGCTCGCTTCGAAAGAGATCGAGTTAGTTGTGATCGGATCGCTCCTGCGTCCCCTGGCCTGGTATCGCGAGCAATTTCCCCACTTCATTTACGAGCCGCCCCGCCCACATGGCGACGTCCTGCGGCTCATGCGCACCTGCGATGTTCTCGTTCTCCCCTCGATCGTGGAAGGCCGCGCCCTCGTCCAGCAGGAAGCAATGGCCTGCGGTCTTCCTTTGATCGTCACGAAAAACGCGGGTGGCGACGATTTGATCGTGGAAGGCGAGACCGGCTTCCTCGTGCCGATTCGCTCGCCCGCGGCGATTGCGGAAAAAATAAACTGGTTCGCGACGAACCGTGCGAACCTCTCTGGCATGGCGATTGCAGCCCAAAGACGCGCGAGCGAGCTTACCTGGTATGACTACGGCGAAAAGGTCCTCGCCGCAGTGCGCTCCTTGACCGGCGAATGAACCCGAACAATCCCGAGAACAAAACAATCCGGAATATCCGCCGGCTGATCTGGCTCTATTTCTGGCTGCTTTTGATCGAGGGCGCGCTCCGCAAATGGGTCGCGCCTTCGCTCTCCAATCCGCTCCTCATCATCCGGGATCCGGTGGTCCTGCTCATTTATGTTCTCGCGCTCAAGGCCGGCGTCTTTCCCCGCAATGGCTGGGTCTGGTCGATCTGCGTCATCGGAGTCTTGTCGCTCCTGGTCAGTTTCGTTCCGCTCTGGCCCTACATTCCGCCGACCCGCATTCTGCTCGTGAGCGGCTTTGGTTTCCGGGCGAACTTCCTCCACTTGCCGCTGATTTTTTTGATACCCCAGGTGTTGCGTCCGGAAGATGTGAAGCGAATCGGATGGTGGACGCTGGTCCTCGTCGTGCCGATGTCGCTTCTCATGGTCGCGCAATTTCGGTCCTCACCCGACTCGTTTCTGAACCGGACCGCCAGCGGCGAGGGCGAAATGATGACAGCGGCGTTGGGAAAAGTGCGCACGGCCGGCCCGTTCTCCTTCGTTGTGGGGGTAGTGGCTTATTTCGCCTTGGCCACGGGCTTCCTGGTCTGGGCGGCCCTCAAACGTGGCATCTACAAGAATTGGGTGCTGTTTGCGGCTGGGGCCGCTCTCCTGGTCGGGATTTCTGTCTCAGGCAGCCGCTCGGTGGTTGGGGCATGCGCCGTGGTCGTCGCCTCACTTCTGGTCGTTCTCTTTCTGCGCCCGAACGCGGTCAACCGTTTCGGACAGACATTGGTTGTGACGGTCGTCCTCGCGTTCATTGTCACGCAGATGCCCGTTTTCAAGGAGGGCCTCAACGTCTTAACCACGCGTTTCGCCGATGTGGCCGAATCGGAAGAACAATCAATCACGGTCGGTCTGATCTCGCGGGTGCTTGAAGGTTTCACCGAGGGATTTTTTGTTTTGCACAAGGCACCGTTTCTCGGATACGGCCTGGGCATCGGCACCAACGCCGGCGCGAAGTTCCTTACTGGCCAAAACACTTTCCTTCTCTCGGAAGGTGAGTGGGCGCGCCTCATTCTCGAAAGCGGCCCGGTCCTTGGCCTCGCTTTTGTGTTCTGGCGTTGCGGCGTGGCGGTCCACGTCTTAGTGCTGTGTCTGCGATCAGTACGACGGCACGGCAATGTTCTGCCCCTTTTGCTCTTCAGTTCGGGTGGCCTGCCTCTGATAAACGGGCAATTCGGTCCGCCTACGATTGTGGGTTTCGCTGTTTTCACTACAGGTCTCGCTCTGGCAGCGCGAAATGCCGACGACGAAACGGCGCTCCCTGAGGCCGTTTCTGGCCGGAGGACAGGAGTGGGCGAACGAATCGTCGGACGTCGCTCCGTCTACGCCGATCGAATGCATCGTCGCACTGCTCCTCGCGATCATCGCAATGGTTCTATTGATCGGTAACTACCCGCCCGATCACCAGCAGAGCATGAATCGCTTTGCCCTGGCCATGAGGGATGGACTAGCCCTCGCGGGCGTCGCGACCGAATTGATTCAGCCGCAACCCTTTTTCGGACGCCTCCAGTTTGCCGGCGGGTTTGTCGGCAAATGGCTCGCGTACCTCGACAAGTTTGTTCTCTTCCCGCGGCGGTTGCGGAGCAAAATGAAGGCTGCCGCCTTGGTCCATATCTGCGATCACTCAAACGCGATGTACGCGCGAAACAGTCGGGGAGTGCCTGTCGTAGTGACCTGCCACGATCTGCTCGCGGTCCGAGGCGCGCTCGGCGAGGAGACCGATTGTCCGGCCAGCTCCACCGGCAAACTACTGCAGCGCTGGATCGTGGCCGGGTTGCGCCAGGCCAGCGCGGTCGCCTGTGTTTCGCGCGCGACGCTTTCGGATGCGAAACGTCTTCTTCATTTCACGAATGGGGGACCGCGGCTCGATTTGTTGCCGCTAGGTCTCAGTTATCCTTATCGCATGCTGGCTGCGACTGAAGCTCGAGCACGGCTTGCGCGAACGTCGGTCCTGCCGCCGGACGCGGCCTACGTCCTTCATGTCGGCTCGAATTTGCGTCGGAAAAACCGCGAAGGCGTGCTGCGCATCTTCGCGCTCTGCCAGCAACGATGGAATGGGCTCCTGGTCTTCGCCGGCGAACCGCTTTCGGACGCGTTGCGTTCGTTAGGCCGCCAACTGGGAGTTTCGGATCGGATCGTCGAAATTCCCGATGCATCGAGCGAATTGCTCGAAGCCCTTTACAACTGCGCAACCGCACTCCTTTTTCCCTCAACTTTCGAAGGATTCGGCTGGCCCATCGCCGAGGCCCATGCCTGTGGTTGTCCGGTCCTCTGTACCGATCGCGCACCGATGACGGAAGTGGGCGGGACCGCCGCGTTGATGCATCCCGTGGAAGACGAAGCGGCCTTTGCCGCGGACCTTCTGCGCCTGGCTGATCCGGTGGAACGCGCGCGCTGGAGTGAGAAGGCGCTCGAGAACGCGAAGCGATTTTCCACCTCACGCATGATCGAGGAATACTGCGAGCTTTATCGCTCGCTCGCGCCGGTATGATGAAACAGATTCTAATGTTTCTTTCCGTGTTGCTGCCCTGGGAGCTGCGCCGTTCCTTGCTCGAGAAACAGTTTGGCTATTCGATTCATCCGAGCAGCCGCCTCGGCTTTTGCTGGATTTTCCCCCGCCACTTGATCATGGAAGAAAATTCCCGCATCGGCCACTTCACGCTCTGCAAGAACATCGACCTCCTCCATCTCGGAGCCCACGCGGTGGTCGGCCAGTTGAATTGGATCACCGGTTTCCCCAGCGGCAGCAGCCGGCATTTCGCGCATCAAACCGACCGGCATCCCGAGCTTATCATCGAAAGACATGCCGGTATCAGCAGCCGGCATTTGCTTGATTGCACCGCGCGCATTCGCATTGGTGCCTTCGCCACCATCGGCGGATTTCGCTCGCAACTCATCACCCACAGCATTGACTTCGCCACCAGCCGCCAGTCCGCCGAACCGATCGACATCGGGGAATACTGCTTCACGGGGACCAATTCGGTCATGCTCGGCGGCAGCAGCTTGCCGCATCATTCCGTGCTCGGCGCACAATCCCTGTTGAACAAGAAATGGGACGCGCCTTATCACCTTTACGGGGGAGTACCAGCGAAGCCGTTGAAGGAACTATCTCAGGAACTAGAATATTTTCGCCGGACCGAGGGATTCGTGTGGTAACCGGCAGTTCTCCGCACTGGGGCTGACAAGATGTGCGGAATTGCCGTTCACTTCAGCGCAGGCGGTCGCGCGACGCCTCTGGATCTTCAGTTGATCCGGCATCGCGGCCCCGATTCGTCCGGGGAATGGACTTCACCGGATGCGCGATGCTGGTTAGGCGGCACGCGGTTGGCGATCGTGGATCTTTCACCGGCGGGCGCACAGCCGATGACCGATCCGGACACCGGCAACGTGATCGTGGTGAACGGCGAGATCTACAATCATCGGGCGTTGCGCGCCCGCCTTGGGCCCGAGGTGAAGTGGAAAGGCACGAGCGACACCGAGACGATCCTGCGGGGTTACGCGCGCTGGGGCCGCGAAGTTCTCGATCATCTCAAGGGAATGTTCGCTTTGGCGATCTACGACGCCGCGCGCGCTGAATTGTTTTTCGCCCGCGACCGCGTCGGAATAAAGCCGCTCTATTACAGGATGGATGCGGATGGGCTCCGCGCGGCTTCGGAAACGAGAATGCTGGTCGCCTCCGGATCGAGCAGACTCACAGGAGAATCGATTTCAGGGTATTTACAATGGGGCGCGTGTCCCGAACGAAATCTCCTTTACGAAGACGTTCATGCCTTGCCGGCCGGGCATGCCATGACGATTGGATCGCAAGGGGAGCGTAGGACTTGGAGATATTGGCCGGCCCGACCGGCCTTCGTTTCTTCCACCAAGGATGTTGTCGGCCAGGTGCGCGGTCTCCTCGACCAGGCCGTCGACGAACATCTCCTTTCCGATGTGCCGGTCGCCAGCTTTCTCAGCGGCGGAATCGATTCCTCCATCATCAACGCCCTCGCCGCGCAGAAACTGGAGAACAAGCTGCAGACTTTCTCTGTCGGCTTCGATCTCGCGGAATTCGATGAAACGGCGATCGCTCAAGAAATCGCGGAGCGTTATCGGACCGACCATCACCGGATCGAACTTTCGGAAGACGAGGTGATTCACTCAGTCACGGAAGCGGTGGAGAAGCTCGACCTCCCGTCGGTGGATGCGATCAATACCTACATCGTGTCCCGCGCCGTGGCAGCGCACGGAGTGAAAGTCGCCTTATCCGGTCTGGGCGGCGACGAATTGTTCGGCGGGTATCCCAGCTTCCGCGATGTGCCCCGTCTCAAGTTAATCGCGAAATTACCGCGGCCGCTGCGCAAGGTGCTCGGCGTCTCCGCAAAACTTGGAGACCGGTTAGCAGATCTCCCCTCAACCGGCAATGCGGGCGAGCTCGCTCGATGGCGTCGGCGGTTTTTCACCGACGACATGATCCGCCGCGCGGGACTTCCGAGTGCGCCGGCTCCCTTCGACTGTCCCGTCGGGCTCCCAGACGATTACGCACTCGTGAGTTGGGCCGAGCTGACCGGTTACATGCGCCGGATGCTGCTGCGAGACGCTGATCAGATGAGCATGGCCGTGTCGCTGGAGTTGCGCGTTCCGTTTCTCGATCATGAACTGGTTGAGTTTGTCCTTGGGCTGCCCGCGGCAGCGAAACAGAGGTATCGCGGAACGAAAGGATTGCTCGTGGAAGCTTGCCGCGATCTCCTGCCCGGATCTGTCTATCAGCGTCCCAAAGCAGGCTTCGTTTTGCCGATGGGAGTCTGGATACGCGGGCCGCTAGCGTCTTTTGTGGATCAAGGAATTGGTGAAACCACGTCGCGCCAACTTTTACCGGAAGCTTTTGTCCGCGAAGTAAGCACTGGTTTTCGCGACGGTTCGTTGCACTGGACACGCCTTTGGAGCATCGTGGTCCTTGGCCACTTCGCGAAGCGTCGCGGGCTTTCTCGTGAGGTCGGGGCCTCGCCGATGCGGGAG
>Ga0193744_1000015_pt1 | contig 84844 bp, 65 predicted proteins | sample L1a1metaG_FD_143056 | JGI IMG/M metagenome (GOLD analysis project Ga0193744, IMG submission 143056) | Soil microbial communities from a riparian zone of the East river system, Colorado, United States - L1a1 | ecosystem: Environmental > Terrestrial > Soil > Riparian zone | place: USA: East River...
CGGCTGAGAGAATCGACCCGCTTCATGGTTGATCCGATGAGACTCTTGAAGGATGCGGTTGCTCGCGGGTCATTGGGGTCGTTCATGTGGAGCGCATTCGCCAGACGCAACCTAACGATGACCTCGCCCGGACTGGCTCCGATCGCGCGATTAAATTCCTCCATGGCGAGTCCGTAATGACCCAGGTTGAAGTAAGCGGTCCCGAGACCAACATGCGCGCCGTGGTTCGGCGTGTCTCGCTGCCGGGCCGCCTTCAGCGCTGCTTCGTATTCGTCCACCGCAAGATGGAAGTGCCCCTGCTCGAGATGAATGTTGCCGTAACCTACGTGCGGCTCCGGCGAGTCGGGGTCCGTCGCCTCTGCCTGTTTGTAGAGCGCCAGGGCCTTCGAAAAATCAGGATCTTCTCCCACGGTGTAAACGTTCCCCAAGCCAACATAAGCCAGCGCAAGTTTAGCCTGGCCCATGTCATGTTGCGGAGCTGTCGCGTTTTTGCTTTTTTCGATTGCGATGGCCTTGTTGTAGGCCTCAATCGCCTCCGACAGTAGGGTCGTCTTGTTTGAATCGTTGGACCCGTAAACCTGGCCAAGCAGAGCGTCTCCGATCCCAAACCAGGCTTCCGCTTCCGAGGGCTTGAGTCGCGCTGCTTCTTTGTACTTCGCCAGGGCCGGCAGGTTGTCTCCCGCGGCAAACATGACGTTCCCGGAATCCAGCAGTTCGCGGAACTTGACCTTCTGCCGGGTTTGATAGGCATAAGTCATCAACGCCGCGCAAACCAGGAGCATGGCTAACAGAACGAAGAAAACGATGGCGCCGGCCTTCCGGCGAAATCTTTGTCGAGCAATTATATTCTCGCGTTCCTTCCGCGACCGCACGAGGAGCGGGACAAGCACGTCATGGGTGATCTCAAGGCGCTGGACGCGGTCTTTTTCCTCGACGGTGATGACGCGGCGCCGGATGAGGGTGTCGAAGACGGCGCGCGGGTCCGGGACGCCGAGCCGGGCGAGGTGGGCCTCGGCATCTTCTCGGACGAGGGAATTGCGGTAGCCGCCCTCAGTGATCATGGGCGGGTCCTCGATAAGGGCGCGAATGGCCTCGCGGTGCTTGGGCGGGAAGCTCGCGTAGCTTTCCACGTAGAAGCGCTGGAGGATATCCTGGGCCTGGCCGGTGACCATGCCGGCGGTGATCTCCGGCACGCCAGCGGTGAGGCGAGCGGCATTGAGCTGCTCGCAGAGGAGGCTAAGCAGCGGCGGCATGGCGTGGATCTGTGGCAGCGGGGTCTCCGGCTCGACCCGGGCCACCGTGCGGACGATGCCGGCGGCGACGTCGCGGCTGACGAGGGGGCGCTCGCCGAGAGATGCGGGACCGACCACGGCTTCGAGGGCCTGTAAGCCGTCGAGAGGGAGTAGGGCCATGCGGTTCTGGGTCAGCAGGGGCAGGCGAGTCTTCCAGCTCTCGAGCTGCGAGAGATAATCCTCGCGCAACGCAAAGACGACGCGCAGGCGCGAGGAGCCAAAGTCGTAGTTCCGGGCGAGGCGGCGGTTTTCGGCAAAGCGCTCCTCGAGGGTGCGGGGCGGGCGATTTTGCAGGAGATCGGCTATTTGCTCCAGCCAGAGCTCGGCCTCCGGCTCACGGTCTGGGTCCTGGCGACCCAGCGTGAAGATTTCCTCGAACTGATCGATGATGAGGGCGGGTGCCGGCGATCCTGCAGGTAGCAATGCGGGCAGACGGTGGAACAGTTCCCAGAGGGTGATGTCAGGTGCATCGTCCGGCCACGCGATTCCGGGCATCGCACGATGGAAGGCATCGCGGGTTTGCTCCAGGAGCGAAGGTCCGCCGGTGGCGTAGTCGAGTCGCACGAGCGCGGGGGTAAAGTTAGCGGCAGCAAGTCTGGGAACGACAGCGGCCCCCAGCAGTGAGGTCTTGCCGAGGCCGGACTGGCCAAAAAGGATGGTGAGGGTGTTTTCGCGAATGCGCAGGAGAATTTCGGCGATCTCAGCATCGCGGCCGAAGAAGAACCTGCTGTGCTCTTCCTTTAACGGCAGAAGGCCGAGCCAGGGATGCTGGGCATCAACGAGCGGGCTCTGCGCTCCAGTGGAGGTAGCCGCGGGATCAGGCATCGCGGATTTCCCCGTGCTCGCGGTATTGGTCGAGGTAACGGCGCAGCAGCGCAGCAAATTCAGGCGTAACATTGGCGCCGGGCAGTTTGTTCCTATGGATGTAGCTGAAGACCGGAGGTTCAAACTTCGGAGACTCGGTGTCGTCGATGATGACGGGAATGTAGAAGATCTCGCCCTGCACATGAACTTCCGCCGCCCACTGGCGTTCGTCGTGCACCGCCCGGCCATCAGCGCGCTCGGTCGCTTTCGAGATGAGGCTGAGGAAGAGGCTGGCCCTGCTCTTGATCGCGCGCTGGAGGGCAAGCTTCCAGTCACCGCCGGCCTCCAGGCGCTTCGTGTCCAGCCAGACAGGAATGCCCGCCGCCTTGAGCGCTGCCGCGAAGGGCGCGACAACCGCCAGGTCATCGCGCGAATAACTGATGAAGACGGCGCCACGTTCCATGTCATCGGGGATGGAAGCGAGAATATCCTCGGTGGACGACGCCTCGTACTTCTCCATCCAGCGGCGGCGGAGCTCAGCCGCGAAAACCCGGGGTTCGACCAGCGTGATTTGCGGGGAGTGAATGACCTTGTCGAAGTAAAACACCATCGGCTCGCCGAGGTTATCCGAGCGATCCGCGAGGTAATCGACTGAGCTGTCGCTTAGGTCAGAAAGGCGGCTTTGCTTGGCCACGCGGAGGAAGAAACGGACAGTCCAGTCGTCGAACGGAGCACCGATGAGCAGGAGCGAGCGGTTGCGCAGTTCGCGGAAGAGATTGAGCCGAGTGTCCTTTGGCGCTTCGAGCAGCCCGCAGAGGAACTCCATGTAATCCTCTTCCCACACTACGAAATCCGGGTAGGTGTCCCAAGCTCCAAGAAAGTGATACAGGAACGTGCCAGGCAGCGGTGTCGGCAGATCGACCGGGCGGCTCGGATGAAAAGCAGCACGGCCACGGGCATCGGCTTTCCAACCGGGGCGTGCCTGGATGAGGGCCCTCGTGAGGAAGCTGTCGAAGGTGGTCGTAATGAAGAGATCGAAGTCGCGGATGGCGGCGATGTCGGCGAGGCCCTGCGGGACGGGGAGTTGTGCGTGCTTCTCGACAAGTTCCCGAAGCGCCTCGTATATGTCCTTGCGCTTGCCTTTCTGCACCAAATGGGCGCACGCAGCACGGTTTAGCGTCATGCCGTCGATCGGTTCCAGTCCGAGTTCGCGGGCGAAATCCGGCACCAGCCAGTCGGTGAAGCGAACGTCGCGGCCATCCTCTTCCACGGTGACCAGTCCCGGGCCGATGATGGGAAGCACCTGCCGGTTATGAATGTCGCGCAGCAGGCGGCTCCAAGGAATGGCGTCGAGGGATGATTCAATCTCAGCGCTCATGGAAATGGGGCAATCTTCTGGTACCGACTCGTCCGATCTATCGATACCTGCACGCAGCCAAGTTTCGCGATATCGAGGCAATCGAAGGGCGGTTTCCTTTTGCGCCTTATACAACCGACTGGACCGCTTTGCGAAACGAAATCGGAGACGAAGCAGTCAGAACGCGGGACAGAGCTTGCACGACCGGCCGGGCTCCATGAATCTGTCCAGCGCGTTCAGAAAATGTGTCTGTAGCTCAACTGGATAGAGCAGCTGACTTCGGATCAGCAGGTTGGGGGTTCGAATCCCTCCAGGCACGGGCAGTTGGGGCGCTCGATCGCCCTTATGCCCCATTCCCAGTCTTCCTGCTTTAAGGGTGCTCAAGATTCGTTGTTCGCGGCCCTTTGTCGACTGGAGCCAGGGCCTGACTTTCACGCAACCACCAAACCGGATGAACTATTTGACGTGATAAACTTCGACTAACCCGACGCCGGTGCTATTGGCGGTTCCGCGGACAATCGCTGTGAAATTACCAAAAGGCAGCGATTCGTACAGCGCTGATTCCCGAGGATCAGTAGGTGCGAGACCGTTAGCGACTACTTCCGGCTGCTGTCCATCGCCCCAATTGTCATTGGTGCCGATGACGCTCCCATTTGTATCGTAGACAGAAAGCGTGGGGTCTTGGAGGGCGTTGGCAATATCCGATTTGATTAGGGATGGCCCGATCGCGCGAATCACAACGTGGGTTCGATCGTCGTTACTCCCGCCGACAATGAACCCGCCGATCAACACGTTATCGCCCATGTCGACATAGCCGCGGGAGCTGATATTCGCCAGCTTCGAATTTGCACCGATCGAGAGGTCATAAATCTCCACGAGACCTACGCCGATAGCCCCACCTTTTCCGCGCACGATAGCCGTATATCCCCCGTTTGCATCCAGGGTCGCGAGGATCGCGGATTCCAATGGATCACCAGGCGCGAGACCTGTCGCGGCGATATCAGTCGCTTGCGGTGACTCGTTCCAATTATCGTTACTGCCGAGAAAATGGCCGTCCGATTCGTAAAGCTCAAGAGTAGGATTCTCGAGAGCCCCTGGGACCCCATTCTTACTCAAAGACGGGCCTATAGCTCTGATGATTAGCTTTTTTGCCTCGGCCCCCGTCACAATGAAGCCTCCGATTAACACATTGTCGCCCGCTAAGACACGAGCCCGGGTAGAAATATTCAGAGGCTGAGGCGGAAATGGAGTTGCCGTTGGTGTTGGTGTTGCTGTCGGCGTTGGGGTAGGTGTAGCAGCAGTAAAGTTTGATAACGTAACGTTGTTGTCGTTATAACTCACAACGAAAGATCCACTCCCATCTGCCGTTGGTAGCCGAGAGCCGCTCGCCACATTGATGAATGTCCCCGCTATCGCGCTGTGAGTTGTAGTTATGGTAAACGTATCCGTTGAAGCCGGGAGAAAACTATTGATTAACCTTACCGTGAGAGTGCCATCAAGCGAGAAGATACCCGTGTCGGTTTTCTCCAGGAGATCATAGTCCGTACCTTGATTCGTTCCTCCGATTTCCATTGAAAGATTGGACGAGGAGCCCAACTGAAGGTTGCCACCAAAACTGAGAAACCCCGCCGACCCGCCGGGCGCCATGATGCCATTGTTGATCAGTGTAGCTCCAAAGTCGATCTGAATGGTGCCGGTTCCCTTAAGAGAATGGTTGGTGCCGTTCGTAACGTCTTGTCCAGCTCCTATCTCGAGCTTCCCTCCGTTAGTCAGCACGATGGCGCCGGAGCCGTCCACTGTGGCGTTCGCATCAAAACGCAGGAGTGAAGAATTGGCTTCCAGCGTCAATGTCCCGTTGTTCGTCAGCGTGAGCGCAGTAATGCCGGTAAATCCGTTGCTGAGTACTCTAAACGACCCCGAATTTGCGATAGTGCTGCCGGCAAGAACAGCCGAAGACGCTTTGACGGCGCCAGTACCAGATGTACTGAGCGTCCCCCCGATCACGGTGAATGTTTGGTTCTGACCTAACAGCACCACGGAATCGTTATCGGCGAAAAGCGTACCTCCCTGGGTCTGATCCAATCGTCCCTCGTCCAGGCTGAGCATGCTTTGAAGCTGGCTCGCCTTCAATATCCCGTTATTCTGGTTAGCCCCACTGTTACTTAGAACAAACCTCAACGTTTTGTTTGCGTCCGCGTTGAAGGTGCCGTTGTTGACCAGGACCGCATTGTTTGTAGCCAAAAACCCATTACCATATCCGTGGATGGTATGTTGCGTGCCGTTGGTGACAGTTACGCCGTCGGCGGAAATCGTGCCGGGAATATTTGGAGAGGAGTCGCCCAGTTGAATCGTTCCCGTCCCGGCAATTGCAGCGGTAGCATCAAATCGGATTAGACCGCTGGTGGTAATGCTACCATTGTTGACGAGTCCATTGTCCAAAACAACGATAAGACCGCCTCCGGGACTCGTCATCGGCGCCGACAAAGCGCAACCGTTTAAAAATACGCTATTGGCCTGAATCTGGCCGCGTATAAACCGAAAACTCGAGTCCGTAGGTGAGGTGATAGTGCCACCCAAAATAGTGAGAGAATGGCCGGTACTAGAGTTGCCCAGAGAAACAACGGTAGGGATGGGAGGGTTCGCACCAACCAGGTAACCGACTGCTACGATACTACCCCCGCCACTCTGGTCGAGAAAACCCTGATCAAAATACAGGGTGGCGGCGTTCGTCGCCTCCATGACTCCGTTGTTTTGATTTCCCAGGGAATTGCTAAGAAAAATTCGAAGAGAATCTCCGACGTACACATCCGCATTGACCAAACCATTGTTAACGAGGACACCATTGTTCGCGGCCGTCGATATATCGCCGCGTCCGTGAATGGTATGGCCAGCTCCGTTAGTCACCGTAACACCATCCGCCGAGATGGCAGCGTTTGGACCAATGCCATTGAGCTGAATTGTTCCAGTCCCTGTGATTGCCGCACTCGTGGTGAACAGGACCTCGGTGATTGAATTGCCACCCGTCGTGTTAACTACGACAAGGCCGTTGTTGGTTACGCCGGCGGAGCTGGCTATGCTGAGGCCGCTCCCAGACACCAGTTTTAGGCTAGCGGTGGTCGTAGAAAGAGTTAACGCGCCGATTTGGAACTGACTGGACAGGTTGCAGGGCGATGCCGTTGAAATTCGGACGTCAAACGCGCTGCTATTCGGAACTTGATTAATATCCCAATTACTACTGGTTTCCCAAGCGTTGGTCCCCTGGCTGTTTGTCCAGGTGGCCGTTGTGTTCGCCCCTGCGCCTGAAAGCAACAGGATAAAGTGGAACAGGAAGAAGAAGGCGCCGCCGAATATCTTTTTGCGCCTTAAATTCATTGGTTGTTATTGATCATCGCGAACGGGAGGAATTTGAGTTCCACGCGAAGCGTACTGATGATCCACGCAAAGTGCTGGAGAATCCAACGTTTTCACGCATTGACGAAAACTAGATCGTGGCCAGTGAGCCTATTAACTCGCTGGACGAGGCGGGGACGGGTCTTTCGCTCCAAATATCAGCGCGGCTCACCCTGACTTCGTCAGAACGTCCAGGTTCGGGGCGCAGTCTAGTTCTCGCTGTTCGCCCGCAGGAATTTCTGCACCGGTGAGGTCGTGCCGTCCTTGTAGGTCACCTGCACGCACGCGAACTGGGAATCAGCGGGGACGTAGATATAAGGCAGTTCGTCTCCTACCTGATACATCTTATCGCTCGGCTTGAACTTATAAATTTGATCAACCTTATCGCTGTTCACCGAGTAGCGGATTTCTTTGATGACCGGCCGGAAAGAGAGCAATTGGGTGAAATAAAGGAGAACTTTCCCGTCGTAATCGCGAAAAGATAACCACGAACCGATGGTCATATTGAGAGCCATTTTCCCCTGGGAAAGCTGTTCATCGCCAGTCGAAAACTTGAGCGTGTAGGGACCGTTCGTCTTCTCGTTCTTGTCCACGTACTTCACTTCGATCGTGTGCTCGCCGGGCGGGAGATTCGGCAGCGGGAGGTGGGTATTGATCATCGGCAGCCCGGTCTGCGCATTCTTATACGGAAGCTGGCCCGTGGATTGGAAATCGCCTTTTCCGTCGAGCTTGTAGAACAACTCCTTCGCCTTGAAATCGGTGAGCGTGAAAATCACGGCCCAGCCGCCGCTGGAGAATTGCGCGGTCAACGTGACCGGATTTTCGAGCACCTTTTCTGAGACGCTCGTGAGCTTGGCCCAGCGCGCTTCCGAGGCGTCGGTCCACTTCTGCGCCTCCTTCTTATCGAGGAAGAACTTCTGGAATTTTCCCGCAGCCTGCGCCGCGCGGAATTTCTCGAGCCATTCTTTTTCCGCGCGCTGGTCGGCGAGAGTCTGATCGCCGCGTTTGGCCTCGGAAAACTCCTGGCTGATCAGCCAGGGGAGCGGACCGAAGTCGGGATATTTCTCGGCCAGCTCCTGGAGTTTTTTCAGACGCGCGTCGCCGTCTTCCAAAAGAGCGAGCGCGGTCTGGTAGGAGACGGTGGGCGGCTTGAGCTTGTCGCTAAAATAACGCATGGCCTCGACGGCGCCTGCTTTGCCTTCTGCCGCCTTGAGCATGGCCGAGTAACTCACCCAGGGGTCGATCGCTTCGAGATTTGCGGAAAGATATTCGGCGTATTCCTGGCGCGCCGCGCCGAAGTTGCCTCCCAGCTCGTGCACCCGCGCGTTGTGGTAGTGCTCCTCCGGGGTCTTCGCCGCGGTGATGAGCCCGCCGGTGGAAGCGATCGATTCGAAGCGTTGCGCGATCTTCTCGATCGATCCCCCTTCCTTCGCCATCTGGGCGGTCATTTTACCCTGGCTGTGCACCAGCCAGATCACCAGCACCGCAATAATTCCCAGCAGAATAGCGACGCCCAGGGCCCATTGTTTTACGCCGCGGCGCAGCTTGGTCAGGTCGTCCCGCAGTTTGAGCACGCCTGCTTCCAAAGCCTCACGGCTCGCGAGCGGATGGAAAACGTGCGTGTCGGCTTTCAACACTCCGCGATAAGAAGCCTGTAACTGTCGCAGCTCTTCCGGCTCCGGGTCGTGCGGATCGATCGGGAAGCTTTCGTCCATGAAAAGGTACCAGACTTTTTTCCCGCGCTTCCGGGCGTAGAGGGCTTCGTATTGGGTGTAACTCGTGCGGCCGAACTCCGCGTCCGGGACAGGCGGTTCTGCGCCGTAGCACTGGCCAACCAGCTGGACGACCCCTTTGCATTGATCGATTTGTGTGCGGAGCATCTGGCGCAGGTCGCCGCCCTCGGTGCCGAAGATGTCCTGCCAGACCGGCTCGTACCCGAGAAAGGTCAGTGTGTTAGCGACCAGTTGCCGGGCGCTGCGCAATTCCCGGCTTACGGCCGAAATGAAAATCGTCGGACGAGGTGACATGGCCAAATGCATACGAGCCAGGGCCAGTCTCTTGCAAGCCCGGACCGACGGAGCCGCCAAGAAATCGCGACGGTGCTACGCGGCCGCGCGGGCGCTCTGCTGGATGAGCGCATCGAGCCGGTTCAAATCCACCGGCTTAATCAGGTGATGATGAAAACCGACGTCGTGACTGCGGCGGACATCTTCTTCCATCCCGAATCCAGTGAGCGCGATGCCGAAGAGCGGGCGATCGACCGCCAGTTGTTGCATGAGATCGATGCCACTTCCATCCGGCAACCCGATGTCGCTCACCAAAACATCGAAACGTTCGTTCGCGGCCAGCTCCAGTGCTGATTGAACACTCCGCGCCGACTGAACATGATAGCCGCGCCGGCGCAACAGATTCGTCAGCGAGCGGTTCGTATCTTCGTGATCTTCCACCAGTAAAACGCGCATGCTCTTGCGCGCAGCGGGTGAAGAAAGAATGGCCGCCGCGCTCGCGCCTGCCTGATTTTCCGCCACCGGGAACGTCGCGGTAAAAGTCGCCCCCTGGTTCCTGCCGGGGCTCTCCGCCGTGAGCTTTCCGCTATGAGTTTCGACCAGTGCCTTGCTGATCGCGAGACCGAGGCCGAGACCTCCGAGCCGTGTCCGTTCTCCCTGCTCGAAAGCGTTAAAAATTTTGGGCAACGTCTCCGCATCGATCCCCATCCCACTGTCCGAAACTTCCACGCGCAAGTGCCCGTTGTCGTTCGCGGTCCTGATACCGAGACGGCCGCCTTGCGGGGTGAACTTCACAGCGTTCTTGATCAGGTTCCAAAAAATTTGCTGTAAACGCGCCGGATCCGCTTCGAGGCAAACTTTTTCCGCCGCAAACTCCGTCTGAAGCGAGAGACTCTTCTGATCGATATCGGCCTGACAAATCTCGAGCGCGTTTCGCAACAGCTGGTGAGCGTCCACTTCTTCGAGACTCAATTGCACTTTGCCTTTGCTGATCCGGGTCAGGTCGAGGAGATCGTCGATCAACCGCGCTTCGAGTTCGACGTTGCGCCGGATCATCTGGAGCGAGGCGCGAGTTTCCTCCGGAAGATTTTCTTCCTGTTCGAGCGCGAGGACGGAAGTAAGCACCGGCGTGAGCGGCGTGCGCAGCTCGTGGCTCAGCATCGCGAGAAACGAATCCTTCGCCAGATTGGCTCGCTCCGCTTCCGCGCGCGCTTTTTGTGCCGCCTTGTAGAGTCCGGCATTATCGACCGCGAGGGCCGCACGCTGGGCCAGCTCTTCCGCCAGCGCTAACTCTTCGGTTCCGCACATTCGGCCGGAAGTGGTATTCACCATCACGATGGCCCCCAGCACGCGGTCGTGCGTCTTCAACGGCACCGCGATAAAAGATTGGGCCGCGAGCGAACGCACCAATGCAAGATCTTCCGGCCGTTCAAAAACCTCCGTCAACGCGCCATTATCCATGTCGCAACACATCTGGGATCGACCGGTTTTCATCACGTGAGCGCCACTTGTCCTCGCTGCGGGACTTCCCGGGAATTCCTCCGCCAGTTTTCGCAAGGCCGGCTCGGCCGAAAGCTCGGAAGGCGCCATCGCTACCTGGCGCGTCGTCCCGTCTTCTTCCGCCGCCACCACCAGGCAAAAATCAGCCAACCGCGGCACGACCAGCTCCGCGAGATTCTGAAACGTCTTTTGATACTCCAGGGAACTGGCCAGCACATTGCTCGCGTCCGCGAGGAAGGCCAGCCGCTCCTGCCGCGCTTCCGCTTCCGCGAGCGCCGCTTCCTCTCGAATGAATTTCTCCCGGTCTTCCGCCTGCCGTTTGACCTGCTCCGTTTTCTTGTAGAGATCGACAAAGACCGCGATCTTCGCGCGCAAAATTTCCGGCACGACCGGCGTGAGAATGTAATCGACCGCGCCTAACGAGTAGCCGCGCGAGACATGCGTTTCGGTGTCGTTCACGGCGCTGATGAAAATGATCGGCGTCGTCTCCGAGCGTTGCCGCTGGCGGATCAGCGCGGCCGTTTCGAACCCATCCATCCCCGGCATGTTGACGTCGAGCAGGATGACGGCGAAATCCTGCTTGAGCAGACAACGAAGCGCTTCCTTGCCTGAAGTCGCGCGAACGAGATTCTGGTTCAGCTCGGAAAGGACCGTCTCGTGCGCGAGCAGCTTGTCGGGCCGGTCGTCCACAATAAGGATGCTGACCTTTTCGTCGGCCGGCTCCTTCGGGATGGGATCCGCGGGCATGGGTTAACGATGGAGCCAGTTCCGCAACAGGGTCAGGAGACGTTCGGTATCCACCGGCTTCGCGATGTAATCGCTCGCGCCGGCACCGATACATTTTTCCCGATCGCCCTTCATCGCTTTCGCGGTCAGAGCGATAATCGGCAGTTCCTCGAACCCGTACATCTTCCGGATCGCGCGCATCGTTTCATAGCCGTCCATCTCGGGCAGCATGATGTCCATGAGGACGAGATCGGTCTCCGGATCGCTTTGCAACAGTTCGAGCGCGGCCTTCCCGGTCTCGGCGGATCGAACATCCATCTGGTAACGCTCGAGCATGCTCGTCATCGCGAAGATGTTCCGGATGTCGTCGTCCACGATGATCACTTTCTTCCCCGCGAGGATCGCGTCCGGATCGTGCAGACGCCGCAGGATCTCTCGCTTCTCTTCCGGTAAACTCGCCGCGTCCCGATGAAGCCAGAGCGCGGTTTGATCGAAGAGCCGCTCCGGACTGCGCACGTCCTTCACGATCGTAGTTTGCGCGACCCGATTCAGTTTCTCTTCTTCATCGGGCGACAAATCCTTTGCCGTGTAAACGATGATCGGCAGGTTTTCATTTTCATCGCGAATCTTCTCGATCAGGTCGAAGCCGGACATGTCCGGCAGCATCAGATCGAGCACCACGCAGTCGAACCTCTCGTTGCGTAACGCCGTCAGCGCGGCCTGCGCGTCCGCGGCGTCGGTCAGGTGCGCGGTTTCATTTCCGATCAACTCGCGAATGCCATTGCGCTGGGTCTCGTCATCCTCAATCACCAGGAGTTTCTTTGATTTCGATTCACCCATCTCGTTCACCTTCGTGAAAATTTGCGTGATCTGGGATTCATCGATCGGCTTCGAGAAAAATCGAAGCGCCCCTTGCTTGAGCACATTTTGCGGCTCGTCTTGCGCTGAGATGACAAAGACCGGAATGTGCCGGGTGGCCAGATCGGATTTCAGCCGATCCAGGATCTGCCAGCCATCGACGTCCGGAAGCCGAAGGTCGAGCGTGATCGCGGACGGGGTGAACTCGTGCACCAGTTCGAGTCCGGTCTTTCCCCGCGGCGTGACGATTCCCTTGAATCCGTTCTGACGTGCGACATCGAGCAGCCACTGCGCAAAATCGCGATCGTCCTCAATGATCAGAACCGATTTTTCCCCAGGCAAAATGGCCGAACGATCGTCTGCCAGCGAAAATTCCAAGGGCGCCGCCGGCGTTTCGCCGTTGCTCACTACCTCTGGTGAAGCAGGCTCTTGTGATATCGGCGCCATTGCCCTCGAGACCGGCGCTGCGCTGTAGCTTTGCGGCAGGAATAAAGTGAAGGTGCTGCCGCGTCCTTCCGAACTCTCGACGCGAATCTCGCCGCCAAGCACGCGGGCCAGTTCGCGACTGATCGCGAGACCGAGTCCTGTTCCACCATACTTCCGGCTCGTGCTCCCATCAGCTTGCAGGAATGGTTCGAAGATTGTCGTTTGTTTATCCAACGGAATTCCGATTCCGCTGTCGCTGACCGAAAACGCCAAAACGGTCTCAGCGCGATTGAGGTTCACATTTTCCGGCGTCCATCCTTCGGTGACCGGGGTGACGCGCAGGTTCACGTACCCGCGCTCGGTAAACTTGAAGGCGTTCGAGAGCAGGTTCTTCAAGACCTGATCGAGCCGCTGAGCATCCGTGTGGACTGCTACGGGAACGCTTTCCTCAATGTCGATATTGAAGCTGACTCCTTTCCCCTCCGCGACATGACGGAAGGTCCGTTCCATCGTCTGGCGCATCTCTTCGAAGCGCACTTCGCCCACGTCGAGCGTGACCGTGCCGGACTCGATCTTCGACAAGTCCAGAATGTCGTTGATCAGCTTCAAAAGGTCCTTGCCCGATCCGCGAATCGTGCGTGCGAACTCGACTTGTTTCGCCGTCAGGTTGCCGTCCGGATTCGACGACAGTTGATCGGCGAGAATAAGGAGACTGTTCAGCGGCGTGCGCAATTCGTGCGACATGTTCGCGAGAAACTCGGACTTGTAACGCGAGGTGAGCGAAAGCTGCTGCGCCTTGCCTTCGAGCGCCTGCCGGGCCTGCTCGACCTCCCGGTTCTTGCGCTCGACCTCTTCGTTCTGCTCGAAGAGCTGCCGCGCCTTTTCCTCCAGCTCCTGGTTGGTCTGCTGCAATTCTTCCTGCCGGCTTTGCAGCTCGGACGCGAGAGACTGCGATTGCTTCAGCAAGTCTTCCGTGCGCGTGTTCGCTTCGATCGTGTTCAGCACGATGCCGATGCTTTCTGTGAGCTGATCGAGGAACGCCTGGTGCGTCGGGTTGAAGCGATCGAGTGAGGAAAGTTCCATCACCGCTTTCACCTGGCCCTCGAACAGGATCGGCAGGACGACGATGTTCATCGGGGCTGCCTCGCCCAAACCTGAACTGATCTGCACATAATCGTCCGGAACCGTGGTAAGCAGAATGCGCTCCTTCTCGAGCGCGGCCTGACCGACAAGGCCTTCGCCAAGCTTGAACCGATTGTTCACACCTTTGCGTTCGCGATAGGCGTAGCTCGCCAGGAGCTGGAGTTCCGGGTCCTCCGCCGAACCATCCATCATATAGAATACACCCTGTTGCGCCGACACGACCGGCGCCAGCTCAGACAAAATGAGTCGGCCGACCGTGAGCAAATCTTTTTGCCCTTGGAGCATGCGCGTGAACTTCGCGAGATTCGTCTTGAGCCAGTCCTGCTCGTCGTTGCGCAACGTCGTGTCCTTTAGGTTGCGAATCATCTCGTTGATGTTGTCCTTCACGAACGCGACTTCGCCCTGGGCATCGACTTGAATCGACCGCGTCAGATCACCTTTCGTTACCGCCGTCGCGACATCCGCGATCGCGCGGAGCTGCGAAGTCAGATTGCCGGCGAGCTGATTCACGTTGTCGGTCAGATCGCGCCAGGTTCCGGCCGCGCCCGGCACGTTGGCCTGGCCGCCGAGCTTTCCTTCCACGCCCACTTCGCGCGCCACGCTGGTGACCTGGTCCGCGAAAATAGCGAGCGTATCGGTCATGCCGTTGATCGTGTCGGCCAGCGCGGCGATCTCACCTTTCGCTTCGACCAGCAGCTTCTGTTTCAAGTCGCCGTTCGCGACCGCGGTCACGACTTTCGCGATGCCGCGCACCTGATTCGTCAGGTTGCCGGCCATGAAGTTCACCGAGTCGGTCAAATCTTTCCACGTGCCGGCGACTCCTTTTACGATCGCCTGGCCGCCGAGCCGTCCTTCCGTTCCCACTTCGCGGGCCACGCGCGTCACTTCCGACGCGAACGAGTTGAGCTGATCCACCATCGTGTTGACGGTGTTTTTCAACTCCAGGATCTCGCCCTTCACATCGACCGTGATCTTCTTCGAAAGATCGCCCGTCGCGACCGCCGTCGTCACCGCGGCAATGTTTCGCACCTGGGTCGTCAGGTTGCTGGCCATGAAATTCACCGAGTCGGTCAAATCTTTCCACGTGCCGGAAACGCCTTCGACCCGCGCCTGACCGCCAAGCGCTCCTTCCGAGCCCACCTCGCGCGCCACGCGTGTCACTTCCGACGCGAAGGAACGGAGCTGATCCACCATCGTGTTGATCGTGTCCTTCAGCTCCAAAATTTCGCCGCGCACATCGACCGTGATTTTTTTCGACAAGTCGCCGTTTGCGACCGCGGTCGTGACCTCGGCGATGTTTCGCACCTGGCCGGTCAGGTTGCCGGCCATCGAATTCACCGAGTCGGTTAGATCCTTCCAGGTGCCGGCGACGCCGGCCACGTCCGCCTGGCCGCCAAGGATTCCTTCCGAGCCCACTTCGCGCGCCACGCGCGTCACTTCGGACGCGAACGAGCTAAGCTGATCGACCATCGTGTTGATGGTGTTTTTCAGCTCCAAAATTTCGCCCTTCACATCGACGGTAATCTTCTTCGACAAATCGCCGCGCGCGACCGCCGTGGTCACGTCCGCGATGTTACGCACCTGCGCGGTCAGATTGCCGGCCATCGAATTCACCGAATCCGTCAAATCCTTCCATGTGCCGGCGACGCCGCGGACGTCCGCCTGTCCGCCGAGCTTTCCTTCGCTGCCCACTTCACGCGCTACGCGCGTCACTTCCGAAGCGAACGAACGGAGTTGATCGACCATGGTATTGATCGTGTCCTTGAGCTGCAAAATTTCGCCGCGCACATCGACCGTGATCTTTTTCGACAAGTCGCCGTTCGCGACCGCGGTCGTGACCTCGGCAATGTTTCGCACCTGGCCGGTCAGGTTGCCGGCCATCGAATTCACCGAGTCGGTCAAATCTTTCCATGTGCCCGCGACGCCCTTCACATCCGCCTGACCGCCAAGCCGGCCTTCCGTTCCCACTTCGCGCGCGACACGCGTCACTTCCGCCGCGAACGAGCTGAGCTGATCCACCATCGTGTTGATGGTGTTTTTTAATTCCAGGATTTCGCCCTTCACGTCCACCGTGATCTTCTTGGAAAGATCGCCGTTCGCGACCGCCGTCGTGACTTCGGCAATGTTGCGCACCTGGCCAGTCAGGTTGCCCGCCATGAAATTCACTGAGTCGGTCAGATCCTTCCAGGTGCCGGCCACGCCGCTCACCTCGGCTTGACCGCCCAGGATTCCTTCGGACCCCACTTCGCGAGCCACACGCGTTACTTCCGAGGCGAACGAGCTGAGCCGATCGACCAGCGTGTTGATCGTGTTCTTCATCTCGAGAATCTCACCTTTGACGTCGACCGTGATCTTGCGCGAAAGATCGCCGTTCGCGATCGAGGTCGTGACCTCGGCGATGTTGCGCACCTGGGCCGTCAGATTGCCGGCCATCATGTTCACGTTGTCGGTCAAATCCTTCCACGTGCCGGCCACACCGCGCACATCGGCCTGGCCACCGAGCGCCCCTTCCGAGCCCACTTCGCGCGCGACGCGCGTCACTTCCGACGCGAACGAACGGAGCTGATCCACCATGGTGTTGATCGTGTCCTTCAGTTCCAAAATTTCGCCGCGCACATCGACCGTGATCTTTTTCGACAAGTCGCCGTTCGCGACCGCGGTCGTGACCTCGGCGATGTTTCGCACCTGGCCGGTCAGGTTGCCGGCCATCGAGTTCACCGAGTCGGTCAAATCTTTCCACGTGCCGGCCACGCCCTTTACGTCCGCCTGGCCGCCGAGCTTGCCTTCCGTTCCTACTTCCCGCGCGACACGCGTCACTTCTGAAGCGAACGAGCTGAGCTGATCGACCATGGTGTTGATCGTGTTTTTCAGCTCCAGAATTTCGCCTTTCACGTCCACCGTGATCTTCTTGGAAAGATCGCCGCGGGCCACGGCCGTGGTCACGTCCGCAATATTGCGCACCTGACCGGTGAGATTACGCGCCATGAAATTCACCGAGTCGGTCAGATCTTTCCAGGTGCCGGAGACACCCTCGACCCGCGCCTGACCGCCAAGGATTCCTTCCGAGCCCACTTCACGCGCCACGCGCGTCACTTCCGACGCGAAGGAGCGAAGCTGATCCACCATGACGTTGACCGTGTCCTTCAACTCGAGGAACTCGCCCTTGACGTCGACCGTGATCTTCTTGGTCAAGTCGCCATTCGCCACCGCCGTGGTCACCGTGGCAATATTACGGACCTGCGCGGTAAGATTGCCCGCCATCAGGTTCACGTTCTCGGTCAGATCTTTCCAGGTGCCGGCCACCCCTTTGACCTTCGCCTGGCCGCCGAGCTTGCCCTCGGTGCCCACTTCGCGAGCCACGCGTGTGACTTCTGAAGCGAACGCGCCCAGCTGATCGACCATTGTGTTGACCGTTTTCGCCGTGCGCAAAAATTCTCCCTGCAACGCGCGGCCTTCGATTTCAGTGGCCATCGTCTTGGAGAGATCGCCTTTGGCCACCGCGCCGATCACGCGCGCCATTTCGCTCGTGGGATGGACCAGATCGCCGATCAATCCATTGATCGATCCAATCGCCTCCGCCCAGCAATCGGAAACATCGCCGAGCGACGCGCGCTGCGAGATCCGCCCTTCCTTGCCCACCACCTGCCCGATCCGATCGAGCTCACGCGCCAGGCGCTGGTTCATGCCGATTACTTCGTTAAAAGTATCAGCCACTTTGCCGGCCAGGCCGGTCCAATCGTCCGGGAGACGAACGGAAAAATCGCCGCGCTTGAAGGCAGTAAGAGCGGTGAGAAGTTTTTTTTGGTCGAGCTGATCGCCATTGAGGCGGGACCCGTTTTCCTCGACCGGGAGGCGAGTGGGAGTGCTTTTCTTCATAGGCATGGAGGAGTTGAACTCGAATTTTTCAGCTCTCGCGGCTCAGGTATGGGTGAGACCGCCAGAGATCGAAAAAGGTGAGACAAAAGGGAGCAGGAAGTGTGCTTCAAGCAGCTGGGCATCGTGCGGTTAGACTTCGATCTTATCAATCGATTCAAACATGAAGGATGGACGGCGAAAGATTCACCCCGCAACGCTAAGCTCAGCCGCGCGCCAGTCAAAGCGGCGGTTCCCGGTCTGGCTCGCCCGCTCGAGCGCGATGGTCCGTTCCGCGATCCCGTCTGTTCTCTTCGCTCCGAGGAGCGATCGACCCTCGTCCGGCACTGCGCCCGGGACCTGTCACTTCCAGCGCCGACCTTACTTCGCAGAGACTCGGCCTTGTCTTTAAGGTCGATCCCATAGACCTCCTCCCCAACGACTCGATCGGGAAAATGCTAACTGCGAACCAAGCGATCAGTAACCAACACGGTTTCGGAGGTAATCGGTAGGTCGATCTCGAATTGGCCCGCCTTTTCGAAGATCTCAACGTGCCAGTGTTTGCCTTCGGTTTCTTGTAACTTTTTAAGCAGCGGTTGCAGGAAAGAGAATTGCAGGAGAATCACTTTTTCTGGGGACTCACACTCGAACGCGATCCAAGAACTTGTCGCCAATTGCAAAAAGTCGTTCTGCGAAGGCTTAATTCCATACCAGTAGCGAACAGCATCGGCGCCCCGCGGGTAGCCTTTCGAGCACAAGCCAACGACGCGCAGCCTGCCGTCTTCAGACTCGAATCGAGCTCGACTCAGCCGGCGCAAGCTTGTGCTGAGCTTCTTGGCGATGCGCTCGACGGCTGCGTCGTCAAATTCGGAGGCCGCGGGCCTTTCGCTTACCCGTAAACTGTCGGGGAGGTCGACGACGTCTGATGGCAGAAAAGAAGGCCAAATCTGCAGAATTGTTTCGCCTACGTCCTCCGCACGTTCGCGGATTCCATCACGATTCCACCCGGCAATCTCCCGTGAAAAGTACGAATTGTTAATTCGAAGCGCATGGGAGGCGAGTTTCGGTTTCTTGATTGCAAAGGAAGCGTTAGACAAAGAGGCGTTCCATTCGGAGGTAACTAGCGTCAGATTTCCAATCGTGTGGAGATAGTCGCGGTGGCTCTGCTCCCATTGAATACCCAAGTCTTTCTTCCATTGATCGTTTAATGTCTGCGGCATGACGTGCTCGATCGTAGGCCGCGAGTCGAGCACAGTATATCCGCCGCTTCCCTCGGATAACCGGCGATTGACCGATTCAAGGACGAGTGTGGTGCGACGACGGTTTTGCTCGCTCTTGTCGTAGAGTTTGCGGGTCTCCAGCGACCGGAGCAATCGCGCGTTCGTCGGATAGTTCCTCTGCCCGAGTGCACTCTTCAGCGATTCCACAAGTTTCTCGACTCTCACTTCAGACCATAGCGCCGGAAACATCCTGTTGAGATAACTCTGCGGTTCGCCCGCAAGGTATCTCCTGACCATGTAGTTTTCGATCACGTCGACAGCGCTCACGATTTCGGCACGGGTTAAGACTCCCTCGTGATAAAATTGAAATACCCGCAGCATGAACGGATAGCTCGTTAGAGTTTCGAGACTATTCAATCGGTGTAGTTTTCTGGCGATCTCTTCATCAGCGATTTTTGCAGGTCGAAGGAGTTGATCGTAAAACGAGGCGAATCTGCTTATGACGCTGAGTTCCTGCTCGAAGCTCCCAGCGTCGCCAAAATCCTTCTCGGCACGGTCCCGAAACCGGGCGTAGACGTGTGTCTCATCGCAAAGTATTCCTGAGGTCATAGCTAGATAGTGCCGGAGGAACGCTGTTAGCTCCGGAAGTCGCCCAACGTAGCGCGTCTCTTGTAAGAGGTCTTCGACGCCGCTCCAATACTCGGCAAATACCCGTTCTTGCCGCGTTGATGGCAGCCGCATTGCAATATAATTTCGAACGAGATCAGCTTGAGTTAACGGCTTACCTTTGGCGTTGAGACTTTCGAAAATTCGGTAGGGACTCTCATTTTGGTTCAAGTTGACGAAAACAACTTGAAATGAGTTCAGGAGAACATTGAGCAATTTTTCGGGATTTAGGTTTTCAGCCAACTTCGGAATCAGCTGCTCGCGAAAATAGCCGTAGGCTCGGTTGATCTTAGAAGTGGTCGGCGCGACACCGTGACCGCTCATCAGCGCACAGTACGCATCTCGATCACCGTATTTAACCGTCGGTAAAATCTTAAAAAACAAATCCCCGGTTTCGTCCCCGTTAATCAGCAGCTTTTCGATCTTCCGGGCGAGATTGGGTTGGCTTTGTTCAATCGCACTCGATAACGCTTTGAGCAGTAGTGAGATCGTTGTAAGTCGCTGCTGGCCATCTACCAGCTTGAAGGCGCTCACCGTGCCTGACCGCATCCCGTCGTGGATGACAACAATTGATCCGAGGAAATGCTCGATGTTGGTGAAACCCTCGCCCTCACTAGCAGGTTGCATCTCGTCGTAAACCGCTAGCGCGTCGTTTAACATCGTCTCCCAATTCGACTTTTCCCATGTGTATTCACGTTGAAAATGTGGAAGGACATAATGTATGTCTCCTCCGCTGCTGAATACTTTCGAGATAGCGACGTTGTTGGCTTCCATGTCGGCGTTGCGAGGAAAGAAAGGCTTATCGTTATAGGGGGCCCAAAGCACTAGACATTCAATTGGGGTGATCGATGAGCTGATTGTTCCAGGGGGTTTTACTTTTGCATTATACCAGCTCTTCCACCACGCGCGAATTAGCGTGCATTGTTCCACTCTGACTTGCCCGAAAGGGTGCAAGCGAGATAGCGTTGGGCCTATGAAATCGTTCGGCAGACTTTTTATCGCCATTGCTATCGCGCTCAGCAGCGCCGGCATTCTCTCGGCGAGAGAGCCGGTATTCCAAGGGTTAGGCTCTTATTCTCGCGAAATCACAACGGCTTCGCCGACAGCCAAGGGCTATTTCAATCAGGGGCTTGCGTTCTTGCATGGCTTTAATCACGGCGCGTCGATCCGATCATTTCAGGAAGCGGCCCGGCTGGATCCGAAATGCGCGATGGCGCATTGGGGGATCGCGCTGGCGAGCGGGCCGCACATTAATTTTCCGCTGGTGCCGCCACCGGCGGCGGAGCGGGCTTGGAAGGAACTGGAACTGGCGCGGCAATACGCGAGCAAAGCGTCGCCGGTCGAGCAGGCGCTGATCGAGGCGATGGGACATCGCTACGCTAATCCGCAGCCGGAAGATCGCGGGCCGCTCGATCGCGCTTATGCAGACGCGATGCGGGAAGTTTGGAAGACCTATCCGAACGATCCGGACGTGGGCGCGCTCTTCGCGGAAGCGATGATGGACTTGCGTCCGTGGGACCAATGGACGCTGGAAGGTCAGCCGAACCCGGGTACGGAGGAAATCCTCGGGACGCTCGACGCGGTATTACAACTGAATCCGCAACATCCGTTCGCGAACCATCTTTACATTCACGCGGTCGAGGCTTCGCGGAATCCAGAGCGGGCCGATGCGGCGGCCGATCGCTTGCGCAATCTGCAACCGGGCCTGGCCCATAACGTGCATATGCCGTCGCACATCGATATTCGCCGCGGACGCTGGCAGCAGGCCATCGACACCAACGTGAAAGCGGTCGAGGCCGACAAGCGTTTTCGGAAAATCGTGGGACCGCCTACAGGCTTGCTGCCGGTCTATGCGTCGCACAACCATCACATGCTGGCTTACGGCGCTTTGATGACGGGACAGCGCGAGTTAGCGATGAAACATGTCCGGGCTCTGGTCGCGGAGTTGCCGGCGAAGTGGGTGAAAGAAAATCCGGCGATCGCGGATGGCTTTGTCGCGGTGCCGCTCGAAGTGCTGGTGCGTTTCGGGCGCTGGGATGAAATTCTAGCCGAGCCCGCGAATTACCCGGAAAAGATGCCGTTCGTGCGCGCCTTCCATCACGCGGCCCGTGCGACCGCCTATGCGGCGAAAGGAAATACCAGCAAGGCGCGGAAGGAACAGGTGATGTTCCTGAAAGGCGCGAAGCTGGTTCCGAAAGAGACACAGCTCGGCAATAACTCGGCCGCCGCTGTCCTTTCGCTCGCCACCCACATGCTCGAAGGCGAGACCCTCGTCGCCGAGCAGAAGATCGACGCGGGCGTGGCGGAGTTGCAAACCGCGGTAAAAGAGGAAGACGCCTTGAAATACGACGAACCTCCGGCGTGGATGATCCCGGTGCGTCATTCGTTAGGCGCCGTCTTGATGAAGGCGGGCAGGTTCGCCGAGGCCGAGCAGGTCTACCGCGATGACTTGGCCAAGTTGCCGGAAAACGGCTGGTCACTCTTCGGCCTGGCCGAAAGCCTGGCGGCGCAAAGGAAAAGCGATGATGAAGCCGCGGCGACGCAAGCAAAGTTCCAAAAAATCTGGGCGAAGGCCGATGTGAAAATCACCACGTCGTGCCTCTGCCACGCGAAGAAGTGATCATCCGCAGATTTCGCAGATTCACGCAGATTTATGAAGAAATACGGATTGGGCGCCAACCAAAAACCAATCTGCGTAAATCTGTGAAATCTGCGGATCAATTTTGCCTTTGCGATTAGAGCCCGAGGCTCGCCTGTTTTGCATCTGCGGGCGCGGCGCTCGCAAACTTTTTCACCAGCTCATCGAGTTTCGCGATGTAGTAGTCGATGTTTTCGTCGCGGTTCTGCGGATCGAAGGCAGAGACGAGCTTCGCATTCTCATACGCGGCAACCTTCTTCGTCGTGCCGGTAATGTAATAGCTCACCTGCTCGCCGGGTTTGTAGTTGCGGCCACTCGCCAGCGCCAGCTCGTAGGCGGCGGCCCGGTTCCGTGCGGAGCCGGCGATCTTTTGCCGGTATTTCTCCAGCGAATCCTGGAGCGTGTCCGTCTTCATCAGCCAATCGATCGGCATTTCGCGTCCGCGGATTTTTCTCTCGAAGTCGTCGCGCAGATCGCTGATTCCCTCGGGCCTTTCCTGCATGAGGAACTTGATCATTTCCTCGAGAAATACGCGCTGGAATTTTTCGAGACCGCGGGACTTGAGCGCGCCGCCCTTGATGATGACCTGGCCCTCGCGCGTGAGGAGCGCGTAGTTCTTCGCCTTGTAGCTGAACATCGCTTCGAATTGTTCGTCGAGTTCCACCTCGATTCCGGGCGGCAATTCCGCGGCTAGACCGCGCCGGAATTCTGAAAGGGAGGGCGAGCCTCCCGGCGAGCCGCGCGTATTGCCCGGCTCAGCAGAAGCTTCGCCCTCCCGAGCTTCGCCCTCCCATTTGGCGCCGGCAGGTGGAACGAAGTAGATGCCGTCGGTATCGACCTCGATGACTTGGGCGCCGCGCGCGTTCAGCCAATCGATCATCTTCTGCAAGAGCTCGCGACCGATCTGCGTGACGCGCGCCGCCGCTTCGAAATCGGCGAAATGTCCCTGCGCGAAACCGAGATAGCCGTAGAAGCTGTTGATCAGAATCTTGAAGGTGTTTTGAAGGGCGTGGAAGTATTGCTGTTGCGGGCGGTCCTTCGCGCTCCGCATGCTCGCCTTCGCCTCGAGCCGGAAGGTGCGCAGGTCCGTGAGCAAATGGCGAAAGATCTGAAGCTGATCGGTCACCGGGAAGCAGTCGAACTGCAACATGACCGACGGGTAGAGCGAAGCGATGTCGCAATGCCAGACGTTGCGCGCGACCCCGGTGAAAAAGATCGCGGTGTAGCCGCCTTCGAAGCCGCGTACCATCGGCATCTCGGGAATGGAATGGCGTTGCCGGAAGTATTCGCGGAGAAAAAGCGCGTTAATGCGCGTGGCATTTCCGCGCACGATCACGTCCTGATAATTGTAGGGAAAAATTTGCGCCTGGATGAAGTAGCTGGGGCTGAGGAGATCGGCCACGGCGTGGGTCTCGCGCACGGCGCAGAGGGCGCGTTGCCTGAATCGATCGGCGTCTTCGAGATAGGCGTGCTGAAGCTCCTTGCCGCTGAGCGACGAGATTTGGGTTTCGTCGGTCAACCCGAAATGCTGCGCGACATCGAGGCGCTCGAAGCCGGACAGGCTGCGCATCCCGACGTCGTAGAATTGCGCGAGCAGGAACGTGTCGACGAAGTGCCGGCCATCGACGGTGAACTTCGGATAATCGATCGTCTTCTCCGCGATCTGGAGTCGCGACGGACGCGAGCGCAGAAAACCGCCGCTTCGACCCCAATCCAGTTTCACTTTCGCCTTCCGGGCGCGCGCCACGAGATAAGGCAGATCGAACCGAAAAAGATTGTGGCCTTCGATCACATCGGGGTCGCGTTCTTTGATGACGGCGGTGAGCTGCTTGAGCGCGGCTTTCTCCGACTCTTCGATCTTGGTGGAATCAACCACGATCACTTCTTCCCAGCCGGTGTTATCGGAGAGCGCGATGCTCATGATGTGATCGGAAGGCTGTGATGCATCGGGGATTTCCGTTTCGCCGCCGACAAAGGAGAGGACTTCGAGCTGGAGCCGGCGCAGTTCTTCGAAAGCCAGACCTTTGAAAAGGGTGCGGCCGGTGTGGGTGAGGTAATGCTGCACCGGATCGCTCAGCGCGAAAAAGCTGCGGCCGGCGTTCTTGAGCCCGTTGCGAAGCGCGATCAATTCTTTCCAACTGTTGACGCTGATCCGCCAGCCGTACCGCAAATCTCCCGCGAGCTTTTCCGCTTCGAGGTTGAGATCCGTAACATCGGAATCGCACCAGACGAAAGGGTGGAATGGCTCGATGTCGGTGACGGTCGAGCCGTCTTTCTCGCGGCGGTACACTTTGACTGTGCCCGTGTCGCCCAACTCGATCGCGACGATCCGCAGCGTCGGATCCGAACCGAAGAGGAGCCTGTTTTCCTCGAAAGCCATGGGCCAGCAACTACGCGGCGGAAGAGGGCTGAATCAAGTGACTCCGTTCTCCTACTCGTGCTCGTGCTCGTGATCGTGATCGTGATCGAAGGCATGAACTGAAAAGTCGATCACGAGCAGGAGCACGAGCACGATTACGAAAAGACATGGGCGTTGCTAATCACCGTATGCTTTCTTGCCGCCGCTCTGATATAGAAGCCGGATGAAGATTCGTTTTCTCTTTTTCACGCTTGCGATCGCTGCCACGCCGCTCTTCGCGCAAACAACGCCGCAACAAATCGCCGACGCCGAACTGCCCTCATTGCTCGCGATCTACAAGGACCTTCATACTCACCCTGAGCTTTCGACGCATGAGGAGCGCTCCGCCGCCATCGTGGCGAAGGAACTCAAAGCCGCCGGGTGCGAGGTGACCGAGCATGTGGGCAAATACGACAAGCCGGGGTCGACCTGCTTCGGCGTGATCGGGGTGATGAAAAACGGTGACGGGCCGACGGTCGCAATCCGCACTGATCTAGACGCGCTGCCCGTGCGGGAAGAAACCGGCGTTCCGTATGCCAGCACGGTCACGACAAAGAATGACGCTGGCCAGGAAGTGGGAGTCATGCACGCCTGCGGCCACGATATTCACATGTCCACCTTCATCGGCGCGGCTCGCGCGCTGGGGAAACTGAAGGACCGCTGGCACGGCACAATCATTTTCATCGGACAGCCCGCCGAAGAGACGGTGGGCGGCGCGCGCGCGTTATTGAAGGACGGGCTTTACACGCGCTGGCCGAAACCGACCTACGTGCTCGGCTTGCATGACGACGCGGAGATCGCGACGGGACAGATCGGCGTAACGGAAGGCTATTGCTACGCGAACGTGGATTCCGTGGACGTGAGCGTGAAAGGAATGGGCGGCCACGGCGCGTATCCGCACAAAACCAAGGACCCCGTGGTGCTCGCCGCTGAGATGATTACGGCCTGGCAGACTATCGCGAGCCGAGAAACAAATCCGCATGACGACGTCGTCGTCACCGTCGGCTCCATTCACGGCGGGACGAAGCACAACATCATCTCGGACGAGGTGAAGATGCAGCTGACCGTGCGCACGTACAAAAAGGAAGTCCGCGACGTCGTGCTGGCCGCGATCGATCGGATCGCGAAGGGATGCGCCGCGGCCGCGGGCATGCCACCGGACAAGATGCCAGAGGTGAAAGTGCGGCAGGATGAGTTTACCCCGGCCACTTATAACAATCCCGAGTTAACGAAGCGCGCATCGGCTGCGATCAAGACGGCCATTGGAGCTGAGAACGTGATCCAAAAAGATCCGACCATGGGAGGCGAGGACTTTTCCGAATACAGCCTGCCCGATCATTCGATTCCCGCATTCATGTTCAGCGTCGGCGCGGTCGATCCGGCCAAAGCCGCGGAAGCAAAGAAGCCAGGCGCGTTGCCGTTGCCGTCCTTGCACTCGAGCAAGTTTGCACCGGTCCCCGAGCCGACGATTCGCACTGGGCTGATTGGCATGACGAGCGCAGTGCTCGATTTGATGAAGAAATAACGCGTCGTTCCGAAACCAAGGAGCGGCGATTTTCGAATCGCCGACCCACTAAAACGGCGGTTTGTAAACCGCCGCTCCTTGAAGCTCATGGCGGAAAAACGCGTTATTTCACTCGCACATTCTTGCGGAGAAATGTCGGGATATCGAGGTCCTGGCCTTCGACGATGGTCGGCTCGCTTTTTTCGAAACGTCCACGTGTCACCGGCTCGAACTGCAGCACTTCCTGTTTGGCGTGGAGTTTTTTCTCCTCCACCGGCCGAGGTTCCTTGACTGGCGACGGCTTCTTTTTCGGCAAAATCACCCGCGGCTGCGGTGGCGCCTCTTCAATCACCGGTTCTTCCTGAACGTATGCAACCGGCGCTGGCTCCGGCTCGGAGGTCATCTCCGGTTGCGGTGCCTGAATGAATTCAGGCTCAAAGGCCGGCTCGACGACTACCGGCGGCGGCTCCGCCATCACTGGTTCTGGCTCTTCCCAAATCGGCGGAACCGGCGGTGCGACCGCTTCCCGTTTTAGCTCCCGCGCCGGCTCAGGTTTCGCATAGCTTACCGGTTTCGTAGGCGCTTCTTCCTCCGTCGAAAGCGAGCTGATCAACGTCACGCTCAATCGATTTCCCATCCGTCCATCGACCGAAGTGCCAAAGAGAATCTGAGTTCGATCGTTGATGTGCCGGCCCAGCTCTTGCATCAGAATTTCAACTTCCGACAGCGTCATCGCCGGACCGCCTGCCACCTGCACGAGAACGTGGGAGGCGTCGGCGAGCATGCGCCCGCGATCCATCAGCGGATTTTTCAGCGCTTGGGTCAGCGCGTCGTGCGCGCGATTATCGGAATCCGACTCGCCGAAGCCGAAGAGGCAACGCCCATTGGGACTGCGGAGCGCGGAAAGCAAATCGTCAAAACCGATCCGGATCAGACCCGGCCGTTGAATCAAGCTCACGATGGAGCGCACGCTTTGGCTGATCGTGACGTCAGCGACGGCAAAAGCCTGATGAATTCCAGCTTTCGGAGCGACCATATCGCCCATCCGATCGTTCTCGAAACAGATCACGGCATCGGCGGTTTCGCGCAACCGAGCCAGGGCTTCCTGGGCTTGGGCGGCGCGGCGTTTCCCCTCGAACGCGAACGGCATTGTGGCGAACACAACGACGAGCGAGCCGGCTTCACGCGCAACTTGGGCGACAGCCGGAGCGGCTCCGGAGCCAGTTCCACCCCCAAGACCGGTGCAAACAAAAATCATTCTCGCGTCCGCCAGGGCCTGCCGAATTTCATCGGCGGATTCGTAGGCGGCATTGTAACCGAGCTCAGGGTCCCCACCGGCGCCCAGACCGCGCGTGACCGTGCGGCCGAGCTGGACCTTGTGCGCCGCCACCGAGCTGGCGAGCGATTGCACATCGGTGTTGATCGCGATGAGATCGGCTTTGTCCAAGCCGTCGAGCACGATTCGATCGAGGACGTTCGAGCCGGCGCCGCCGACTCCCACCACCTTGATCGGGATTTCTTCCTCTGCCTTTTCGGGCAGGTTGTAGTTGCGGTTAAGTTGGATCATAGGCGTGCTAGTTCAGATTCGCTCCAAAATGCATGTCATCCCGAGCCGCGCAGACGGCGAGGGACCTCGCAAACGTAGCGCCGATTAGCTTGCGCAGGGGCACGCCATTCGCGCGAGCGGCGTTGTTCAGGCGCAAGCTAACTCGCATTGCAACTGTGAGGTCCCTCGCCGTCTGCGCGGCTCGGGATGACAAATAACAATGCGCGATCCTCATGAGCGCATCCCGTTGAAGATCTTTCCGAATAATCGGCCGAAGCCGCGACGCGGGCGGCGGTCAGTCTGAACGGCCTGCGCGTACTTGATCAATCCGATCGCGGCGGAGAATTGCGGGTTCTCGAAGGCGGACGTCAGACCCGACATCGTTTGCGCGTGCGCGACCCGGGCCGGCAATTCGAAAATTTCCTCGGCCAGATGATCGATGCCGTTCAAGTGACTGCATCCGCCGGTAATGAAAATGCCTTCGCCGATGTAGTTGATGAACGGTTCTTCCTCGAGCTGCCGTTTCAAAAGCTCGAACGTTTCGCGCAGCCGCAAATGAATGATGGTATTGAGCGTCTCGCGTTCGATTTCTTTCCCGGCGAATCCCGAGTCGTCCCGGAGCAAGACCGTATCGCCCGGCAATGAATTCCCGAGCGTGACGCTGCCCTCTTCGATCTTGAGCTTCTCCGCGCGGGTCATGGGGATGCGCAGACCCATCGAGATGTCGTTCGTGATGTGGTCGCCGCCGACGCCGAGAACGCCGCTCTGTTTCACGGCGCCGTCCACATAGAGAATGTAATCGGTCGTCCCGCCGCCGATATCGATCACGAGCGCACCCAAGTTTTTCTGGTGCTGCGTGAGCACGACCTGCGCGGAAGCGAGCGCGGTAAAGACCACGTCTTCCACTTCCAGCGGCAACTCCTTCACGCACCGGATGGTGTTTTGAATGCGGGTGCGGACGCCGTGAATGATGTGAAAATCGGCCTCGAGTTTCTGCCCGAGCATGCCGACGGGGTTGAGCACGCCGTCCTGTCCGTCCACGTGGTAGTGCTGGATGATCGAGTGAAGAAAGGCGTTGGGCGCAGGGATGCTGACCTCGCGTGCGTTGATCTTCACGTCCTCGATGTCCTGCTCATCGATTTCATCCCGCTCTTCCGGCAAGGAAACGGAACCGCGGTTGTTGAAGCTTTGAATGTGCGACCCGGCGACCCCGACGTAAACGCTGCGAATCATGACGTCGCTTTTCGTCTCGGCGTCGACCACGGCTTCGTGCACGCATTTCATCGCCGTCTCGAAATCGACGATTTCGCCTTTGCGCACGCCGCGCGACGGCGCCTGGCCCACGCCCAGAATCTTGATCGTGCCGTCCGGGCGCCCTTCGCCCACGACTACGCAGATTTTCGAGGTGCCAATTTCGAGACCAACCATGAGATCGCTGCTTGCCATTTCGCTTAATCCTTTCTGGGTCGCCGGACGGGAACTGCTTTCCGAATCGACGTGGAAGGTGACTTCGCCGAGGACGGAGGCGAGTCCGCCTTCGCCAGCGGATGCACCGGTATCGCCTTTAAGATTCTCGGCTCCGAGCCTTCTGGATCGATCGTCTCGTTGATCACTTCCACGGGATTCCTGGTGAAGGTGACCGGGATGTTCCGCTGCACGAGCAGGTTTACGGTTTCGAGCTCGCGCTTCGAATCGTCGGCGTAAACGAGGAACTGCTCGAGGCGCTGCAATTGCGTGTCGAGATTATCGAAACCGAAGGTCACACGGGTGTGGTTCTTGTCCGAGACGAGCAGGCAATAGCCTTTCGAGACGTCGATCTCGCGAATCTGAAAACGGGTTTGCATAAAGCTGCGCGTGCTCAGCCGCAGAAGTTCGAGCGCGGCCTTCGCTTCGAACGATTCGACGACTTTGCCCGCCGCGAGCGACTTGCTCGCGCACCCCGTGATCAGCGGCAGGCCGAGATATTCAGGCAATAACTTCTTTTCTTTCATGAGCACGCCACGCGCGTCCACCAAAAAAGCGACCTCGGAAGCAAATGGATCGGCAATTTGTGTGTCGGACGTGATCCAGGCGATCGGTTTTCGCTCGACGATGCGGATGTCGATTTCGCCCGGCATCTTCCGAACCACCTGCACCTCGTCCACCTGCGGCAACTGCTGCAGGCGCTCCTGCACCTGCGCGAGATTGACGCTGAAAATGTTTTCCCCTTCCTGCAGCCCCGCCGTTTTCAGAATCTGGTCGCGCTGCAAAGTCCCATCGGTTTGGACCTCGATCTGGCTCAGCCGATAATCCGGATTCTCGAAAAAGAAACGCTTTGCTCCCAGCCGGACGCCCAGATACAGACCGGTGCAAACGACCGCGGCCAGCGCCACTTTCGAGACCATCACCAGCACCTTGCGGTTGCGATGCTGCGTCACCTTGTGCGATCGCACCCGGACATCCAGCAACTGCTGCTGCCGGCGCTGACGCGGATTTGAGACGCGCTCGTTTCGCGCGCGCGGGCGTTGCTTCGCCGCTCTCATTTTCTTGCCCCCGTCCGCTCTTCCGAAAGTTCGATGATGCGCGCGCACAATTCCGCGTAACCGATTCCGGCCGCGGCCGCCGCCTCCGGCAACAACGACGCCTCGGTCATTCCCGGAATGGTATTGATTTCCAGAACCGTCGGTTCGCCCTCATCAGGCAAAATGATGTCCACCCGCGAATAAACCTGGAGGCCAAGCGCGCGATGGGCCCGAAGAGCCAGATCCTGGATGGCGCGGGTCTGCTCTTCCGGAATCTTCGCAGGACAAACATGCTCCGCGCCTCCACCCGCGCTTGGATTCAGAAACGGATACTTATTAGCGAAATCATAGACGCCGCCCTTCGGAATGATTTCCAAAATCGGCAGCGCTTGATTTCCTAAAATGCCAATCGTCAGTTCGCGTCCCGCGATGAACTTCTCGACCAGAAGTTCCCGCGCGTACTTGGAGGCATCCGCCATCGCGGCATCAATTTCGCGGTCGTTCTTGATGATATGCACTCCGACCGTCGATCCCTCCCGGGGGGCTTTGAGAACAAATGGAATCGGAATGGTCGGGCGTTGCCCGACGGCGACGATCTGCCAATAAGGCGTCGTAACGCCATGCTGGGCGAAGGCCTCCTTCGAGCGAATTTTATCGAACGCGAGCTCGCTCGGCTCAACGCCGTCGCCGGTATAGGCGATGCCGCGATGTTCCAGGATTTTTTGCACCTGGCCGTCTTCCCCAAACGTTCCATGGATCGTGAGGAAGGCCAGCTCCGTGCCAGCAGGCAATTCGAAATCCGGACCTTTTACGTCAACCTCGATGACCTCCGCACCTAACGAACGCAACGCTTTCACCACGCCTCTGCCGGTGGCAAACGAAACGTCCCGCTCCGAGCCGGGTCCGCCCATCAATACCGCGATCTTTTTTGGCAGCGCGTTCATTTCTTCATGGGGAGCGCAGGCTGGCAGTCTGCGCTCCCCGAATTTCGCTTCCACCCGCAAACGATCACGCTTCCTCCCCCACGATTTGCACTTCCGTTTCCAGCTCGACGCCGCGTTGCGTGCGCGCGCTCTCCTTGATCTTTTCGATCAACTCGATCACTTCGGCCGCCGTCGCTCCGCCTTCGTTGATGATAAAATTTCCGTGAACTTCTGAGACGCGAGCCTGGCCCACGCGGGAATTCTTAAGTCCGAGCTCGTCCACCAGTTTGCCAGCCGGCCCGCTTTTCGGATTCTTAAAAATGCAGCCCGCGCTCTTCGCGCTCGGCTGCGTCGTCCGCCGTTTCTCCTGCGATTCATCGAGTCGCCGGGCGATCTCTTCCGGAGCGGAGCGCGTTCCGCGGAACACCGCCGAAACCGCGTAGTTGGAGTCCAGCGAAGGCACGTGACGATAATTGATCTCCATCTCCGCCGGAGTTTTCGTGTGAGCATTGCCTTCGCCGTCGAGATAACGAACGCGCACCACGTTTTCAAAAGTTTGCGCGCCCATCGCTCCTGCGTTCATCCGCAAACTGCCACCGACCGAGCCCGGAATTCCCTCCATCCATTCGAGGCCTCCCAGGCTCGCCGCCTTGCCCGCGTAGGCCACCTGTTTCAGCTTCGCGCCGACCCCGGCGGTGATTTCGTTTCCGGACACGTCCACGGCGTCGAATTCTCCACCGCAGGGATGAACCACCACCCCGCGGATTCCCCCATCGCGCACGAGCAGGTTCGATCCGCGTCCGATGACAAACAGCGGAAGATTTTCTCGGCGGCAATATCGAATCAGGTCGGCAAGTGCAGCTTCGCTCCGCGGCTCGACCCAGAATTGCGCCGGCCCCCCCACTCGCAGCGTGGTGTGCTTCGCCAGCGGTTCGTAAAGACGCACGTCGCCTTCCTCGCCCACGATCGCTTTCAACCTTTCGGCAATAACCAGATCGGCCGCGAGAATCGAAAGCTGCTCGTGAATGTTGCCGGCCCCCAGGCTGAGAATCAGATCGCCGGAAGCAATCATATTTCCCAGGTCGCAATGGAGGCGATCGAGCCTCGGCTGATAACTGACGCCGCGATGGCCGTGCGCGGTTATTTCGTCAGCGATGGTTTGCCCTGTGATTCCCGGGAGCGGCGCTTCGCTCGCAGGATAAATGTCGGTCACGACGACGCGATCGGCGCTATCGAACGCGCGTCCAAACTCGCGTCGTAATGCTTTGGTGCGCGAATAGCGGTGCGGTTGAAACATGGTCAACACGCGGTTGCGTCCGGCCGATTTCGCGGTCGTGAGCGTCGCCGAAATCTCCGTGGGATGATGCGCGTAATCATCCACCAGGAGGAAGCGTTCGCTCTCGTATTTGATCTCAAACCGCCGCCGCGCGTGCTCGAAGCGGCGCAGCGATGTCACGATTTTCTCAAACGGAACTCCGAGCTCTGTCGCGACCGCAATGACACCGAGCGAATTGCTCACGTTATGCCGGCCCGGGACGTTCAGAACCGCTTCACCCAACTTCTCACCTCGCCGAAAGACGCAGAAAATGGACGCGAAATCCTTCAGGTCGATATCGGTTCCACGATAGTCCGCATTCGGCGCGAAGCCGAAAGAAATGGAACGGGCACGCGGGCCGCAAATCCTCGTGGCGTGGAGATCGTCGGCACAATAAAAAATCGATCCCGTGGTTTGATCCATCATCTGCGAGAAGACCGCTTCGATGGCAGCGAGATCGGGGTAAAAATCGAGATGCTCCTCCTCGATATTCAAAATCAGAGCGTGCTCGGGCTGGAAGAGACGCAGGGTGCCGTCGCTCTCATCGCCTTCCGCCACGAAATACTCACCCCGCAGGTCCCAGTGCGCGTTTGAACCCAACAGTGGAATTTCCGCGCCTACATAATGAGACGGATGCGTTCCGCCTTCGCGCAAGACGTGCGCGGCCATGGCGGACGTGGTCGTCTTGCCATGCATACCCGCGATGATGATTCCGCGCTTGCCGGACATGATCGCGGCCAGCGCCTCCGCGCGCCGCAGGAGCGGTTTACCAGCGGCCTGCGCGCTCACGAGAATCGGATTTTCCTTCCTGATCGCCGAAGAGAAAATCACAAGGTCCGCGTCGTTTGCGTCCTCGGCGCGATGCTCCAGATGGAAGCGCAACCCGAGCCGAACGAGACGCTCGGTCTCGATCGAGCCAACCTTATCGGAGCCGCTCACTTCATGGCCGAGTTCGAGCAAAAGCGCCGCGATGCCGCTCATGCCGCTTCCAGCCACGCCGACCAGATGGATCCGGTGGCGCTCCTGCGTCAGCAGTGTTCGCAGATCCGGTTCAGAGGCGAGCGTCATGATTCGGTTGCGTATATCTTTCCATCGTTTCCACCACGAGCGCGGCTGCGTTTTTCGGAGCCAGTCGCACGGAATTTTCCGACATGCGCCGCAGTTCCTTTTCGTCGACGATCAACTCGCGGATTTTCCGCCCCAGCAAATCGCTCAGTTGATCGGATTCTTTCAAAATGACGCCCGCCTCGGCCTTCGCGAAAATCTCCGCGTTCCGTGTCTGGTGGTCGTCCGCAGCGTAGGGAAATGGAATCAGGATCGCGGGCAAGGCGAAAGCAGCCAGCTCCGCCAGACTCGCGGCGCCGGAACGGGCGATCGCGAAATCCGCGGCGCTATACACTTCCTCCATCGCGTGATGAAAGGCCGCGACGTGCGCCGGAATATTTTCCCGCTGATAATTGTCGGCCAGGAGGCGCTCATCGCGCGCTCCGGCCAGGTGAATGACCTGAAGGGGGAGGCCGTGCAGAGCCGGCAGCGATTTGATTACCGCCTGATTAATGCCGCTCGCACCCTGGCTCCCGCCCATGACCAGGAGCGTGGGCAGATCTTCACGCAGGCCGAGACGTTGTCGCGCGATTTTTTGATCCAACCTCTGCAGCTCGCGCCGGATCGGCGTGCCGGTAACTTCCGTGCGCACTCTAGGAAAAAAGGGAGCGCATTCCTTAAACCCAAGCAGAACGGCCCGCACCATGCGCGCCGTCAGCTTGTTCGCCTTCCCCGGAATCGCGTTGGACTCGTGAATGAAGGTTGGGATGCCGCGCATCCTTCCCGCGAGCACCGGCGCCGTGGAGGTAAATCCACCCATTCCCAGAACCACGTGCGGCTTGAATTTCCAGTAGATGCCGCGGCAGATCGAAAGACTTTCGTTAAAACGGCGCAGGAAGCCCAGAATCGCCGGCGAAAAGGGCGAAGGTAACCCCACTGTCGGCAATTTCTCGACCCGGAACTCGGAATGGCCGGAGACCGCCAGCGCATCGATTTCCTTTTCGGAAATGAAGAGCATCACCTCATGACCCCGGGCCCGCAGCACTTCCGCCACGGCCAGCCCGGGAAACAAATGCCCGCCAGTGCCTCCACATGCGATCACAGTGTTCATGGCGAAATTGCCGACTGCAGATTGCAGATTTCAGATTTCCTGATGCGCACCGGCAGCATCGATTCCAATCTGAAATCTGAAATCTGAAATCTGAAATTCTTCATATTCTTGGCGTGGTTCGGACCTGGATCATCGTCCGTTTTTTGTTCGCGGGCTCGAGCACGCCCTGGCGATAAATGCTCAGGAGTAAGCCAATACAGAAAAGACACGCCGCCAGGTTCGAGCCTCCGTAGCTCACAAAGGGCAAGGGCAAACCCTTGTTCGGCAGAAGCGACGTCGTCACGCCAATGTTGACCGCCGCTTGCAACCCGAGCAGCGAAACGATCCCGCAACCCAGCAGCAACCCGAACCGGTCTTTCGCGTGCAGCGCGATCATCATTCCGCAGACAATGATGACAACGAAGAGAAAGACGACGAGCAAGCTCACCCTCAAACCGAGTTCCTCGCCGATCATCGGGAAAATAAAATCGGTGTGGGCATACGGAAGGTAGAGCATTTTTTGCCGGCCGTTGCCGAGACCGAGCCCTTCCATCCCGCCGCTTCCCCATGCGATCAAAGCCTGCATTTGCTGCAAGCCGGCATCGTCCTTGAAACGCTCAGGATCCATGAACGCCGAGAGCCGGTTCATGCGCTCGGACATATGCGTGGCCACGAAAAGAATGCCGGCCAGACCGCCTAACGAAAGCAGACCCAGCAGGACCGGATGGGTTCCCGCGACGAACATGATCACAAACATCGTCGCGCCCACCAGCGCCGTCGTTCCCAGATCGACTTCCAGCACGATCAAAACCAGGAGCGTGGCGACGATGGCAAAAGGAATCACGAAACCCTGCAGAATCCGGCCGCTTTCTTTTTCGTGCTTCGCGAACCACCACGCCAGAAAGAAGACGGCGGCGACTTTCGCGATCTCCGACGGCTGGAAGGCAGCCGGACCCAGGCTAACCCAACGCCGAGAACCGTTGATGCGCTGGCCGAAGTGCGGTACAAAACAAAACGCCAGCGCGACGAGCGCGAGACCAAACCAGATCCACCAGGTCCGCTGCCAGAAATGGTAGTCCACAATTGCCGCCACGGTGCACACGACCAAACCCACGCCGAGCCATACCACCTGGCGCTTGATGAAGAAGTAGACGTCGCCATGGCTGTCCCGCGCGAAGGCGCTCGTGCTGAAAAGCATGACGATGCCGATGACCAGCATGCCCAGGACAGCCAGAAACAGGATGTAGGCGCTCTTGCGATGCATCTAGTTTCGCGGCGGCGGCGGCACGGGCGGACAAAAACGTGTCATTTATTCGGCCTTCTTCTTTTTGGCGGACTTGGTTGGGATGGTCAGCGTTCGTCCGACCTTAAGTTTGTGGGAATCCTCGATGTTGTTTGCGGCCATGAGAGCATCGGAGGTGATCTTGAATTTTCGCGCGATGGAGACGGGCGTGTCCCCCTTCGCGACCACATAGGTTTTCCCAGAATCAGTCTTGGCCGGAGTGCTTTCGGTCGGCTTCGGACGCTCCGTTTTTTTCTCGTCTTTCGCGGTCGTCGCTTTGGTTGCGACACGAACCGGAATTGAATCCTCTTTTCGCGTTGCGGCCTGATCCGACGACACCGAAACGGAGGGCTTGTCGGATTTCACGCTGGTCGTTTGAGCTGCGCTAACGCTCTTGGTCGGAACAGGAGGCAACGGCAGCGGTCCCTGTCGCGATTTGATGGTATTAAACGCGATGATGCCGGCGACGGCGACGACGTGAAGCACGAGCACGATGAGCAACGCGCGAGAGAGCTTCATGTTCGGCTCGGACATCTCTTCGTAGTCCATGTCGTCGGGCACGCCGAGACCCCGGCGCGCCGTCGTCGCGCGGAGTTTTTTCCGGCTGAGAAGATTCGTTAGTTTCATGGTTTTTCTTTGGGCAGTGCGTGCACCAGGGCACGAAATTGATCGCCGCGATCGGCGTAGCTCTTGAACATGTCGAAAGAAGAAGTGCCCGGAGAAAAGAGGACGACTTCACCTGGTTTCGCGATCGTGTGCGCGCGCTCGACGGCATCGGCGAGCGAGAGCGCGATCTCGCAGGGAACGGCGTCTTTCCAATCCTCCGCGATGCGCCCGGCCATCTCCCCAATGAGAATCACGGACCGCACTTTCTCGGCCACGAGCGGCCCCAACGTTTCGAAAGTGAAGCCCTTGTCCTTCCCCCCCGCGATCAGGATTACGGGCTTGTTCTGCGCGCGCAGTCCTTTTTCGACCGCGTCGAGATTCGTCGCTTTCGAATCGTTGACGTAAATTACGTCGCCGACTTGACGCACGAATTCGCAGCGGTGGGGCCGTGGCTCGTAGGCGCAAAGCGGCGGCAGCATTTTCTCGAAGGACAAACCACGCGCCAGACCCACCGCGAGCGTCGCCATCAGATTTTCGATATTGTGCGAGCCGCGCAGTTTCGTGTCGGCCATCCGGAGGACGGCCGCGTTTTTATAAACGATCGACCCGCCTTCGAGGCGAAAATCGGCCTGGTCGGTGTAAGCGCTGAAGGTAACCGGGCGCGCCGCCATTTTCGGCAGCGTCTCGCCGGCGTTGATCACGGCTACGTCGCCGGCCGTTTGATTTTCGAAGATGCGAAGTTTCGCCGCGCGGTATTCCGCGACGGAGCGATACCGGTCGAGATGGTCCGGAGCAAAATTCAACCAAACGCTGATGGAAGGCCGAAAGGTCCGAATGGTTTCGAGCTGGAACGAGCTCACTTCCACGGTCAGCACGTCGAGGTCGCGCTGCTCGAGTGCGACTTCGCAAAGCGGTTTGCCGATATTGCCGCATGCGATCGTGCGTTGGCCGCACGCATTCAACATCTGCGCCAGCAGCTCGGTCGTGGTCGTTTTTCCATTAGTGCCGGTGATGGCGATCACAGGGACATTCACGGAACGCCAGCCCAACTCGAGCTCGCCCAGGGTCTCGATGTTCCGTGAGGAAAAATGCGTCGCGAGAGGCGAGATCGGATCAATGCCGGGACTCAGGACCACAAAATCATACGGCGAAGAGTCCTGTTCTGCCGCGGGACCGCAGCGGACCTCCACCGAGCGCGACCGCAGATTTTCGATGGTCGATTTCAGCAACGTCTTTTCGTCCGCGCTATCGAGAACCGTGACCTCGGCTCCTTCGCTTCGCAGCAAAAGCGCGGCGGCCGTTCCACTCAGGCCCGCTCCCAGCACCGCTGCTTTTTTGTCCTGGTATTTCACGATTTATCTCAGCTTGAGCGTGGCTAATCCCAGCAGCGCGAAGATCGCCGATAGAATCCAGAACCGGACGATGACGGTATTTTCCTTCCAGCCCGTGAGCTCGAAATGATGGTGGATCGGGGACATGGCGAAGATGCGTTTTCCGGTCAGCCGGAAACTCAGCACTTGAAGGATGACGGAAACCGCTTCGAGGACGAAGACCCCGCCCACGACCGCGAGAAGAAGTTCCTGTTTACAGCAAATCGCGATGACGCCGATGACGCCGCCGATCGCGAGCGAGCCGGTGTCGCCCATGATGACCTTTGCGGGATGGCAGTTGAACCAAAGAAAGCCGAGACCGGCTCCAACCAGGGAAGCGCAGACCACGGTGAGCTCGCCGGTGTAGGAATAGAACGGGACCTGCAAATAATCCGCGATCCGAAAATTTCCCGCGGCGTAAGTCAGCAGCGCATAAGCGAACGCGACCGTAATCGTGCATCCGATGGCGAGCCCATCGAGGCCGTCGGTCAGATTGACCGCGTTGGACGACCCCACGATGACGAGGGCGAAAAACGCGATCGTAAACCAGCCCATGTTCGGAATGACCGGGATCTTGAAAAATGGCAGGTAAAGCGAACGCGCCTGCACTTCGATCAACGGATTGGTCAGGAAAACGGCGGTGACGACCCCGGCGAGCGCGAGCTGGAAAACCAATTTCAACCGGCCGCTGATTCCGTCCGATTTTTTCTTCGAGACCTTCAAATAGTCATCCACGAAACCGAGCACGCCGAGATAAACCATGCTGAAGAGCGCGAGCCAGACGAACCGGTTATCGGGTCGCGCCCAGAGGATGCATGAGGTCACCACCGTGCCGATGACGAGGACCCCGCCCATGGTCGGGATCCCTTGTTTGCCGCTGTGCAATTCCGCCAGGCGATGGACCTCCGCCGCGGTCCGGATGGGCTGACCGGCTTTGAGGGAAATGAGTTTGCGGATGACGTAGTTGCCGAAAGCGAGCGAGAGCACGAAAGCGGTAATCGCGGCCGCGACGGCGCGGAAGGTCACGTAGCTAAAGACGTTGAAGCCTTTGATCTCCTCACTCAGAAGATGGAGGTAGTACATCATTGCGTGACCTCCGCGGTTGCCCCGCGTTTCGCAAACGCCTCCAGCACCCGCTCCATCCGAGCGGACCGGCTTCCCTTGACCAAAATCAAATCGCCGGGTGAAGCATTCTCCGCGAGGAACTCGGCGGCGCCTTCGGGGGAATCGACGGAGTGGCTTCTCTCCAGGCCGGCTTTCTGCGCCGCGCGCGCGATGGCCGCGCCAGCCGCACCCACTGCGATCAACTCGTCGACACCCAGCGCCGCCGCCGCTTCACCTACTTCGCGATGGCCCTGGTCGGATTCTTTTCCCAACTCGCCCATCTCTCCGAGCACGGCGATGCGGCGGCCGTCGGCGTCCAATTCAATGAGCGTGCGGAGCGCTGCTTTCATGGATTCGGGGTTGGCATTGTAGCTGTCATCAATGAACTGGATGCCATTGATCTCCTTGATTTGCAGACGCGCTTTCGTCAGCGGAGTCGTGGCGAGACCGGCGGCGCATTCCTCCAGCGAAAGGCCGAACTCGCGCCCGGCCGCGATAGCCAGCATGGCATTTTGCACCATGTGAATTCCGGGCACGGGGAGTTGCGCGCGGCATCGGTGCGCGCCTTCCAGGATCGTGAATTCACACCCGGTCGGGCTCTGTCGCAGATCGGTTGCGCGCACCGAGCCGTGCTCGACTCCGGCGAAAACGATTTTGGCCCGCGTGCGCTGGGCGATGCTCGCGCTGAAGGGATCGTCCGCATTCAAGATCACCGTGCCCCCTTCGCCGACAGCTTCCGCGAGCGCGCCTTTTTCCGCGGCGATGGCGTCGCGGCTGCCCATGAATTCGATGTGAGCCAGACCGACGTTGGTGATGATCGCGGCATCCGGCGCGGCGAGCTTCGCCAGCGCGGCAATCTCTCCGGGATGATTCATCCCGATTTCCCAAACCGCGATTTCGTCACCGGAGTTTGCCGCCAGCATGGTCTGCGGCAGGCCGACGTGATTGTTGAAATTGCCTTCCGTCTTGGTCACTCCAAACCGGCGCGCGAGCGTGGCAGCGACAAAGTCTTTTGTGCTCGTCTTGCCATTGCTCCCGGTGATGGCGATGACTTTTAGCGACAGGGATTGCCGGTAGTTCGCGGCCAGCGTTTGATAAGCCACCAGGGTGTCGGGCACGCGAATCAAGGCAAATCCCGCCGGCGTCGCGCCGCTCCAGCTTTCCTCGACCATCGCGCCGGTCGCGCCGCGTTCGCTCGCCTGCCCGACGAAACGGTGGCCGTCGAAATTCTCGCCGCGTAACGGAACAAAGAGATCGCCCGGCTGGAGCGTCCGCGAATCGGTGCTAACGCGTGAGACAATTCTCTCACCCTCGCCCTGGGCGAGCACCCCGCCGGCTAATTCCGCGATCTTGGAAATGGAAAGCGAGTCCATATCAGAACTCCAAAGGCCGATCTTCCAAAGCGCGGCGCGCCACCTGGATGTCGTCGAATGGCACGGTGTGATCGGCAAATTCCTGGTAGGCTTCGTGGCCTTTGCCCGCGATCAGCACGATGTCGCGCGGCTGCGCCAGCTCAATCGCGCGCCCGATCGCTTTCGCGCGATCGGATATTTTTTCGTAGTGCTCCGACTGAAAGCCTTTCTCCACTTCGGCGATGATCGCGTCGGGATCTTCCTTCCGCGGATTATCGGAAGTGATGATGCCGAAATCGGCATATTGATCCACCACTCGACCCATCAGCGGGCGCTTCTGCCGGTCTCTATCGCCACCGCATCCGAAGACAACGATGAGCCGCCTGGGTGACAGTTCGCGCAGGGTCTTGAGGACATTCAGCAAGGCGTCATCGGTGTGCGCGTAATCGACAAAAACCTGGAACTGCCGTTTCGCCGGAACCGCTTCCAGTCGTCCGGGGACCTGCGGCGATCGTGCCAGGCTGAGAATCGCTTCCCGCAAGTTAATGCCGAGGCTGCACGCGGCGGCGAGAGCCGCCATCGAATTTGCGACGTTGAAGCGTCCGATCAGCGGCACGCGCACCAGATAACTTTTGCCGCGCGCATCGAGCTGATAAGACGTGCCCGCAAATTCCGCATGATAATTCGATGCACGAAAATCGGCGCGAGCTCCGACGCCGTAGGTGATAACCGGAACTTTTTTCTCCAACCGGTCGACCAATTGCGCGCCGTAACGATCGTCGAGGTTGATCACCGCGGTTGGAGTGGTCTTCGTCTTTTGGTCCGCGAGATCGGTGAAGAGCTTCGACTTCGCCTCGAAATAGTTTTCCATCGTTCCGTGAAAATCGAGATGGTCTTGCGTCAGATTAGTGAAGATGGCCGTATCCCATTCGAGGCCGCGCACGCGGTCCTGCACGATCGCGTGGGATGAGACTTCCATGGCGGCGGCTTTGCATCCCGCCTTCACTATCTGCGCCAGGAGCTCCTGGACATCGAGCGACTCCGGCGTCGTGCGAATGGCTGGCAGAACGCGGTCCCCGATCTCATAGCGGACCGTTCCGAGCAATCCGCAGCGCCATCCCGCTTTCTCGCAAATGTGTTTGATCAGGAACGACGTCGTGGTCTTTCCGTTCGTCCCCGTGACGGCGGCCATCTTGAGCCGGCGAACGGGCCGATCGTAAAACGCGGCGCCGAGATCGGCCAGCGCGTGACGCGTGTTCTCAACCACCAGACAAGTAGCACGCGCCTGATCGGCCTCTTCTTCGGTCACGATCACCGATGCGCCCTTTTCGATGGCTTGATCGATGAACTGATGGCCATCGCTTTTTTCCCCGCGCAAGGCGACGAAAAGAAAGTTCCTTTGCACTCGCCGCGAGTCATACGCGATGCCTTCCACGACGCGATCAAGCGGCCCGATGATTTGGCGGGGGGAAATCGCAGAGGCGAGAGTCTTGAGCTGCATGAGTTGTCAGTGGGCGTACGCAACGCGCTCAATGGCGTGAGGCATTGGTTAACGCTACTCGCCCCGCGGCAGTCGGTTTCACCAGGTCCTCGTGCGGCTCGAGATCGAGATAACGGGCCGCTTTTTCGGCGATGCGCGAAAAGATGGGACCGGCAACCAGTCCGCCATAATTCAATTCCGGCTTGCTCGTGTGCGCGTCGTCGAGCACCACGAGTCCCACAAACTCCGGATGATCGGAGGGCAAATAACCGGTGAACGAAACGACATATTTGCCCTGCTCGTATCCGCCCCTTGGATCCACTTTTTGCGCCGTGCCGGTCTTGCCGGAGATGGTGAAACCAGGAACCGCCGCGGCGGCCGCGGTGCCGCGATCGCTCACCACGCCACGCAACGCTTTCCCAATCTGCGCGGCCGTTTCCGGTGTGATTACCTGGCGCAGGACCACCGGCGAAAATGTGCTCACGGTCTTGCCCTCTTCCGTCGTGATCGATTTCACTATTCGCGGCGTAACGAGCTTTCCGCCGTTCGCGATCGTGGCCATGGCGAGAGTCATTTGCAACGGAGTCACGCCGACCTCGTGGCCCATCGGGATGCGGGTGATGGAAATTTTGCTCCACGATTGCGGTGGGCGAATGACTCCGCTGATTTCGCCGGGCAATTCGATCCCGGTGCGCTCGCCGAAACCGAAACGCCGGATGTACTCGTAAAATTTTTGTTCGCCGACCGAGAGCGCGAGCTTGGCCGCGCCGATGTTGCTCGATTTAACAAGAATGTCCTGCACGCTCAGCTCTCCGTAAGCCTTGTGATCGTGCAGAGGGCGGCCGCCAAAATTCCACAGTCCGTTCTCGCAAAAAATGGTGGTGTCGGGCCGGACCTTGTGTTCGTTCAGCGCCGCGGCGGCGGTCACGATCTTAAAGGTGGAGCCGGGCTCCATCATATCGATGATGGCGCGGTTCTTCATCTGCTCCGGTTTCGCTTCGGAGCGTTCATTCAGATCGAACGCGGGCCGGTTCGCCATGGCGAGGATCTCACCGGTCTGCGGGCGCATGAGAATGATGGTGGCCTTTTGCGGCCGGTATTCGCGCATGGCCGCGTCGATTTCGTTTTCGACAATATTTTGCAGGTTGAGATCGACGGTGAGGTGCACCTGATAACCGTTGCGCGGGGTGCGTTCCTGGCCGCGATACAACACCATTTCCTGACCGGCCCGGTTATGCTCGATGTAACGGTAACCGTCCTGCCCATGCAGATATTCTTCCATGGAAGATTCCACGCCTTGAATGCCGTGATGCTCGAAGTCCGTGAACCCAATGACGTGACAAAGCATCGAGCCATTCGGATAGATGCGGGTGGAATCGCGCTCGAAATAGATGCCGCGCAAATTCTGCGCGCGTAATTTTTCCTTCAGTGCAGCCGCATCGTTGGCCGACACTTCGCGCTTCAAGACGATGTAACGCCGGTCGCCTTGAAGCTTCCCGGAGAGTTCGTCCGCCGGAATGTCGAGAGCGTCGCGCAACAACGGGATGATCGCCTCCCGGTTGTTCAGATGCGTCGCGTCGGCCACCACGGTTTCCACCGGGGTGTTGTGCGCCAGCACTTCATTGTTCGCGTCGAAAATCTCGCCGCGCTCGGCGAAGATGGCTTGTTTATAGACGTGCTTCTCCGCGGCCAGGCCGGCGTACTCGTCGTGCTTGCTCATCTGAAGATAAACGAGCCGGAACGAGAACGCGCTGAACAAGGCCGCGAATGCCAGGCAAACCAGCGCGCAACGAATCCGGCTGTTCCACTTCATCTGCCGGCACGTTTGTTCGCGATCGGTTGAACCGCGTCTTCTCCGAGCGGATGCGAGGGCACGCTCAAGCGCACGATGTTGTGCTCGGAAATCGGAATCATCTTAAGATAACCCTCTTTCAGCCGGCGTTGCATGGCCGAGCGCGAGGTCAGGGCCGCGATCTGTCCGCTCGCGACGTCATTTTGCGCACGGATGCTCACGAGTTCGTTTTCGAGCGCTTTCTTGCGATCGCCCTGATGATAGAGCTGAAGGTTGAGGTAAACGTAAACCAACCCGATCACGCCCAGAAAGGCGGTGATGACGATCCAACGTGCGAGTGAGGCGGCGTTGACGGTATTAAAGGTCTTGCGGCGCGGTGCGTGCATCAGAGTTTTTCGGCCACGCGCAATTTTGCACTGCGCGAACGCGGGTTTGAGCGTTGCTCGCTTTCACCGGGCTCGACCGGTTTCGATGTGATAAGACGAAAAGCAAAATCGGGATTCGGCTTCGGCTCGGGCCATTCGGGCCGATCGAGAAATTCGCGGCTGCGATCGCGGAAAAAATTCTTCACGATCCGGTCCTCGAGTGAGTGAAAGGTGATAACGGCGATACGCGCGCCGGATTCCAGTCGCGCACTCAGGACATGTAAACCTTCCTCGAGTGCGCCGAGCTCGTCGTTCACTTCCATGCGCAAGGCCTGAAAGACTTGCGTCGCGGGATGACGCCGGCCGTGGCGCCAGACGATTTTCTCGACGGCTTTCGCCAGCTGCAAGGTGTCGTGGAACGGCGTGGTCTTTCGCTGTTTGACTAGTTGGCTGGCGATGCGACGCGCGGCCGGTTCTTCGCCCAAATCTCGAAAGATCCGGGTCAACTCTTCTTCGGTATAGGAGTTGACCACCATTGCGGCGGTCAGCTCCCGCCGCGGATCCATTCGCATATCGAGCGGACCGTTGCGCATAACGCTGAACCCGCGTTCCGCATTTTCCAATTGGCGCGAAGAGACCCCGAGATCCAACAGCGCACCGCCGATTCCGACGATCCCAAGCTGGTCAAGAACTTCGGCCGCCTGGCGGAAATTGACCTGCCGTAGCGTCACGCGGCCACCGTAAGAAGCAAGCCTCTCACTCGCGTATCCGATCGCATCCGGATCCTGATCGAGCGCCAAAACATCGGCGCCGGTGCGGAGGATTTCCTCGGTGTGACCGCCGCCGCCGCAAGTGGCATCGACCACCAAAGCTCCGGCGCGCGGAGCGAGCAGCTCGACGGCTTCCGGCACGAGCACCGGACGATGATAATTGAAGTCCTCCATTTCCTGCGCCTCCTCCACCTCGAGCGGACCGGTCGCGAACCATACGGGCCGCTCAAATAGCAACGCGTTTATCATTTCCCTCTACAGTCCGATCACATTGGCGACGTGCTGGTACGTCGGCGTTTCTTCTTCGTGCGCGTGCTTCCGCTTTTGCACATTCCAGATTTCAAAGCGGCCCCGCCCGCCTACGAGCGCAACTTCGCCCTTCAAGCCAACTTGTTTGCAAAGATCTTCCGGTAACACGAGCCGGCCATGGCGGTCCGAGGCGCCATGCTCGGCGCGGGCGTGGAGTTGCCGGGAAAAAACTCGGAAATCGCGCGCCGGGATGTTAGGGTTCGCCTCGGCGTTGGCACTCACGCGAGCGAACTCCTTCGGCGACATGACCAGGAGACATTGCTGCTGTGCTTCCGCCAAAATAATGAAGTCTTCGCCCTCGTCTCCCCGCCATCGCGAAGGAATGGTGATGCGATTTTTTTCGTCGAGCGCATGGCGGAATTCGCCGGCGAAAGATTTTTGGGGTTTAGAGTCGTCGTCCATACTCGAGCGGAGAACCATTCCATTTTAATCCACTTCCCCCCACTTCTAACCACCTTCCGTACCAAGGGTCAATAAAAATTAATGCTCCGTTTTCCAAGGAGCGGCGGTCCTCCAGATCGCCGTGGTTTCTTTCGGCGGTCTGGAGACCGCCGCTCCTTGCGTGCTGCTTCCACCCTTGCCACCGGCGCCAAAGGCGGCTAAGACAACTTCCACATGATCGACTACATCCAGAAGGGTGGCTTGCTGATGTGGCCGATCCTGGCTTGCAGTGTCATCGCCATCGCCGTTTTCGCCGAGCGGCTTTTCTATTTGCATCGCGCCACCATCCACGTGGGCGAGTTCTTGCAAGGTCTCTCGAACCTGGTCCAGCGGCGAAATTTCGCCGAGGCGCTCCATGAATCCGCCGGCACTCCCGGCCCGGTCGCACGCGTGATTCACGCCGCGATCATCCGACATGATGCGCCGCGCGCGGAACTTCGCGAAATCGTGCAGGAGGCGGGGCAACTAGAGGTGCCGAAGCTGGAGAGGTTTTTAGGTGTCCTCGCCACGCTCGCTTATCTCGCGCCCCTCCTCGGCCTTCTCGGCACCGTCGCCGGAATGATCGACGCCTTCAGCACCCTTTCTTCAAACGGCGGCTACGCCACGGTCACGGAACTCTCCAACGGGGTTTACAAAAGTTTGCTCACGACTGCGGCCGGCCTTGTGGTGGCCACTCCGACTTTCGTCGCTTACAGCTATCTTTCTTCGCGCGTGAATACGTTGATGCACGAGATGGAGCGGGCGGGAATCGAAGTGGTCCACATGTTGACCGACCGCGAGCCGATGAGCGATATCATCACCTTCCAGGCGCCGGTTGAAGAAAAAGGACGCTAAGTTTTCATCGGCCCTCCGGCCGCGCATCGCATGAAGCTTTCCCGAACGAAAGAATATCACTTCGGGTGGCTCGCGGTCATCCCGATGCTGGACGTGATTTTTCTTCTGATCTTTTTTCTGCTGCTCAGCTCGAACTTCATTTTGCAGCCGGGCATCTCGGTCTCAGTGCCGTTGTCCCGTTTCACGTTAGGCCCGCAAATCAACCCACAGATCATCAGCATCACGAGTGGCGCCGCCCCGGCGATTTACTTTCGCGATCAAAAAATCGCGTTCGAACAACTCGGGCCGCTGCTGGATGAAGCAAAAAAAGAAGGGCGACCGATCATTATCAAGGCCGATCGACTCACTCCCTATTCGGTCGTGGTTGAGGTCACGAACCTCGCCTTGGAACACGGAATTTCCTCTGTGGCGCTCGCCACGGCTCCACCAAAGTGAGCGCTGCCCTCGCCCCCGCGAACGAATCGGGTCTCATTTTCAATTGGGATAATCTGCGCCGGCGAAGAAAGGCGCTCATCGGATTCCTCATCGGATCGCTCGTGATCCACGCTCTCTGCTTCTACCTTTTTCAGATCATCTATCCGCCCGCCGTCGCTCTGCTGCCGCCTCCCGGCCGGGTTAACTTGATCTCGCCCAACTCCGACGAAGGCCGCGCTTTGTTGCGTTGGCTGGAGGCCGAAGATCCCGCGCTCGCCTCCACAACTCAGCGGCCCGTGGACGGAAAGGCGCTCGTCCTCCCCATGATTCAGCACGCACCGTCCTACCTTTCGCGGCAACCTGTGCTGAGAGACGTGCCCCCGCTCACTTCCGACCTGCGGGTGCCAAGCGCTCAACCTCCTGCCCCGGTCGAGCGGCCGCTTGCGCAAGTCCAAACCACCCCGAAGATCTCGTCGACCACTGTGCGCTTTTCACCAGAGCTCGAGATGATCGGGGCCGTGCAGGCACCCGAAATGAAATTCGCCGCCGCTAGCCGCGAATCGCCGCAGGCCGCGCGGTTTCGCGTCGCCGTAAATGAAAACGGCGAAGTCCGCTATTGCTTTCTCTCGAACTCTTCGGGCGATACCGCCCTCGACGAACAAGCCAGGAAATATCTGGCGCTTTCCCGCTTTTCCCCAACCGGTAATCAGCCAGCGGCCATTGCCGGCGGGTTGGTCTGGGGGATGGCGGCCGTAGAGTGGGGCAACGATATCATCACCGCGCCCCCGCCAACCCAGCAACCGGCCACGCCGTGATCCGAGTTAGCCTCTCGGCGCTGGTCACGATCTATTTGCTGGTTTTTCTTGCGGCGGTTTTTCTCCTCTGGATAGTTGGTGAGTGGAACCGCCGCCGACGCGAGCGCCGCGCTTTGCGCTATCGGTTGCGTTGCGTGATCTGCGCGTTTGAGTTTGAAGATCGAACGCATGCTTTGCTTCCCCGGTGTCCACGCTGCGGAAGTTTGAACGAACGATTTAAACCAGAACAAATTTAATCATGGGAATGTGGATTGGCCGTAACCGAAAAGCTCGCGTGACCTATGGTTTCGACGAGATCGCTCTTGTCCCGGGTCGAGTCACGATCAATCCGAACGAGGTCAACATCGCCTGGAGCCTGCCGCGTCGCGACGCGGAAGCGCTCGATTTTAAAATTCCCATCCTGGCCAGCGCGATGGACGGCGTGGTGGATGTGCGCTTCGCCATCGCGATGAGCAAGCTCGGCGGCCTCGCTGTCCTGAATCTCGAAGGCGTGCAGACGCGCTACAAAAACCCGAAGGAAGTTCTCCAAAAAATTGTCGAAGCCGACAAGGCCGAGATCACGCACCTGCTCCAAAAAATTTACCAGGAACCGGTGCAGGAAGATTTGATCGCGGCGCGGATTCGCCAGATCAAAGACGCCGGCGCCATCGCGGCAGTCAGTTCCATTCCACAACGCGCCGCGGAATTCGGCCGGATCGCGCAGGAAGCCGGCGCGGATGTTTTCGTGGTGCAAAGCACGGTCTCGACCGTGCGCCATATCTCCGCGGAATATAAATCGCTCGAGCTCGAAAAATTCTGCCGGGAGATGCGCATTCCGGTCATAGTCGGAAACACCGTGGGATACGATGTCACCTTCGAGATCATGGAGTGTGGTCCGGCCGCGGTCCTGATCGGCGTCGGGCCCGGAGCAGCGTGCACGTCGCGTGGCGTGCTCGGCTTGGGCGTGCCGCAAGTTACCGCGACGGTTGATTGCGCGGCGGCACGAGATGCATATTTCAAGAAAACGTCACGCTACGTCCCCATCATTACCGACGGCGGAATGAGCAAGGGTGGCGACGTTTGCAAAGCGCTCGCCTGCGGCGCCGATGCAGTCATGGTCGGCAGCGCGTTTGCGAAAGCGCATGAAGCGCCGGGCTGCGGTTACCACTGGGGAATGGCGACGCCGCACGCGAATTTGCCCCGCGGCACGCGCATTAAGGTCGGCGCCACCGGCGCCCTGGAGCAGATCCTTTTCGGACCGGCCGAGGTGGATGACGGAAGTCAAAATCTGGTCGGCGCGATCACGACTTGCATGGGGAATGTCGGGGCGCGCACCATCGCCGAATTTCAACAAACCGAGATTATCATCGCACCCTCAATCAAGACTGAAGGCAAACTGTTCCAGACCGTGCAGAGCGTTGGGATGGGGACGCGGTAATCACAGTTCACTCACTATCTAAATGATCTCCGATCGCAGAGTCGTTATCACAGGGCTGGGAGTCATCACTCCTGTTGGCAACGAGGTCGAGACTTTTTGGAGCAATTTAAGAAACGGCGTCAGCGGGATTCGGAGAATTCAGGCGTTCGATACGACGAATTACGATTGCAAGATTGGCGGCGAAGTGCGCGACTTCGACCCCAAGGACTTTTTTAACAATCCGAAGGACGCCCGACGCTCCGACCGTTTTGCTCAATTAGCCATGGCCGCCGCAAAAAAAGCGATGACTGACTGCGGCGTGGACCTGGAGAAGGTCGATCGTAACCGCTTTGGTGTGATCGTCAGCAGCGGGATCGGAGGCCTGAAAACGCTTGAGGATCAGCACAGCATTTTGCTCGGCAGAGGCCCCTCGCGCGTTTCTCCTTTCACCATCCCGATGCTGATCAGCAACATGGGGGGCGGATTGATCTCGATGGAATTCGGATTGAAGGGTCCGAACCTTTGCATCGTAACGGCGTGCGCCACCTCGAACAATGCCATTGGGGAATCCTGGCGAATGATCAAGTTCGGAGATGCGGACATCTTCCTCGCCGGTGGTTCGGAAGCATCAATCGTCACGATCGGGATGGGTGCATTCGCGGCCATGAAAGCGCTGAGCACCCGCAACGACGATCCGGAGGGAGCGTCACGCCCGTGGGACCGCGATCGCGACGGGTTCGTCATGGGCGAGGGCGCCGGCGTCGTGGTGGTGGAAGAGCTGGAGCACGCCAAAGCCCGCGGCGCGAAAATCTATTGCGAACTGACCGGCTACGGACTTTCCGCCGACGCTCACCACATGACGGCGCCTCCACCGGATGGGGAAGGCGCCGCGCGCGCCATGCAGATGGCGCTTGATCACGCGAAGATCACGCCCGGCCAGGTGGACTACGTGAATGCGCACGCCACCTCGACGGGTCTCGGCGATGTCTGTGAGACGCGAGCCATTAAAACGGTTTTTGGCGAATTTGCTCACACGGTTTCCATCAGCTCCACGAAATCGATGACCGGTCACTTGTTAGGCGGGGCTGGGGCCGTGGAGATGGCCGTCTGCGCGCTCGCGATCCGCGACTCGGTCATTCCGCCTACGATCAATCTCGAGAATCCCGGCGACGAATGCGATTTGGATTACACGCCGAACGTGGCCAAGGAAAAGAAAGTGCGCATCGCCGTCAATAATTCCTTTGGCTTCGGTGGCCACAACGCGACCCTCGTCGCGGCGGAATTCAATGGGTAGAGCATTCGAAGGGAACACAGGCATTCTGCCTGTGCTCCTATTGCCCGGCGAAGATCGGCGTCGCCGTGATATCCGACGCGTCGAAGGAAAAACCGTGCCCGCCACTCGAGAGCGATTTCAAAAGCGCGGCCACGCTTTGCGCGGTGCTGGCGGAATAAAATCGGACCAGGCCCACGGTCGTCCGCTTACCGAAAACCGTGATCATGATCGTATCGTCGTCGACCGAATTCATAAAGATGTGATTGCCGTTTCCCTGATGGTAGAGCGCGTTGAACTCCACTTCGCCGATCCGCCGCGCGAGTTCTTTCGTCGCGGCAAATGATCCGGCAGCGAGTGCGGCAATAATCGTCACATCCATCACTGTCATGTCGCCGAACTGCGAAATGACATTCCCGCCGCGATCGATTACGACGGTCAATTCCGCTTCGGCCTTCTGGAGAAAGTTCCCCAGGATGCCGTCCAGGTTTGCGACATCCTCGATGGTCAGGCAGGGGATCGCGTTCATACCGCGGCGTTCTCCTTTTGCACCACCTTCGGCTCGACCGGGATCGCGACCGGCGCGGGCGCCGTCTTTGGCACATCGCTTTGCTTGCTGAATTTGTGCAGAAGAATTTGCGAGACCGCGTTCAGCGACGCGAAAACATTTTGGCCGGTGCTGGAGACGACCTCGAAGCTTTGGACGCGCCGCTTTCGATTGTTCAGCACGTATTCGAGGTAATTGACCGGCGCGATGCTTTCGAGGTCGCGTTTGTTGTATTGCACGACGTAAGGAATTTCGTCGATCGAGATGTTTTGCTTCGCCAGGTTGTCTTCGAGGTTCTTAAAGCTCTCGACGTTCTCCTCCATTTTTTCCCATTGCGAATCGGCGACAAAAACAACACCGTCCACACTGCGCAAGACCAGCTGGCGGGTGGCGTTGTAAATCACCTGCCCCGGCACGGTGTAGAGCTGGAACTTGGTCACGAACCCTTTGATCACCACCGCGTTCAGCGGCAGAAAATCGAAGAACAAAGTGCGGTCCGCCGCGGTGGCAAGGGAAACCAGATCGCCTCGATTCTCCGGGTTAATGCGCTTGTGAATGTAATCCAGGTTCGTCGTCTTTCCGCAGAGAGCGGGACCGTAATAAACGATTTTGAACTGAATCTCGCGGCTGGCGTAATTGATGATCGACATGGGTATCCTTCTAGACCGGATGATGCGTGTACTTTCGAGAAAGCTCGTGGACAACGCGCGAAAGCTTTTCCCGAACGTCCGCGGCCAGATCGCCGTCCGTGAGGAGCGTCGCGAGGCAAAGATTTTCGTGCATGAAAAATGTGACGGCGCCCTTGGTGCAATTGAGAGTCATGCCGCGCAGCGCGCCGAGCTTGGTCTCGACCATGTGATTCTGGATGCGCTGCATCAGCGAAGGCGCCATGGCGCAAAGACCTTCGGTTTCATATTCGGCGGGCAAACTGCCGGCGAGACTGAGACCGTCTCCAAACATAATCGCGCAAGCCTTAACCCCGGAGAACTTGTTGATCTGAGCGACCACCATTTTCGCGTCGAGCTTCTCATCCGTCTCGAGCGCGACCTGCAAGGGCGAGCGCGGCGGCGAGTCGAACGGCGTTCTCACCGGCGTGAGCGCGGGTGGGACTACGACCGCTGGCTGGGCTGCGACCACAGGTTCAACCGCGGGTTTTGCCACCGGCGTTCCGGCGACGTTGAAGCGTTTCGCGTCTTCCTCCGCTTTGGCGGAGAACGGTGTCGCGAAATTTGCTCCGGCCTCCTGTTCTTCCTGGTCGTCGCGCATGCGCAACGAAGCGGTGGGCAAGTTCTGGAGCACCTCCTGCAACGGCAGAATGACATCGGCAGCTTCGCCAGCCTTGAAGAGGCTGCGATATTGCGCCGGCATGCCCGCTTCAAAAACTTTCGGCGTCACACTGATTCGTCCAACCGCCAACTGCGGCTCGATCAGGGAAAACGGCAATTCGACCTGCGCTTCCGCAGGAACGCTGGAGGGATCACCGCTCAGTTGAAACGGAGGCAACCCTTGTAAGATCGGTTTCAGCGCGAGAATGACTTTCGCTCCGGTCTCGCTCGACGGCGCAGGCTCGACCGGCTGAGGGGCAACCGGCGCTGTCTCCTCCGATGCTCTCAGGCTTTCCGCGGTCAGCCACGGTTCGGAAGGCGGTCGCAAGTCGTCTGACGGAGGGCCCATCTTGAACGGGATCCGCATGGGTGCGGACACGGACGGCAAACTAGTCGGAACGGACGGCCCGCTTGAGGCTGGAACACTCTCAGGTGCGGGCGCGTCCGTTCCATTCGGTGTAAGTTTGAAAGGAATGCGGGTGGGGACGGTTTTCGAGGTTTCGGCCACCGGCGGCGCCATCCCATTGGCGGCGGGCTCGGGTTCGGCAGCGGCGAATGCTTCGGCCGTGGGGAGCTCAACGCGGACTGGTGGAAGATCGCCGGTTTCCAGCGGCTCCATGACGGTGCCAAAGCGAGAATTATCCTCGAGCGTTACCTTCAAGAACGGTGTTTCTACTTGAGGAACTGCCTTCTGCCGTTCCTGATCGCGTCGCACCTGCAAGCTGTTGAATTGCTCGAGCACTTTTTGGAAAGGCAGATACACTTGCGTCGTATCTTCGGGAGGAACCGTGCGCAGAAAAATTTCGGGGACCTGCTGGTAGATGGTGGCGAGCGATACCGCCGGCTTCCCTGTCGCCATCCCTCGCTCTACCTCTGATGCCTTGAGCAAAACCCGGCGGCTGGCATCCGCCTCGGTCATAGGCTTGACATACCCTTCGGGCATCTCCGCTACGACATCGGGAAGGTCGAGCGTGATCACGCGTTCCACCCTGGGTTGAAGCGCAAGCGCCACCGCCGGCGGCAGATCGCGCGGCCGGACCGCCGGCGTTGACTGTGCACCAAAGGAAACCGAGCGCGAAGCGGGCGCGGCCGCAGTGGCAGTTGCCATCATCGATCCCCCATTCGAGGAATGCGCTGCCATTTCGAAAGGATCCTGCGGCGGGATGGTCCGCGTCGCATTCGGCATCACCGTCTTGCTGAAGCGCTCGCTGTTCGGCTTTTCGAGCGGTGGCGGCGCCTGCTTGGCTGCCGGAGCGGACCGCCCGTTCTTGGCCGCGATCTGGGCCTTGGCCTTTTTGAAAAAATCTAGGAATGGAATCGTCATCGAAATTTTAGTGGTCCTCCGCGGTGACGCGCCAGATTTCCTCGAGCGTGGTTACGCCCTCCAGCGCTTTATCGATCCCGACCATGCGCAGAGTTCGCATCCCCTCGCTGATAGCCTGGTTCTTCACCACGGCGGAAGAGGCGCGTTTGATGATCAAGCGGCGAATCGCCTCGCTCACTGGCAGCGCCTCGATGATCGCCACGCGGCCGAGGTATCCCCGGCCTTTGCAGCGCTCGCAACCGCTTCCGTGATAGAAGACGGCTCCTTCGGGCGGCGTCATGTGGAGCTGTTCGAAGACTTCCGGCTCCGGCACAAACTCTTCTCGGCAATTCGTGCAGATGCGGCGGACGAGCCGTTGCGCGCAAGCCATGATGACCGAGCTCGAGATGAGAAAGGGCTCGATTCCCATATCGTCGAGACGCGTGATGGCACCGGCGGCGTCGTTCGTGTGCAGAGTGCTCAAGACCTGGTGGCCGGTCAGCGCCGCTTTCACAGCGATGTCGGCGGTTTCGTTGTCACGAATTTCACCCACCATCACGATGTCCGGATCCTGTCGGAGGATGGAGCGGAGCGCGGAAGCGAAATCGAGTCCGATATCGTTGCGCACGGAGACCTGATTGATGCCCGAGAGCTCGTACTCGATCGGGTCTTCCACCGTCACAATATTGTATTGCGGGCTGTTCAGCTCCTGGAGCACCGAATAGAGGGTCGTCGTCTTTCCCGAACCGGTCGGGCCGGTCACCAGAATCATCCCGTGCGGCGCGTCGATCGCCTTCTTGAACTTCTCCACCGTGGATGGATCCATGCCCATCTGGTCGATGCTGCCGGTGAGCGCCGCTTTATCGAGAATACGGATCACGATTTTTTCGCCGTAGGCCGTGGGTAAAATCGAGACACGCAAATCCACTTCCTTGCCGATGACCTTGATCCGGAAGCGGCCGTCCTGAGGCACGCGGCGTTCGGCGATATTCAGGCCGGAGAGAATCTTGATGCGCGACGTGATCGCGAGCTGAAGGGCTTTCGGCGGCGATTCCGCCATGATCAGCTCACCATCGATGCGGTAACGTAGTTTCAACGTGCGCTGGAACGGCTCGATGTGGATGTCCGACGCCTTTTCCTTCACCGCCTGGACCAGGATAAGATTGACGATTTTGATGACGGGTGCGTCTTCGCTGTCGGTCGCGAGCCGGTCGAGATCGATCTCATCGCTCTTCTTCGATTGGACCTCCACTTCGCCCGCTGCGGCCACGTCGTCTGCGACCTGCTTGAGCACCTGGCTCATGTTCGAAGCCCCATGGACTCCGGCGAGGGCATCGGCTACCGCCCTTTCCGTGGCGATCATCGGCACGATCTCGAGCTGCACCCGCCGCTTCACATCGTCCACCGCGAGCACGTTCGTCGGATCGGCCATGGCCACGAAAAGCTTGCCGTTGAGACGCGCGATCGGGATCAGCTTATTGGCCTTCGCCATGTCCCGCGGGACGAGCTCCATCACTTCCTCGGGCACGCGCAATTTCGCCAGGTTGATCAGCGGCGTGTTGAGGCACCGCCCCATGCTGACCGTCATGTCCTGATCGGTCACGAACTGCTTGTCTGTCAAAATTTTCAGCAGCCGGCCGCCTTCTTTTTGCTGCATCGCGACCGCTTCCTCGAGCTGACCCGGCAGCAGGAGACCGTCCTCGATCAGGACATCGGCGATGCGTTCCGCGAAAGATTTGCTTCTCATCTGATCGCGCCGGTTAGGCCCGGGTTTCGAGCCGGTAAATATCCTGCAAACACTTTATGATGGCGCCTGGCCGCGCCAGGTACCACGTCACTGTGTAATCGAGCGATTGCTGCACCGCTTCCCGGCCCGCCGCGTCGAATGGATTGCAGCAGGCCACCATGATGGTGCGGCTAATCAAATCGAACGGCACATAGAGCCGTCCCAGCGTCAGATGATCTGGCAACATCCGGGCGATCTGCCGATCCACGTCGTAATACTCCAGCGGAACGTAGGCGAATTTCGTGCGATCGATCAAACCCGAGAGCACACAATCGAGCTTGTCGGTGTCCTGCCGGCAAATCTTGTCGATGAGCGAAGCCGCGAGCGACTGCCCGCTGAGATCCTTGTTCAGATGCTTGGTGGTCTCGAGCGCCTTGGTCACTGCGTCTTCCGTGAAGAGCTGCTGCATCACCAGGAATTTCGCCAGATGATCGTCGCCGCGATCCTGTGCATGTTGTCCGCCGCGCCCCTGCAGGTCCAGCAGTCCGCCGTCTTGCGCAGCGTTATGCGTCAAGCCATTCGCCCCATTGGAACTGGCCTGCGCGATCAATCCATTCTTGGACCCACTCGTCGCGATCGTCTGACCCGCCGCCTGCAAACGCGTCTCGATATCGCCGAGCATCGCCAATATTTCCGGCGCGTTCGGTTCCTTGAGCAAAATGACCTCGCACTCCTGCATCGCGAGAGTGAAGGAGCCGACGTTGAAATAGGCCTCGGCCAGGCGGCGCGAAGTCTTGAGGGAATCGGCCGCGCGCCCGACCTTTTGGTAAGCTTCCTTGAGGATTTCGAGCGACTGATAATCGTCAGGCTGAGTTTGAGTTATTACCTCAAACATCTCGATCGTCTGAACGATCTGACTATGCTCCTCCTCGGATAACGTGTGTTCCAGCACAACGCCCCCATAAAAGCTAGAAGCGTGCCCCCATTTCCCGGTTGTCTCCCAATTCCTCTGAACTTGGCGAATTTCTCAACCCGCCAAAACCCCGGGTTCACGGGCCGTCTGCGCAAATTCAAATCCGGACCTTCGAATAGTCTTCCGTTCCAACTTCCCTTCCGCTATCAAATAGCCAGAGCGTTCCCCTGCCAGAATCGTGACTGCGCGATCCGATCACAAACCAGTGTCCACCCGCCAGGCGGTAGGTGCTCGTAGCGACCGAGAGCGCGCTTTTACTCTGATCGAATTGGTGATGGTGATCACGATCATGGTCCTCCTGACCGTGCTGCTCGTGCCGGCCTTCAACAGTTTGAAAGGGTCGAGCGACATCACCAATGCCGCTTACACGATTAGCGGAGCGCTGGAGCAGGGACGTAACCATGCGATGGCGGATAACACTTACACTTGGGTGGGTTTTTATGAAGAAGATGCGACCTCTTCCGTTCCGGCGCCGGCGACCCCGCCTTACCCTGGACACGGACGTCTAATTGTCGCGATTGTCGCTTCGACCGACGGTACGAAAATATTCGAAGATGACGATCCCGCCGCTTTCTTGCCCGCGACGCGGATCAAGCAGGTCGGCAAGTTGACGAAGATAGAAGGCGTTCACGTCACCGATATCGGCCCACCTCCATCGCCTGCTCCGTCTCCGGCGCCAGCACCAAGCAGCCTCGCGGGCAGAACGGACGCTCCATATCTCGAGGGTTCACCTTTCACGCATTTCAATCGGATCAGCAGCGATAGCGCGGACACAACGAAGTTTTCCTTTTCGGCTCAAGATTACACTTTCCATAAAACCGTCCGATTCAATCCTCGGGGAGAGGCGAATATCAACAGCACTTATGCCCTCAAACATGCCGTCGAACTGGGACTAAGGCCCACGCACGGAAGTGTGGTCGATTCGAACAGCCCAAATGTGGTGGCCATTCAATTCAGCAGCGTGAGCGGCAACTTCAAAATTTATCGTCAATGAACAATCGATCGAGAGATGGCTCCGGCTTTTCGCTCGTTGAAGTCACCCTCGCGCTCGGTGTCGCCGGAGTGTGTCTCCTGACAATTTTCGCTCTTCTCCCGATTGGATTGCACACAAATCAAAATGCCGATCAGCAGGTCGCTTCCGCGGAACTCATGGGCGCGGTGATCGCGGACCTGCGTGCAACGCCGGTCACGACACCACGTGGGAGCGCAACCGCATCCCCGCAGTTTGCGATCAGTATCCCGGCAAATCCTGTTGCGACTGACACAACGTCGATCCTTTTTCTTAACAGCGAAGGGCAGTTCACACCGTCACTGGATTCGAGTTCACGGTATCGGTTAACCATCACCTTTGTCCCGAACGGTGGTTTGCGCTCAGCGACCCTGGCCGGTCTGAGAATGACGTGGCCGGCGGCAGCTTCTGCCGCTAATCACGCCAGCTCCAGCGAGATGTTCCTCGCCTTGGACAGAAATTAAATTGATGACCGTGCGCAGGCCGAACCAAGCGTTCACGCTGGCCGAGATGCTGGTCTCGATCGCGGTCCTGACCTTGATCGTTCTTCTTGTTTCACGTCTGTTCAATAGCGCCTCCGCCCTCACCACTTCCGGCAATAAGCGCATGGATGTTGCGGCAGCGGCCCGACCTCTTCTGGATCGGATGGCGATCGACTTTGCTCAGATGGTCAAGAGATCTGACGTCGATTATTACCTGAAGTCTCCCGCCAATGCCCAGGCGGGTAATGATGGGATCGCCTTCTACAGCGAAGTCCCGGGTTATGGCACAACGCCCACAAGCCCTGTCTCGTTAGTCGCTTATCGAATCAACCCCAAACATCAAGCTGAGCGGATGGGAAAGGGGCTGATCTGGAATGGCGATCCTTCCGCCGGAACTCCGATTGTCTTTCTGCCTCTGACCATAACCGCCGCCTGGGCAGCAGCCACGAACAACGCTTCGGATCCCGATTTCGAACTGATCGCCCCGAACGTCCTGCGCTTCGAATACTACTACGTCCTCAAAAACGGCGACCTCTCCGACACGCCTTGGGATACCGCAGCAGGACACACGGCGCCAAACGGATTGCAGGATGTTGCGGCAATTTCGGTCGCGATAGCTGCCACTGATCCCAAGAGCAGAGTTCTCTTGTCTGATACGCAGCTCGCGACGGTGGCTGCGCGGATGAACGATTTCGCGGATTCCATGGGCCAGGGAGCCCTGCTCACCCAGTGGCAGACAGCATTGGACACCATCACAGATATCCCCCGCCCCGCCGTTTCCGGAATCAGGATTTATCAACGCACCTTCCCACTCGCGCGATAGCAGTGCGCCATGTCTTTGCACCGCCGTAACGCCCGGACTAAGAGCAATCACGGCGTAGCGCTCGTCATCGTTCTCGCCTTCGTTGTCCTGCTGGCGGGAATAGTAGTCGCCTATCTGGCCCGAACGACTACCGATCGCCAGCTAGCGCACGGCACCTTTAACGAAGCCAAAGCAGACCAGTTAGCTCGAAGCGCGCTAGATATTATTCTGGGAGACTTGAAACAAGAGATCATCGAGGGATCGAGCCCAACCACTCTGGGCGCCTCGACAATTTATATCCCGACCTCTGCCGCGAATATGATACCGCGAACGAGCGGGACTCCGTCAATCGCTCCACCCATTCCAAATATGATTCGGCGCAGCGTTCAATCCGATCCTATCGCTTCGCCGGGCATTTCGAGCCGCGCCTCTGCGTTGAACTCGGCGCCATCTCTTTCACCGTCGGCAGCAGCAGCCGGGAAGGGCCAGATCAGCGCCGCTCGCTGGAACAAACACTACCTGATTCCTAAAGCAAACACGAGCGATGACCAGACCGATCCCGTAAGCTCGTTTGCGGCCCCCGACTGGGTTCTCGTAACGAACCACGGACCCAAACCGTTTGTCGCGTGGGAGAATGCGCTGCGAGATCCTGTCAGCAACTCTTTCGCCATAGGGCGTTACGCCTACGCTATCTATGATGAAGGTGGTTTACTGGACACCAACGTCGCAGGGTATCCTTTCAACACCCCCTCTATTCAGTCAGGTAGAAAAGGCTCACTTGCGTTTGCAGATTTGACGGTTGTTGGCTTCCCAAACGCCGCGAGCGACGATCCTAAACAAGTGGATAGGGTGGTAGGTTGGCGCAATTATGCGTCGGCTCAGCCAAGTGTGGATACAAGCGCCTCCTTTCCTAAGTTTAGCTTCACGGGCGGCGCGAATGGGAGTGTCAGTCGATACCTAAAATTCGTTTTGTCGAACACCAATGGTTTCCTCCAGACAAGTGGTCTCACTTGGACCGGCCCATCTGGCACGGACCCAGCCCGAACGGACCAGGCTTTCCTGAGTCGCCAGGAGCTACTTGCCTATCGGCGCGCAAGTCAGTTTTCCGCTAACGCCTTACAATACCTGGGAACATTCTCGCGGGAGAAAGACATCCCCACATGGAGTCCGGCCATACCGTCGATCACAAATCCTGATTTTCGCACGACGCCTATAGTCCAGCGAAGGTTCCCTTTAACCAGGCTGGTGTGGCTCACCTACAAAGGACCCAGCGCTTTACGTTCCGTCACTGATCCCGACATGACGTTACTGGCCGGAACTTATGGAATCCCATTCTCGTATCTGGCGCAGGGAACCGCCGCGAACGTTCAGAAATATTTCGGCGTGGTCTGGAATGGGATGGAGGAACGCTGGGATTATGCCGGGCCGTCGGGCACTGCTCCAGTGAGCGCCATAGCTAATCTCCGCAGTCTTGCCGGCCGGGAGCCGAATTTCTTCGAGCTTCTCCAGGCGGGAATCCTCGATGATTCGCTCGGCGACTCGATAGCGAGCGCCTACCCCATCACACATCAACAGTCAAAGACGCTTCAAGTGCTCGCCATCGGAGCAAATCTCATCAGCCAGGTTACGGTCGATTCATATCCGACGCGGATTGCTTGCACGGTCGGAACCGCAATAATGGAAGGTGTCGGCACCGAGCGATTGCCTTACTTAAACATGCTAGCTACGTGTGCCGTTGGGTGCGGCCTGTCCAGCAAGACCGGCGGCGTAAGCTGGTTTCTTATCCCCAACATCTGGGATCCCTTTCGCAACACATCTGATCTAACTGCCGTGCCTCTTCGGCCCGAAGTTCAGATAACAGCGATGGGAAACGCTTCCTTTGCCAGCGTGTCGGGAGGCAGCATAAATCCAATTTCGACGGTGGTTACAACAGGCAGCGCCGGCCTGAGCCACACGCTCTTGTCCGGCAGTGCTACCGGTGGCCGAGACGGTTTGTCAGGCGGATTTCCCGAGGCAGCGAAACTCGACTCTGCCGATCTGCCCGCGGCAGCCGTGATGCCTACGCCCGCTCAGTTCAACGCTTATCCATTTGGCTCTGAGAGCTCGAATGGGACTACGGCATCGATGGGGTGGCGTCTGACCAATGCTCTCAGTGGGGCAAATCGTTATGCAGTCTTAAGATTGTCGCACCCCGGCACGGCCGTCCTACCAGCGAACCTAGGCCAGAATCCTGCCTTGATTCTATCCCCGGGTTTCCAAGTAAGTCTCGATTATCAATCTCCCTCCGGAACCTGGCGTTCCTATTCCTTCCTCCAAGGTAATAATGACGGCGCCACTCGGATGAATTCTGTGCAGCTGATCCAGACGGGCAGCGTGTATTCCACCGTGACGGGGCTGGGCCCGGCGGCGGGTTCTCGCACCATAACATCTGCGGCCGATCCATCGCTGATCACTCCCTGGGCGATGTCGACTTTGACTGCGGCTCTCACTTTCATCAAGAGCGACCCCAGAAGCATTCGCTTCAACAGTGTGTTGGATCGTCTATCCAGCTCCGGGACGGCGGCCGTCGTGAACTCTGTTTGGCCCAGTGGCAGCTCCCCCAGAAACCTTTCTTCCGGTTCTGCGAACCCGGCGTTCTACTCTCAGAACGTTAGCGGCGCCGCTCTATTTTATCGCGATGGCGGCTCTACCGGTCCAGTGCGCATGGGCGATAATGGACCGAGTGCCAGCAACGCCTATGGCACGGGTCAGGACGCCTACCGTCCTATCGTCCTCAATAGACCTCTGCGGAGTGTAGGGGAGATGGGTTACGCCTTCCGGGACCAACCCTTTAAGACACTCGACTTCCTTACAGCTAATAGCGCCGACGCCGGCCTGCTCGACCTCTTTTGTGTCAACGAGAACAATAACACATCCGGCTTGCGCGCTGGCGCCATCAACTTAAACACCAAACAAGCTCTCGTTCTGGCGGCAGTTATCCATCATGCGGTGCAGGCCGATGATATCACTCCTAGTTATGTCGGACTCGGCAACGCCACCACCATCGCCACTAACATAGTTAGCAGCACGCTCGGAACGCCGTTTATTAACCGGGCAGAACTGATCGGCGCTCTGGCGGCTGATACCACTCTACCTCTGATTAAGACCCAGCACGAAGCGGTCCTTCGCGCGCTAGCCGACGTGGGTCAAACGCGAACTTGGAACCTAATGATCGACGTGATTGCACAGCCAGGGCGCTATCCGCCTACCGCAAATAGCCTGACGGATTTTGTGGTGGAAGGAGAGAAGCGATACTGGCTGCACGTAGCGATTGATAGACTCACTGGAGAGATAATCGATCAACAGCTCGAAGCGGTCTACGAATAATGACCGCCGTCCAGACCTTAACCAATCGCTAAATCACTTAGCCGAACTAGCGCTCGACGAGGCCGGTAGCCTCGAGCCGCCATTTGTTGAGAGAGATCTCCGGGCGATTAACGCGTTAGTTACTTAGCGCTTAGCCGAACTCTTCATCATTAATTCATTCAGTCGTTAAATCGCTAATTGCCTCACCTTTTCCGCAGCTTTTCGATCCAGGCGATCATGTCCGCGGAACTCTGACCGCCGTAGCCCTCGAGATGGCCAAGAATCTTCCCGCTCGGATCGAGCAAGAACACTGTCGGATAGCCGCTCTTGTCGATGCCATACTGTTTTTCCAGGCGCTTATTCTGCGCTGTCAGCTTCTCGGGAAGCACTTTTCGCTGGGGATAATCGATGTCCAGGAGAACAAGGTTCTTATCCGCATAGCTGCTGAAGGCGGGTTTTGAGAAAACCACCTTCTTCATTTCGATGCATGGTCCACACCAATCTGAGCCATTGAAATCGATCAAAACACATTTATTTGACGACTTGGCGCCAGCGAGAGCTTTCTCGTAATCGGTCCGCCATTCTGCCCCGCTGGCGACCGTGGCCATGAAGCCGAGAACAAACGCGATGAGTGGAAACGGTAGACGGTGAGTGATGGTCTTACGCATGTGGTTAGGAGATTTAGGGAATTAACGACTTAGTGAATTAACGATTGCAGACATTCCCGGCGATCGCAGAATCCAATCGTTAATTCGCTCAGTCGTTCAGTCGCTAATTAACTCGCCTTCGTCTGCAAGAGCTTGATCGCGTCCCGCAGCTCGGCGGCGCGCTCGTAGAGTTCGCTCGCAATAGCTACTTCCATTTCGCGCTGCATCACCTCCAGCTTCGAAAGCGGACGTTTTGAGCTGACTTCCTCCAGCCATTCTTCGAGGAACGCGAGCTCGGAGCTTTTAGTGGCCAGCTCGGGGAAGTTCGATTGCTGGAAAAACTCCTGGATGGCATCACGGCCCTGCTCGATTTCGTGCATGGCGTCGCCGAACCGGCCTTCGCCGAGCAGGATGGAAGCCTTGGCTCGCGTGTTCATCATCAGCACGTAAGGACGAAATTGCTGGAAACTCCAGATGACTTCGTCCCGGTCAGCGTGCTCGGAGACGAAGGCGAAAAGATCGAGATTTCGCTGGGTGTCGCGAATCACGCCGGGGAAATCGTTGATCTGAAAAAGGCTGAGATAGCGATGGTAGTACTGAATGCCTTCCTGCTGAAGCTCATTGCATTGCTCCGGGTTGAGCTCGTAGTTCTCGCCCCGCGCCTCGGCCCGCTCGGCCCGGCGCTGATGATAAACAAGCAACGACTCGCAGTTATGCGGCCGGTTGCCATCGGGCCGGCCGGTCACTTCCATTTGCAGAATGCCGAGGTCGATCCGGAGCTGCAATTTCTCCTGGCCATCGAGCCCGATAATTTTGCGCACCTTGATTGCACCCGATTCATGCGGCCAATCTTTCATGAGAGAGTTGAGATCAAGACTCATTATGTAAACAACGTCGGAACCATCCCTGGCTTTGTCAACGCTCCTCGATAAGGAAAAGAGCTGAAAAATGGATCAGGAAAATATGAAGCGGTGAAGAAACGAAGAGGTCCCCTTCTTAAGAGTTGCACTTCAGATCCTCCCATCCTGATTCAATTTCCTGTTTTCCTGCTTTCCTGATTCAATCATAGACCGTGGAAAAGGAGATCGATTCATTTATTCGCTTCCTCGCCACGGAGCGCGGCCTCTCGGATAATTATCAGCTCTCAACCCGGCGCTCGCTGACAGAATTCGCCGAGTGGTGCTCGAGCGCTCGCCAAATCACCGCCCCGCGGGAGGTGACGCAACAGCTGATCAGCCAATACCTGGCGACTAGGAAAAAGGGCGGCCTGGCTGCGTCGTCGATCAAGTTGATCGTAGTCGCGTTGAAGATTTTTTTTCGGTTCCTGAGCGGGAAAAATGTGGTGGAGCGCGATCCGACGGAGACGCTGACCCTGCCGCGCATCGAACGTTATCTACCGGAGACGCTTAATGAGCTCCAGGTGGAACGTCTGATCGAAAGCATCGAGACGACGCATCCACTTGGGTTGCGCGATCGCGCCATGGTGGAGCTCCTTTACGCGAGCGGCCTGCGAATTTCTGAACTGGCCAATGCACGCCTCGAGAACCTGAATTTTGAAGAGCGCATCCTGCGCGTGACCGGCAAAGGAAACAAGATGCGCCTGATCCCGGTGGGACGGAAGGCCTGTGAGGCGATCAGCGCTTATGTCTCCACGGAACGTCCGAAACTGGTGAAGCGCAGGACCGGAAGCGAGATTTTCCTGTCGACCAGGGGGACCAAGCTGACCACGGTTCGCATTTGGCAGATAGTGAAGGAGCGGGCACGGCGGTCTGGTCTGGAGACAAATATTTATCCGCATCTGCTGCGGCATAGTTTTGCCACGCACCTGCTCAGCAATGGCGCTGACTTGCGCATCATTCAGGAAATGCTGGGCCACGCAGATATTTCGACGACGCAGATCTATACGCATGTGGACCAGCAGCGGTTGAAGGCCGTGCACCGAAAATTTCATCCGCGCGCGTAGAGCCAGAGAAAGATTAGCGATGGCCGCAGAGTGCCGCTACAATCTGCGGTTATGAAAAGACTTCAGCTGCTGGTCCTTGCGGCGGCGATTACGGCAGGGGTAATTTGGTTGAGTTTTTATCGGGCGCGTCACGCCTCGAGCGCCGCCGTTTCCGGACTACTGCCGAAAGAGACTCTGGCTTTCCTGCACGTTCCGGATTTCAACCGGTCGCGGGCCGATCTGCACCGGACCGATATCTACCAGATCTGGAGCGAACCAGCAGTGCAGGCTTTCCTCCAAAAACCGCGCTCGAAAATTCCTAAAACCGAAGGCTTCGAGCAAACCTTGCAGGAAATCGAATCGCTCGAAATGAAGGACCTGTTTGTCGCCCTCCTCTCCATCGAATACAGCGCGTGGAAGATGGTGGGCGGTTTCCGATTCAAGGGTGATGCTGCCGACGCGGAGCAACTGGTGGCCACCTGGCGGTCAAAACTCCTCGGCCGGGGCCCGGACTTCAAACACGAGACGATCGATTACCAGGGACATCAAATCCAGAATGACAGCTCCGGCATCGTCCGTTTCTCTTCGGTCCACGATGGTCCATGGTTCCTCGTCGCGAACGATCCCGAGCAACTCAAGACTCTGCTGGACCGCGTGGACGGGCGCATCAAGGATTCCGGCACTGCGCTCGCGCGAGATGATGTTTTCGCGGCGGCGGCGAAGCATATGCCGGCAACCTACGCCGCGCTCGCTTTCGTTCGCTTCGATCAACTCATCGGAAAGATCATGCCGGAGGAGAATAAGAGTTCCGACGTGTCGGCCGAGCAGATGGCAATCATCCGCCAAATTTACAGTTTCTGCGGCGCGATTTCTTTCGATGGAGGGAAAATTCGAGACACGATGTTTGCCGGCATGCCGAAATTGTCCGATCCAGGCAAGCTGGCGCGCGGGTCGCTCCCCATCGCCACCAAGGAGACGTTCCTCTACGCAGCGGGCTTTCTGAATTTGACCAACCAGATGCCAATTCCAGGGGCACAAGCCGCCGGTTGGCTGAGTGGTTTGCAGACATTCGCCGGCGCCTTTTCCGCCAAGGGCATCACGTTGGAGAGTTGGAACAGCGCTTTCGGATCGGAATTCAGCCTGGTGGGAGATTGGCCCGCGACCTCGCACTGGCCTTCGCTCTTCGCTACATTGCCCGTGAAAGATTCGACCAAGGCGAATCAGATCCTGACGGCATTGACCACGGGAGAAGGAGATGAGGACTGGACGCGCCAGGAAAAAGATGGCGTGCATTATTTTTCCACCCGCGCGGGAGGACAATTCATTTCACTTTCGCCCACGCTGGGATTGTCGAACCGGATGTTGGTGGCGGGCGCGGATGCGACTTCGGTGGAAACAGCGATGAAACGAAGCGCGAATTCAAGCTCGGAGCTGGCTGCTTCAAAAAACTTCCAGGATGCGGAACGTGCCGTTCCCAGCGCCGACCAATCGTTCACCTACATCGATCCCGCGCTCATTTACTCGCGGGTCGATGCGACGGTGCGGCCGATGCTCTTCATGGGCGCGGCTTTTATCCCGGGGATTGCCGACACGGTCGATCTGAGCAAGGTGCCCGCTCCGGAGGTCATCACCAGGCATCTCAGCCCGATCGTCATGTCGCAGAGATACGACCACGATGGCTACGTGGCCGAATCAGTGGGACCTGTGACCGCGAATCAGGCGCTGTTCGGTGTAGCCGCCATGGGCGGTGCTGCCGCCCTGTTTTATCAGCAGCAAACCAGGGCTTCCGCTCAAGACCGGGTCACCGCCTCGCCCTCGCCTGCGGTCAGCCCGGCCAAGTCACCAATGACCTCTCCTTCGCCCAGTCCGGATGAAGAGTAGCTCTTCCAGTGGGGACCCATTCCCCTCGAAATCGCGCTAAGCGCCTCGGTCCGAGGCCCAAGACGCGCAACCGGGAGAAATCTGCTGCGTGACCGGCAAAATGTGATATCATTTGCGCCTTATGGCTATTCTGAAGAAAAATGCATTTTCGCGTCGAGTTCCCGATCTTGTGACCGAGGAGCTGGTTGCCGTTCTCTCCCGGCGTGCATCATTCGAGTTCAAGCAACTCTTTGATATCGTGCACGAAAATCTGCGCGCACGGAATGCCGCGAGCGGTGGCGAGGAAATGCTGCGCCTGCGAGCCTACGAGAAGCTCCAGAATCTCGTCGCCCGCGGGGCGGTGAAGAAGACCGGCAAAAAATATAAGGGACTTCCGGCCGCGCTCGCTGCCGCGATCGCTCCGCAGAATGGACACATTCCAGCCGCAGCAGCCGCTGCCGCTAGTGCCAGGACTGCTGCCATTGCCCGCGCCGCAGCAGCCGCTGCAAAATAACCGGCCGCTTTCAGGCCGGCCCAAACCGCGGTATCCTGAGCGATCAGATGATTCGCGATTACCTTCCGCTGCTCCTCCACCTCGTCGTGGCGATCGGGTTTGCTGTCTCGGCTCTGCTCGTCAGCGTGCTCCTGGGAAAAGCCGGCCGCCGCACTCGCGTGAAGGATACCGCCTACGAGTGCGGAATGGTCCCGCAGGGCGAAGCGCAGCCGCGCTTCAGCGTGAAATTCTATCTGGTGGCGATGCTCTTCATCCTGTTCGATCTCGAGATCGTGTTCATGTATCCCTGGGCGGTGGTTTACAAGGAGATGATCGTAGAAAGCAAACTGATCCTCTGGAGCATGCTCAGTTTCATCACCATCCTGATGGTCGGTTACGTTTACGCTCTAAAGAAGGGCGCGCTGGACTGGAAACGTTGAGAAGGCTTGCCTGCCAACCGTTCTCCGCCTAAACCTAAACCCCCATGGTCCACCACATCGTCTTATTCAAACTCAAGCCCGAGGTCACGCTGGCGCGGATCGAGGAGATGATGATGAACACGCGCATGCAGCTCCTGAAGATTCCCGAGGTGCTCAGCATTAAGTGCGGGAAAAGAATCAAACCGGATCTGCCCTGGCCGTTTTTTATCGCGATCGATTTCGAATCGATGGACAAATACGAGATGTTCCGCGAGGACCCGATCCAGGTGAAATTCATGGAGGAAGTGATCAAGCCGAACACGGCCGACTCGCTCTCCCTCGATTTTGAGATGGATCCCGGGAAAGACGTTCAGTTTTCGTAGAAAACAGTTGAGGGGTTGAGCAGTTGAGGAGTTGAGAGGACTCTCGCTCGACGTCTTTCTCTTTTCCGCTCAACCTCTCAACTCCTCAACCTCTCAACCTTCTTGCGCCTCGCTTATCTCTACTCGCGTTATCCGGTTCTCTCGCAGACCTTTTGCGACACGGAAATGCTGGCGCTCGAACGGCACGGATTTTCCCTCACGGTCGGGTCGATTTATCCGCCGCTGACCAGCATTCGGCACCTGCAGGCCGGTCACCTCGAGGCGCCGGTCCACTACGCGCCCCCGCCTGCCATCCTCCGGTTGTGGGAAGACAAAATCCGAGCGGAGAATCGGTGGCCCGAGCAGCTTATCGCTGCGCACGAGCAAAAATATGGCAGCGGGGTCAAAGCCTCCACGCGCGCTCGAAATGCGACCTATTTCGCGGAGCTGTTTGTGCGGAACAACGTGGATCACTTTCACGTCCACTTCGCGAATCGAGCGGCCCACACCGCGTTGTTTTTGAAGGCGATGACGAACCTCCCTTTCAGCCTGACGGCGCACGGCCAGGATTTCATGGCCGACCTCGGCAACGACGATCTTCTCCGCGAAATATGCGCGGCGGCCGAGTTCGTCGCAGTCGAGACCGAATACAGCCGGGGCTTGATGGCGCAACGCTGTCCGGAATCCGCGGGCAAGATTCATCGCGTCTACAACGGAATGGATCTGGCGAATTTCCTCGATCCCGCCACCGCGGCCGGATCGGCCGACCCCGTGCTGATCCTGAGTGTGGGACGCCTCGTTTCGTTCAAGGGCTTCGAATACCTGATCGAAGCGTGCGAGCAATTGCGACAGCGAAGAGTCCATTTCCGCTGCGAAATCATCGGCGACGGACCGTTGCGCGAGAGTTTGCAGCAACGGATCAATGAGCTGCGGATTGGCGCCTTGGTTAAACTCGAGGGCGCTTTGCCGCAGGATCGCGTCCTGGAGAAACTAAAGCGTTGTGACATTTTCGCCCTGGCTTCCACCTCGGACGAGAAAGGAGCGAGCGACGTTTTTCCCACGGTGATTCTGGAGGCGATGGCATCGGCGCGTCCCGTCGTCTCGACCACCATGGCCGGAATTCCGGAATCGGTGGTGGAGAAGGAAACCGGCTTGCTGGTGCCGGCCGGCGAGAGCGGTCTTTTCGCCGACGCGCTGGAAGTGCTGTGCCGGGATGGTGAACTGCGAGCACGCTATGGCTCGGCTGGACGCGCGCGGATCGAGCAGCATTTCCAGATTGAAACAACGGTCCGGCCGCTGCTCGATCTCCTGGAAAAACAGAAGCACGGCGCGGCGGCTTCGCAGAACAACTCCACGGCCCGCCGTGCTTCTGTTTTTCCAGTCGACCGCTGGCCCGATGAGGCTCTGCCTTCGATCGAGACCGAGTTGATCGAAGTCCAAAAACGAAACCCGGAAGTGGCGGCTTTCGTCTGCGAGTTTGCGGCCGACCGCCGGCTGACCGCCGCGATGAAACGACTGGCGCTCCAATTGGAATTTCTGCCCGACGCGATGGCGATCGAGGCGGAATGGCAATCGAATCCCAAGCTCGTGCGCGCGCTGGAAGACGATCGCGCGAACGAATCGCCCCGCCCGCCCGCCGACCTGTTTTTGCGGCAAGCGCGTTTCGCACTCACGTTGCGGCGGATGTTTGCGCTGCGGAAAATAGAGCATGTGCACGCGACCAGCTCACGCGCGTTGATCGCAGGCGTCCTCTTAAAAAAGATTTGTGGGATCAGGTTGAGCGCATCGATCGAGGCGAAGCAGCCCGTCTCGCACGAAATTATCGGATCGGCGCTGCGTCACGCGGTGGGTGGTCGAATCGCCGATCGCAAGCTGGCGGACCGCGTGGGCGATCCGTTCGTTTTCGATCGGCCCGGCACGAACCGCGTTTTGGTTCGAAGCCTGCGCTGGTTCAAACCGCTCGATTTGACACGACGCGCCAGTTTCTGGCAGGAATGGGCGGCGAGACTCGAGCGCTGGAGCGCAGAAGCGTGATCCCGTTTTCCGCATGAACAACAAGAAAGCAATTCTTCTCGCCGGTGGAGCAGGCACCCGCCTCTATCCGCTGACGACGATTGTCTGCAAACAACTGCTCCCCGTTTACGACAAGCCGATGATCTGTTATCCGCTGGCGACTTTGATGCTGGGCGGGTTGCGGGAGGTGTTGATCATTTCCACGCCAAAGGATTTACCGATGCTTCAGGCCTACTTAGGCGATGGCACGCGACTGGGAATACGGATCGATTACGCCGCCCAACCGAAACCGGAAGGAATCGCGCAGGCCTTTTTGATCGGCGCGGATTTCATTGGGAATTCCGGGGCGTCGCTTATCCTGGGCGATAACATTTTTTACGGGAAGCTCGACTTCTATCGCGAAGCCCTCGCGCTCGAGCGCGGTGCGTGCATTTTTGGATATCAGGTGCGCGATCCGGAGCGATACGGCGTGGTCGAGTTTGATGAGAAGGGCCGTGTCATCAGCCTGGAGGAAAAACCGAAACAGCCGAAGAGCAACTTCGCGATCCCTGGGTTATACGTTTACGACGATCGGGTGGTCGAATTCTGTCGCAATTTGCGGCCATCCGCGCGGGCCGAATTGGAGATCACCGATCTTAATTCAGTTTATCTCAAGCAAAACGAACTGCAGGTGAAGTTGCTCAGCCGCGGAATGGCGTGGCTGGATACGGGAACGCAAACGAGCTTGCTCGAAGCCGGAAATTACATTGCCACCATTGAACACCGGCAGGGACTGAAGATCGCGTGCCTCGAGGAAGTCGCGTTTCGCATGGGCTTCATCAATGAGGCGGAACTCGAGGAAGCCGTCGACGGATTGCCAAAAGGCGAGTATCGCGAATATCTGCGGCTGGTTTGCGCGGAAGGGCCAGGGGACTATCACCCCGGAACGGCGGGTTGATTTCGATGGAGCCACGGCCCTGTGGGCCGTTAGGAATCAACGCGGTTACGCTTCACGAGACGGCCCACAGGGCCGTGGCTACCGACGCTCTACTTCGGTTGCTCGCGCAGAAGGTGGTTGGTGATAGCGAGCAGTTTCGTGACGGTGTCCGGCGCCAGGGCGTCGTAGTAACCGCGAATGGTTCCGCGCCGATCCACCAGGACAAACGTGGTCGCGTGAACCGGCATACCCTCCTCTTCCAAAATCGTTAGTTTGAATCCGTCTCGCATGAGGGAGTAAATCGCATCGCGTTCTCCGGTGAGGAAATTCCAGCGGCTGGGCTGCGCTTTCAGTTTCTCGGCATATTCCTGCAATACGGCCGGCGTGTCTTTCTCGGGATCGACACTAAACGAGACGAGTTGGACATCGCTCCGTTCCAGCGGTCGCTCGAGCTCACTCATCCGGGTGCTGATGATCGGACACGGTCCCGGACAAGTCGTGAAGATGAAATCGGCGACCCAGATTTTTCCGGCCAATTGCGCGGAACCAAATGGTTGGGCTTCCTGATTGACCAGCTCGAAGGAGGGCACGCTACCGACGGAGGGAAGTTTACGTTCCTGGAGATGCTGCACCTGAATCTGGCGGAGCCAAAAGAGCAGACCGGCGGTGACGAGCGGAATGAGAATCAGCGTGGCCTTCCATGCCGCGGAACGTTTCGGCATCGGCGGGGTTCGTGAGACGCTCGCAGTTTCCGTTTTCATGATTTCGTCAGGACCAGGCCCAGAAGAAGCAAGGGCAGATAGATGATCGAAGTGAGAAAGAGCTTGCGCGCGTCGGCTGGAAGCTGGGTGCGCAAAAATCGCATCGCGACCAGGATGAACAATCCATTCAGGACCAGCTCGAACGCGAGATAGAGATGATTGACGATGTTGAGAAACGCTGGGAACCCGGAGGCGAGCAGAAGAGCAATGCAAAAGAGGACGGCCTGGCTGGCGCTCCGTATTCCGGTGTCGTCGCCTTTCGAGACCATTTCAAATCCGGCGCGGGCGTAATCGTCGCGATACATCCAGGCGATGGCGAAGAAGTGCGGCATTTGCCAAAAAAAGAGGATGGCAAACAGGCTCCACGCGCCGGGATCGAGCCGGCCCGTGGCCGCGGCCCACCCGATCATCGGCGGCAGTGCACCCGGAATTGCGCCGACCAGCGTGTTGGTGGTGCTGACGCGCTTGAGGGGCGTGTAGGCGAAGATGTAGATGACGATCGTCGCGGCCGCAAGCCCCGCGCTGAGCCAATTGCAGGCGAGAGCAAGATAGAACACCCCGGCGACGGCGAGCACGCTGCCGAGAACGAGAGCGTCGCGCGGCGACATCCGGCCGGCGGGTATGGGCCGCGTTCTGGTGCGCTGCATGAGGGCATCGAGCCGGCGTTCCCACCATTGATTGAGCGCGGCCGCGCCGCTGGCAGCGAGCGCAGTTCCAAAAAAAGCGTGGAAGAGGGTAGCGAAATGAATCGGGCCTTTGGCTCCCAGATAAAATCCCACCGCCGTCGTCAGCAAAACCAAGAGGGTCAGGCGAGCTTTGACCAGCTCCGCAAAATCCGAAACGATGCGGCGGCGGACGATGTTCGTTTCGGGCGCCGTCTCATCGTGCCCCAGAATTGCGGTCGCTTTCATCACGCGTGCACCCCTTCTGAAATGAGATTCCGGCGCTGAACGCCAGCCCCTGGCCGACGTTGCCCTAGTCGAAGGCAGATGGCCGAGATGCTAACGCCCAGAGCCAGCATGAGGGCGCCGCCGGCAACGTGGGAAGTCGCGATATCCGCCGCCTTGTTGCTCCAAATGACCCAGGCACCCAAAGTGATTTGAGCGGCCAGAAGCACGAACCACGCGTCCGAAAATCGTGTTAGTGGCCGGAAGGGCCCGCCTCTACGCGCGCAGATCAAACACGCGATAACGCCCACCGCGATGATGACAGCGAGAAACCGGTGGACCAGCTGCAACCAGATATGAAAGGGTGTGACGTCGGATAGGGCTCGCGCATTTCGCCACTCGTTGATTTCCGAGATCTTCTGCGCCGCGACATCAGGAATAAGCCTCCCGTAAGCTGAAGGGAAATCGAGGATGGCGAGGTCGCGATGTTCGTGCCGCATCGTCGCGCCGAGGGCCAACTGCACGTAGATCGCCACAGTGGTGAAGATAGCGATTCGCGCCAAGGTTCGCGCCCGGCCCACGGGAAAACTGGCGCTAGAAATCCGCTGCCACAAGCAGGAAGTGGCCAGTGTGATCACGACCAGCAATCCGAAAAATATTTGGGCGAGGCAGGCGTGGAAGACGCCGATCTCATCTTTCAACAACGTCACGCGCAGACCGCCGAGCACACCCTGCAAAATGACCAGGCCCAGCCCCGCAAATCCAAGATTGCGCAGCCAACGGCGGCTTTCCGCGCGCCACAACCAAACCGTCAGCACGATCGTGAGCATTCCCACCGTGGAAGCAATCAGGCGATGGACGTGTTCGAAAAATATTCCACCGACCCATTTCGAAATGGGAAAAAGAAACATGTTGTAACCGAACGTCGTCGGCCAATCAGGCACCGCGAGACCGACGCCTTTGCTCGTGACCATGCCGCCACTGCAAATGAGAAAGAGCGTGGCGATGGCCGTGAAGAAGGCGAAGCGATGCAGCCATTTTCGGTAGCGTCGGTCTATGTTCACCGGAGATATCGAGTTTGATTCCGACACGTGACGCAAATAAGAAAGATTTCGGCGGTCACAGACCGCCGCTACAGAAGAACTTCACCTGCAATGCGGCAAACCTAGTGCCCGCTCGGACTGGGACTCGGCCCTTTCGGAGGCTCGCCCGGTTTGCCGTCGGGTTGACCACTCGGGTTGGCCGTCTTGGGCGCGCCGGGAGGCGCGATGGTTCCCGGAGTCGGACCGACTGGAGGTTCGCCCGGTGGGCGTTCCGCCGGCGGCGGCGCGGCCTGGGTTCCGGCCAGTTCCGCCCGCTCCTTCAGCCAGGCTTGGTATTCTGCGGGATTATCGACCACAACCGAGCCCTTCATGCTGTAATGCCCTAATCCGCAGAGCTGGCCGCAAACCACTTCGTAGCTGCCGGTCTTGATTGGCTTGAACCAGAGTGGGATGATTTGACCTGGAATCGCATCCTGGGCCATCCTCATATGGGGCAGTGCGAAATTGTGGATCACATCTTTCGAGGAGAGCTCGATGATGACGTTCCGATCGACCGGCACATGCAGTTCCCCCCCAAACACCAAGTCGTCCTTGGCTGCGGGATCGTTGGCATCGAGACCGAGCGGGTTCGGGGTGGAAACGAGTGACACATCCCGCCGGCCAAACTGCCCGTCCGGGCCCGGCATGTGAAAATTCCAGTTAAATTGCTGACCGACCGCGTGGACCAGGATCGCATCCTTGGTCTCGGGAAACTGATTGACTCGCTTCGCCCAGAGCGGGATGGCGAAGCCGACAAGTAAAACCGCTTCGATCAAGACCACGGCAAATTCCAAATGGGTGGAGATGCCGCTTTTCACACCCTCGTGGTCCGCGACCGGATGCCGGCCTTTGCGGAAGCGGAGCAAGACGTAGATGAAAAAAGCCGACCACCCGAGAAAAAGAGCGAACATGAACCAATGGCTGAACTCGATGATGTGATCGATTTGATAGCCATGCTCGGAAGCGTTGGGCGGGAGGCCGATCAACTCGTTGATGAACGCGAGGTTACTCATAAGGCTTGAGATCCTCGTCCGTTAATTCCTGGTGCGGTTCGAGCGGCGTGTTGGCGTGGCGCCAGAGATGGAAGCTGAACGCGCCCACTCCGCCCATGACCGACATGACCACTCCCATCAGGACCCAGATCGCGACGGCCATGTGCTCCGTCGATTTCGCGTCCCGGGCGCCAAAGCAAACCGAGCAGGCCACGGCTTGCCCCATTTGGGAACCGAGGAAAAGCATGAATGCGAAAATCAGTTTCGTTCTCACGTGATGATTCGAAGGCGTTTCATTTTTCGAAAGAACCAGATGCCGTAAGCGATGAGGGCAGCCGCCGCGATGAAGGCACAAATCGCCCCGGTTCGGAAATGCGGAGTGCCTGAAATCGAATCGACCCAGAGACACCAGGCCCCGGCCCCGAGCGCAAGCAAAGTCGAGACCGTGATAAAAACGATATGAAATCCTTTTAGCGACATCTTAGCGAACGATCGGATCGTACCAGGCGAGATAGGTGAGCCAGAAAAGTCCCAGAACAAAAAAGAAAGTGAAGATCAGGATGCGGTAGATCATCCGCTTCTCCGACGAAAGATGCATGAAAATCGCCGCGACAAGGCCGGCTTTGAAAGTTGCGACCAGCATCGCGACCGCGACGTTCGCCTTCTGCGTTCCAAAATTGAGATAGGATAGGAAAACGGTGATGGCGGTGAAAACCAGCAGCGTCGCGCCGACCATGAGGTAACCACGAATATGTTTCGAGACGTCATGCGCGACGTGCTCGTCGTGTGCGGCTTGGTCGTCGGCGGCCTCGGCGAGAACAGGTTCGTGCGATTCGTTCATCGTTTAGAGCAGGTAAAAGAGCGGGAAAACGAAAATCCAGACCAGATCGACAAAGTGCCAGAATAAGCCGGCCACCTCAACTCGGTTAGCGAGGTGCTCCGGGTTGCGTTTGTATAGTTTGGTTCCGACCGGCAGCCAAAGATAGGTGAAGACAATCACCCCGCCGAGGACGTGCAATCCGTGCAACCCTGTGATCGTGAAATAGCTCGCGAAATAGGCGCTGTGCTTCGGCAAAAACATATTCGCATACTCGACGTCCGCCTTTTCGATCGTGGCGATCTTGTCGGTCGCCGGAACATAAAGAAAGTGCGGGCGGTCCATGTTCGGATTGGTCGGATCCGCGTTCACGGGATCGAGCGCAATCTCATATTCCTTGACGTTCTCGTCATGAAGGGCCTCGTGGTTGTGCAAGTGACCGCTGATTTCGGTTCGGGGCGCCAGTCCCTTCTCGGCCAGGTGATGATTCCCGAGGTAAGGCTCATATTTTTCCAAAGCCTCTTTTTTAATGAAGGCCCCGAAGTGCTCGAACTTTTGCGGCCATTCGTAAATCAATTTTACCGCCAGGAAAATCACGCCGCACAGGATGGTGACGAGCATGTACCACCAGTAGGCCCGGAACTTTCGCATCTTGAGCGACGCCCACGCCATGACGACGGTGACGGACGACGCGATCAGGATCGCGGTGTTCATCGTTCCGACCGGCACGTTCAACAATCCATGGGGCCAGGCGCCCGGGGCGGCATCCAGCCGCAAGAAAACGTAAGCGGAGAAAAGCCCGCCGAAGAGCATGACCTCCGACGCGAGAAAAAGCCAGATGCCGACCTTCGCGTTCCAGAGGCCGGTGTCGGGCCGGGCGGTGACTGTATACGGTATTTCCATGGCGCGATGTTCTCGGGTTAATGGACAGCCGCCGCGGCTTCGTAGGCCTTGCGGTCGCTCTCGCGCATGGGTTCGCTCTGCATGGTGAAATCGGTCTCGCGGCCGGGCAGACTATATTCGTAGGGGCCGCGGTAAACCGTCGGCGTCGCGGCGAAATTTCCGTGCGGTGGTGGCGAGGGCGCGGTCCATTCCAGCGTCGTGGCTTCCCATGGATTGTCGTTCACTTTCTGGCCGCGCTTGATGCTCCAGAAGAAATTGATGATGAAGGGAATTTGCGCCAGACCCATGACCCAGGCCGCGATCGAGATCGGCGTGTTCCATTCGAAGCCGCTCAAGCCCCAGACCTTCTCACCCGCCAGCGTCCAGCTCTGCCCGCCGTCGTACCAGCGGCGGTGCATGCCCAACATTCCCTGCAAAAACATCGGCAGGAAAATTATGTTCATGCAAATGAGCGAAGGCCAGAAATGCACCTTCCCCCAGAACTCGTTCATCCTTCGCCCGGTCGCTTTCGGGAACCAAAAATAAATGCCGGCGAAGACGGCGAAGATCGTCCCCGGCGCCACGATGTAGTGGAAGTGCGCGATGACGTAGTAGGTGTCGTGCAAATACAGATCGGCGGAATTGAAAGCGAGCGGAATACCGGTCAGGCCGCCGATGCCGAACATGGGCAAAAAGGCCGTGGCGAAAAGCATGGGGACGTTGAACCGAATCGAGCCGCCCCAGAGCGAGATAAAAAACGCGCTCAGAATGATGACCGACGGAATCGAAATGATCATCGTGGTCGTTTGGAAAAATGCGCTCACGGTCGAGCCCATCCCGGTGAGCCACATGTGGTGGGCCCAGACGATGAAAGAGAGGAATCCGAGGACGAGCGCCGCAAAGACGAGCGACTTGTAACCCCAGAGCGGCTTCCGCGTGTTGTTCGCCATGATCTCGGCCACGATGCCCATGCCGGGAAGAATCAAAACGTAGACTTCGGGATGGCCCAGGAACCAGAATAAATGTTGCCAGAGGAGCGGGCTGCCGCCGCCGCTGTTATGCAAAGGCGCGCCGTTGATGATCAATCCGCTCGGCATGAAAAAACTGGTCCCGGCCACGCGATCCATCAGCTGCATGACGACCGCCGACTCGAGTGGCGGAAAGGCCAGGAGCAACAGGAACGCGGTGACGAACTGCGCCCAGACAAAGAACGGCAGCCGCATCCAGGTCATCCCTTTGGCGCGGAGTTGAATGATGGTGGCGATGAAATTGACCGCGCCAAGAAGCGAGGACGTGATGAGCAAAATAAAACCGATAAGCCAGAGAGTCTGGCCGTTGAAAATCGGGTCGTAGCCTTCGCCCTTGTCAGAGATGACCGCGAGCGGCGTGTAAGAAGTCCATCCCCCTTTGGCCGCGCCGCCATGGACGAAAAAGCTGATCAGCATGACGACGCCACCGAAAAAGAAAGCCTGGTAGCTCGCCATGTTGATCTTGGGGAAGGTCATGTCCGGCGCGCCGATCTGGAGCGGCACGACGAAATTTCCAAAGGCGGCGAAAGCGATCGGCACGATGCCAAGGAAGATCATGATCGTGCCGTGCATCGCGCCTAACGAGTTATAGAACTCCGCCGTCATCCGGCCGTTTTCCACCGCGCCGGGGCCGAACATCTTGCCGAGAAGGTTTCCGATCAGAGGCACGGACTGGCCGGGATAGGCCAGTTGCCAGCGCATCAGCATCATGAGCGAAAAACCAAAGAAGAGAAAAATCAGCCCGGTGATCCCGTATTGGATGCCGATGACCTTATGATCGGTCGAGATGATGTACTTCCGCCAGAACGGGAGTTCGTGGTGGTCGTGGCCGGCATCGTGATGATGCGGATCGTGTTCGGCGTGCGGATGAGGAGCGAGGCCAGAGGAAGCGTCCATATGCGGAATCTGAAACTGAATATCAGGGCAAAGTTTTCAAGAGAAAAGCGCCTTTTTGCGCAGAATACACAGCCTCCGATAAAGATCGCAGCATCGGGCCGTCCTGCGTGTGGCGTTTTTCGAGGGTCTTGAGCCCTTTGCAGGCACACTTCTCGCTAAGTTAGGGTTCCGGCTTCTCCCGGCTAATGTGAATAAAGAAATCATTGATGCTCTGCTTTCAGCGATGATCGGCAGCAGCGAAGGCATTTCCGACCTGCTCTTCGCTGTTGGCCGGCCGCCCATCATTGAAGAACACGGGGTCCTGGACGAATTCCCCATCGAATCGCCGACCGGCGTGATGGATGCGACCCAAATCGAGCAGATCGCGAATCTTCTTATGGCAGGCGACGAACGGCTCATCAACGATTTCGCGACCTATGGCTCGTGCGATTGCAGCTATGCCCTGACCGATCTGGCGCGTTTCCGCGTCAACATTTTCAAGCAGAATGGCCGGCAGGCCATCGTCATGCGCAAGCTGCAAACCGACATCCCAACGCTCGAGCAACTCGGCTTGCCTCCGATTTTCAAGGAGATGGTCAAGGAAAAAAACGGGATCATTTTTGTCACCGGTGCGACCGGCAGCGGCAAAACGACGACGCTCGCCGCGATGCTGAACGAGCTGAACCTGACCCAAAAGATTCACATCCTGACGCTGGAAGACCCGATCGAATTTCTGCATCCGCACAAGAAGGCCCTCTTCAACCAGCGCCAGCTTGGAAAAGATTTTCCCGATTTCGCCAGCGGCCTGCGCGCCGCCCTCCGGCAGGCGCCGAAGGCAATTCTCGTGGGCGAAATTCGCGACCGCGCCACGATGGAGATCGCCATGACGGCATCCGAAACGGGTCACATCGTATTCACGACGATGCACACGATCAACGCGGGCCAAACCATCAACCGCGTCCTCGGGATGTTTTCCAAAGACGAAGAGCAGCAGCTTCGGCAGCGGCTGGCGGACACGATCCGGTATGTGGTGAGCCAGCGCCTGGTGACCAAAATCGGAGGGGGCCGCCTGATGGTCTCCGAAATTATGGGCAGCAGCTTGCGAACAAGAGAGACGCTGCTCTACGGCGAGGGCGAGAACCGGACCTTCCAGGAAATCATTGAAGCCGGCGGCACCATGGGCTGGCACACCTTCGATCAATCCCTCCTGACGGCCTACAAGTCGGACCTGATCACCGACGAGACCACTCTCATTTTCTGCGCCCACAAAAACAAAATGCGGCGCGATATCGACATGGTGAAAAAGCTGCGAACCCGCTCCTTCGATGAGCCCTCCGGGTTGCGGATGGATGTTGAAGCCGAAGCAAACGCATTTGCAGCTGCGTGAAGCAACCGAATAGCCCTAACAAATGAAACAAGCCGAAAAAACTCTCCCCCCCGAGTTTGAGGACGAACGCTTTCCTGTCGCAGACGATTCGGACCAACCGAATTCGAGAGAGAACCAGTTCCGGGCGGAGCTGAATCAAAAGCTGCGCACACCGCTCAACGCCATCATCGGATTCGCGGAATTGGTGGCGATGCGTCCGGGGACTGCGGGCAAGGATTCCGATGTCCAGCACATTGTCGCGGCCGCGCGGGAACTGCTGGAAGTCATCAATCGTGAATTAGGGGATCCCAACGATCCGTCGAAAAGCGCACCGATCCTTGTTCCCCCCATTTCCTGCGATGTTTTGTATATCGAAGACGATCTGGTGAATTTCACTTTGGTCGAGCGGATCCTGGAATTTCGGCCAGCGCTCAAGTTGCTCCATGCCGCCCGAGGCCAGGCTGGCGTGGAGCTGGCGCAAATTCATCGGCCGAAACTCATCTTGCTGGATCTCAACCTGCCCGATATGCACGGATCGGAAGTGCTGCGGATGCTGCAGGAGGATCCTTTGACCGCCCAGGTGCCGGTGGTGGTGCTCAGCGCCGACGCTACGCCGAGTCAGATCGAAAAATTGCTGACGGCAGGAGCGCGAAATTATCTGACCAAACCATTCGATATTGATCCATTTCTCGCTCCTGTCGATGAGATGGTGAATGCGCCTGCGCCGGCCGTTCGCTGGTGAGGCGGGTCTTCTTTCTTTCCGGAGGGACATGCTTCCGCATGTCCGGACGTGCGGAAGCACGTCCCTCCAGTGCAGATCAACCAATGCGTGTAAACTGAGCTAGCAATGTTCGCTGCATCCGATCTGTCTTCACTACCAAAAACCGAGCTTTACGAGCAGCTCGCTGCGCAATTGCGCGCGCTCACGGACGGCGAGACGGATGCGGTCGCGAACATGGCCAACTGCGCCGCGCTGATTTTTAATTCGGTCCCGCGCTTGAACTGGGCCGGCTTTTATCTGCTCAAAGGCGGCGAGCTGGTTCTCGGGCCGTTCCAAGGTCAACCCGCCTGCATTCGCATTCCCATTGGCAGCGGAGTCTGTGGCACCGCCGCGGAAACCCACACTACGCTTCGAGTCCCTGATGTAACCAAGTTTAAAGGTCACATCGCTTGTGACACCGCCTCCAGATCGGAAATCGTGGTGCCGATGTTAACCGGCGATTCTCATCTCATCGGCGTGCTCGACGTCGACAGCCCGGAGTTGAATCGTTTTGACGCCGAAGATGAGGCCGGTCTCAAAATCCTCGCGGAAATCATGGCGGCGAAGCTGTAGCCGCCGCCCTGTGGGCGGCGCAGCGTGGTGCATTGCAACGAACCGGACGCTTCGCATGGCGAAGCGGTTACAAGCGCGTGATTGTCTAAGCTTTTTCTTCCGCCTCTTCACCGTGCTCGACGATGTCGCCCTTCTGGAAGAGCACGCCGTGCGCGATCTCGCGCCACTCCGGCTTCGTTCGGAGAAGCCATTCCAGGTCCATGGAGAAATGCTTGAATTCTTCCTTTTGCGCGTTCCGCATGATAGCCCGCGCGCTCTTGTCCTTCTCGAGCGAGATGCGCTGCTCATACCAATTGATCGCTTCCGCTTCTTCCGTCAACGACACGATCATTCGTGCAAAAGTCCGTGTCTGCGCTGAGAGCTCGTTGGCCGGCTCGTGGTATTGTTCGAATCCCATTATCTTTTTTTTCCTTTGCGCCGGATGGCGTTGGATACGCTTTCTGGCACTGTTTTTTCCTCCGCTAACTGTGCTTCACGAAACCGCCGCAGTGAATGCGTCGCGAGACTCTCTTCGAAGAGATCGCGATTGATCGCCTGCGCAGCGGCCGCGCCTTGCCCCGCCGCGATGATCATCTGGCAATTCGCCGGGGTCACACACCCGGCCGCGTAAAGTCCCGCCACACTCGTCCGCATGCAGTGATCAACTATGATCTGCCCATCGGCGTCGAGTTTCGCCCCAAGTCTTTCGGCGAGGCCGGCATGAAAAATATCGCCGCGGGTAGTGAAAAGGTAATCGATCTTCACGCAGGTCCCGCCTGAGAAATCGAGCGCGCGAATCTTGCGCCGGCGGTGTTCGACGTCCGTGATGCGTTTAGGTTCCACCGGGATTTCGTACTGGGCCAGCCACCGCGCATGCTGCCGGCTCCAGCGCGGTTTCTTGCCGTTCGTCGCCACGATCACGCACGCGGAATAGTGCAACATCCCGAGCGCGTATTCGACTGCTTCGTTGTTCGAGCCGATGATGGCGATCCGCTTTCCGCGCACTCGGTAGCCATCGCAATCCTTGCAAAAAAACATGCTATGTCCGAGGCATTCCTTGACGCCGGGGATCTCGGGCGGCAGGTGAAAGATTCCGGTGGCGAGCAGCAGGCATTTCGTCCGATACGTTTTCCGTTTCCCTTTCAGAACAAAGACCGACTTCCTTAACGCGAGTGTTTTGATTTCATCGTTCGCGAAGCGGACCTCGTAGCGCTTGGCCTGCCGGCAGCCGTTTTTCAAAAGCTCTTCGCCGCCGACCCCCTTCGGAAACCCGAGATAGTTTTCCACGACGGGCTCCCATTTTGCCATCGAGTGCCCTGAATCAATGACCAGCGTGTCGCGTTGCGCGCGCCCGAGATAAATTGCGGCGGACAAACCCGCGATGCCACCGCCGACGACGATGACTTCTCGCATTTGCGGATCGTCGAGATCTTTATGCTGAATCATGTGCGTCTACTTATACGCAGGAAGACGCCCGTTAGCCTTAACCATCGTGATCACCTTCGATGAGGTGGATCGCGCGCTTGGCATCGAGCGGCGCAGCGCTCGATCCACCGCTACGCTTTGGGCGGAGATGGAGCGACGCTGGCTTCCGGCTTCGGCGGCGCTCCTCCTGGAAGCTCAGCCTCCTCGGGCACAGCTTTCAATTCGGGTTCCGTATAGGAGTTAGGACGGCTCGCCAGTTCTTTGCGAAGGGCGGCGATGCCCTCAGGCGCGACTGGCCCTCCTTTGTTCCCCCATTCCTGGCGGACGAACGTGAGCACGTCGGCGATTTTGGCATCGTTCAACGTTTTCTCCCACGGCTGCATCACCGCACTGCCGTAAGTCACTCCTTTAACCACCAGCGGACCCTGCAACCCTTTCAGCACGATCATCCCGAGCCGACGCGTTCCACCATTCACGAACTCGGAGCCGGCCAAGGGCGGATATTGGCCCGCGACTCCGGTCCCGGTCATTTGATGGCAGGTGGCACAGTTCGCGGAGAAAATCTTCTTGCCGCGATCGGCTTGCGAGAGTTCGGCTGTTTGAGCGCCGCCCGGGCCGGTCACACCGGTTTTGGTCGAACGGGGCGCGCCGCCCAGGGGATCAAGACCATCGCCGCTGAAATTCCCAGAGTAGCGACCGAGATAGGCGCCGCCAAAAAAGATGGCGAGACCATAAATCGCGATCAACCAAAGGGAGAGCGGCTCTAGACCGACACGGGGCTCGCGCTTTTCGCGCTGAATCGCCGCGTGAACCTGATGCACGTCCTCGGTTTCACCGTAATCCATTCCCTGTCGGACTCTGCGCTCGGGAGCGGGTGAATTCTCGTTCATTTCGCCTCCTTCGCCGGCGCTGGTGAGGAGGGCGGCGCGGCGGTCGCTTTTACTTCCTTCAAGGCGTGTGATTGATCGAGCGACATTAGATAGGCGACCAGACATTTCGCATCGTAGGTCGGCACGATTTCCCACCCTTGCGAGACCGCGTCTGCTTCACTCAATTGCAAGGCGTCCGCGGCGCGCTGGCCGCCGATGGGTCGCTTCTCATAAAGGAAATGATAGGCCGGCATGTTCGAGTCGAGCGTGATACTGCGCGGATTGTAAAGGTGCCGGTGATGCCAGGGGGCCGTGTAAGGAATCGGCGCGCCACTGGGCGCGGCGGTGGTATCAGCGCTCGAGGCAGCATTTGTCGCCGGGCTTGCCGGCGATGCGGCGGTCGCGGGTGAACTCGACGGTGCGGGAGCGGGCGACTTCGTCGCGGCGACATCTTTCACTGGCGACGCGGCCGGAGAAACGCCCGGGGCGCTCGCGACTGCCGGAGAAGCTGCGGCGCTAGCTGAAGGAGATGTCGCAGGAGATGCAGACGCGGCCGGTGCCGGTGAAGTTCCAGGCGAAGATTGGGGCGGTGCAGGATCGGGGGACTTGGCCGGCGCGACTGCGGGAGAAGCGGCGGCACTAGCCGCAGGAGACGCTGAAGCCCCGGGCGAAGATTGCGCCGCAGGCGATGTTTGGGGCGCTGCGGGACTGGTTGCATTTGTGCTCGACGGGGGCGGAGCGTTTTGGTCTTCGGCCGGCGCACGTTTTCCAATGTTCGAGAGATCGGGACCCATCCTCATTTTCCCCAGCAGCACGGGCCGCTCGAAGAGATAATCGCGAGGCGCGCTGCGGCGCTCGCCCCATTTACGATCGATGTCGGACGCCGAGTAATCGGCGCGGACTTGCTGGCTGTGGCAGTAAACGCAACCGTTTGCCGCGTAAATCCGCCGGCCGCGCTCAGCCATGCCGGACTTCGGCGCGGGATAAGCATCATTCCCATCTTCATCCATCTGCGGATCGAGGTGTCCGATTTGGTAATTCGGGATGAGGATCAGACCCGCCCACGAAAAGGCGAAGGTGCCGAAGATTCCGAGAAAGAGTGGTACGATCCCTTTCATAGACGCGCCTGGAGGGCCTCCTCTTCCTGTGGATTAAGAAAGGTGGGAACGCTTGCCGTCCGGCCCAAACCAAAAAGCATCAGGCCGAAGTGAAACGCGAAAACAAAATGCGCGACCGTGAGCAGGATTCCCGAAACGCTGCGGCCGCGCAGATAAGGCAGAATGGATTGCGTGCTCTCGCTGAACGCGAGCGATGGATCATGCATGCTGCTCCCCTGGGACAAACCGCCGGCCAGCAGCATCAACACCATCAACCCCACCCCGTAGGTCGAGGACCAAAAGTGGAGCTTGATCAGGGAGGCATAACGCCATTCGCGCCCAACCAGCCGCGGCACGATGTAATACATCGAGCCGAACATTACCATGGTGAAGAACGCGTACAAGCCCATGTGCGAATAAGCGACGCTCGCCTCGCTGAAGTGCACATAACCAGCGACCGACCGCAACGAGAGGAGCACCCCGACGAGACTGAAGAGCGTGTAGGAAATCGCTCCGAAGACGGTGAAGCGAAGCGTGGGGCTATACCGCATCAGCCCAAAATATCCTCGCATCGTCATGTGATGATTCAGCCCGACTGTCGCCACGGGAATAACGGTCAGGATCGTCGCCGCAATGCTGGCCGTGATCATCCACGCGGGAAAAGGTCCGTCGACCAGCCGCTGCATTCCGGTCCAGCTGGCAAAAAGCGCATAAGTCCAGAAACCAATTGCCGCGAGATGATAACTGTAAACCGGGCGCCCGATCACTTTCGGAATCATGTAATATGCAGTGCCCAGTCCGATCGCGCCGAACCAAAGAAAGAGAAGATTGTTCGCGAACCACCAAGTCACCGCTTCCTGCATCACGCCTTGGACGGGGACGACGAAAAGCATGATCTGAGAGGCGCCATAAACCCACGGGAACCAAAGAAAAGCGCCGAGCAAATACCATTGCGAAATGAAGATGTGATCGCCGCGGCGGAAGCGGAACATGAGCATCGCCCACGAAACCACGAGCGAGTACGCGACGAAGAGCACGATGGCGGCGTAAGGGGGAAATTCGAGCCATTCATATCCGGTGCTGTCGCCGGCGAGAATTCCGCCCACACCCAGAAGCACGCCGAGATTCCAAAACGCCCCGCCGCCGATGAGCAAGAGCGGATGCCGGAGGGTGGTGCGGCACAACCGCGCCATCAGCCAGATCGCGGTGCCGATGCCGGCCATCGAGGCCCAGCCATAAACCATCACGTTCATGTGCGCGGGACGAACCCGGCCCCAGGTGAGGAAGCTGATATTGGAGAACAGATCGGGGGCGTGAAGTTTGAAGGAGGTGAAGCCGGCGAGCAGGGTGCCGAGCAGCAGCCAAACGATCGCCGATCCGTAGAAGAATAGGACGGGCAGACGGGTCGATGCGTCGATCAGCGCGCGTTCCACTCGCTCCACATCACGGGTCGTGACGTCCGGTTCCGCCGCCGTCGCGATTGGTGC